>ERZ779892.150-NODE-150-length-79744-cov-6.894942_pt1 | contig 79744 bp, 68 predicted proteins | sample MGYA00511552_ERZ779892 | MGnify/ENA primary metagenome ERZ779892 (study PRJEB29588, sample SAMEA2154561) | human gut metagenome | biome: human gut; feature: human-associated habitat; material: faeces | place: Denmark | collected 2008/2010 ... | reverse complement strand
AAAAGGATATAACACCCCAATTATCAATATCTGGAATATACCTATAAGAACCATTCCCAATAAATAAATATCTGATCGAGAATAAATCATCAATACATTCACATACAACTGAGATAAATATCCTATTGCTCCCCAAAAACAAAACAACTGAAGAAAAGGTACGCTGTCCAACCACTTTTCTCCTAATAAAATCCATACAAATTCTTTTGCAACAAAGGCTAATCCCAACATGGCCGGAAAAGAAATAAATGCGCCAAAACGAACCATCTTTCTAAAAACAAGCACTTGTCTTTCCTTATCATCCATTACCTGAACTAACACTGGCTGTGCTACTCCATTAATCATTCCACCTATTAATTGGTGCCCCATTCCCATCCATTTCTGCCCCTGTGAATAAAAGCCCAACTGCTGTGGGGTATAAAATTTCCCTAAAACAACAGAAAAGACATTGTTGCTTATCTGTGTAAAAATATTTGTCAATATCAATTTTGAGCCAAAGCCAAACATTGATTTCAGAGGGCTAAAATTTATCTGAAATGTAGGTTTCCACGGTGCAAAATATAGTTTCAACAACGAACTGATTCCTATATAAGTTGTCGTTTGTATCGCCAATCCGTAATAAGCAAATCCGTTTAAAGCTAATATGACTCCGATAGTTCCTGAGCAGATTAACGATATGATATCAATCTTCGCCTTCTCTTTAACCATCAACATCTTAAACATATAAGCATTCGATGCAATTCCAAAGCCTCCAAATAGAAAACTTAAAAAGACAATACGAGACAAACCTATTAATTCCGGTTTATCATAAAATTGGGCGATCAACGGTGCACAAAAGAAAAGGATCAAATAGAACAATACTCCTGTTAGCGTACTAAACCAAAATACGGCATTATAATCCTCATGCCGTATTTCCTTTTGATTTGTAAGTGCTGCAGTAAAGCCGCTTTCTTGAATCGTTGAAGCAATCGCGCTAAAGATTGCCAACATTCCAACCATTCCGTAGTCGGATGCATCCAGAATACGGGCCAACATAAGACCAAACACCAAGTTCAACACCTGTTGTACCCCATTACTCAGCCCTCCCCAGAAAAGTCCCTTGGCTGTTTTTTCTTTCAGAGTTTGTTCTGCCATTTATTATTTCATTCCTTTAAAAATTTTCAATAGCAGAAATAAACTCTTCTGATTGATGGCTTAACGCATCAAATATTTCCGCATCATAAGACAATTTTTCTTTATCGACAAGGATCAGCAAGCCGATATCCGAATCCAGCCCTACATTCTCCTTAGCTTGCGAACCATAAAAATTGATATCCACTTCAGGTGCTATTGGGTGAAGCAAATTACTGACTTTATGTATTAATTTTGATCTTTGCATTATTCCTTACATTCCTCCGATTTTCCTTTCTCCAATCTCAATCCACTCTTCATAATTAAGCGAAGTCAGGACAGAATAAATATTATCCGACTGATACAAACTTTTGGTTCGAATGGCCCGGATTATCCGGGATTAAAGGGATTAACAGACCATATTCAACCAAGTCACTCATATACTGTTTGATGTTCTTTGGGGTGATAAGACACTCCCAAATAATACAAACATTTTAAACACAATCGCATTACACAGATCACTGATGCTCCCTTCAATAGCTACGGCGTCTTTTTCTTCAATAGAAAAGGTATAAACCTGACGATGAAAAAGCGGGTTGTCGCTTACTTTCTATTTATTATTGATTTGATTCCAAAAAGATTGGATAATCTTATCTATCTCCCTATGCAATGATAAACAAAGCCATTCTCCTCCAACTCCTTCACATCGTAAATGTTCCGGCCATCCAAGATCAGCGGGGTTGCCATCAGTTTTTTGACGGCCGACCAGGAAGGCATCCTGAATTCTTTCCATTCCGTGACGAGCAGGAGGGCGTCGGCATCCACTACCGCGTCATAGATGTCTTTGGCATAGTGGATGGTGTCTCCCAAACGACGACGGGTTTCTTCCATCGAGACTGGATCGTAGACATACACTTCACAACCGGAAGCCAATAATTTATCAATCAAGACCAGAGAAGGGGCTTCGCGCATATCGTCGGTTTCCGGCTTGAAGGCCAGGCCCCACATAGCGATACGTTTACCTTTCAGATCACCCTTGAAATAATCGTCCAACTTGCGGAACAAGATGGATTTCTGCTCTTCGTTGACCGCCTCGACCGCTTCTAGGATACGCATCCGGTAACCGTTCGACTTGGCCGTTTTGATCAACGCTTTTATATCTTTTGGGAAACAGGAACCTCCATAGCCGATACCGGCATACAGGAAACGGTTGCCGATACGGGCATCCGAGCCGATCCCCTTACGCACCATATTCACATCGGCACCGACAATCTCGCAGAGGTTCGCCACATCGTTCATAAAGCTGATACGGGTAGCCAGCATGGCATTGGCCGCATATTTCGTCATCTCGGCGGATGGTACATCCATGAAAATCACACGGAAGTTGTTCAACAGGAACGGACGGTACAAGCGGGTCATCAACTCCTTTGCACGTTCGGATTCGACACCGACGACCACACGATCCGGACTCATAAAGTCCTTGATGGCCGCACCTTCTTTCAGAAATTCAGGATTCGAAGCAACATCGAACTCAAGCGGCAAACCCCGTTTATCCAGTTCTTCCTGAATCGTCTCACGGACTTTACGGGCCGTGCCTACCGGAACGGTGCTCTTCGTCACGACAAGGAGATGTTTGGTCATGTTGCGGCCGACGGTACGGGCTACTTCGAGCACATACTTCAGGTCGGCACTACCGTCTTCGTCGGGCGGAGTACCTACGGCGCTGAAGAGGACTTCGACCTCGTTCAGGCATTCTGTCAAATCGGTTGTGAAATGGAGACGGCCGGCTTGCTGGTTGCGGTGAACCATCTCTTCAAGGCCGGGTTCGTAGATAGGGATGATACCTTGTTTCAGGTTTGTGATCTTTTCGGCATTTACGTCAACGCAGAAAACTTCGGTTCCCATTTCTGCAAAACAAGTACCGGTGACAAGCCCCACATAACCTGTCCCGACGATAGCTATTTTCATGATTTTATAATCAAATAAAAGTTACGATTAAGTGTTTCCAAATAAAGTTTCGGATACACAAAGGTCCGTCACTCCCACACAAGGAACAACGAAAACGCCACAAAGATAAGAAATTGGAATCATTACACACCTTAAAATCGAGTTATTTGTACAAAAGGACAATACAGAGATAAAAGCACAATCCCTTTCATTCCATCGACAAACCATTACGATCCGTTTCAATTCCGATGCAAAATAGACGCCAAAGATTTTATGGGCTCAAGGAGAGAAAACATTTTCTTCTTGCCAACCGGCACTAAAAATGAATTAATTGTGTAAATTTGCCGTTCAAACTAAATGACCGATGAGCGTAGTAATTAAAGAAGTTACCAGTAAGAAGGAACTCAAAAAGTTCGTAAAGTTCAATATCGAATTATATAAAGGCAACCCGTATCATGTGCCCGGCCTGATCGAAGAAGAGATGGTGACGTTGGATAAAAAGAAGAATCCGGCGTTCGAAGTGTGTGATGCGATCTACTTTTTAGCATACAAAGACGGAAAGGTTGTGGGACGCATCGCAGGAATGATCAACCGCCGGAGCAACGAGACATGGAACCAGAAATATGCACGTTTCGGGTTCGTAGACTTCATTGACGATGCCGAAGTGGTGGATGCCCTGTTCGGTGCTGTAGAAAAATGGGCGGTAGGACAAGGCATGGAGGCGCTGCAAGGGCCGATGGGATTTACCGATATGGATCACGAAGGAATGCTGATAGAGGGATTCGACCAGATCGGGACGATGGCGACCATCTATAATTATCCTTACTATCCGAAACAAATGGAACGTATGGGATATACAAAAGACCAGGACTGGCATGAGTTCAAAATCTATATACCGGACGGAGTACCGGAAAAACATCTGCGTATCGGCGAGATCGTAAAGAAGAAATACGGACTGAAGGTTATGAAGTTTAAGAACGCGAAATCGATCATGCCGTACGCGCAGAAGGTGTTCCGGACATTGAACGAGTCGTACGCGCCGTTATACGGCTTCGCACGTCTGACTCAAAAGCAGATCGACTACTACATCAATATGTACATTCCGATGCTTCGCTACGACCTGGTGACGCTTATCGTCCGTGAGGAAGACGACGAAGTGGTCGGTTTCGGAATCTCGCTTCCCAACCTGTCCAAGGCTATGCAGAAAGCGAAAGGGCATCTTTTCCCGTTCGGTTGGATTTATCTGCTGAAGGCTTTGAAGAGCAAGCCGAAAGTGATCGACCTCTACCTGACGGGTGTCTTGCCGGAATATCAGAGCAAAGGCGTGAACGCATTGCTGTTCAACGACCTGATACCTGTTTACAAGAGTGTCGGAGCTATTTATGCGGAAAGCAATCCGGAACTGGAAACGAACAATGCCGTACAGGCACAGTGGGATTACTTCAAACGCGAGCATCACAAGACAAGAAGAGCATACATTAAACAGTTGAAAGGGAAGAGTTGAAAGGGGAAAGTGATTCTTTATTCTTTTATTCCCAGTCTTTCAATTTTCAACTTTCAATTTTCAATTTTCAAAATGGACGAACTAAATTCAACAATGCAACAGCCGACAGCGTACAACGATGACGATATCAAGACGCTTGACTGGATGGAACATATCCGTCGCCGTCCCGGTATGTATATCGGGAAATTAGGAGACGGTAGTTATGCCGATGACGGTATTTATGTATTGCTGAAAGAGGTGCTGGATAACTCCATCGACGAATATATGATGGGTTACGGTAAAACCATAGAAGTGACCGTCGAAGAAGGCACCGTCTCCGTACGCGACTATGGCCGCGGCGTTCCGCTGGGCAAGGTAGTCGATGTCTCCAGCAAGATGAATACCGGAGCAAAGTACGATAGCAAGGCTTTCAAAAAGTCAGTCGGATTGAATGGAGTCGGAATCAAAGCCGTAAATGCGTTGAGCAGCTATTTCCTGATCACCAGTTACCGGGACGGCGAATGCAAGCGGGTAGAATACAACAAGGCAGTCATCACGGAGGAAGCCCCGATCTGCCCGACGGAGGAGGCAAACGGGACGCTCACCTATTTCATCCCGGACAAAGAGATATTCAAGGATTATCAGTATAAAGACGAATATATCGAGAGTCTGCTGAAAAATTACGTGTTCCTCAACTCCGGACTGACGATTGTCTTCAACGGCAAGAAGTTCCATTCACGCAACGGACTTGTGGACTTGCTGAACGAGAACATGACGACAGAGCCTTTATATCCGATCGTCCACCTGAAGGGAGAAGACATAGAAGTGGTCATTACCCACAGTAACCAGTACGGAGAAGAATATTACTCGTTCGTCAACGGCCAACATACAACACAGGGAGGTACGCACCTTTCCGCCTTCCGCGAAGCGTTGGGACGTGTCATAAAGGAATATTACAACAAGAACTTCGAATACTCGGACATTCGCGCCGGCGTAGTAGCAGCCATCAGCATCAAGGTGGAAGAACCGGTGTTCGAAAGCCAGACAAAGACCAAGTTAGGTTCGAAAGACATGGGACCGGACGGACCTTCGGTCGGCAAGTTTGTCGGGGACTTCATCAAGAAGGAATTGGACAACTACCTGCACAAGAACGCAGAGACATCGGACGCCCTGCTGCGTAAGATCCAGGAATCGGAAAAAGAACGCAAGGCGATCGCCGGTGTGACCAAGCTGGCCCGCGAACGGGCAAAGAAGGCCAACCTGCACAACAAGAAACTGCGCGACTGCCGTATCCATCTAAACGACACGAAAGGCGACAATCTGGAAGACAGCTGCATCTTCATTACCGAGGGAGACTCGGCAAGCGGTTCTATTACGAAAAGCCGCGATCCGAACCTGCAAGCGGTTTTCAGCCTTCGCGGCAAACCGTTAAACAGTTTCGGACTGACGAAGAAGATCGTATACGAAAACGAAGAATTCAATTTGCTACAGGCTGCATTGAACATAGAGGATGGATTGGAAGGCTTACGTTACAATAAGGTGATCATTGCGACCGATGCCGATGTGGACGGTATGCATATCCGCCTACTGCTGATCACCTTCTTCCTCCAGTTTTTCCCGGACCTGATCAAGCGGAACCATGTCTATATCCTGCAAACACCACTGTTCCGTGTACGCAACAAGCAGAAGACCTGGTATTGCTACAGCGAAGAAGAGCGTGTGAACGCAATCGCTGCCGCCGGAAAAAACGCCGAGATCACCCGGTTCAAAGGTTTGGGAGAGATCTCACCGGATGAGTTCAAGCATTTTATCGGAAAGGATATCCGCCTGGACCCGGTAACCATGAAGAAAGAGGACCTTGTGAAAGATATGCTGGAGTTCTATATGGGCAAGAATACGATGGAACGACAGAACTTTATCATAGATAACTTAGTTGTAGAAGAAGACGTTATCAATTGATAATTGACAATAAATTGAGAATATGGATAATACGATAAAAACAGAGGGGGGACAGGAATCGACCGATAATTATCAATTGTCAATTGCCAATTGTCCATTAAAAAGGATCGCTCTTTTCCCCGGAACGTTCGATCCTTTCACGATCGGGCACGAATCGCTGGTAAGCCGAGGACTCGAACTGGTGGACGAGATCATCATTTCGATCGGTATCAACGACACGAAGCGAACCTATTTTTCACTGGAGAAACGGCTGGAGGCGATCCAAGAGCTCTACAAGGACGAACCGCGCGTACGGGTCATGTCGTACGACTCCCTGACGGTCGATTTCGCCCAACAGATGAATGCCGGGTTTATCCTGCGCGGTATTCGTACGGTGAACGATTTCGAATATGAAAAGAGCATAGCCGATGTGAACCGCAAGTTGAGCGGGATCGAGACATTTATTCTTTTTACGGAACCGGAACATACGCATATCAGCTCCAGCATCGTGCGGGAGTTGCTGCGTTACGGCAAAGATATTTCCCAGTTTGTGCCGAAAGGGACAAACCTTTATTAAAAAATAAAACAATGAAACGAATTTTACTTCCACTCCTTATATTGAGTGTGTTTGCCGCCTCGATGTCGGCACAGCGCGGTAACAACATAGATGCCCGCAAGCTCCAGTTGGCCCTGTATGCCATCTCCAACCTATATGTAGACTCTACAAGCGAAACGAAGTTGGTGGAGGACGCCATCGTCGGCATGCTGGAAAAGCTGGACCCTCACTCTACCTATACGGACCCGGAAGAGACGAAAGAGATGACGGAACCGTTGCAAGGTAACTTCGACGGGATCGGTATCCAGTTCAATATGCTGACGGATACTTTATACGTGATTCAGGTAATTCCCGGCGGGCCTTCGGAAAAGGTCGGCCTGATGGCTGGCGACCGCATCATCATGGTGGACGACACGCTGATTGCCGGCGTCAAGATGAAGAATACGGATGTGATGAAACGCCTGCGCGGTCCGAAGAATACGGAAGTGCGGGTAAAGGTCCTGCGCGGCGGAGTGCCCGACCTGATCGAGTTCAAGATCACACGTGGAAAGATTCCGGTATACAGCTTGGATGCCGCTTACATGGCGGATAAGACTACCGGATACATCAAGCTGAACCGCTTTGCCGCTTCGTCGGCCGACGAATTCCGGGAAGCACTGGAGAAACTGAAGAAACAGGGAATGAAGAACCTGATCCTCGACTTGCAGGGGAACGGCGGGGGATATCTGAATATCGCGATCGACCTGGCCGACGAGTTCTTAGGCAAGGACAAGCTGATCGTTTATACCGAAGGAAACAAACAACCGCGCGAGGAAGCCAAGTCTTCGGCCCGCGGAGGGTTTGAAGAAGGACGTTTGGTTGTGCTGGTAGACGAAACATCCGCATCCGCCAGTGAAATCCTTTCCGGTGCGGTGCAGGATTGGGACCGTGGCGTGGTCGTAGGCCGCCGTACGTTCGGAAAAGGGCTGGTACAGAAACCGATCCCGATGCCTGACGGCTCAATGATCCGCCTGACGGTTGCCCGCTATTATACGCCTACAGGCCGTTCTATCCAGAAACCGTATGTCAACGGCAACCAGGAGCAATACAACCATGACTTGATCGACCGCTACAACCGGGGCGAACTGATGAGTGCGGACAGCATCCATTTCCCTGATTCGATGAAGTACAATACGCTGGAGACGAAACGCATCGTCTATGGCGGCGGCGGTATCATGCCGGATGTCTTTATCCCGGTCGACACGTCGCGCTACACGGATTATCACCGTAACGTCGTAGCGGCCGGCCTGGTGAACCGCATCGCCATGAATTATCTGGACCGCCATCGTGCCGAACTGAACAAGAAATATCCGAAGTTCGCCCAATACAAACAGAACTTCAACGTGACAGACGACATAATGCAAGAACTGGTCACACTGGCTAAAGACGACAAGATCGAATTCAACGAAGAGCAATACAACCGTTCCAAGCCGCTCATCATGCTCCAGATCAAGGCGCTTATCGCACGCGACCTGTATGATATGGCCGAATACTTCCAGGTCATCAACGACGACAACGAAAGCTTCCAGGAAGCCTTACGCCTCATCAACGACGAACAGCGGTACAAAAAAGAATTGGGACGGTAAACCTATTATCGATAATACTTCCTATATTTGTATTCATCAACGAAAAGAAAGGAACACAAAAGATGGACACAACGATGAAAACGATAGAACTTACTTTGCCGGATTCGGAATTGTCTTTCATTAAGACAATAGCGAAGAAATTCGGATGGACTCTGACAACCAAACACACAAAAACTCAGAAAAGTCTTGATGAAGGCATTGCCGATATCAAAGCCGGGCGTGTTCGCGAAGTTTCTACGGATGAATTAAAACAAATGATGGGATTATGAGTTCATACACGATCCTAATCACTAAACGATTTGAAAAGGACTTGGAAATATGTAAGAAGAGGGGACTAAAACTTAGCCTCCTCTATACTGTAATAGAGCAACTCAAATTGAACGGGACATTACCAAAACAATATCGTGCCCACAAACTAAGTGGTAATTATGCTAACTATTGGGAATGCCATATTAAAGGCGATTGGTTATTAATATGGGAGCAAAACGATGATGAACTCATTTTGATATTAACCTCAACCGGAACACATTCAGATTTATTCTAAAGGATTATGTACTGGACACTTTTTCTGACATTCGTCAAAATAGGGACTTTCACTATCGGGGGAGGATATGCGATGCTGCCCCTGATACAGCGGGAAGTGGTAGATAAAGGATGGCTTTCGAAGGAAGATTTCATCGACCTCTTCTCCGTAGCCCAGTCCTTGCCCGGCATTTTCGCCGTGAACATCTCTATTTTTGTAGGATATAAACTGAAAAAAGTGCCAGGTGGTATTGTTTGCGCTTTGGGAAGCATCCTTCCCTCCTTCTTCATCATTCTGGCTATCGCACTGTTCTTTACACACGTGCAGGACAACATATGGGTAGAGAAGGCGTTCAAAGGATTGCGTCCGGCGGTCGTCGCCCTGATTGCCGTGCCTTGCCTGACAACAGCACGTTCGATCAAGATGAGTTACAAAGAGTTGATTATCCCTATCGCTGCCGCACTGCTGATTTGGCAAGGAGGGTTGTCTCCTGTGTGGATTATTCTGGCGGCTATCATAGGAGGACTTGTTTACGGACTGAAAATAAAGAAAGACTGATATGATCTGGTTGCAATTATTCTATGTATATCTGAAAATCGGGATATTCGGTTTCGGTGGCGGCTATGCGATGCTCTCCCTGATACAGGCAGACGTGGTAGACCGCTACGGATGGATTTCGTCACAGGAATTTACGGATATCGTCGCCATCTCGCAGATGACCCCCGGGCCGATCGGGATCAACAGCGCCACCTATATCGGATATACAGCCATCCACAATGCCGGCTATTCGCCCGCGATGGCCGTATTTGGCTCCTGCCTGACGACATTTGCCGTCTGCCTGCCCTCTTTCCTGCTAGTGCTGGCCATCTCATACGCCTTTGCAAAATTCAGGAACAACAAATATGTAGCAGCCGCGTTCTACGGCCTTCGTCCGGCTACGGTCGGCCTGATTGCGGCAGCGGCTTTGCTATTGATGAATAGCGAGAACTTCATCGACTATAAAAGTTTCCTGATCTTCGGGGCTGCGTTCATCCTCACCTGGAAGTTCAAGATCAACCCGATCCTGATGATTATCCTGGCAGGAATCGCCGGGATGGTTCTCTATTGGTAAATTTTACCGCAAAAGTCAAGACTTTCGTAACAAGAAGTCAGGACCTTCAGAGTAAAAAACCTGGACTTCCACAATCAATATTCAGGGCTTTCTCTCAAAAAACACCCTTATTTCAAGTCAGGCTTTCATCGATAGAAAGTCCTCCTTTGTCGAGGAAACGCTCCTCTTTTTCTAATCTGATTGTGCAGGCTTTCATCCTGTTGTAGTTTTGCTTTCGAAAAAAGGTAAAAAGATTGTCAGGTTACAAAACGAAAGCATCATGAAACAGATTTCTTCCATACTCCTCTCCTGCCTGCTTCTCCTGCCCGCCGGGATGAATGCGGAGGAAGACACACCCAAACAATGGACGCTTCGCGATTGCATCGATTATGCACTGGAGCATAACATCACCATCCAGCGGAATCGCATCAGCGCCGAGAGTGCCCAAGAAGACGTAAAGACAGCCAAGGCGGATTTCCTGCCTTCCTTGAGCGGGAACATCAGCCAGCGCGTCGTCAACCGCCCGAACAGTGCAAGAGGCACCATCATCAGCGGCGATAACATCACGACAAGCGAAAGCAAAACCTCGTACAACGGTAGCTACGGCATCGACGCCAACTGGACTGTGTATAACGGCAGCAAACGGGTGAACACCGTCAAGCAACAGAAGCTGAACAACCGCATCGCCGAACTGAATGTGGACGAAAGCGAAAACTCGATCGAGGAAAGTATCACCCAACTGTATGTACAGATTCTCTACTCGGCCGAAGCCGTCAAAGTAAACGAATCGACACTTGAAGTAAGCCGGAAAGAGTTTGAACGGGGACAGGAATTGTTCAACGTCGGCAGTATCGCCTCAAGCGATCTCGCCCAACTGGAAGCGCAGGTAAGCAGCGACAACTACCAGTTGGTGACATCCCAGGCTACCCTGCAGGATTATAAGTTGCAATTGAAACAGCTTCTCGAACTGGACGGTGACATCGAAATGGACCTCTACCTGCCGCAACTGAGCGACAGCAACGTCCTGATCCCGCTTCCCGAAAAAGACGATGTCTACAACACCGCCCTCAGCCTCCGTCCCGAAATAGAAGCAGGAAAGCTGAACGTGGAGAGCTCGGACCTGAGCATCAAGATGGCACGTGCAGGATATCTCCCGACCTTAAGCCTCAGTGCAGGCATCGGAAGCACGAATGCCAACGGCAGCGACTTCAGCTTCAGCGAACAGGTCAAGCAGAACTGGAACAACTCGCTGGGACTGACCCTCAGCATCCCCATCTTCGACAAGCGGCAGACGAAAAGTTCCATCAACAAGGCCAAGCTGCAAAAGCAGACTAGCCAGCTGGACCTGCTGGACAACAAGAAGACACTCTACAAGACCATCGAAAACCTCTGGCTAGCCGCCAACAGCGCACAACAGCAATACGTGGCAGCTTCACAGAAGTTGAAGAGCACGGAAACCAGCTACTCTCTCGTCAGCGAACAATTCAACGTCGGCATGAAAAATACAGTAGAATTGCTCACGGAAAAAAATAACCTGCTAAGCGCACAACAGGAAACGCTCCAGGCCAAATACACGGCCATACTGAACGCAGGCTTGTTGCGCTTCTACCAAGGAGAAGAAATCAATTTATTCTGAGACATGACATTAGGGGTGAACCGCTAATGAATATATTCACTCTCTTTTTGTTTCGGAGGATGTGTCAAAATCCCCTTATCTCCGCGCTTGACGCAGGAACAAGGCACTTTTGGCACACCTCCCTTGCAAAAGGGATCGACATCCAGAAAGAAATAAAAACAGATAAAGATATGAACAAGAAGAAACTAATTATCGGTATAGTAGGCGTATTGGTCGTGGCCGGAGGCATCTGGTTCTTCACAGGCAAAACGTCGAAAGGCGGTATCCGGCTCGAAACCGCCAAAGTGGGCCGCAGTTCCATTTCGAACACGGTAACGGCAACCGGAACAGTCGAGCCGGTAACGGAAGTCGAAGTCGGCACGCAGGTGTCCGGTATCATCGACAAGTTGTATGCAGACTATAACGACGTGGTCAAAGCAGGGCAGTTGATCGCCGAAATGGACAAGGTCAACCTGAAAGCCGAACTCGCATCCGCCGAGGCACAGCTGGCAAGCAGCAAAAGCGAATTCGAGTACCAACAGAAGAATTACGCCCGCAACAAGATCCTCTTCGAAAAAAAGCTGATCAGCGACTCGGACTATGAAACGTCCACATACAACTATGAGAAAGCAAAAGCCGCCTACGAACAAAACCAAGCGGCAATGGTCAAAGTGAACCGCAACCTCGAATATGCGACGATCACCAGCCCGATCGACGGTGTCGTGATCAACCGCGCAGTTGAAGAAGGACAGACCGTGGCCGCCGGCTTCGAGACTCCGACCCTGTTCACCATCGCGGCAGACCTGACCAAGATGCAGGTGATAGCCGACGTGGATGAAGCCGACATAGGTAACGTAGAAAATGGACAACGTGTATCCTTCACCGTCGACGCCTATCCGAACGACGTATTCGAAGGTACGGTCATGCAAATCCGCCTCGGCGACAGCGAAAGCACCAGCAGCTCTTCTTCCACCTCGACCTCGACGGTCGTTACCTACGAAGTGGTGATATCGGCCGATAATCCCGACCTTAAATTGAAGCCGCGCCTGACAGCCAACGTGACGATCTTCACGCTGGAACGCGATAACGTACTGACAGTCCCGACCAAGTCACTCCGCTTCGTACCGGATGTACAAATGTTGACGCAACTAGGCTACATCGTCTCCGAAGCCGGCAAGGAAGCCCCTGCCGGGAAACGTCTCGTATGGATCAAGAACGGGCAGGAGCTGAAGCCGAAAGCCGTTACCGTCGGTTCCACCAGCGGAAACATGATCGAGATAACCGACGGCCTGAACGAAGGTGAAGAATTGGCTGTCGATCTCGAAGCCTCCTCCATTACTCCGGCAGCCGAAGCCGAAACGGAAAGAAGCCCGTTCATGCCAGGCCCTCCGGGAAGCAATAAGAACAAGAAGAGTGCCAAGTAGGGGCAGGCTTTATATATCTGCCCTCCAAACAAGGAGTACAACAATATGAAAGAGATAATCAAATTAGAAAACATCAAGCGTGACTTCAAGGTCGGAGACGAAACGGTCCATGCCTTGCGTGGCGTCTCCTTCACGATCTACGAAGGCGAATTTGTCACCATCATGGGGACATCCGGCTCAGGAAAGAGTACCCTGCTGAACACGTTAGGTTGCCTGGATACACCGACCAGCGGAGAATATTACCTCGACGGCACATCGGTCCGCACGATGGGTAAGAACGCCCGCGCCACCTTGCGCAACCGCAAAATCGGGTTCGTCTTCCAGAACTACAACCTGCTGCCTAAGACGACAGCGGTCGAGAACGTGGAGCTGCCCTTGATGTACAATCCGTCCTACAGTGCAGCCGAACGACACAAGAAAGCAGTCGAATCGCTGGTTGCCGTAGGTCTGGGCGACCGCCTGATGCATAAAAGCAACCAGATGTCCGGAGGACAGATGCAACGTGTCGCCATCGCCCGGGCACTGGTAAACGACCCCGCCGTCATCCTCGCCGATGAAGCGACCGGAAACCTCGATACCCGTACCTCCTTCGAGATACTGGTTCTTTTCCAGAAACTGCATGCCGAGGGACGTACCATCATATTCGTGACCCACAACCCGGAGATCGCCCAGTACAGCAGCCGCAACATCACGCTGCGCGACGGGCATGTCACTTCCGACACAGTCAACAAGAATATCCTGAACGCGGCAGAAGCGTTGACACGGCTGCCGAAGAATGACGATTGATCTTGCCACCCTTCCGCGGGTGCCCCTTTATGCGAATACCGGAATCATCCGATATAAGCGGAAGGAGGCAAAGGTGTTTAAAGAGTAACTTATAAAACAACAAAAACAATGAACGGAACAAACCTAATAAAAATAGCTGTCCGGGCACTCGCCAATAACAAATTGCGCGGCTTTCTCACGATGCTGGGCATCATTATCGGCGTAGCCTCCGTGATCACGATGCTTGCCATCGGACAAGGCTCGAAACGAAGCATACAGGCCCAGATCAGCGAGATGGGTTCCAACATGATCATGATACATCCGGGGGCCGACGTGCGTGGTGGTGTCCGGCAGGATGCCTCCGCGATGGAAACCCTGAAACTACAGGATTACGAGGATATAGTCGACGAAACACGCTTTGTCTCAGCCGTCTCTCCCTCCGTCAACAGCAGCGGGCAGGCGATCTACGGCGCCAACAACGCCCCGACCACGGTATACGGCATCAGTCCTGACTACCTGGAGATACGACGCTACAAAGTCGAGGACGGCGACATGTTCACCGAACAAGATATCCAGACAGCCGCCAAAGTATGCGTAGTCGGCAAGACCGTCGTCGATAACCTCTTCCCCGATGGCGGCAACCCGGTAGGCAAGGTCATACGTTTTCAGAAATTACCTTTCCGCATCGTAGGCGTGCTGGAAAGCAAAGGATACAACAGCATGGGAATGGACCAGGACGACCTAATCTTAGCTCCATACACAACTATTCAGAAAAAGGTCCTGGCCATCACCCATCTGCAAGGCATTACCTGTTCGGCCCTCAAGGAGGAATACACCGACCAGGCCATCGACGAGATTTCTGAAATACTCCGCCGCAACCATAAGTTGAAGGAAAGTGACGATGATGATTTTACCATCCGTAGCCAGCAGGAGTTGAGCACGATGTTGACAAGCACTACGGATATGATGACCGTGCTGTTGGCGGCTGTGGCGGGTATTTCACTGCTCGTAGGCGGCATAGGGATCATGAACATCATGTATGTCAGCGTGACGGAACGCACACGTGAGATCGGCCTCCGCATGAGTATCGGAGCAAAAGGCATCGACATCCTGGCACAGTTCCTGATCGAGTCCATCCTGATCAGTGTGACAGGAGGTTTGATAGGTGTAGTCTTTGGAGTGGGCGCAGCCCTTGTCGTGAACGGGGTCGCCCACTTTCCGATCTACATCCAGCCCTGGAGCGTCATCCTGTCGTTTGCCGTCTGTACTGTCACCGGTGTATTCTTCGGATGGTATCCGGCCAAAAAGGCAGCACAACTCGATCCGATAGAGGCGATACGTTACGAATAGCAGGCGGGAAGCATCGAGGGAAGAAGACGCTCTGCGTCAAGTATGCCTCATAGTTATGAGGCAATGTACCTCAAAGATATGAGGCAACTCACCTCATAGGTACGAGGCAATATACCTCATAGCTATTAGGCATGCTCTACGCAGAGCCTCTTCCATGACCGATGCCGCCTGGCGTTCGACAGAGAAACAACACTTCTTCCATGCCCGATGCTTCTCTGATATATAATAAACAGTATCTTTGCATAAATGGGAACAACAGAGACAATGCACACATTACCGGCTCCCCCCTTCAAAGGCATGGGGAAGCTGATCCATATCGCAGCCTGGGCCATTCTCTTCGGGCTGCCGTTCTTCTTCACCGGACGCGAATCGCAGACGGTGACAGTCTTGAGCTATATACGCTCCATAATCGTCCCGCTATCGTTCATGCTGGTATTCTATGCCAACTATTCCGTGCTGATCGACCATTTCCTGTTCGCCAAGCGTCCCTGGAAATACTTTCTGTACAATGTCGTGTTGATCGCTTTCGCGATGGGAGCCGTGCATCTGATATTCGAACTGCTCCCGCATCCCAGATGGGAGCATCCGAGGCCGGAAAGAGAATGGCAGGAGATAGTCGGCTTCTTTATGGTGAACGCCATGCTGTATATGCTGGTGGCAGGGCTAAGTGTCGCCATCAAGATGACCGGGAGCTGGTATCAGATGGAGTCGTCTCGCCGGGAGTTGGAGAAAAGCCGTGCCGAAGCAGAATTGCAGAATCTGAAGAGCCAGTTGAACCCCCATTTTCTCTTCAACACACTAAACAACATCTACAGTCTGATCGCTTTCAGCCCGGAAAGAGCGCAAGAAGCCGTGCACGACCTAAGCCGCCTGCTCCGCTACGTGCTCTACGACAGCAGCCAACCGATGGTTCCGTTAGAGAAGGAACTCGACTTTATCCGGAACTATGTGGAACTGATGCGTATACGCCTGCCGGAACATGTGAAACTGACCACCGACATATCGGCTGCCACACCAGAAACTCAGGTGGCGCCTCTCCTTTTCATCTCCCTGATCGAAAATGCTTTCAAGCATGGGGTAAGCCACAACAAACCTTCTTTTATCGACCTGAAGATTCACCAGGAAGGGACACGGATCGTCTGCTCTATCCGCAACAGCCACTTCCCGAAAGACAACGGACAGGACAAGAGCGGCTCCGGCATTGGGCTGCAGAATCTCAGCAGGCGGTTGGAATTGCTGTATCCGTCGCATCATATTTTCACGTACGGGCAAAAAGGGGACGAATATGTTTGCCTGTTAGAGTTGCAGGCATAAGGATTTATTGTATTTTTGTCCGGTACATCAATACAACAAATTATGACGTTAACATGTGCAATCATCGATGATGAACCACTGGCCATCAGTCTGCTGGAAAGTTATGTGAACAAGACTCCGTTCCTCCGCCTCACGGCAAAGTTCAACAGTGCTCTCGAGGCTTTGCCCGTATTGAGCGCCCAGCCGGTAGAGCTGCTTTTCCTCGATATCCAGATGCCGGAACTGAGCGGCATGGAATTTTCTCGGATACTGAAGGCGGATACCCGCATCATCTTTACGACGGCTTTCGAACAGTATGCCCTCGACAGCTACAAGGTGAACGCCCTCGACTATCTGCTGAAACCGATCAGTTATCCGGATTTCCTCAAGGCGGCCAACAAGGCGTTGCAATGGTACGAGCATATGCAAGCGCCTGCGGCAGAGATCGAGTCGATCTTCATCAAGACTGAGTATAAGCAGGTACAGGTCGAACTGCGCAAAATACTCTATATCGAAGGGCTGAAAGACTATGTCAAAATTTTTATCGAGGATGAACCGCATCCCATCCTTTCACTGATGAGCATGAAGTCGCTGGAAGAGATGCTGCCGGCAAGCCGCTTTATCCGCGTACACCGTTCCTTTATCGTACAGCCTGAAAAGATCAAGGTGATCGAACGGAACCGGATCGTGTTCGGAAAAGAATATATCCCGATCTCCGACAACTACAAACCGAGGCTTGTCGAATTTCTGGCGCAACGGTCACTCAATTTCAATTGACAATGGGCAATTAACTTTGTTAAGATGATACGGCGTAGCCTAATTCTCAATTAATTAAAAAAGTTGTAACAGCAACTTTTCCAAAGCCCCAGTCATCCGGCTCATCGAACAAGAATAGTTATTCGAGAAAACGGCTACCGCATACGTCTTTCCATCTTTCGTGATATAGCCGGCATAGCTCCTGACACCCGTAATACCCCCGCTTTTCAGGCGGGCTTTTCCCTGCAACTTCGATCCTTTCAAGAAATTGCGCACTGATCCCTCTATCCCGGCTTGTGGTAAAGAGGCTATGAAAGCATCCGAAACAGCAGATTCCGTCGCCATATAGACCAACAGCTCTCCCATAAATCCGGCCGACACCTTATCTGCCGGAGCCAAGCCGCTGCCGTCGTTCATCCGGAGCGGAAAGACATCCAAACCTTTCTTCTCCCAATATTCTTTCACGACCTGCACACCACGACCGAACGAGGAGATCATCTCGTTCCTTCGCGGTTTGTATTGCAATCCGACCGTTTTGACCAAAGCATCCGCATATAGGTTATGGCTGACGTGGTTGCATATGCTTGCTATCTCCCGCAGCGTGGGCGAATAGGTCGTGACAATCTCTTTCCTCTCTCCCTTCTTCCACCGGTTTTCCTCCACCTCGATACGGTAGCAGGAAGGGGCCCCGTCCACCCGTATTCCCTTCTGCTGAAGCTGGTCCGTCAGATAGCGTGCCAAGTATAAAGCAGGATCGGGGATATCTCCTTTCAAGACATACGCCTCCCGGTTCGCAGGCAGGACCCCATACAGGTAGCGTACGTCATCGAGCGGAGCACCGATAATATAAGCGCTGTCCGAAGAAACCGGAGCGGCTTTCAGGTAGTTCTTAAACCGGATAAAAGGGATATCCGGCTCTGTCCCCTTCAGGACCGGCCGCGTCCCGGCAGCCCCAGTCTGCAAGGATAACTTATACATATTGTCGAAGATGGAAATACCATAACTTCCGGGGGCATAATAATTTCCCATATCTTCCCGGAGCCATTTAATAGAGACGCCTTCGGTGTCGAAAATGCTTTCGTCCGATATGACCGATCCTGTTATATGCTTGATGCCGGCTTTCTGCAAAGCAGCTATCCAGGTTGACAAAAACTTGTTCTGCCTCGGTGCGAAATGCGAAGAGCCCAAGGAGGGATCACCACTGCCTTTTATATAGAGGTTTCCCTCCAACGTGCCGTTTTCCAGTATTCCGTCATATTCCAACGTGGTCGGATAGCGATAGTCTTCCCCCAATATCTCAAGCGCTGTCGCCGTGGCTACCGTCTTCAACACCGAAGCGGGCGATTGCAGCCGGTCCGTATCATAACTGTAGACCGTTCTTCCCTCCTGCACATCTTTCACTACCAGAGAAAAAGAGGCTCCCCGCATATAAGGGGCCTGCAATAACCATTTGACGGGGGCGGGAGTCTGTGCACCGGCAAGCAAATGAAGGCAAAGCAACAGGCAAAGCAGTACTATTTTGTTTCGTATCATCCTTTCTATTCAACTTTATTTTATCTTTGCCATAAAGGCAAAGATAAGTCGGTTTGCATTATCTTTGCCTGCAAAGATAAGAATTTAATATGAACCCATTGTTTGATAAACCGTTCACATTCGACAGGGTGGCACGTATTCTGTTCGGCCTGGCTGTTATCAGTGGTATCATCTATCTGATCGCCGTCCTGCGAAATGCTTTGTTACCATTCCTGATTGCCTGGCTGCTGGCTTATATGATGCAGCCGTTCGTCAAGTTCTTCCAGTATAAAGTCAAGCTGAAAAGCCGTTTGCTGTCTATCCTGGCCGTTCTCGTATCTACCCTTCTGGTGATCTCACTGGTGGGTGTCGTGATCGTCCCCTCTGTCACCCAGGAGTTCAACCGGACTTTGGAACTGATGCAGGAACATAACAGCGGCTACGGACATATCCCGATGATTCCGCAGTCATGGGCAGAGTATCTGGAAAAGAATATCGACCCGGACCAGTTGGCACAGCTCCTGAGCAAAGAGAACATAGAAAAGGCGGTCAAACAGATCGCTCCCAAAATGTGGATCGTACTGACTAATACTTTCTCCATTCTGTTCAGTATTACGATCGTGTTTGTAATCTTCCTTTACTTCATCTTTATCCTGTTGGATTATGAACGGATTGTCAACGGTTGGATCCGCCTGATTCCCGAACGTTACCGCCCCTTTGTCCAAGGGCTAGCCGACGATGTCGAATATAGTATGAACCGCTACTTCCGCGGACAGTCATTGATTGCCTTATGTGTCGGCATCCTCTTCGCCATCGGATTTAAGATCGTCGGCTTCCCGCTAGCCGTTATCCTAGGGCTATTCATCGGTTTCCTCAACCTCATTCCTTATATGCAAACGATCGGTATCATCCCAATGATCTTGCTAAGTCTCCTCAAAGCTGCGGAGACCGGAGAAAACTTTTGGCTGATCTTCGGATCGGGAATTCTCGTCCTTTGCATCGTGCAGTGCATACAAGATTTGTATCTCACTCCCCGCATTATGGGAAAGGCTATGGGACTGAATCCGGCCATCATCCTTCTTTCTTTATCCATTTGGGGAACTTTATTAGGTTTTATCGGCTTAATCATCGCTCTCCCCCTGACAACTCTCTTCCTCTCTTATTATAAACGTTTTATACTTATGGAAGAAGACCAGTCTCTTGTAGAGAAGCACGAGTTATCAAAGGTCCAAAAGAAAAAAACATTCCCAAAAGAATAAAAAAACTTGCATCAGCTATTGCATATATAAAAAAAATCCCTACCTTTGCACCCGCATTACAGAAGTAACGCATAGGATGATTCGCTAGCTCAGCAGGTAGAGCACATCCCTTTTAAGGATGGGGTCCTGGGTTCGAACCCCAGGCGGATCACCAAGAAGCTGGACAAAACCAGACAAAGAAAAGACAACTCCTACAATATCAAGGTATTGCAGGAGTTTTTTCTTTGTATAAAGTCCGTGACCTAAGACACGAAATGGTCACAAAAAGACATACTTTCGTGACCAATTCGTGACCTGTCCGACCTTTCGGATTTTAGGTCACGGAATGTCTGAAATTGGCGGTTTGTTGTCTTGATTTGTCCGTACTGCAAATATCTCATTTTCAGTTTATCAATTTAAGTTTGTAACTAAAAAAAAGAGATTATGAGAAGTACTTTTAAGCTACTCTATTTCGTCAAACGAAATGCAGTAAAGAAAAATGGTAACGCACCGATTATCGCACGTATCACTATCGACCAAGTTGTAGCCCAGTTTAACACCAAGTTGGAAATAAATCCGGCTCACTGGAGCGTGGAATTAGGCAAGGCTTCCGGCAGAACCGCAGAAGCCGTACACATCAATTCCATGCTGGAAAGTATTCGTAGCACAGTTCATCAACATTACCATGCGTTAATGGCGCAAGACGGATATGTAACCGCAGAACTGGTAAAGAACGCTTTTTTAGGCAAGATAGCAAGGGAACGGACTTTGATAGAGTTCTTCAAACAGCACAACGAGCAGTATTTGCAAAAGGTCAAAATGAATACCGCAGACAAGACCTATTCACGTTATGAACTGACAAAGAAACGGCTTATGGAGTTTATGAAGTTTAAATACTCCGTTTCCGATATGCTCATTAAAGATATAAATGTGGTATTCATTGAAGATTTCCTGTTGTATATCAAGAATAACTATGGGTGCAGCCATAATACGGCTATGAAGTTCGTACAACGTTTTCGCACGGTAGTAAACTTTGCCAAGAATACGGGTTTAGTGACTGCCGACCCTTTCGGGAGTTATCGGGTAAGGTTTGAGCGTACCGATAGGGATTATCTGACTATGGAAGAAATTACCGCTATTTACAATCACGAGTTCAGCACCAAGCGACTGGAACAAGTGCGTGACTTGTTTGTTTTTAGCTGTTATACGGCACTTTCTTACATTGATGTATGCGAACTAAGACAAGAGGACATTCGCACCGGATTTGACGGTAATTTGTGGATTATACGGAAAAGACACAAAACAAATGTTACATCTACCGTCCGATTGCTGGATATACCAAAAGCCATATTGGAAAAATACAAAGACAAATTGCCAAACGGTAAGATTTTACCAGTTATCAGCAATCAGAAAATGAATGATTACTTAAAAGAAATCGCAGCCATTTGCGGAATTGAAAAGACCTTGACCTACCACGTAGCAAGACATTCGTGCGCAACTTCAGTGCTGCTCGCCAATGGTGTACCTATTGAGACAGTATCTAAAATTTTAGGTCATACCAATATCCGGACTACTCAAATTTATGCGAGGATTACCGATTTGAAAGTAAGTGGCGACATGGAAATGTTGGCTCAAAAACTGGACGTTCCAAATCGTACTGCCAGCCGTTGAAATCGTGTTATCGTCAGATAACAGCAAGGTGTGATTTGTGGCACACAAATCTGTTTTCCGTGCCGCAAAACACCTTGGGCAAATTCACTCCGAAGTCGTGTTGCCAATGAAAGAAAGACATTCCCTAACTAAAGATTTTTTCGCTCGTCGGGACGGGTGGTCCCGCCCCTTGCCGCTGGGCGTTCCCCGACCGATGAGTTTATTTTTGTAATTCTGCAATCTCGTTTTATTGAAATATTGATAGCCTGATTGATTGAAAGCAAGATTTCAAGAAAACTGGATTGATTGAAAGCAAGATTTCAAGAAAACTGGATTGATTGAAAACAATAAACCATTCAATATTGATTGAAATACTGAATGGTTTATTTATTATCAAGAATATAATTACTTGCGAAAAGAAAATAAAACTCGCATCATGTATCGTTTTCATCCATTCTTCGGAGCAGACTTTTTTGCAATGTCTCCAAATACCGAGTTCTATTTATTTTACGGCTTCGCATTTCCAAATAAGAATGATATAAATCACCAATATCTATACTGAACACATTTTCAAAATATCCTGCAATCTCTTTTAAAGTAGCCGTTCCTTTATTAAAATCCCCATTCGCTTCTAAAGCATAAATCAGTTCAAGAATATGTTTTGTTGTTAACGAAACAATACTATACAAAGCTTCTCTTTGCAAATCTGGATAAGAAGAGGATTATTGTTTAAGAGCATTGAACTGATAAATGATGGTTTATCGATGCATGATATCGATGGTGTGCCGTAATAAATAGAGAGATACCAAACATTTAATACACTACAAACCAATCCATACCTTCATTTTATAACTTCCTGTATACGCCCTCTCCAAAAAATTTCATCCATACACCTCAAAAATTTCCACAAAAAGTTTTTGTGGAATAATTTGCTTTTGTATATTTGTACTATAATAATAGTACAATATTAATATAGAATAATATAAAATCATATGATCAAGTTTTTATTAGATTACTCTAGCGGTATGCCGATATACCGCCAGATCATTGATCAAATCAGGTTTGGCATAGCATCCGGGCAACTTAAGTTGGGAGAACAACTTCCTACGGTCAGAGCACTTGCCGTAGAGTTAAAGGTAAACCTAAACACGGTATCCAAAGCTTATAAAGAATTGGAGATCAAGAATATTTTGGAAACTCAGCAAGGAACCGGAACGTTTATTAGCAAAACAGATCATGTAGTACCGGAAAAAGAACGGGAAGACAAGTTAAAAGAAATTTGTACACAATTTTCTTCCGTTGTACTGAGTTACGGTTTCAGCCTAAATGAGGTTATTCGAGAATTAAAGAATATCGAAACTTCTAAAAAACAATGAATATGACAACAAATGTAATTAACAAGGGTTGGTTCAATCCCATATCCCTTTCCGTATTGCTGATACTGGTTATCGTATCAGCCGTTTTGTATGTTTCGAAGATTATAAACATACCGGTATTCATCCTCTTGCTTCTTCTTTCCGGGTTGGTGGCTTCTGCAATCCGCATAGCCGACCAATGGGAACGGGCGGTAGTCCTTCGTATGGGGAAATACAACGGTTTGAAAGGTCCCGGCCCCTTTATGATTATCCCGGTTATAGACAGTGTGTCGACTTATATTGACCAGCGTGTACGGGTAAGTGCATTTAAGGCCGAACAAACTCTAACCAAAGATACGGTTCCGGTAAATGTGGATGCAGTCGTATATTGGACCGTCTGGGACGTGGAAAAAGCTGCATTGGAAGTACAGGAGTACCAAAAAGCGATCGAACATATCACACAGACTGGTCTAAGAGATACCATCGGTAAGCACGAACTGTCGGATCTCTTGCAGGAACGCGATAAGATAGCTGAGGATTTGCAACAGGTCTTAGACAGAAATACGAATCCGTGGGGCATCACATGCCAGACTGTCGGTATCAAAGATATCGCTATTCCGCAAGACCTGGCCGAAGCAATGAGCAAAGAGGCCCAAGCCGAACGTGAAAGAAGAGCTCGTGTCATCTTGGGAACGGCAGAAACGGAAATCGCAGAAAAGTTCGAACAAGCCAGTAAAAAATATACCGATAATCCTGTGGCATTACATCTCAGAGGGATGAATATGCTGTTCGAAGGCTTAAAAGAAAAAGGATCAATGGTTATCGTACCGAGTTCGGCACTCGACACCATGAACTTAGGGGCTATGGGAGGCTTGGTTTCATTGGCTAAGAACAACGAGACACCGAAATAAACTATTTTCTAATAACAAAAAATTACCATTTATGAAAATACACAAACAAGGGATTACTTTTGTTCTCCTTCTATTAGTCTTCACAAGTTGTTCACGAAAACCATCGCTGCAATGGATTCCCTTCAGTTGGGAAGGTGATACAATTTCGGGGATATACATTGAAAAAGCTTTTCTAAATGTTCCGGTAAAAATAGAGAATTTACCCTACGAATTCACAATGCAGTTTGATTTAGGAACATATAATTCTGTCTTTTACGGGAATACTTTTGCTCCTTATCTCAAAGAAGCCCCATCTTTAATGAACAAAAAAGATTCAACCGGGATGTATAAGAATGTCAACCTGCAAATAGGGACAGTGGAGTTTAGCAATGCCAATATCGGATTCATGCAGAATTTCGGAAATGAAATCCCTAAAGATTCACTTCATTCAAATACACCCAAGCATATTGGAACGATCGCATCCGACATGGTGCAAGATAAAGTCTTAATCATTGATTACAAATCAAACAAGCTTGCAATCACAGACTTTTTACCGGCTGAATACGAAAATCTGCCGGCTGAAGAATTTGAATCAGAATATGGGGTAATAAAATTGCCTTTACGGATTAATGGAAAAACATGTAAAGTATTGTTCGATACAGGTTCAAGCCCTTTCCAGTTAATAACGACACAAGAAAGAGCTTGGAGCGTATCAGACCTTACTATTGTCGACTCTCTAAGCGGTCCTTTATGGTGGGGACAAGAAATAACATTTTATGGCTTTAATGTAACCAAACCGATCGAGTTCGGCGGAAAAGCCTTGAACAATTCGAAAGTCTACTACGCCAAAGACGGCCTTTGGGATAGTATTTATAGTTCCCTCGATGTCTGGGGAATAACCGGAAATGCTTATTTCTTTGAAAACACCGTGATTATCGATTACAAAAACAAACTATTCAGGATAAAATAAAAATTCGACCCCATACTTCTTCATTCAGATGCAAGCGTAAGTTGTTTTCTACATTGCCGTATATATTCCCGACAACGTCGAAAACAACTTACACTTGCATCAAAACAAAAACACATTGCCATCTTACATCAAACCTTTGCCAGAGCTTGGTCTAGGTCATCAATGATATCATCGATATATTCAGTACCTATACTCAGGCGCACAATGGAAGGCGTGATATGCTGTCCGGCCAGTTCTTCCGGAGTCATTTGAGAATGGGTAGTCGTATACGGATGGATCACCAGGCTCTTCACATCAGCCACATTGGCAAGAAGGGAGAATATTTCGAGCGAATCGATAAACTTCCAGGCTGCTACCTGTCCGCCTTCAATCTCGAAAGTGAAAATACTTCCGGCACCTTTCGGGAAATACTTTTTATAAAGTTCATGGTCTGGATGGTCTGGAAGAGCCGGATGGTTCACTTTGGTTACTTTCGGGTGTTTGGATAAATACTCGACGACTTTCAGAGCATTGGCAACATGACGCTCCACGCGGAGAGACAATGTTTCCAGACCTTGCAGCAAGATAAAAGCATTGAAAGGCGAGATCGTAGCTCCTGTATCACGCAGAATGACAGCCCGGATGCGGGTGACGAAAGCTGCCGAACCTGCCACGTCGGCAAAGACCGCTCCATGATAACTTGGGTCCGGTTTGCCCAAGGTCGGGAACTTATCGGAATTTGCTTTCCAATCGAAATTGCCACTGTCCACAATCACTCCTCCCAAGCTCGATCCATGTCCGCCGATAAATTTGGTGGCGGAATGAACAACAATATCGGCCCCGTGCTCGATCGGACGGATCAGGTACGGTGTACCGAACGTATTATCCACTATCAACGGAATATTATGACGATGGGCCACCTCCGCCACAGCATCGATATTGGTAACATCAGAATTGGGATTACCGAACGTTTCGACATACACCGCTTTCGTATTCTCCCGAATAGCCGCCTCCAACGCCTGCAAGTCATTGACATTTACAATCGTGTGGGTAATGCCCTGAGCCGCTAACGTATGCGTAATCAGGTTGAAGGAACCGCCATAGAGATTATCGGCAGCCACAATATGGTCGCCCACTCCAAGTATATTCTGCAAGGCATACGTCACGGCCGCCGCACCGGAAGCCACCGCCAGACCAGCCACTCCCCCTTCGAGAGCAGCGACACGCGCTTCGAAAACTCCCTGTGTCGAATTGGTCAGACGACCATAAATATTCCCAGCATCACGAAGGCCGAAACGATCTGCCGCATGTTGTGAATCATGAAATACATAAGATGTTGTCTGATAAATAGGGACGGCACGAGCATCTGTTGCGGGATCGGCCTGTTCTTGCCCTACATGAACCTGTAATGTCTCAAAATGTAATTTCTTTGTTGCCATAGTCGTATTATTTTAAATTGTTCTTCTTGCTTATTTTCCAGCAAAACTATAGCAGACAGAGATATCAGACAAGATATATGGAAAATACAGAAAATAACGCTATTTTTACGGCCATCAACAGAACATATAAACTGTATCAAGATCGAAAAAAGGATTCCGATAGAATTTTATTCTTATGAACACACTTGAGAAATTAGACAAAGTAGACTTGCAGATCCTCCGTACCCTGCAATCAAATGCCCGGCTCACCACAAAAGAGCTCGCCGCGAGTGTCAACCTCTCGTCGACACCCGTATTCGAACGCCTGAAACGCCTCGAAAACGGAGGATATATAAAGAAGTACATTGCCGTGCTGGACGCTGAAAAGCTAAACCTGGGCTTCGTGGTCTTTTGCAGTGTCAAGTTGAGGAGACTAAACAAAGAGATTGCGGCGGAGTTCACAAGAATCATACAAGAGATTCCGCAAGTCACGGAATGCTACAATATATCGGGAAGTTACGACTACCTGCTGAAGATCCATGCACCGAATATGAAGTATTACCAGGAGTTTATCTTGAACGTGTTAGGCACGATCGACAGCCTCGGATCGCTCGAAAGCACCTTTGTGATGAACGAGGTAAAGCATGAATACGGAATCCATATTTAAACGCCACCCCGTCCCTATCTTACATTTATTACTTCAGTGCATAAATCCGCTGGATGATGTCCACAACCTTCATGCCTTCCAGTACGTTGGTCGTAATGCATTCCGAACTTGCACCGGAAAGGACACGGACCACATTGCGGATCACGAAATTATGGTTCTGGGCGGAACCTTTATAAGGGCCGTAGTCATTTCCCGGATTCGTCGGCGCCAGTTCCGGCATTTCATAATCTTTAATATGACAGTATTCGACTTCGTTCATATACTGTCCGCCGATTTTCACGCTACCGTTCTCCGCCACAATCAGCATACTGCTTTCCATGTTCCTGTTCCAGACAGAAGTGGAATAGCTAAGGCTTCCCATTCCCCCGTTCACAAAGTTGAAATTCACAAAGCCCGAATCTTCAAAAGCCGTAAGTCCGGCATGGTTGAAATCGGCAAAGCGAGCTTGGATATTGCAGATATCCCCGAAAAGCCAGTACATAATGTCGATGAAATGGGAGAACTGAGTGAAAAGCGTCCCCCCGTCCAAAGCGGCATCACCATGCCAACCACCGGGTTTATAATAGCGCTCGTCACGGTTCCAATAACAATTCAACTGGACCATATAGATTTTACCTAACCTGCCGGAATCTACCATCTCCTTGATCCAAACGGAAGGAGGAGAATAACGGTTTTGCATGACACAGAACACTTGTTTACGGTATTTCAGCGAAGCATAGACCACCTTCTCGGCATCAGCAAGCGTCAGTGCCATCGGTTTCTCGATCACGACGTTGCAACCGGCTTCGACAGCCTGAATGGCCATTGCTGCATGCAAGCCGTTCGGGGTACAAACATTTACGACATCTATGGAAATTCCGCTCTGCAATAGCTCCGTCAGAGATGAAAAAAACGGGACATCGTATGCCTCAATACCCAATTCCTCACAGGGACGAATATCACAAAGGGCCACCAATTCGGCTCCCGGATCGCGTGTCACCATCTCGGCATGACGTTTGCCGATATGGCCACAACCGATAACTGCAAATTTTATCTTTTTATCCATAAGCATTCGATGGGGGGGATGTCAAAATCTCCTTGTCCCCGCGCTTGACGCGGGGCCGCAAAAGGACAGACCTTATCAATCAGATTTTTATAGGGTCGGTTCTAATGCGATCCCACGTCAAGCGCGGGAACAGGATAGTTTCGACACACCCCCTTTTTTAGAGTTTCTGTTATATATTGCTGTTGTCCGAGGGACATTTCCGTATGAATAGGCAGGGAAAGGACGGATTCGCACAAACGGGTGGAGACGTCCAAATTGCCGGATACACGGGAGATATGCCGATAAGCTTCCTGATGATGCACTGGTACTGGATAATAGATCATGGAAGGGATTCCCCGTTCTTTCAACAGGCATTGAAGGACATTCCGCCTGCCGTCTTTTACCTGGACCGTATATTGGTGATAGACATGAGTCGAAAACGTCGATCTCGCAGGGAGAACCAACGAATCGCAGGAGGACAAAGCATCATCGTACCGAGAGGCAACTTGCCGACGGGTTTCCGTGAACTCCCCCAGATGCTTCAACTTCACATCCAGTACGGCAGCTTGCAACGTGTCCAGACGGGAATTGCATCCGATCCACCTATGGTGGTATTTGCATTCCTGGCCATGATTGGCAATCATACGGATACGGGCAGCCAACGCCTCGTCGGAAGTCATCAACGCACCTCCGTCGCCATAGCAGGCCAACGGCTTGGATGGAAAAAAAGAAGTCGTCCCGATATGTCCGATCGTCCCGGCCTTTCGTACCCGCCCGTCGGAAAAGATATAATCGGCACCAACGGATTGGGCGTTATCTTCCACTACATACAGATGATAGGCATCTGCCAAAGCCATGATCGGCTCCATATCGCAGGATTGTCCGAACAGGTGGACGGCCACGATCGCCTTTGTCCGCCCCGAAACAGCCGCTTCTATTTTCCGGGGATCGATATTGAAGCTCCGGGGATCGACATCCACCAGCACGGGCGTCAGCCCTAACAAAGCGACAACCTCGGCTGCCGCTATATAAGTAAATGCCGGCAGAATCACCTCATCGCCAGGCTGAAGCTCCAATGCCATCAAAGCAATCTGCAAAGCGTCCGTCCCGTTACCACAAGGAATCACGTATGGAACCTGAAGATAATCAGCCAAATGCCCGGCAAAGGATTTCACCTGCGGACCATTGATAAAAGCACAACTGTCGATCACCGCCTGCATGGCCTCATCAATCTCCTCTTTGAACCGGAGATATTGTCCATGCAAGTCGACCATCTGTATCTGTTCTTCCAACATTATATTATCTGTTTTCCGATTAATTAATCCTTCGTCACTACAACGAAGGATTAACCAGATTATTTCACCTCGCTGCCCGGTTTTACCTCTTTTTCAGGAGTGATGACAGCCAGCTTGCCGTCGAAGTTTTCTGCTGAAAGGATCATTCCTTCGGAAACGATACCTTTCAACTTGCGTGGAGCCAGATTGGCAATGAAGCAAACCTGCTTGCCCACAAGGTCTTCCGGCTTGTAATGTTGAGCGATACCGGAAACGATCGTACGTTTTTCCAGACCGTCATCAATACGGAACTGCAACAGCTTGTCCGCCTTAGGCACTTTCGTACATTCCAACACGGTCCCGACACGGATATCCAGCTTCATGAAATCATCAAACTCGATATTCTCGCGGATGGGTTTCGCCCTGTAGTTTGCTTCCTCGTTTGCTTTCTTCGTGTCCAACAGCTTTTGCACCTGTGCTTCGATCACGCTGTCTTCGATCTTCTCGAACAGCAGTTCCGATTTACCCAACTGATGGCCGGCTTCCAACAGATCGGTCGATCCCAGACGGTTCCAGCCTAACGGTTCCACATTCAGCATCTTGTTCAATTTCTCCATGCTGAACGGCAGGAATGGTTCGAAAGCGATTGCCAAATTTGCCGTGATCTGCAAAGCGATGTTCATGATCGTGGCGACACGCGCCATATCGGTCTTTGCTAATTTCCAAGGTTCAGTGTCAGCCAGGTATTTGTTTCCGATACGAGCCAAGTTCATCGCTTCTTTCTGGGCGTCACGGAAATGGTAGGTATCCAGCAGACGTTCCACGTCGGCCTTTACATTCGCGAAATCGGTCAATGTCTGACGGTCATAATCGGTCAGCTCGCCGGCAGCCGGCACCTTACCTTCGAAATACTTTTCGGTAAGCACCAAAGCACGGTTGACGAAGTTTCCTAAGATAGCTACTAGCTCATTGTTATTGCGTGCCTGAAAATCTTTCCAGGTGAAATCGTTGTCTTTTGTTTCCGGAGCATTGGCCGTCAAAACATAGCGCAGCACATCCTGCTTACCCGGCATATCTACCAGATATTCGTTCAACCAGACAGCCCAGTTGCGGGAAGTGGAGATTTTGTCGCCTTCCAGGTTCAAAAACTCATTGGCCGGCACATTCTCCGGCAGGTTATAAGAACCTTCGGCTTTCAACATGGCCGGGAACACGATACAGTGGAACACGATATTATCCTTACCGATGAAATGTACCATCTTGGTTTCAGGATCTTTCCACCAGGTTTCCCAACTTTCGGGGAGCAGTTCTTTTGTATTGGAGATATATCCGATAGGCGCATCGAACCAGACATACAGCACCTTCCCTTCCGCACCTTCCACTGGCACGGGAATCCCCCAGTCGAGGTCACGGCTTACGGCACGAGGCTGCAATCCCATATCCAGCCAACTCTTGCACTGTCCGTATACGTTCGGTTTCCATTCCTTATGTCCTTCCAGTATCCACTGGCGCAGGAACGGTTCCCATTTGTCCAAAGGCAGATACCAGTGTTTGGTCTCTTTCATCACCGGCTGGCTACCACTGATAGCGGATTTCGGGTTGATCAGGTCCGTCGGGCTCAAAGATGTACCGCAGGCTTCGCACTGGTCGCCATAAGCCTTTTCATTGCCACAATGCGGGCAAGTCCCGGTTATATATCGGTCGGCAAGGAACTGTTTCGCTTCCTCGTCATAATACTGTTCGCTTGTTTTCTCGATAAACTCTCCTTTATCGTATAAAGTACGGAAGAAGTTCGACGCCACCTGGCGATGCGTTGCCGAAGTCGTACGGGAATAGATATCGAACGAGATACCGAAATCCTCAAAAGACTTCTTGATAATACCATGATAACGGTCCACCACATCCTGCGGCGTAATTCCTTCTTTCTTCGCTCTCAGCGTGATAGGCACTCCATGTTCATCCGATCCACCAATCATCAAAACCTCTTCCCCCTTCAGGCGAAGATAGCGTGCATAAATATCAGCAGGCACATACACCCCGGCCAAATGTCCGATATGCACCGGCCCGTTCGCATACGGCAACGCCGTAGTTATCAGCGTTCTCTTAAACTGTTTTTCCATACCTTGTGTTCTCTTTTTGAGAGGCAAAGGTACACATTTATTGCTTAACCTAAAAAGAATGGAATATCATTAGTTGTTATAATCCGACTAAGGATACACTAAACAAGTTATCGCTAATCATAAGTCAATTCCATTTCGTCCAAATAAAGTGTACTACCTTCCCCTCCTGTGAAATAATCACCATATTTGCTGGCTGTAGCCACAATGACAAGATATTTGGGTTTACGATAATCACGGTAATCTAACCGGATTGTATATTCCTCATAACCGGATATGGTCTTAGCGGAAATGAACTCACCATAAGCAATAACATTTTTATCATTCTTGCTAAACAGCTGCCGTTCCGACTTCTTTGTTTTGATCTCATAAGGTTCTGCCTTATCAGACAGAGCCACATAAATATGACAAGAATCCGGTCTGCCCAGCAAATAATTGTAATCGGAATCGTTACTTTTATTTATCTCAGCCGAAGTATATTTGTATTTAAACTTCAAACCTGTCGGATAAGTTTCAAATGGACGCCCAAAGCTCAAGACGCCATTAGTACCATCTGTACGGACATACGAACCGGCAAATATATTACCAGCCGCAAACTTACCGATACCAGCAACTCCGACAAACCGCGATTCTAACTTGGCTGCCTTTCCGGTCCCGTTACTCGTATCATCTGTCGGAATCGTATTGCTGTCTCCCAAAGTAGTAGCTCCTTTATTGCCCGTATCCCAAAAAGAAACACCTGTTGCCAACCACGGATTCCACAATTTACCATCTTGATGCCAATCGTCAAAACCACCATTGGTCAATGGCACTAATGCAGCGGTCTTACACTCCACCTCTTCTCCAGCTATATCATCAACCACAACACGATACACATACGTCGTACCCGGATTCAAACCAGTTATTGTGGCCGTGAAAGAAGTACCGTTGACGGTTACGGAACTTGCCGGAAGCATCTGCCAACCATCATCCACCCGCGTTTGGGACGGATTCTTTTCTCTATATTCTATTACCGGAATCTTACCTTCTTGAATCATTCCGGTTACAATGATTCGATTGGCCATTGCAACCGTTTCACCACCGGAAACAGCACCACCTTCCGTATGCAGAATTGTCACTTTCCAAGTTTCCGTTACTCCAAAACGAGTCACTTCAAATGAGCAAGGACGCGAAAAATTCGTCACCGTCGTCGGATCAGGAACGACAATTCCCACCGAACCGCCCAGTTGCATTTTAGTCACTGTTATCCGATCCAAATGTTGTTCTTTTGCCACATACACGATCATCTCCCGATTTGCCAAATCGATTACCGGTTCACCCACCTGGTTACTGACTTGCACAGCCCGGTCTATCGTCTGATTAACCGTTATCTTCCAAGGATACTCTTGATATGTCTGCAAAATCAATGAGACAGATGAAGAAAAATCCACCCGCGTATCTGCGCTCTTGGGTAAACTGTCTAAAGACGAAAATCCGATTCGTGGAAAAGCGTTATAGTCGAGACACGCCGCAGAATCTATCCGTATCTCCGCCTCATTAGTCACCGTCAACTTCTTGATCCGGAGAGCTGCAAGATCAACCGCATCGCTCACTTCTACCGTAACCATCCCTTTAGTCTTATCTATTTCCAATGTATTATCCAATTGCCCTTCCACCAGGAAATCGGTAATGCTTCCTTCCCGATATGGATAAGGAATATCATTCTCGATACATGAAACAAGAAAGAACAAACAACAGAGAAAACCTGTCACTTTTCGTTTTATATGATTTATATCCATACCTCGTCAAAAATAGAAGTTCATACCTAAATTAATCGAAAATAGGTCTATCTTAAAATTAGCGGAACTGCTACGCCGTGAGCCTTTATCAATCTGGTCAGTTGTCTGATCGGTCCACTTCATATTAAACCCCAGTACGCCAACCGATACCTCAACAGCTGCAAAATTAGTGATAAAAGCCGTCAGACCCGGCGCCATTCCGATCTGCAAATTCTGGATGGTCTGGTAAGTACCGGTATAATCGGTATCTGTACCCGAAGAGTTTTTACCCTGCCCATAGCCATAGGTCACGCGAGCTTCATTAAACAAACCAAAAATCTTACTACTTCCTATCGGCATATAGGTACGCACGAATCCAGTAGCAGAAAAAGTATGCTCCAAATAATTTACATCACTGATATCAAAATTGATATCATCATCCAAATCCAAACTGATATTTCCTAAATCCGTATAAGTACGATTATAGGAAAAACGTCCGCCCAATGCAACATTATCCCGAATAAAGTAACCGAAAAAAGGACTTACTTTAAACGTATAACCGGTACTTTCAATCTTCTCCAGCACCAAGAATTTATAATTGTCATCCTCATGTTCCGAATAGGAAAAAGTCGATCCGACCATCCATTGCCCTTTCGGAATAAAAGTATGACTCTGGATACCCCGGTCGAAGACTTTACGACCAAGGATTTTGGTTTGGGCTTGAATAGTTCCTATTCCTAAGAATGAAACTAAAAACATTGTCAAGATATGTTTCATCCGAATATTATTCTGTTGGAGTTTGATCATAGACTAATTCAAAATCATCAATATATAATTCACTACCGACTGCACCCTGAAAATAATCCCCATATTTACTGGATGTAGCTAAAACACCAATATATTCAGGCTTTACATCTTTCTTTAGGTATTGCAATTTCAAGTTAAAATCACTCCAACCATTTGTTAGCATATTTTCACTTGCGGGTAGTTCCGCATAAGCAATTATCCTGTCAGCATAATATTCTTTCCAGTTCAGCGTTTCTTGATTAGCCGTATTCAAAGCCATTGGTTCCTTCAACAACACAATATAGATGGCACATTGATCAAAGCTCCCCTTAACTATATGTCCCGAATATTTATCGACCGTCTGAGGTATATAGTTATATTTACCTTTAAACATTGAAGGACGAGCTGTAAATGGCTTACCTAAAGTCACAACTCCATTCATTCCTGACAAAGCGAAAGAACCAGTAAAAGCGTTACCGGCGGCAAATTTACCTACCGCTGCTCTTGATTTCAGAAAAGCCTTTGTATTATTTTGTTCAGTAACAGATTGACAAAGATCAGGGGTAAATGTATTATTTCCCGAACTCCAATATGAATTTTTTTCATTCCAAGGTCCATTGTTCTTATCTTCAAAATCACCATAAGGCAGCATTACCGCCTCCTCTGTTACAAATTCTTTAGATTCAGCAACAGCACCATTCTGCAGTAATCTATATTCATACTTTGTACCATCATCCAAATGCGTCACAACCTGCATCACATTAGAAGAGCCATTATTTCCAACTGCCACCTCACCTTCAACATCACTCCACTTATCATCCGTTCCGAATTTCCTATATTGGAACTTATAAGAGGCTTTATCTTCCTCACTCGCGTTCTTTACATATCCCCTCAATGTAGCAAAATGTGCCCACACCTCCGATTCTACTACCGGATGAGTCATGATTTGCAAATTGACAGTAATAGAAATCGTTTGCACCGTTTCATGCCCCATCTCATCACGGGCAGAGAGAACAAATGTATGCGTACCTCCTGGCAATCGCGTAATCAAATTATCGAAAACCAATGTAAACATTGCCTTTTTATCATCCAAAGCAGGGACTTCCAATCCTATTTCAGCTAACTTATTCTTACTTTCTTCCGACAATTTCAGTAAATCCAAAGATGATGAAATTTTATGTTCGTCAAACAAAGACGAAGTCGTAATCATGCTAACAGATTCTAAACCTATATTCGTAGAAGAAATATTCAACATTACATTTCTGGAATCTCCTTTGTCCAAAGAGACCATTCCATTGCTATCCTTGCCATCTTCCAACACTTTCACCACCGGTGGTTCCTGCCCATATCCCGATTCCGGCAACGGGATCGTCACCGTATGGTTCTCGTCATTGGTCGGATCAGAATCAATCGTTATATCGAAGTCCATTCCTGAGTTATCTTCACCGCTATCCACCAAATCGAATACCAGATGATAATGGTCTTTCGCCTCCGTCTTCTCGATCAGTTTGGACATGTGAAATGTCAACCCTTCTTTGTTCGTCAATGTCAAATCGACCAACAGATAACCGGGTTGGAAATAACCAGCGCGTGTCTCTTGCATATCATATTCCAAATAGCTCCCCGTCGCATCACTGACTTTCGCCACACAGGATGCGAATTTATCCTGAACAGGCTTTGTAAACTTACTGGTTACTTTCACACAAGTTAAAAAACATTCGATTGCTGTTTGGGTTGTCTCACCCGCTTTTATGACAATCTTATCTTTATCCCCGTAAAAAGTAGGTTTTTCAAACTCCAGTTTGTCCGAAGGATTAGATGTGACCTTCACCTTATAAGTCCCGACATCCAACAACACACGCTCGCCGGCCATATCATTGTAATCGGAAAAATGTTTTACGACCGAATCGTTCGCTCCGGTACAAATATCCACTGCCAAAGACTGATCCTTGACATCGAAACCACGCGTGACCACTTCCACATTTTTCGATACACCTAATTCCAAATAGCCTGTTGTTTGCATACGGTTATCTTCATTATCACATGATACCCAAACAAACAACATTAAAAACAAACAACCTATTATATATGATAACTTTTTCATCCTATTAAGTCGTAATTGTTATTGTATGAGTTTTTGTATTTCCTTTCGAATCGGTAACGGTCAAATGAAAATTACTTGTACCGCTTCCCAATATTTGGAGCATTGGCACAAATTGGGATATATTAAACGATACAGATGTTTCACCTCCAATATGAACCGGAAAACCTAAACCACTCAACTTATCAGCATATCCACCCGGACTGACCAAATCAAAATCTGACGTTAATCCGATACCCTGCAATTCTGATTCAGGTAATAATGGCGAATCAATGATTACTCTAAACGAGGAAATACCGTTCGGCACACTCACTACCAGGTCAGTATTGATCGCATCCCCTTTTATCGAAATCACACTTTCCGTCTCACCACCTGTATTATCATTACCTCCCGTACTGCCGCCATTCCCCCCACCGCTCGGTACAGTAATGTCGATCGGAGTTTCATTCAATGTCACATCTACCTTTATGGTAAAATTGCCGTTTGTCGGTTTTTCCGGATTATCAGGATCGTCAGGGTCAGGATTCGGTTTTTCCGGCTCATCCGGTACAATTTCTTCTTCCAAGTCTTTGATCTCTATCCTAAACAAATCCTGCGGATTAATCTTTCCCTCCGAATCGGCCAGTCCGAATGTCCGGATCACCGGCTTGCCAGTGATCTTTTCCGTAGCACGGATTGTCACCGTCGTTTTCATTCCGGGACGGATATATACGATCCGGGCATCTCCTTTACCCACAGACAGAACACCAGAACCATTGGTAATAGTGATTGCATAATCATCCTTGCATGCATTCAAAAACTCTTCGGACAGAGTCAAATACAAGATAGCGCTTTGCAATTCGCAAGCCTTATCTACCAATGTCACTTCTTTGGCTTTTATGACACATGTATCCAACAACTCATAATAAGGATATTCCGATGTCACTTCATAATTATCACCCGAATAGGCTTCGATGTAATAAGTGCCCTGTTCCAATACATATTGGGATTCTTTCAGATAATCGGCATACGACTCGAAATAATCCTGCAATTCCATCGATGCGTTAAATACTTTCACGATCATATCTTCCGCTTTCGGAACAATCAGTTCCGTACTTGATGACTTGGAAGACACGCCGCCATTCCCATAAGAAGGAGGCACAACTTTCAACTTCAAATCCAGCACGCCGACTTCGCCGGAACCACCCTGTTCCCCTTTTCCTAAAAGTTCGTCTTTCATCTCGCAGGAAACCAAACCGACAAGAGCCAGGCATAACAATACGTAATATGTATATCTATATTTCATCATTCAACAGGTGTTGCTTTTAACATCATTGATTTTGTTTCCGATACTTGCAGATCGATAATCAGATGGTCTTCCTTTTCCAACAGACCATCTTTGGGTGAAATCGTCTCCGAATAGTCGACAGGAAACCCTTCCAAAGTAGTTCCTACGATATGGATTTTAATAAAGGAAGAGTTTTTCGCTCCATCGAAATAGGCAGATTTATTCAAATCGGCCAAAGCATAAGACACTTGACGTTTGTTTGCATCCGAAACAGTCAATTTGAATTTTGTATCTCCGGTTTGCAACTTATCATCTGTCCGAAACGCCTTCTTAAATGCATCGCTTGCATTAAAAGAAACTTGAAATTGTTGCAAACAGCATTCCAGCTCCACCAAAACGGTCTCTTCCGGTAATAAAGAGTATGTTTCAGAAGCAAAAAAACAGGGTTTATCCAGTATGGCATCTTTCAGTTCATTGGAATAAACTTCTACCTTATATTCCGTACCGCTTTCTGCCGCTTCCAAAAAAACCGGACTGTTTTGTTGCAAGGTCTTCAAAGAGTCTTGCTTCACAACCGCACCGATACCATCCTGTATCTTAACGTATAATTGATTTACCGTCGGCACTGGTGTAGAACGGGTTATCACAATCGGAGATTCGGTTGAAACATGAAATCGGAGACGGGCTTTGCCCTGTCCCATCACCTGTTCCGTTTCTTCGTTAGAACAGGAGGCTGCGATAAGCAGGATGGCTAATGTATATAATAAGTGTTTCATATTATTCTTGATAATCGTATATTAGTTCGACATCATCAATATAGAGTTGGCTACCGACATATTCGCCATCTGACAAATTCCTTGCAGGTGGAGGTGTCAAATTGGTTGAATTAATTTCCCAACATTCAGAATTTCCAGATGATTTAAATTTCATATAAATTTTAGCAGCTTTTGACGCTAACGAATAATCCAACCGGATTTCTTTTACAACATAAGACGATTGAGAATATAACTTTTCCTCTTTCTTTACTAAAGTCTGATCCTCGTTATCTTTAATTTCAATTTCAACAACTCCCCAGTCACTACTATTTTTTGGTTGATATTTATAAGCAAAAGATATAGCAGAAGGACGAGAAGTAAAAGCATATCCGAAATATGATGGAGTATGCGTTGATACATCATAGGTCCCTAAATAAAGTTCACCAGGGGTCAACTTTTCACAAGTTCCCATACCGTCTCCCCAAGAAGTTGCAGCAGCAGAATTGCCACTTCCCCAACCTACAGTACGAATTAAAGCTGCTAAATTTCCTGAATTTGCATCCTTAGTACTCAAAGTCCCTGAATTTGCCGAATACCTACAACCATCTCTATTTAATATAGTAGTATTTGTTCCACCTTCCGAAGTTGTTAATAAATTCATTGTATTCCAGCAAGAGGTTCCTTTTTCAGCCCACGGATAGTAAACTTCCCAATATTTGACATTATCAGGTCGTGTATAATGCCAATCTTCAAATCCTGCATTTGTTAATTGAGCCGCTTTTTCTGTATACCAAGATTTTTTCAATTGAATTCCTTTATGCTCAACTATTACCTCACATTTTTTATTTGGAGTTAATTTTTTCAACTTGAAAGAAACAATACCATCTCCTTCATCATTAAACTGTTCTCCTCCTATAACATTACCCTCATAAATAAACTTAACAGAGCTAATATCTTTATCTAACGCTTTTGCTTTCAATGTCAGATATGTAGCAAAAACATCACTTTCTGTTGTTAGCCATTCTATTGCAGCCACAGATATTTTTATATCTTTAGAGGCTTCCATTCCTATTATATCCGTCACTGTTACTGTCATCGTAAATACGCCACTAGATAAAGAGTTTAACCACTCTTTTGTAATATCTAAATAGTAAAATGATGACGATTTTCTCCAAACAATACCATCCACACCAGTCGTTCCAGTCTCTATATCAACATTCCCTTTTTCCACTATCTCTTCTGCGGAGTTTTTTAAAATAAAAGAACATGAAACTAAATCCAACTTAGGTGATATCATCAAAGATTTTTGACTACTAAATTGTTGGTAAGTTCCTTCTATGCTACTTAACGATCCAAAACTAGGTACTTTAGGTTCTTTAAGAATAGCAGTAACTAATTTATTTGTAGTACGGCCCAAAACATCTGTAACCGCTAAAGTGATTAAATATTCTGCTTGTTTATTCTTTACTGGAAGTAGAGAATTTAATAAATCAAGAACACTGAATTCAAAATTTATTTCACCTTTAATCTTTTCTGGAAGCCCAAAAGCATATTTTGTTTCCAACTCTTCTTTTTCTTCTTCTGAAAGATTTGCAAAGTCTATATTCAATATTGTTGTTTCATCCTTAGTTACCCTTAAAACTGCCTGCTTTATTTTCCTTCCTGCATACACAGACACATTCGAAATATTTTTAAATTTACCAGCATCAATGGGTTTTAACTTATAGGGAGTTTTCATATTAGTACTATCAGCCCACGAAAAGTAAGCATTATCAATAAATGGCGCCCCCTTCAACTTCTCCATGAAATCCGGAATTCCGATATTCACATAGATCGTTTCCTTTGTTTCATCGTTTAATGTCACATCGATAGCAATCCCGTTCAACCCTTTTTCATCCGTACGGACGGTCAGCTTCGCCCATTGCTTGGGCTTGATAGTTGTTGTCGCCGTATAATTGACAGTCTTTCCATAGACATTGACCAGTTCCATCGCAATTTCCAGCTTCGTGCCGGAAGCATCCGACTGAAAATACATCGGACGGGATTCGCCTTTTTCATACACCAAAGGCAATTCCATCTTGTTCGTCTTCAACGACAAGGTATAATCTTTATATGTTTGCAGAAAATCATCCGAATAGTCGATCGTCACCCGGCTGTTCGCCATTGCGGCAGTTACCTCCACCGGTGTCGTCATATCCTTGACAATCGTAAATTCCTTTTTCCCGGAAAAGTAAGGTGCATCGAAAGCGGCTGCCGTTTCTGTTCCTTTTGACACCTGAATCGTATATGCTCCGGCTCCCAGCTCAAGTTCGGCTGGCATCTTGTCGAAGCGGGAATATTCTGCCACAACACCCGAATCCTGCGCGATCGTCACAGCATAGCTATTCACATCCTTAAAGTCCACCAAGTCAGAAGCTTTTGTCGATACACCCACCAACGCCGTGTCCACATTCATCCGAAAAGCAAGAGTACCTTTATTGACCACCCCATCTTCATCGACTTGGCAAGCATAAATCCCAATAAACAAACAAAAAAAGCACAACAGGCGGCTTACCACACAAAAGCGCTTGTTATCTCCTTCCAAGAAACGTTTCTTCTCCATCCAGATTCTATTCCGTTTAACATTCCATTTTCAAGGTCGCAAAGTAACCCCGATTCTTCAAGCCTTACAAGGTCAATTTATATTATTCGCTGTCCGTTTTTTTTGATTTGCATTTAAGGCCACCTCTTTAATTTCCTATTTATGATACACAAATGATATATCCACAAACACATAACTGTCCGATTTTTCATAATAAGCTTTACATATAAACAAGATTTCGTATCTTTGTCGTATCTTTTATTCTAATATGTATATAGATAATGACATCCCCAAAATAGACCTGCCCGAAGACTGGATAATCGGAAAGTTGACGAAAAGCGAAATCGGCTTGCTGAACCTCTATGCCAATTATCCATGCCGGCTGAAAGCCGAAATATTCGTGCTTTGCTTGCAAGGAGATCTGGAGGCATCCATCGACTTGACGCGCTACAAAGTCAGGCCAGGAAGCTTTATCACCATACAACCGGGGACAATTTTGCAAATATATCGGGTAGAAGGAGATTTGGAAATCTACTTCATGGGATTTTCCTCAAATTTTATCAACCAATCGAACCTCAACAAAATGGCAGTAGATATGCACTACGCAGCCAAAGATACCCCAATCATAGAATTGAAAGAGAAGCCGGTCGAACTGCTGGAAGATTACTTCTCGCTTCTGCTTAAAACATATAATACCTGCAAGCCTGCTTTAAACAAACATATTTTGAATCATCTATTGTCGGGTGTATTCATGGGAGTCAGTGCCATGTATAAAGATAAAGTGGAAAGCAAGACGAATCTCTCCAAAGCAGAACAAATAAGCAAGAATTTCGGACATCTGGTTATGCAGAACTATACCACGCAACGTTCCGTTGCGTGGTATGCCAAGAAACTCGGCATAACTCCGGCGCATCTCAGCACGATTGTCAAGCAGACGACCGACAAGACTTGTGTCGAGATCATCACCTCTATGGTGATCATGGATGCAAAGGCACAGTTGAAATCGACCGACCTATCGATCCACGACATCGCCTATTCGCTGAATTTCACGAATATGTCTTTCTTCGGCAAATATTTCAAGCGGCATGTGGGGATGGGGCCGTTGGAATACCGGAACAGCTAAAAACAAAAGTTCCGGGCCGCTGGGTCATTTCAGCTTCACCACCCTGTACAACCCGCCTTGCAACAAGCCCCAACAGGTGAAGGCTCCCGCCCGGATTGCCTTCACCCCCCGGTATCCGGCCTTCATCCAGGCAAGTTCGAATCGACCACCAAAGGTTGCGGGATGCCCATGTCTTCCTCTTTCGGGAGGGTATAGATGGCAAACAGACGGCTGCCTCCCTTCACAAAACGGCCGGAAGGGACCAATGCAGCCAAATCCTTGCGCGCACTGTAGTCAGACAGCCCGATAAGATAACGGTAGGAACGGACGGTGATATAAGAGTTCTCGTCCAAATAGCGGTAAAGAAGTTCCTCCCGGTCCGCCATGCCGGGTGCACAGTGACCTGAACTTTTCATACGCGTGAGCGGCATCGTCTTCAAGGCCTTCTTCAACTGCTGGCAGCATCGGAAATTGACGTTCTTGAAACGGACAGATTCGCTCCTCAGTTCCGTTTTAGACATCACCGCGCGAGATTGGAGCGAGACACTGAAGAAGCCGAGGCCCTCGATCTCCACGTTATCGCCTTCGCGCAAGCGTTCCGTCACCAAGTCGGTGATCAGCTGCAAGGCGCCGGCAATGTCGGCTTCCGAATAGGTGGAGCGGGATTTGGCATATTTCATCAACTTTTTAATGCTGACGGTCTCATAGGGGATCAATCTTGGGTGAAGAGGCATTTTATTGCCGTTCTTCCCGGAATCCGGGTTACGCTCCATTCTGTAACGTGCTGTCATATTAGTAATAGATTAAATGGTGAATAATAAGACTTTATCGCTTTCCTGCCTTCTTTGTATGTTTTTGACGAAGGTCGAAAAGGTTTTTGCCCAAGGTGGAAAAGGTATTCGACCTAAGTCGAAAGGCTTTTCGCCCTAGGTCGAATAGTCAATAACATGGCAGTAAAGATACAAATAATAATAGGATAAACACGAATGAGGCGGTACTTTTATCCTAAATAAAAAACGCAACAACTGGGACTTGCTGGCTGATCCGACCGGTGCCCGCCGTTTCGTCTGCATCGAGATAAACGGGAACATCCGTCCAGACCGTTCTGTCGAATACGGACAGCCATACGCACAGGCGGTCGCCGCGCTCCGGACAGGCGAAAGATATTGGTTCACGCCAGAGGCATTCATTTTATTTTCTCCTAATGCTTTTTCCGATCTTCAATTTTAAAATAAATGAAACCGGCTTACGTCCCCCATGTTTCCCGGTCCAGGCTCCGGTATTGTATGGCTTCCGCCAGATGGCGTGCCTCGATATTCGGAGAGGCTTCCAGGTCGGCGATCGTACGGGAGACTTTCAGGATGCGGTCGTAGGCGCGGGCGGAAAGATTGAGGCGCTGCATGGCGACCTTCAGTAAAGACAGGCCGGCAGCATCAGGCACGGCGTATTCATGAAGCAGTTTGGAGGTCATCTGGGCATTGCTGTAAATACCCTCATGCGCGGCAAAGCGTTTTTCCTGGATAGCGCGGGCTTTCATCACGCGCTCGCGTATCGCTTCGCTACATTCGGAAGGGCGTCCGTCGGATATCTTCTCGAAAGGGACCGGCACGACTTCTACCTGTATATCGATCCGGTCGAGCAAAGGGCCGGAAACACGATTCATGTATTTCTGGACAGCACCCGGAGAACAGAGACAAGGGCGATCGGGGTGATTATAATATCCGCAAGGACAAGGATTCATGGAAGCGACCAACATGAAGTTGGCCGGATAATCAACAGATAAGCGGGCACGAGAGACCGTTATCGTCCGGTCTTCCAATGGTTGGCGCATGACCTCGAGCACGCTCCGGTTGAATTCGGGCAATTCATCCAAGAACAGGATTCCGTTATGTGCCAGGCTGATCTCTCCCGGCTGCGGGAAAGCGCCTCCACCGACCATCGCCACATTTGAAATCGTGTGATGGGGCGAACGGAACGGACGTTGCGTCATCAGGGAAGTGTCCAGCCCGATCTTGCCGGCGACCGAATGTATCTTGGTGGTCTCGAGCGACTCCTGCAAGGTAAAAGGTGGCAAGATGGAAGGGAGACGTTTGGCGAGCATCGATTTGCCACTCCCCGGCGGACCGATCAGGATCAGGTTGTGGCTTCCGGCGGCGGCTACTTCCAGCGCACGCTTCACATTCTCCTGTCCGCGTACATCCGAGAAATCCGCTTCAAACTGAAGTTGCCGGGCATAAAATTCTTCACGGGTATTGACAACCGTCGGCTCCAAATCCCGTCTTCCTGCAATGAACTCAATCACTTCTTTGATGGTCGAAACGCCATACACATCCAGGTCATTGACGACAGCGGCCTCACGGGCATTCTGCTTGGGAACGATAAAACCTTTGAATCCCTCTTCACGCGCCTTGATCGCAATCGGCAGAATTCCCTTTACCGGCTTCAAGCTGCCGTCCAATGAAAGCTCTCCCATCATCATGTAGTGGCCGAGCCGGGAAGCATCCAGCTCTTCGGCTGCTGCCAAGATGCCGATCGCAAGCGGCAAATCATACGACGAACCTTCCTTCCGGATATCGGCAGGCGCCATATTGATCACAATGCGGTTACGGGGAAACTTGTAGCCACTCACCTGAAGAGCAGAGATAATGCGTTCATGGCTTTCACGGACAGCCACATCGGGCAATCCTACCAAAAAGAATTGGATACCTTTCGTGCAATTTACTTCGATCGTAACGACCGTTGCCGATATGCCTTGCACGGCGGCAGCGTAAGATTTGACTAACATAGTTAAAGATTTATGATTTAAATTTATGGGTCTGGATTTATGAGGCCGGATTTATGATTTATGGATAGCAACATTGCATAAATCATAAATTCCTACTCCATCAGCTTTTCCAACGTCTGCTTTATCTCGACCCCATTGTCCGTTTTCAAGATGATCTTCCCTTCTTCATCGATCAGGAAACAGCGGGGCAAGGCGCTTACGTTATACAGATCAACCAACATGGCTGCCTGTCCGGCGGAATCGGTAACCAAGTTCCAGCCGATGCTATCCTTTGCAAGGACTTTCCGCACTTCGGCTTGATCGTCATCCAGACTGACCAGCAACATATCCACCTTTTCTTTCGGATATTTCATTGCCACTTCATCCAGATAGAGGTCTTCCGTCTGGCACATATCACACCAGGGAGCCGTAAACGCAAGCAGTAAATATTTCTTCGGAAAAGAATCCAGACTGACAGGAGTCCCGTAAATATTCTTCACATTGAAACCGGGTGCTTCGGCGCCTAAAGCAGTCCTTTTTGCCCGCGTGCTGTATTCCTGCAACTTCCGCACCAGATAAAAGTCGTTCAGTTTCGGATTCAGCACAGCCAACAATTCGTCCATTTGCCGGGTATCGTCAGGATGGTTAAAATAATGCTGTATCAATACGACGGAAGCTTCTTCATCCGGATATTTCTTGATGGCAGCAGCAGCTTCCTCGCTCAACAGATGGTTTACATTCGCCAGGCGCGAAGCCATATCCGCTTCCTCGATCGAGCTGTTGAGGTTTTCTCTGTTCTTCTTATTCAGTTGGCGGATCAAGTCGGCCTGCTCCTTCAATAAAGGAGCCATTTCTTTTCTTATCGCGGAAAGACGGTCATTGATCCGCCCTCCTTTGACACGTAACATGGCGGGATAATCAGCGTCTCCGGTGATCGTCACCTTCTCTCCCTTTTCCAGATAAGCCGTAACCCAATGCATTTTATCAGCAAAGAAAATCGTCACTTCCCGGAAATCCCCCTGTTTCTTTTCGATCAAAAATTCCCCCGGCTTCCCGCAAGTTACGGTATCTACAACCTTTATATCTTCATTTTCGAAAACGGCATATAAGGTCTGATCCTCCAGATTGGTTAGTTTTCCTTCTATCCGGTAAGCAATATCTCCGCCACACGATGACAAAGAAACGATAATCCCAACGACCAGTAATAAACGTCTAATCATGTTATACCTCACATCCCACATTAACAGATAATTTGGGGTAAAGGTAGGAATAGATTTTAAAATATCCTAACATTTATGATAAAATTAATGTATATATATAAAAAAAGCGCAGAACCGAAGTCCTGCGCTTTTATAGAGTCATTATGTATGTTATTACAATTTCGGACCAGCAGCAACCAGCTTCTTACCAGCTTCGTTGCCAGTGAACTTAGCGAAGTTCTTAATGAAACGGCCAGCCAGATCTTTTGCTTTTTCGTCCCACTGTGCAGCGTCAGCATAAGTATCGCGTGGATCCAGGATATTCGGATCAACACCCGGCAATTCTGTCGGTACAACGAAATCGAAGTACGGGATAACCTTTGTCGGAGCTTTGTCGATAGAACCGTCCAGGATAGCATCGATGATACCTCTTGTATCCTTGATAGAGATACGTTTGCCAGTACCGTTCCAACCAGTGTTGACCAAATAAGCCTTAGCACCGGTCATTTCCATTTTCTTAACCAATTCTTCGCCGTATTTTGTCGGGTGCAGTGACAAGAAAGCAGCACCGAAACAAGCAGAGAATGTCGGAGTCGGTTCAGTGATACCACGTTCTGTACCAGCCAATTTAGCTGTAAAACCAGACAGGAAGTAATACTGAGTCTGTTCCGGGTTCAGGATAGATACCGGAGGCAATACGCCGAATGCATCGGCAGACAGGAAGATAACCTGTTTTGCGTGCGGGCCTTTAGAAACCGGCTTAACGATGTTTTCGATGTGATAGATCGGGTAAGAAACACGTGTGTTTTCTGTTACGCTCTTATCAGCGAAGTCGATTGTACCGTCAGCTGCAACTGTAACGTTTTCAAGAAGAGCGTCACGTTTGATAGCGTTGTAGATATCCGGTTCGCTTTCTTTATCCAGGTTGATAACCTTAGCGTAGCAACCACCTTCATAGTTGAATACACCTTCGTTATCCCATCCGTGTTCGTCATCACCGATCAACAGACGTTTCGGGTCAGTAGACAAAGTTGTCTTACCTGTACCAGACAGACCGAAGAAGATAGCAGAGCTCTTGCCTTCTTTATCCGTATTAGCGGAGCAGTGCATAGAAGCGATACCACGCAACGGGTTCATGTAGTTCATGATAGAGAACATACCCTTCTTCATTTCACCACCGTACCAAGTATTCAGGATCACCTGTTCTTTCGTCTTCAGGTTGAAAACTGTAGCAGTTTCAGAGTTCAAGCCTAATTCTTTGTAGTTGTCAACTTTTGCTTTAGAAGCGTTGAAACATACGAAATCAGGTTCTCCGTAGTTAGCCAGTTCTTCAGCTGTCGGGCGGATGAACATGTTAGTTACGAAGTGTGCCTGCCATGCTACTTCCATAATGAAACGAACTTTCATACGAGTTGCTTCGTTAGCACCGCAGAAAGTATCGACAACGAACAGACGTTTGCCAGACAATTCTTTTACAGCTTTAGCTTTCAGATCAGCCCAAGCTTCTTCAGAACAAGGCTTGTTATCGTTTTTATATTCTTCAGAAGTCCACCATACTGAATCTTCGCTGGCTTCGTTCTTTACGAAAAATTTATCTTTAGGAGAACGACCTGTGTAAACACCTGTCATCACGTTTACAGCACCCAGTTCAGTTACCTGACCTTTTTCAAAGCCTTCCAAACCCGGTTTTGTTTCTTCTGCGAACAGAACATCGTAAGACGGATTGTGAAGAACTTCCTTCACATCTTTAATTCCGTACTTGCTTAAATCTAATGTAGCCATCTTGAAATTAATTTAATTGATTGACTTTATATAACTTTTCTCTCTACTCAATGTTAAAACACAAGGCAAATCATCTTTGTTTTTACTTGCTGTTCCCTCGCCTTGTTAATCGCGGTACAAAAGTAATACAAATTTTCATAGTACATATCGAATTAAGGAAATTTTTCAGTAATAATTATTCTTTTCCATGCCATTAACATCAAACCCTACCATTTTGTAACATAGAGTTTACAAATCAGCTACTTTTATCCAAAAATAGCATCGTGTTTCCCGGCATTTAAGTCATCCTGGATGCGGTAAAGAACGACAAGCAGAGGGGATAAATTATGTTTAACGATATCGGTTATAATCTCCGGGTCAACAGACAAATATTCATGAGAAATAATATTTTGCATGGCAAAAATCTTGCGCCAGGGAATTCCCGGATAATAGACCAGCAACTTCTCCTTTGTTTCAGTATCTATTTGTTTCAATGTCTCACCGATAGTCTGTATTCTCATGCAAGTTGCATCAAATAAATCGACACCCTCCGGAGTACGAAGCAAATCATCGCAGTCTGCAACATCGGAAGTTCGTTTCAATGCCAATTCAACTCTTTGTATAACAAAAAGAAGCTTATCTGTTATTTGATCCTTAAAGATAAATTGCATCCTGTTCTATTTTACGCCGAAACAAAGCACGCATTGTTTTATGCAAGGTTATTAAATCGACTTTTTGCCTGAAAACTTGTTCTAAATCATCTTTTATATCCATCAATGTGTAATAACTTGTTTTTCTCAACTTAATAAAAACATCGATGTCACTCTTCTCATTCTGTTCACCACGAGCCACGCTACCGAAAAGGCCCAATGTTTCGATTCCGTATTTTTCGGCGGAACGGGCTTTGTAATCTCTCAGGATTTCTATGATTTCGGCTGTTGTCTTCATTGCTATACCCTTTTGTTTCACAAAGATAGAAATATAAATAAGAAAAGCTGTAAACCCTTGCATCTTTTTTCAAGGTTTACAGCTTTTCTTATCACAGATCGGCTTACCGCCTTACTTTACTTCCCAGATTTCTCCGCTCATCAGATAATCCTGCAGGTTACGGATCGGATTCTTGGCCTGGACTTCTTCGATCTGTTGGTGTACGGCTTCGTCGTAGGTCGGAGCATCCACATCGCGGATCACACCGAGAGCGACTGGCATATCCCCGCTCATCATGGCAAGCATCATGTGCAGGGTGTTATCCTTTTCATGTGCATCATGTACCAAAACATCATCCAGCGTATAACCATCCTGACCGATCGTTACGGCTTTAAGTTTCAAGCCTTCCAACACGATACCCTTTTCATTGTCTTTGCCGAACAACATCTTTTCGCCATGGCGCAAGAAAATCGTACGGTCGGCACGAAATTCCTTATCGACAATCTTTTTATGGATACCGTCGTTAAAGATCACACAGTTCACCAGCACTTCAGTCACGGAAGCACCTTTATGGCGGGCAGAAGCAGCCAACACTTCGGTCGTATTCTTCAGATCCACATCGATCACACGGGCAAAGAAATTACCACGGGCACCCAAAGCCAGTTCAGCCGGAATAAACGGATCTTCGACCGTCCCGTAAGGAGAGCTCTTGGAAACGAAACCACGATCGGAAGTCGGGGAATACTGCCCCTTCGTCAGACCATATATCTTGTTGTTGAACAACACGATATTCAGGTCCACGTTGCGGCGGACAGCATGGATAAAATGGTTACCGCCGATAGCCAGACAGTCACCGTCACCAGTAATCAACCAGACGCTCAAGTCCGGACGAGCCGTCTTCACGCCGGTAGCGATAGCAGCACCACGACCATGAATCGTATGGAAACCGTATGTGTTCATATAATAAGGTAAACGGGAAGAACATCCGATACCAGAGATAACAGCCATATTATGAGGAGCCACTCCTACTTCGGCCATTGCTTTGTGCAAGCAGTTCAACACGGCATGGTCTCCACAACCCGGACACCAGCGTACATACTGATCGCTCTTATAATCTTTCGGTTGAAATTTTACTTCTTCAGTTGCCATCTTTTAAGCCTCCAATATTTTCGTGAATTCCTCAACTAATCTCGCTACGACAAAAGGTTGTCCCTTTACGCGGTTGAAACGGTACGGATTGAATCCCGTCACTTTACCACGCAGGTAGTTGGCAAACTGCCCGTTGTTCTGTTCGGCAACGACCACCTTCTTGTATTTGCTCAGCACTTCAGCCGTGTTCTTAGGCAGCGGACTGATGAACTTGAAGTGAGCCAGAGCAACCTTCTTTCCCTGCTCCTGCATAGTTTCCATTGCTTCGTAGAGGTGTCCGTATGTTCCGCCCCATCCGACGATCAGCAGGTCTGCATCGGGGTCTCCGATCACTTCCAGTTCGGGGATATAATCGGCAATCTTGTCGATCTTGGCCTGGCGGGTGGTAACCATCTTCTGGTGGTTGACGGGGTCTGTCGAGATAGCGCTTGTTTCATAGTCTTTTTCAAGACCGCCCAGACGATGGGCAAAGCCCTCGGTTCCCGGAATAGCCCAATAGCGAACCAGGCTTTCCTTGTCGCGGCGATACGCTTTCCATACTTTTTCACTCGCATCGTAGTTGGAGACATAATTCGGTTTGATTTCCGGATATTCAGCCAAGTTCGGCAGCTTCCATGCGGAAGAACCGTTGGCGATGAAGGCATCCGTCAACAGGATGACAGGAGTCATATGTTCGAGGGCCAGCTTTCCTGCCCAATAAGCGGCATCGAAACAGTCTGTCGGAGTCGAAGCAGCAATCACGACAGCCGGGCTTTCACCGTTACGTCCATAGAGCGCCTGCATCAGGTCGGTTTGTTCGCTCTTGGTCGGCATACCCGTAGAAGGACCGCCACGCTGCACATCGATAACGACCAACGGCAGTTCGGCAATCACAGCCAAACCGATCGCTTCGCTCTTCAACGCCAGACCGGGACCGGATGTGGAAGTCGCAGCCAAGCAACCGGCAAAGCTGGCTCCGATGGAAGTACAGATACCGGCAATTTCATCTTCCGCCTGAACAGTGATGACACCAAGCTCCTTATGCTTTGACAACTCATGCAGGATATCGGTGGCCGGAGTGATCGGGTAGCTTCCGAGGAACAACCGTAAGCCGGCCTTCTCCGCAGCAGCGATCAACCCGTAGGATGTGGCCTTATTACCGTTCACGTCAGTATAAAAACCTGGTGCAGCCTTCTTACTTTCGATGCGGTAAGTGGAGACTGAAGCATGGATATTGTGTCCGTAGTTGTAACCGTCTGTCAGCGCCTTGATATTGGCCTGTGCGATAGCCGGCTTTTTGGCGAACTTGTTCTGCAACATGTGCATCGCTTCATCCAGCGGACGTTCGAACAGCCAACAAACCAACCCCAGTGCGAACATATTCTTACAACGGAGCGCAGACTTGTTATCCAAGCCGAATTCAGCCAGGCCGTCTTTCACCATTGTCGAGATAGGAGCCGCCACGACCTGCACGCCGCCAAGCCCTAATTCCTGGAACGGATCGTCTGTCGTGAATTGCGCCTTGTCCAAGTCACTCTTCTGGAACGAATCCGTATCGATCAAAACGATCGCATTGGGTTTCAGGTTTTTCACATTCACTTTCAGCGCAGCGGGGTTCATTGCGACCAGCACGTCCGCCTTATCGCCGGGAGTAAAAATTTTACGGGATCCCAGATGAACCTGGAAACCTGATACACCACTAAGTGTTCCTTGAGGAGCACGCACTTCTGCCGGATAATCGGGGAATGTAGAGATTTCATTCCCAAAAATAGCCGACAGATTGGAAAAGATTGTTCCGGTCAGCTGCATACCGTCACCGGAATCGCCCGAAAAACGGATGACAACCTTTTCCAGAGTTGTTACTTTTGTCTGTTCTGCCATAATATACTTATATTAGCTTAATCGCTTGTTGATATTTAAGATCATCGCAAAGTAAAGAATAAACTTTGCGAGTTCAAAACTTTTATGGGTTAAAACGCAGAGAGGTATAGATCGATATTATTCGATGATAAACCGAATCGATTGGAAACGTAGCTATTAACAGGCTTACCGCAATACATGTAGACTCCGTTCTTGAATCCCGGGTCGCTCTTGATCATCCCCTGCACGGCACCGGCATCGCCCAGCAGGAAAAGCATCGGGACGAAGATATTGCTCAGTGCCATCGAAGTGGTACGCGCCACACGGTTACTGATGTTCTGCCGGCAATAATGCAGTACGCCGTACTGTTCGAAAACAGCCGGATCGGAAGGACAGAGGCAACAGGTCGTCTCGAAACACCCTCCCTGATTGATCCTGAGGTCAATAACTAATGCACCGCGCTTCATGATACGGATCATATCTTCGGCGATGATATACCGGTGACGCGTATTGATGTAACGCATCGCCCCGATCACCACGTCGGCACTACGGAAAGCGTTTTGCAGCACATTCGGATGGAAAGTGGAAGTGAACAAGCCTTGCCCCAATACCTGCTGGATGGTCCGAAGCTTGTTTATATCGTCGTCGAACACCTTCACGGAAGCACCCAGTGCCATAGCGGCACGGGTGGCGACAGTCCCGGCATTACCGGCTCCAATGATCACGACCTCGGTCGGCGAAACGCCCGGTATGCCTCCTAACAAGATCCCTTTTCCGCCCTGCGTATTGCTCAACAACTCGGAAGCGATCGTGATAGAGGCTGTTCCTTCTATCTCAGAGATCACATTCAGGACCGGACAGCGCTGTTTGTCATCCGCCAACAGTTCATAGGCGACAGCTGTAATCCGTTTAGCCATCATCAGTTCGAAGGCTTCATGCGAAAAGGTATTAAACTGGACGGTTGAAAACAGCGTAGTACGCGGCTTCATCATCATCACCTCGGCAGTCAGCGGTGGCAGGATTTTCAGGATGATGTCCGCCTGATACACCTCGGCCGGAGTCGCCACAATCTCGGCTCCCGCTTCCGAATAATGGTTATCGGAGTAATTGATCCCCAGGCCTGCCCCGGCTTCCACCAGAACGCGATGCCCACGGTCGGTCAGCATGTCGACCGCTTCGGGAGTCAGAGCCAGACGGCGTTCTCCTTCTACCCGTTCACAGGGTATACCTATCAGTAAGCGATTACTCGCCTTACTGAGTTCTTTTAATAGCTCCTGCGGAATATAAGCCCCCTGCCCTTGTCTATCCATAATTTAATAGTTGAAAGTTGAGAGTTGAGAGTTGAAAGTTAAGGTTGTGCCAGTTTTCACTTTCAACTTTCAACTCTCAACTCTATAATCGTATTGCCAGTTCTTGTGATATGTTATATACATCCTGATCGGTCATCATCTCTTCCGCATCGAACACAATCGACGCTTTCGAATAGAAAGGTTCCCTTTTCTCCAGACTTTCGGCAATAAAGGCTTTCAATTCGTCACCCGAACGACCCTTCAGTATCGGGCGGGTCGATTTACAGAGCTCCAAACGCTTCGCCAGTTCCTCTACCGAGACTTTCAGGTAAACGGTCTGTCCGGCCCCGTTCATAAACTCCATATTATCGAAAAAACAAGGAGCACCGCCTCCGGTCGATACCAGGACATCTTCAAAAGCGGCGACTTCACGGAGCATCCTCCGCTCGATATCCCGGAACGCATCTTCCCCTTTCTCGGCAAAAAGCTGCCCGACAGTCTTATGGTAACGGCCTTCTATATAGTGGTCCAGATCGATAAACGAGAGTCCCAACTGCCGGGACAGCACTTTTCCCACAGTGGTTTTTCCGGCTCCCATATATCCAATCAGAAATATACGCTTCATATCTATATGATTGTTTCCTGCAAATGTAAACTTTTTCCATTAAGAAGTTCTGTTTTGTGCCGGATAAATTTTTATCTTTGACCGCATACTTCTTCGATTCCATGCCCAACGATTTGCCTGTCGGTAATTGTCGACAGGTTTGCTGATAATTGTCGGTAAGCGATTAGATGCCGAAAAAACAAACTTATCCGGCAAGCCGAAGGCATTTTCCCAAAGGATAGAATCGATTTCTCACCGGAAGAAGGAGAAGTCGGACAAGGACTTATTAAACAGAGAACAATGGCAAAAAACAAATATTATGTAGTATGGAAAGGTATCACTCCGGGCGTATATGACAACTGGGGCGAATGCAAAGCGCAGGTGGACGGACAGGACGGAGCAAAATATAAATCGTTCGAAACCAAAGAGGAGGCGACGAAAGCCTTTGAAAAAGGATACGAGCATTATCTGAAAACAGCGTCTTCCTCCAAAGCGGCTGCAGGCCTGACTCCAAAAGCTCCGGTCGGGAAACCGATCTGGGAAAGCCTTTGTGTGGATGCTGCTTGTAGCGGGAATCCGGGAGACATGGAATACCGGGGCGTCTATCCGCCAACCATGCAAGAGATCTTCCGGATCGGGCCGTTAAAAAAAGGGACGAACAACATCGGTGAATTTTTGGCTTTGGTACACGGACTTGCCCTACTGAAGCAGAAAGGAAGCAGCCTTCCGATCTATTCGGATAGTCGGAACGCCATCGGCTGGGTAAAAAAGAAGAAATGCAAGACACTCTTAGAGCGCGTACCGGAGAACGAACCGATCTTCGATATGATCGAACGGGCAGAAAAGTGGCTCAAAACCAATACTTATACCACTCCTATCCTAAAATGGGAAACTTCGGAATGGGGAGAGATCCCGGCAGACTTCGGACGGAAATAACTCACAGACGATCATCTACCCAAGCCGGATTCAGACAGCCTTTCACATCATATACCACGCTGTGCTCCTTTACCAGCTCCGGAATGTCCAGTGACAGGAAATCGGTATGGGCGACCGCTAAGACGACAACATCGAACTTCTTGTCCGGCAGGGTGGACAGGACTTCCAGGCTATATTCGCGCCGGACGTCATCCGGACGTGCCCAAGGATCATAGATCGTCACGTTGATACCGTAGTCACCGAGATAGCGAACGACATCACCGACTTTGGAGTTACGCACATCGGGACAGTTTTCCTTGAAGGTAAAGCCTAAAACCAGTGCTTCCGCATTCCGCACCGGAACATCTTTTTTGATCATGCACTTCACGACGCGACCGGCAATATATTCGCCCATCGTATCGTTGATACGACGTCCGTACAGAATCAGTCCCGGATGGAAACCGTAATCCTCAGCCTTACGGATCAAATAGTAAGGATCAACCCCTATGCAATGCCCTCCGACCAGACCGGGCTTGAAAGGCAGGAAGTTCCATTTCGTCCCGGCTGCCGCCAGCACTTCGTTCGTATCGATACCGATCAGATGGAAAATCTTCGACAGTTCGTTCATAAAAGCGATGTTGATATCACGCTGGGAGTTTTCGATCACTTTGGCAGCCTCCGCCACTTTGATACTGGATACCGGAAAGGTTCCGGCCTGGATAACCGATCGGTATAGGGCATCGACCTTCTCTGCGGCTTCAGGAGTGGAACCGGATGTCACTTTCATAATCTTCTCCACCGTATGTTCCTTGTCTCCCGGATTAATACGCTCCGGCGAATATCCGGCAAAGAAATCGCGGTTAAAAACCAATCCGGACGTTCTCTCCAGAATGGGAACACATTCGTCTTCCGTTATGCCGGGACAGACAGTCGATTCATAGATCACGATATCGCCTCTGCCCAAGACCTTTCCCACCGTTTCACTGGCCGAATAAAGAGGTGTCAGGTCAGGGCTATGATGCAAGTCGACCGGCGTAGGGACCGCCACAATGTAATAATTACATTCGCGGAGCTGTTCCGCATCGGACGTACAAAACAATCCCGCCTCACCTTCCTCCGGCAACCGGGGCAGTAGCACGGACCTTAACAATTCGTCCGATACTTCCTGCGTCGCGTCCCGCCCTTCCATCAAGGCAGCTACCCGCTCCCGCTTCACATCATACCCGACCACCGGATAACGCGTCGCAAACAACCGTGCCAACGGCAAACCAACATATCCGAGGCCGATAACGGCAAGTTTTATATTTTCCATTTAATTATTCAATCTTCTATACTTATCGTTTAAATAACGCAAAACGAATCACGAGGTACGCATGTTTCAGAAAACGTTCCACTTTTCTGCCAAAACGATGTTTCCGCCAGCTCCCATACACTTGATGACAAGCAAAAGCCTCGGGATACTGAATTTTCTTACAGGGAGAAACATAACATCCTGGATAAATAACGACATCTTCTCCTAAATGTTGTTCAATATCTTCCCTTTTATATCCTCTTTTTTCAGCAACCATCACCATTATTTGGGGAGAGATCAACATGTCGAAAGAACCATCGGGCAATAAAAAATGACGCTGCTTATAATAACTAAAGACTTCTTCGCAAAAAGAATTACCCTGCTCACCTATCAAAAAAGCAGCTTGTAAAAGGACTGTTCCCCAACATTCGTTGAAAGTTGCAAAACCATGCTCCGGGATAAATTCATCAAAACGTTTTTTAAGAAACATATCACTGTCCATGTAAATTCCGCCTTCTTTATAGATTGCATAAAAACGGATAACATCTGCAGCAAAAGCCCATTTTTTAACAGACAGAGCCTCCGAGACATAATCACAACCTATTGCCAATGCATCTGCATATGTCCATAACCTTATAGTATAATCCGGCAATATACGTTTCCAACTTGCCAAACAAATTTTTATTTCAACAGGAAAAGATTCTTCACTGAACCAACATAAATGAATAATCTTTGGAATCATAAACTTTTTTCAAAAATAATCCACACAAAATCATCAACACATCGTACATAAAGAATCCAAATCATCCATAAGAAACTATACATCAATGCATTGAATGTATATTACAAAATTACAATATTTCTCACAACTATCATATAGCAGATATATAATAAATTATAATAAAACATTTTCCTCATTCTGTTTTGTAAAATATGCATATCTTTGTATATATGTTACTTATATTAAACATAAACAAGAAAGGTTCATATGAATTTAGTAAAAGTTGTTATACCTATTTACCAAGCCTCTTTGTCCCAACAAGAAAGAAAATCTTTATTACAAGTATACAAAATATTACAAATGCATCCTTTAGTCGTAATCAAACCAAACCATTTAGACTTGTCAGAACTAGCGACCGAATTTCCTAAATTGTCATTTATCTCATTCGCAGATTTTTATTTCAAAGGGATCAGTGGTTATAACCGGCTCATGCTGGCTAAAGAATTTTATGAACGTTTTTTAGATTGTACCTATATCTTGATCTATCAGTTGGACGCTTATGTATTTCGAGACGAATTGAAAGAATGGTGTAATAAAGGATACGACTATATTGGTGCACCCTGGTTGCAACGTCCAGTTTATAAACTACCCGTCATTGCTGAAATCATGCAATTGATACATTCTTACCATAAATTCAAGGGAAAAACCTCCAAGCAAGATCTGTACGGCAAAATCGGCAATGGTGGTCTATCTCTGAGAAAAGTTGCCAGTCATTATCGGGTAACTTGTGAACAAAACGAACGAATCGATCACTATCTGGCACAAAAGCGATATCATCTTTACAATGAAGATGTTTTTTGGGCAACGGAAGCAAACGGATTCACATATCCCAAAGTAAAAGAAGCGATTCGCTTTTCATTTGACAAATATCCAGGTTATTGCTACAAATTAAACAACTGGCAATTACCTTTCGGTTGCCATTCTTGGTATAAACGTAAGATGAAAAAATTCTGGATGGATTTTATTCCTTTCCAATAATATTAACAACCTGTTCATCAAAATCATATGAGTATATTCAAAACATTAACATACAATATCGGCTCTTACTATTATTTCCTTCGAGAAATAATAAGTCCATCTCTAATTAGAGATGCCAAAGAGATTCCTATTATCATCAATAATTTTAATCGTCTCACAACCTTACGGCTGTTAACAGAAACATTGACTGCCTGTGGATATACCAATATTTACATTCTGGATAATGCATCGACTTATCCACCTTTGCTGGAATATTACAAAACCTGCCCATTTACAGTATTCCATCTCAATCAAAACTTAGGCTTTAAAGCACTTTGGAAATCGCCTTTAAAAAAAAGATTCTGCAATGACTATTATATCTATACAGATTCGGATGTAATCCCTTCCGATTATTGCCCTAAAGACTTCATCGACTATTTTTTTAAAGAATTAAAAAAACATCCATTCGCCCGCAAGATCGGTTTTTCCCTACGAATAGATAATATCCCCGATTCCTATATACACAAAGAAGAAGTTATCAATTTAGAAAAACAATATTATCTCAAACCTGCCGAAGGAGGTCTGTACAGAGCACCAATAGATACAACCTTCGCCCTTTATCGCCCTCGTGTCGGATTGAGCAGAAGCCGTTCAGTCGAAGCTTACCGAACAGCATATCCCTACCAAGCAGAACATTTGCCTTGGTATAACGACTCTTCGAATCTGTCCGAAGAAGAACAATACTACATTAGCCATTGTACACATATCACGGAATGGAGTTCTAAATCAAAATTAGATACTAAAACTCAGTCTTGAAGACTTTCAGGAAACACTTTCCGAAAATCAAACGGACGCAAATAATCATCATAAACCCAAATCCGTTTATGATGGTAAACATTGCGTGTCGTTTCTGGAAGTAATTTACAACAACTTAACAGATCATATGCTTTATAGAAAAAAGAAGGAAGGGCAAAACAACTTCCCCCATTTCTTCGCCACGCTTTATTGCCAAGACGAAATGCGTAATTCTTGAAAAAACGATCACTATATTCTCCCATCAAACGCATTATTTCCAAACTATCCCATCCCCGCTGAGAGGCATATTCACACGCCACTTCATCCAAAACTTTACGGGATGTTGCCAAACGAGCTAAATTCTTACAAGCATCAACAACTGAAATACTTTTAAATTTCATCCGATTGACATCCACTAACGCAAACACATACGAACCAGCCTGTTTCTTTACCAGGATATTACCAGGGGAATAATCGACATGCAATATTTCCGCCTTATGCAATTGTGCCGTAAAACGTGCAAAAGCCAGTCTGAGTTCTCGATCTTCTGCTCTATACACAGCCATATACTCGCGAAGTTCTTCCATCCTTTCCATATATAAGGATATATAATAACTATCGGTAAGTAAACCTCCGTGCTTTATCTCAATATATGCAATAGGATCTGCAACTCCAAATCCACGCTTCTGAACTTCAAGCGAATAGTCAAAAGAGCGTCGTGCTTTCGATCTACGAAAAAAAGAATATACAATCTGGTTTATTATATTAGGACGTTTAAACCTCTTGACTATCAAACGATATCCTTGTATATCGTACTTTTTAAGGATATTACGTCCTTGGTATATAGTCTCGCCTTCCTTGAAAAAACATCCAGGAATATGATAAATAAAATTAGTGAGAAAATTGTATTTAGGATTAATTACGACCTTCATCTGCCACATCCGATTTTGTCAGAAACTTAACAGCCTCATCCAAGGCTTTAGTAAAAAAATATCCTACAGACAACAAGTTACTTATCTCAATCACCCGAGATTTCATCTTAAAATAATCATCCACCGTCAATTTCTCCAATTTACCATCCAGTTCTTCCAAAGAATTTATGCAAATACCTATTTCCTTCTCTTTTATGAAAGGAGCCAATGCAGCCTTCTCCCAAATGATAAGCGGAAGATGACAACGGACATACAAAGAGACTTTATGAGGATTATTGTATCGTAAATATTCACCATAGTTGCCAGTACATGCTTCATAAGAATCTCCATCCCAAACCAGGCCAAAATCACCCTGTACCGAAGATATCAATTGATCTGCCGGCAAAAAGCCGTTATATGAGAAATATTCTTTATTGAGAATCTTATCAGCTTCTAATCCTTTACCATACACACTCAGATGCCATTGTCGAGGTAAACGATCCAACTCATATAAAAAACGATTTTTATTATATCCCAACGCGCCTGCATAAACAACCGTATAGTCAGTAGCTGGTTCTATTTTGTTTAAGACAATGGCTGGAGATAAATAATCCCAAATCTTCAGTTCTCCTTTCGGGACTTCACACCCCTTAGTTTGTAACCAAGCAGACATCGAATCATTCAATGTTATTAAATAATCAGAATTCTGCAGACGATCAATTTCTTGAAGGACTGTCAATCTTTTCCGTCGGAAAGAGCCTAAATCGTGAATCAAGGTTATAACTTTAGCTCCTCGATAATGCACTATATTACATAATAACGTATAATATTTTTTCAAAGGATATTGTATAATCAAAATATCACCTGACCTCAAATTTAAACAAACTTTAATCATACTGAGCAAGGTTATGACAAAGCCAAGTATCTTATTCGAGCAAACGATACAAGGCAGCCCGATATTCCGATATCCCAGATTGCACATTATCTGTTCCATATCAGTCTTTGCCTTACTGCCCGCGCTATATAGCTCTTTATAACATTTTGAGAAATAACAGACCCTCATGATATCGTAGTTTCCTCTTTCTATTTTATTGATGCCTTTACCTTTTCAACAATCCTATCCGGTGTTATTTGTGTCATGCACGCCCAATCACCACGTAAACATGGTTTTTGCCCGAATACGGAACAAGGACGGCAGAGTAAATTTTCCTGAATAACGTCATCGGGATTCTGATGATAGCCATAAAAACCCGCATACGGATGCGTTGCTCCCCAGATTGAAATCACCCGCGTACCTACCAAAGAGGCAAAATGCATGTTCGCAGAGTCCATACACAATAAGACGTCCAGTTGACTGATTAATGCTAATTCATTATCCAAGGCATATTTTCCAACGACACTTTTAACATGCGGATATTGAAACTCCCATTGTCCGAGGACAGCTTCTTCATATCCCCGGCCACCAAACAGAAAAATCGTATAATCTTCACATTCCGACAAGCGGGCAACGACTTGTTCCATATCGTCTACCGAATAAATTTTACCCCGGTGCTTAGCGAATGGTGCAACGCCGATCCATTTACCTTTTTTAGCTCCGGTAATGGATTCCATCCCTGATAAGTCGGCAGGAGTTTTTTCGTAAAGAGATGTAAATGATTCCGTATAGTTCAACCCCGCAGCTCGGAACACATCAGCATAACGAGCTATAACCGGACGAAGAGGATGAAGTTTTTTGTTTTTGATTGCAGTCAGTTGTTTACGTTCTTTCCGCGCTTTATCCAGCACAAACACACGTCTACCGTTCAATCTGAAAAAAGTACAAATAATTATCGAACGGAGCACATTGTGCAAATCTAATATAATATCAAAATCATACTTCACCAATGCCGAAGTAAACTTCAACAGTCCGACAAGCCCCTTTTCAGCTCCTTTTGTATTAATACCGATCACCTCTACATTAGACGGACGATTCATAAATAACGGCATCAGAAAAGCTTGGGTCAAAACAGTAAAAGAGTCTTGCGGATTAGCTTTGGCAGCAGAGTAGATGACAGGCACCGTCATTGCAACGTCGCCAATAGCAGAGAGTCGTATGACTAATACTTTTGCCATTACTTTTTACCGTACAATACAGGGTTCAAAGCCGGATCGTTATACATCTTCATCTGTTTATATACTTTCATGTATTTGCGTCCTGCACTTATATCTGCCAATAACTGATCCAAAGCCATACATAAATCCTTTTTTTGCTCAAAAAGCACACGTAGTTTCTCTTTGCACTTATCATTATGTTCAGGAGTTGTATCCGTACGATCAACTTCCTGCTGCATATGATAAATCTTCAGGATCAAGATAGACAGACGATCCACCGCCCATGCCGGACTCTCTGTGTTGATCGTCGCATTTGGCAAGACCTTCACTTTTTTATACTGATCTAAAAAGAAGCTGTCAATCAATTCAACCAAATCCGTACGATCCTGATTGGATTTATCGATGCGCCTTTTAATCATTAAAGCTTCAGCCGGGTCAATTGACGGATTGCGAATAATATCTTCCATATGCCACTGGACAGCATCAATCCAGTTTTTCAAATACAGATAAAACTCTATGCTTTTTACCTCATAAGGATTATGAACCATAGTGTCTATATGATCGGTAATATGATATGCTTCCGTAGCCTGTTCAAATACCCGGCAACACTTTTCGCTGAAACTCATACGCTTTATTTTTCTTTGTCAATACTTCTATTGCACAAAGATAGCAAGTTTTTTTATCCTTTCAGCATATAGCCTTTTTTTGTCAGGGAAACGATGCCGGTCGAGGGGTCGTTGTGCAAGGCTTTGCGGAGGTAGGTGATCTGCACGTTTAATGCTAAGGAGTTGGCGTAAGAGGCATTTCCCCATACGGCAGAGAGGATTATTTCGCGATCTATCGCGAAATCCGGATTACGGGCAAGGATGCGGAGTATTTCCGCCTGCCGGGAAGTGATCAGGGTTTTACTGTTGCCTGTCCGGATCTCGTTGGTAGAATAATCGAAGGCTGTATTTCCGAAGCGATAGATTTCTTCGGCTACTTCCACCTCGGCGTTTGTCTCGAAACGTTCCCGGATACGTGCCAGCAGCTCTTCCGGATAGAAGGGTTTGGCAAGATAGTCGTTCCCCTTGAGGCTGAAACCTTTCAGGCGGTCGGTTTTGTCCGAACGGTCGGAGAGGAAAAAGATCAGGACATGGCGGTCGGTTTCCCGTATCTTTTCAGCCACTTCAAAACCGTTCAAACCCGGCATATTGATATCCAAAAGGACAAGATCGGGCTTAACAACCGGAAACTGTTCAAGGGCCATCGTTCCGTTTCCGGTATAAGTCACGTCGTAGCCTTCTTTCTCCAGGAAACGTTTCAGAAGAAGGGAATATTTCAGGTCGTCGTCAGCAAAAAGTATTTTCAAAGGTGTCGCCATATCGTTTTATATCGGTAATCCAACTGTCACTTCCGTTCCCTTTCCCACTTCACTGCGAAGCGAGACTTGCCCGTGATGGGCTTCGGCTATTTGCCGCACATAACTCAATCCCAGTCCCAGGCCGGGAATTTGCTTATCCGGCAAACGGGCGGAACGATAGAATTTCTCGAATACTTTCGTCTGTTCGTCGGCAGAAATACCAACGCCATTATCCGTTACAGTCAGTTCTATCAGCCTGTCATTCCGGATCACGACCACGCGGATATTGACTTCGGGGCCGGAATATTTGATCGCATTCTCTATCAGGTTACTCAGTATATTGGCAATATGCACCGGATCAGCCGTAACCTGTGGAAGATCAGGCGGGAAAGCTGTAGAAAAAGCGACCTGTTTCCCGGATGGGATATGAACCAAACGGATCACCTTCTCAACCAATTCCTGTAAATTGAACGAGACGGGATGCAGCAACGTCGCACTACCGTCGGCGCTCACCATATTTTTCAGTTTTCCCAGATAAGCGGAAAGGTTATCCAGTTCGAACAGGGCGTCCTGAACGACGCCGTCGCAGGCAACCTCATCCGTGCGCATCTGCTTGTCATCCAAGAAGGAAACACACATTTTCAAGGTTTGCACCGGACGTCTCAATTCGTGGATCATCGTATGGACAAAGCTTTCACGCAGTTCGCCGAGCTTATGCTGTTTAAGTATCGTATCGATTTGCAACCCCAGGCAGGAAAGCAGCAACAAGATCAGGAACAGGCTTAAGGCCAGTTGCCCCACCATCCGCTTCAGGAGAGGGTTTACCGGAAAACCGACTTCTATCATCACCCCTTTCCGATCCAACGGGGCATACCGGTATTTGACTCCCAGGCAAGGCGGAAACAGATGTTCCGGCAAAATCTCCCAGGAATTGAAACGGCTCAACGTATCTCCTTCCGGCAAAAAAGCAACCCGGAAATCGTATTGCGGCAAACGTGCCCGGAGCACACTATCCAGCCGTTCCACCCGGAAAGGGATATAGTAATTAACGACATTTCGTTCTACACCATGAAAATGCTGTCTTCCGGTAAGGTAGCATCAAATGAGAGGTTTAATTTTGTCATATCTACCTGACCTTTAATTATTGAATCGATCAGGATATCCGTTTTAAAATCAAAACAAAGTTGCGTTTGCACATTCCGGACAATAGAGGATCCGGATTTAGTATGCGAACTGCGATCTATTATATAAGAAGTTTCATTCCCTATCGCCATCTTCCTGCGTTCGGCAAACTCTTCGTCTCCGGCGCGTAACACATCGGCGGCAATTTCACCGGCATACCGCTCTACTTCATAACGATACTGATTATAGAGCCAATAGGCTTGCACGCTTATTGCCATCAAAACCGAAAATAACGATAATATATAAATCAGTTTGATCCGCTTTTCCATCTGCTTCCGGTATTCTTTCCGGCAAAGGTAAAGAGCTGCACGATAAGTTCCGTACGAAAACGGATCTTTTTGGGGCTGCGTAATATTTTAGTAATAATCAGGAAAAGAAATCAAGTTTCACGTAATAGATAAACTTGCCTACAACATAGCCTAAACGATAGATCATTGCCAGTGAGACTAAGCATAATAGAATATTTATGCAATTCCGATATCTCTTGTCCGCGCAATAACGCGTAATCAGTCGGTGTAATTTTGATTCCATACTATATCTGTATTAATAAGTTCCTTTGATAATGGTAGCGTTATAAGGTTTTTCTCCATCTACAATCTTGTCATTGTCTCCGAAAGAACGTAGTTTCCAGAAATAATAACAATCACCACAACAAAAACCAGAGCAAATAACCCCTACAATATAAATATCCAAATTGCCTGTACAGAATCCATGTATCAAAGGAAATACGCCCATTAAAAAAAACGGTATCAGCAATACCAAACGAAAGTATTTCAAAGCAATGGGCTTTACTAACAAAAAGCCAGAAATACTCCAGTCTTTATGCCAACGTATTGCATGACGTTCTTTCCCTGAGAACCAGAACAGCAAAATATACTGTAGCGCAAGACAAGTCACAAAGCCCAAAAAAATAATCGATATGCCCTTCAAACTAAACAAATACATCCTCAATGCTTTTCCTACCCCATGACCGGCTTGGTATTCGGAAACACCTCCCCATACATAATTAAACAATAAACCTCCTCCGATAAAAAAAATAAGAACTAAATATGCCATTACCGTATGTATTTGCCTCATATTTATCTTCACCTCCATTCCTTCCGGACGTACGTATTCTTTCAAATTTCTTTCTTTTGTTTCCATATCGTATTCGCTTTTTTATTTCTACACCACAAAGATACAGGTAACAAAAGAGACGGAAAGTTATCTCAACGTTATCTTTACGTTAAGATGGGAAACAAAGGATGCAGGAAATAGAGGAATACCTATATTTGCCGGCATAATTTAAGAAGTTATGACGAAATCATTCTATATCATTTTGACGGCAGTAGCCGTTTTTGTCGTCCTTTTCCTGATGGGGCAATGGATCGGAAGAAGTTATTCTCTGACAAAAGATCTGCTGGCACGACAGGTATATGAAGCTTTTTGCCATGCAACGGAACGGTATGATGCAGACCAGACAAACGTATTTCCGGCCCTGTTCAGAGAGGAACTCAACAAGAAAGACCTCAATAAACTGATGTTCCGCATAGACACGGTTTCCCTCAGCGACCCGAAAACAGTTCTAAGAAAGGACATCCGGTACTTCTCCGACTACGAACAACTGCTCAACGAGCGTCATACATTTGTATATCCGATCGACGACACGCAAGGCATCCGGGCTCATATCATCAATCCACGCGCAGGCTCCATCGGCAGGCTGCTATATTACTTTTTCGGAACAGCCATCGCATTGGTCATCCTGATAATCGGAATCCAGAAACAAATCGATATTATCAAGCGGCAGGACGAGATCGCCCGAATGCGGGAAGACTTCTCCTATGCCATGATCCACGATATGAAAAACCCGCTCAGTACCATCCTGACGGGTACTCGCATCCTCCGGAGCGGGAAACTGGATAAAATGCCGGATAAAAAAGATAAATTCTTCGATATATTAGAAGAGGAAGCAGAGCACCTGATGGCATTGGCCAACAAAGTGCTGACCATTTCCAAGTTGGAGCACGGACAACTCCTGTTAGAAAAAGACTGGATTCCCATCCGCCCGATGATAGAAGAACTGACCCGGATGTTTTCCGCCAAAACAAACAAACCTGTGACGTTTAAGTTGAACCTGGAAAAGGAAGAGATATTTGCAGACGAAGAGTATCTGAAAGAAGCTGTCAGCAACCTGATAGACAATGCTATCAAATACTCGAAAGAGACAGTCGAAATACAAATCGCTTCCTGCACGTACAATAAATTCATACAAATCAAGGTAAGGGATAACGGAATCGGCATCTCACTTTCCGAACAAAACCATATCTTTGACAAGTTCGAACGCGCCTCCGCCAGCCGTCGCAGTGCGGCAAACGGTGTTACCGGGTTCGGACTGGGGCTGAACTATGTGATGAACGCCGCCCGCTCGCACGGCGGTTATGTCAGCGTCGAGAGCAAGGAAGGAAAATACAGCGAGTTCACAATCTCATTACCTTTACCAACAGAACACGAAACGACAACATGATCAGATTATTATTAGTAGAAGACGATGCAAACCTGAGTTATATGATTCAGGCTGCTTTGGAAGATATGATCGGCGATTACGAAGTGACTATCGCCAACAACGGGCAAGAAGGCTTGGAAGCATACCGGCAGGATAAACCGGATGTGATCGTTGCGGACATCGAAATGCCGGTCATGGACGGTTACGAAATGGTACGCCGCATCCGGGAGACAGACCGTGAGATTCCGATCCTCTTCTCTTCCGCCCGCGTATCTCCCAAAGACGTCGTGAAAGGTTACGAATTAGGAGTCAACAATTATGTCAAGAAACCGTTCCTGCCCGAAGAACTGGATGCGCACGTCCGTGCTTTGCTCCGCATGACACAGGGAATAACAGAAAAAAACACTCAACAGACTTTTACCGTAGGCGGTTACACCTTAGAGCCTGCCCAGGCAAGACTGCGTCATATTTCCGGCAGCGCCCAGTTGCTTACCCCACGTGAAGCGGGGATTCTGGAACTTCTGTTCCGCAAGCCGGGAGAAGTAATCCGCCGGGAAGTGATCCTCGACAAGTTCTGGAACACGGAAGACGATTATTTTGCTTCCCGCAGCCTGGATGTATTCGTCACCAAGTTGCGTAAGTTGATTTCCATAGATGAAACCGTCAGTATTAAAACGGTAAAAGGGATCGGTCTTATGATTACTACGGCCTGACAAGGCTCACCCTTTTAATATTTTTTCTATGGCAGGGTCATATCAGAGGGGATATGACAGGTATCATCCCCCCGGATATGACAAGTGCTATCACCCCGGATATGAGGGGGCATATCAGGGAAGATATGACGCCCCATATCAGAAGGGATAGCACTGATCTGTTTGTAATCTGTTATTCTACATTATATCCGGAAATAACGACTTTGCCTTCATTGCCTCTGGTATCTTCGTCTTTCCAGTTCATACGGACTTCCTTCTTCTCGCCTGGGAGCAAAGAAAAGTAGTTATCGGAATAGAATACCGGCAGAAGCTGCTGGCCGTCTTTGTCGCCGACTACATTGAGGCGGATCATCAAAGCCGGTGTTGATGTCTTGTTCTCGATAACAGACACGGCACTCCAGGTTCCGTCTGCATTTTTATCCACGGTTGTTGCGGACTGCAAGGCGACTTTCGGCAACTTCTGCAAATCCTGGTAGTTGTTCTCTTCGAGGCTTCTGTGGTAGAAGTTATCGGAAATGACTTTGCCGTTTTCAGCCAGCGTCATCTTGATAAAGTGAACTTTCGACAGGTTAGCCGGGAATTCCAACTTGATGCACTTGTTGGTCGTATCTTCGTTGCTGTCGACAGTCGTTTCCTTCTCCCAGGCCACGGATGCATCCATATTCAGGATCTGGACTTTTGCAGTCAAGCCTTTATGCGTGCCGGCGCTGTAATTGACCACTTCCACCTCGTCCGTTGCCGGATTCCACTGGATATGCAGTGGCTCGGAAGCCTTCTTGATAGCAAAATAGGCGGCAGTCGGTTCGAAATAATAATCATACGTCTGCCATACCATAGAAGGCCAGCAAGAATGGCTCATCCACATCAGCAGACCTTTACGGTTCTGGCTTCTGGACTCGAACAGGCTGCGGTGGCCGTCGTAGTTCACCCACTGTGCCAGTTCGGCAAACTCTTTCGCACTCTGCGGTTCGCCATACCCTTTCGCAATGATCTCATTGAAAGAGGTGCAGCCCTGCGCTCCTTCGCGGGTATAGTCGTGCATGCCCCATTCGTTATCCTGCGGCCAGATTCCTTCCGGCGAGAAGGTACGGAGCATGCTTTCGTAGGTCATGACGTTCGGCATCCCTCGTTCGCTATGGAACTTGTCGTTGCCTGTCTTCAGCGTGAAATATTCCTTGGCGGGGAGCATGCGGTACGGGCCGTGACCGCTCACCACATCGTCGGCCGAGCTGGAGATATAATGGATATCCGGATGGTCTTCCTTGATGATACGGCGCAACGCCTTGTCGATCTGTTCGGGCGGGAAACCCTCGTTACGTCCGCAGTAGAGGCCGATAGAAGCATGGCTGCGAATCCGTTTTACATAGTCTTCTGCATTGGCGATAAACATTTCAGGGTAATACGGATCGGGACCGTCGGCCGGGTTAGCCAGCCAGAAGTCCTGCCAGATCATGATACCGTGGCGGTCACAGGCCTCATAAAGTTCCTCGTCACCGATCATGCCGACCCAGTTACGCATCATCGTAAAGTTCATATCGGCATGGTAAGCCACGGCGATATCATATTCACGGCCGCGATAGTTCAGATTCGATTCACTGAAGCCCCAGTTACCACCACGACCGATAAAGCGACGGCCATTTATAAAGAGACTCAGGATATGATTATCTTCATTGAACGTCATCTGGCGGATACCGACTTTGAAGTCTTTCGCATCCGAAACCTTATCATCCACTTTAAAGGTGAAGTTGGCATCGTAGAGGTTCGGCGCGCCGTAACCTTTAGGCCACCACAAGCGCGGGTTCTCCATCTTCAGTTGCGGGAAATCCTTGACATCGAAAACGACCGTCTTCTCTTCTCCCGCCGCCAGGGAAACAGGTTGCTGGAATGTGATATCTCCTACCTTGCCTTCCAACGTACCGTTTACCGTATTGGCATCGTGGTTCTTCACGATCACCTCGGCCGTCAAGGTAGCGGAAGTCGTATCAGGCAACGGCAGGACAGACGTAACAAGCGGATCGGCAACCGTCACCTTCCCGGTAGAAGTCAGGAAGACATCGTTCCAGATACCGATATTGCGTCCACGGACAGTCGGAATCCAATCCCAACCAATCGTAGCGTGGAAGGTCGGGTTATCCGCCCCTAAGATTCCACCGTTGAAGTCCGTGCTCTGTTTATTCTTTTCCTTGATCGCCCCGATATGGTTATTCCGGATGATCTCTACAGCCACCACGTTCTTACCCGGGACAACCAAGTCCGTCACATCGAACTTGCCCCGCATAAAGGCGCCTTCGATACGCCCCAGTTTCTTTCCATTCATATAGACATCCGCTTTCCAGTTGATCCCGTCGAAGTTCAGGAACAGGCGATCCTGCTTGAATCCTTCCGGCACTTCAAATTCGTCGCGATACCAGAAGTTCGACCAGAAGAAAGATTCGGATACCTGCAACTGGTTGTCCGCATAGTTCGGATCGGCGATTGCCCCGATATTCTTGTAACTGCTCAATACCGTTCCCGGTACAGTTGCCACGATCCAGTTCTCCGGTTTGAACTCCGGAGTCGAGATTTCTTCACCCGAAGCATTCACTTCAGAAGCACGTTGCAACTCCCAATTACCGCCGGACAAGATGATCTCTCCTTTCGAAACGGCAGGGGCAGCCACAGGCTGAGCCACCAGTCCGCCTTTACCCATAACTTCCACTTCGCTCAGGATGTAACGGCTGTCGTTCGCCGGCTGTTGCATCAGAAGGCGTACATAGCGGGCATTCTGTTTGCCGTTCAAAGCAATTTCATCTATCAAGCCGTCACCACCCGGCAGTTCGGCCGCATCTTTCCACTGCATGGCATCATCCGACACCTGCACTTTTCCTTTGACGGCTTTGTTGATCCAGTGCAACACGACCTTGTCGAACTCCGACGTGCTGCCAAGGTCCACATACAACCATTCTTCACCCGCAGTAGCACTCATCCAGGCACTGTTGAAGAACTGTGACGGCTTCATTTCCACCAAACCACCGTCCTTATCCATGAAATTAGCTTCCGTAAACACCCAATCATGTGCACCTGCCATCTTCAGCAGCACACGGTAATCGGAATAGGCGTTTTCGGAATTGAAAGTAATCGTTTCATTCAGTTTGCGGACCGGCATGGTTGTTTCTCCCGTCTGTTTGTTCGGATCGGTCACCACCACCCGTCCGGAAAGCGCCTGACCGGGCAGGCCGCTACCGCTCAGTTTACCGATTTCGGTCCAGTTCTTCCCGTCATTGGAGCCCTGGCAGATGATCTCGTAACCGCCTTTCGACACGTTATCGTCATACACGACCGTCCCTACCAGCGACAGTTTGCCGGCCGCTTTGCTATAGTTTGCCAGCGTAAACTGGAAATAAGTATCTCCGCCGGGAAAAGTATTCCGTGAATACGGCCCTTCGTCGATCATCCATTCTCGTTCGCGTCTCGGAACGTCTCCATCGGGAGTCGAGAGGTTCAGGTACTGTGGTTGCTTGTCCGTCACGATACCGTCTGTCGCCAACTGTGCCACTAAGTTATAGTCATGGCTGGAAGAGGCAAAAGCCGATCGCAACCGGGCAATGTTACGGTAAGTGGAATGATCCGGTGCCAGGGAAGGTGAAAAATCCTCCTTCGGGTCACCCGGATACTGTCCGATACCACGCGTATAATAATCAGACCGTTCGAATGATTCGGCCGTAGGGTTTGTTCCGCCACATCCCCAAAGAAGCAACGATGCCATCGCCGCCCCGCAAAGGGTAAGGACGTTCTTTTTCTGTTTATCCAAAGTCTTCATTTATGAAAGTTTGCTTTATTATTTTGTGCTTTTTGATCACTTAACCCCTTACTTGAAAGAAGTTTGCACAAACTTACGGAAAAAACTACTATTTACATAGGAATCACCGTTTTTTATGTATCTTTGATCCCATATACAGGATTCTTCATGAAAGATTACAGATATTATATTACTTTGCTAAAACAATTCAAATCCAAATTTGCCGATAAATACGGTATCCTCAAAATCGGCATCTTCGGATCAGTTGTTCGTGGAGAACAAACAGAGAAAAGTGACCTGGATAGTCAAGAATAGCCAGCCTATTTTAGCAACTTCCTGTTTCCATCATCTTCCAATACTCGCATTTGCTGAATGGCAATCTGATTGAGCTTGATGAGCCGCTCTCCCTGTGGAATGCCTTAGTCGATAAAAACAGCATTGAGGTTTTCCATATTCGAGAGGCAAATGAGTTCGTTTACGGAAGCATAGTCGCGGATATTTCCTTTCAGTTCAGGATTCTGCTCCCGCCACATCTTTGCTGTCATTCCAAACATAGCCACATTCAAGACATCGGCTTCATTGGCATAGATAACGCTTGCCTGTTTAGCGGTTACTTCCGCAGGTATCAGGTGTTGCCGGATTGCGTCGGTATGGATGCGGTAGTTGATTTTAGACAGTTCACGCTTGGCAGTCCAACCGAGTTGTGCTTGCTCTTCTGTCTTTAACCGCTGAAACTCACGTATCAGATATACTTTAAATTCAGGGCTAATCCACATAGCAAATTCAAAAGCGATGTCTTTATGGGCATAAGTACCACCATAGCGACCTGTCTTTGAAACAATACCAACAGCATTTGTTTTTGCATCCACTCTTTCACACTGAGACGATAACTGTTTAATCCTGCCTGACTTTTAATTATGTCGAATTCGACACAATTAAAAGCCGGGTTATTCAGCTTCTCCCATATTCCAAGAAATTCAACCGTATTTCTATTCCTTAACCAGTTTGAAAAAAAGTATTCGCCATCTTTTGCTTTCAACATATCAGTAAGGCTGATATAGTCTTCATTGCTGATTCTAATAACGGATACGGGTATCTCTTTTACTATTATCTTAGCCATATAGATCCAATTCATTAATAACCATATACAAAAAACATCCACAAAGCTATCTTAAAAACAGGAGAACACAACGCTTTTCATCAATCTTTTTCCGTTATTCTACTCCAAAGGGAAAAGGAGGAATAACACCCCCGTAATATTTCAGTAATAACTTTAGTCGCTCCGGAGGTTTGCCGTCCGCTACATTTGCGATCAGACAAACACTCTAAAACGATTAAGGCTATGAAACGAATCCTTTTATCCGCAGTTCTTTTACTGGCGTGCGGGGCTGCACAGGCCCAGTTCAATATCCGTGTGTACAACATGAACGAAGTTCTCAAGGCGAAACCCATCGACAAGGTATTGTTCACCGCCCAGTACGCCCTTTCCTTCGTCGGCGACACGGCCCATGAGGACAGGCATATCGACGAAACCATGATGCTGAAGGTTGGCGCTAAAAGTTCCCTGTTCTACAGCTATGCCCGTTTCCGCATGGACTCGCTTATCGAAATGGACAAAGCGACCGGAGCCTCGCAGGAAATCATCAATGAACACATGAAACAAGGCAACAGCCAGGTGAACTACCAGATATACAAAAACTACCCCGAAGGCAAACTGACACAACTCGAACCCATCGCCGCCAGCAATTTCCGTTCGGAAGAAAAGACAGAACTTCCCGTCTGGGAACTGCACCCCGACACGGCAACCCTCCTCGCCTACACCTGCTACAAAGCGACCTGCCGGTTCCGGGGACGGGACTACGAAGCCTGGTACACCCCGGAAATCCCCCGCAGCGAAGGCCCCTGGAAACTGCAAGGACTGCCCGGCCTGATCCTGAAAGCCTCTGACAACCGGCAGCACTACACGTTCGTCTGCACCGGCATCGAGAAAGCCCGCAAAGAGGAAGCCATCCTGTTCGCCGGAAGCGAGTACGAACCGATCTCCCGCAAAGACCTGCTCCGGGTACACGAACGCTTCGCCGCCGACCCGATCGGCTACCTGAAAGAAACCTCCCCCGGCATGCAAGTCATCGTCAAAGGAGAGGACGGACAACCGATACACCCGAAGAACACGCCTTACAACCCGATAGAAAAAGAGTAACAGAAACAAGTACAAAACGATGAAGAGCCTCCTGTATATACTCATTCTCCTGCTCACTGCCTGTAGCCTGTCTGCCCAACAAACCATCAAAGGGATTGTGACCGATGCCGAAAACGGCCAGCCGGTAGACGCCGCAACCGTGCAGATACGCAAAGCCGGACGGCAAGTCCCGCTGACCTACACCCTGACAAAGGCCGACGGCACATTCATCCTCCCGCTCCGCCAGGCAGACGATTCGCTGTTCGTCCACGTCTCGCTGTTAGGATATAAAGCGATCCGGCAAAAGATCACCGCCGGGGCAACGCTCCGTATCCGCCTCGAACCGGAAGTTTTCACACTGAAAGAGGTCGAGATACGTCCGGGACGCGTCTACGGGCGGCAGGACACGATCAACTACGACGTGTCGCAATTCATCAGCCCGAAAGACGAGGCGATCAAAGACGTGCTGAAGAAACTGCCAGGCGTGGATGTGGACGACGACGGGAAAATCTCGTACAACGGGAAAAACATCAGCAAGTTCTACGTGGAAGGAATGGACCTGACCGACGGGCGGTACAACCAACTGACCAACAACCTGCAGGCCAACGCCGTCAAGAGCGTGCAGGTAATGGAAAACCACCAGCCCATCCGTGTCCTGCAAAAGAAGCTGACAACCGAAGATATCGCCATCAACCTCAAACTGAAAGACGACTTCCGCGACCGCTGGATGGGCACGTTAGAAGGAGGCATGGGCGCTTCCCCCCTTTTGTGGGAAGGCATGGGCAATGCCATCCAGATCAGCCGTAAAAGCCAGTCCGCCTATATTTATAAAGGGAACAACCGGGGAGACGACGTAACAGACGAACAGAACATACTTACACAAATAGGAGCCGAAGGGAAAACAGGCCCTTCGATCCCGTCATTCCTTTCCCAGCCCTCCTTCTCCGCACCGCTGAAAAAGGAACGGTTGCTCTTTAACAACGTGCATTCCCTTTCCGGCAACCGGGTGTACAAGCTGAACGAAACGACACAATTACGCCTCAACGCCAACTACCTGCATGATCTCACGCAACAGGAAAGAGGGAGTGTCACCAATTATTACCAGGCAGGAGATACGGCTACCTTGGCGGAACAAAGCAGCACACACATCCGCACCGACCGGGCGGATGTCGCGATGAGCCTGGAAAACAACGCCGAAAGCCATTACCTGACAAACGACTTCAACCTTTCCGGCAACTGGGAAAGAGGCACATCCCGCATCTCCGGCGCCTCATCGGTCAACCAGCGCATCCAGACCCCGGACATGGGCGTACGCAACTACCTGCAAAACATCTGGACACGGGACAAATACACGCTCGAACTCCGTTCCCTGCTCCGCTATCACAATCTGCCGGCACGCATCCTGATAGACAGGGACAAGCAAGCGTTAAACTTGCAACAGCTATACCTGGACCATTCCCTCGCTTTCCTGCGCAAGAAGGGGAGCCTGACCCGGCAATATACGGCCGGCATAACGGGCAATCTCAATTCGATCCAGAACGGGACAAACCTGTATTTCAAACCGAACTACCAGTGTAACCTGTACAAATGGAATCTGGCTTTCAATCTTCCGCTCGTATGGACCACCTTCCCGGCAGCCGGCTTTTCCCGCTTGGCGGTCAACCCGTTCCTGTACATCAATTATAAGTTCAATTATGCCTGGCGTTTCTCCTTCCACGCCAACTATCACGAAAACTACGGAAACATCACCGACTTGTACCCGGATGCCTACCGCACGGACTACCGCAATTACCGAATGAACAACGGAATCATGCCGGTGAACCGCACGCATAGCTATTCGCTGTACGGAGAATACAAAAATACGGTGCGCGAATTCTTCGCCACCCTGTCGCTCAACCATAACCGGGGATGCTCAGACCGCATCTTCGAACAGCAAATACGGGACGGGCAAGTCACCCTTGTCTCCCACCGCCTCTCCAACCATTCTTCCGGATGGACCGCGAAGGGAACACTCTCCAAAGGCTTTTACGATTACGGGCTGAAGACTTCGCTCACTTATCTTCTTGGCCGCAGCGAGGCGGAGCAGTTGAGTGCCGGCGAACGGTTGCCTTACCGATACGATTTCATGCAATACGAACCGAAGATCACCTGGACACCTGCCCGCAGCTTCTCCGCCAGCTACCAGGCCACCATCCATCTCGGAAGATCGAAGATCGGAACCGGCACACGCCTCGATCCGCTCCTGGACGTCGTCCAGAAGCTCCAGCTCTCCTACGAACTTTTCCCCGTAGAAATCAATCTATCGGCAGACCATTACCACAACGACGTCAGCCGTGACAAGGCGGTCAACACTTTCTTCGCCGACCTTTCCTTCCGGTGGAAAACGGGGAGTTGGCAATTTGTAGCCGAAGCCACCAACCTGTTCAATAAGAAACAGTACAGCTACACGCAGTATTCCGCCACGGAAAGCTATACCTCCTGGATCGATATCCGCCCGCGGGAATTTATGGCTTCGGCACGGTACAAGTTCTGAATACTTATATTATATTTGCAACTATTACAGAGATAATTACAGCCAATGAAACGAAAAGCGAACAACTACACAGGAGAAATAAAGCCGGGGGACTTCAACCTGACGGATATCTCTGCTTACTTCCTCCACACAAAAAAGAAGGGAGGGGATAACCTGTTGTCCGGCCAGACTTACTCGGACTTGGGGGTGGAAGAGTTGTTTACTTTTGCGGATAGGATGACATCGGGGATCGGGCAACAATACCTGTATCATACGCTAAGAACCATCCCCCTGGCAAAAGGGGAGATCGGGAAGAACGAAGATGTTATCAATCATCTGAAAACAGACGCAAACTTCCGGGGCAGGCTGGCGAAGGCTTTGTTCCGCCTGCGGGATACGGAGGTTTATAGCATCGTACGGTTGATGGCAGACGAACATCCGGTAGCATCCGGAAAGACCAAGATCGCCTTTACAATCCTGAAGTTTCTGCCGGCCTTGTTCCTGCTTCTTTATCTGTTTGCACATATAACAGCCTGAGGAATGCTTTTCCTGGTCGCTATTATTCTGAATGCTGTTATCCATTACGCATTCAAACCCAAGAGTCTCGATTACATACATTCCGTGCCCCAACTGATCAAACTCCTGGGGATAGCAGAAGAGTTGTGCAAATATCCGGAGTTAGGCAAGCTGACGAAAGAGATTCCGGATGTGTTGGCAACACTCAGACCGATCCGGAAAACCGCTTTATTCCTTCGGATGGAGAGTAAACTGCAAAGCGACATGGCTGTCTTTGTCTGGTTCTGTACCGAACTGGCTCATATTTTCTTTCTCACAGAACCGCTTTCTTTTCTGCAATCCGTATCTATTCTGAGGAATAAAAACCGGGAGATTGAAACCGTGTACCGGTTTGTCGGACTGGCGGACTGCCTGTTATCCGTCTACTACCTGCGGGAAGAGCTGCCTTATTACTGCTTGCCGGAAAAAGCGGACAATGGGTACAGACTGGAGGGTGAAGAGATATATCATCCTCTGATAGAGGACTGTGTGTCTAATTCCGTTATTATAAAAGAGAAGTCTGTACTGCTGAATGGTTCGAACATGTCCGGTAAAACAACTTTTATCCGTATAATCGGGATTAATGTCTTACTGGCGCAGACGCTTCACACTGCCTTTGCCCGGACATTCGCACTGTCCGCCCCCATAAAGATCTATTCCGCCCTGATGCTCGCCGACGACCTGTCGGAAGGAAAAAGTTTCTATATGAAAGAGGTCGATACGATCAAAGAGATGATCAGCCGGAGTCAGGAAGGAACAGCCAACCTCTTCCTGTTCGACGAGATATTCAAAGGGACGAACACCACCGAACGTATTGCTGTCGCCAAAGCCGTCTTATCATACCTGAATACTACGGATAACATAATCGTCACCTCCACACATGACGCGGAACTAGCAACATTGCTCGACACAGAATACGACCTATACCATTTCAGCGAAGTTATCCAAGATGAAACCTTCTCGTTCGACTACAAACTGAAGAGCGGTCCCCTTTACCAACGCAACGCCATCCGTTTATTGGAGATCAACGGTTTTCCGCCAACTGTCATCCGGGATGCTTACCGGACGATCGAAAAAATCAGTTATCCACCAACATCAACCCAACCCCTCTGACTGTCTGGATTTCGACAGAAGGATCATTTGTAAAGAGTTTACGTAACTTCGAAACAAAAACATCCAGGCTGCGAGAAGCAAAATAATCATCTTCAGTCTCCCAAAAACGGCTTAATATCGCTTCACGCCGGATCACTTCCCCTTTATTCTCACAGAGAAGTTCCAAAATGCCGGCTTCCCGCGGAGTCAATGTTTTCTTCTTCTCATCGGCGCTTTTCAGTAGACAAAGCTCTGCATCCAACTGATAGCTGCCAATCGTATATATACGGGATTGATTCTTGGAACGCGCCCCTTCTTTCATACTCAACAGTCCACGGATATGCGCATCCATTTCTTCCGCGATAAAAGGCTTTTTGATATAATTATTGGCTCCGATCTGATATCCCTCTATCACATCTTTCGGGGTGACATGGCCGGAAGCGAATAAAAGAGGCGTATCGCCGTCTATCTCCCGTATTCTGGAAACCATCTCCCTTCCATCCATTACAGGCATCTCTATATCGGTCACGATAATGTCCGGTTGATGCTCTTTCCAGGCATCCAACCCTTCTTTTCCATTGTTAGCAATGATCACTTCATAGCCTCCGATCAAATCTTCAAGAGATGATTTCACCATGTAGCACAGGCTGGCATCATCTTCTACCAATAACAGCTTAATCATAATGTCTCAATTGTTTGGATTAGTATAGGTAAATAAATCGTAAACTCGCTGGATTGACCTTCGATACTGAACACACGGACTTCCCCGCCATGCGCTTCGGCCACCCGGTAGACATAGTTCAGTCCCAGGCCGAAACCGGCAGCTCCCCCCTTACGGTTCCGGTCGATAGCTGCCGCCCGCTCGAACTTCTCGAAAATCTTTTTCTGATCTTGGTGCGAGATACCGAATCCGTTATCTTTCACCCTGATCCATGTATAAGTATCATCCGAACCGACCGAAATATCGATCCGGACGGAATCTCCGGAATATTTGATGGCATTGTCGATCAGGTTGCTGATCGCTTCTTTCAGAAACTCTTCATCACCATATACCAGTTCTTGCCGTATATCGGTAGAAAACAGAGTCTCCTTACCCGCTTTCACCGAAAACTTCTCTATCAAATCATTGATAACCGGGGCAATCCGAAACTTCTTATTATCAAGCCTCAACTTCCCACTTTCCATCTTTGACAGAGTCAACACCTTATTTGTCAAAGCCAACAAATGAGCGACTTCATCCTCCACAATCTGAAAACTTTTTTCCCGTTTTTCCCCGGTCTGTTTATTACTATACAAAAGACGGAGTCCCAACTGAATCGAACTAAGAGGAGTCTTCATATCATGAACCATTGCATACGAAAAATCTTCCCGTAGCTTGGCGATTTTGTTTTGAAAAAAGATTACCTTGATTTGATAGACGATACAGGCAGCAACAAATACCATTATAAGGGCTGTGGTGATCAATATCAGCCCCATTCGTTCGAAGATTGTCACATAGGGATTCAATATTACAGCTTGGATGCCTTCGGAGCCGTCTTCCCGGATTGGGATAATCTCTGTTTTTATTGCACCCAAAGAAGAGACTCCAGAAGCTCCGGCAGATTGAATTACAGACTGATCCTTCATATTTATATGATTCAGAACTATATCTGTTTGTATATGCTGTTCTTTTAATTTAGAGGTATAAATACTATCTAATTGGGACATATCAATAGGGAAACCCCATTGGATCAAAGATTCATGCAAAGGGACAATCATTTTCGTTAGATTTCCTGCGTCTTCTATGGGACCAGATAATATTTCTCTCGGCTGATCAGCATCTGGCATGCTCTCTACTCTATATATTACCTCTAATTCTACAGAAACCCAGAGTTGCTCTTCTGCTTTCTCCTTGATATCATTCCACAAAAGCATATACATTTATATAACCATATTATCTGCAACGATAATATCGCTAATAAGCCTAATGCCGTAATAAATTTTACTATATATACCCTTTTCATGATATTCATGCCACGAATATATAACATTTCGATAATATTAGATAACCTTTTGATAACATATTTGCATTTTAAACCGTCATACCTTTGCAATATCAAACAAACAAAACAATATTAACATAAAATAAAAGAACATGAAATCTATCGATTTTTTATTTCAAGAACTTACAAAGAAAGAACAACAAACAATTTCGGGAGGGAGTTCAACAGAAGAAAAAGGTATCTACAAATGGGTATTAGAAAATGGGAAACTTGTTAGAATATTAATTTCTTAACCTAACGATAACGTACGGTTAACATTCGAGGCAAATCTGCCACCCTATCTTTGCAATATCAAAAACGAACAAGTCACAATCAAGAAGCCCGTTCCAGGAGGCTGTAAATATCCGGTCATAGAGAAGATCCGGATATGCTGCCCGGTTCTCCGGATCCGGGCAGCGGAAAGAATCAAACAAACAGAGATCACATTCTTAACCTAACGATAACGTAAGGATAACATTCAAGAAGAAACAACCGGTTTATCTTTGCAATATCAAAAGAGATAAAACAACAATATTACTAACAATTTTAAATTTTACTTTATGAAAAAGGATCAAAGATAGAGCGAACGCTTCCCCGGAAGTCTGTCAACCCCGAAAGTTGATAAATGCATGAACAGAATAAGAGCCTGTTTAAATTTTGCATTTGTTGGTTGTGAGAGTTGTATTGAGGATGTTTT
>ERZ779892.149-NODE-149-length-80124-cov-13.291973_pt1 | contig 80124 bp, 60 predicted proteins | sample MGYA00511552_ERZ779892 | MGnify/ENA primary metagenome ERZ779892 (study PRJEB29588, sample SAMEA2154561) | human gut metagenome | biome: human gut; feature: human-associated habitat; material: faeces | place: Denmark | collected 2008/2010 ... | reverse complement strand
GCCCTTAATACAAGCATAATATAAATTTTTACCAACACGTTTTGTCCTATAACCCCAAAATGATTACACATTTTGTCATAGCCCCTTTTTTGTCTGTAATTCGCCCGTGAAAAAATCCCTGCCGGAAGGCAGGGATTCTGGTGCGAGCGAAGGGACTCGAACCCTTATGCACGGGGCGCAGGATCCTAAATCCTGTGCGTCTACCAATTCCGCCACGCTCGCATGATATGCTTTCTATTATAAATCAGGAGAGTGAAAAAGGTCAATAGGACAGGCTTTTCCGAAGGATTTCTGCATAAGCAGTAGAAAAGAATACGAATTTTTTCTATCGAAATTGATTTATATAGAATGAGATTATGGTATAATAGGAACAGGAAGTTTTTTAGGAAAGGGTTTAAGGAACGGAGGCTTTTAAAATGAAAAAATACGTTTGCAAAGTTTGCGGCTGGATTTATGATGAAGCTTTAGGTGATCCGGACAATGGAATCGCTCCGGGAACCAAATTCGAAGACCTGCCGGCTGACTTCGTCTGCCCGCTGTGCGGTGTAGGCAAGGATGAATTCGAAGAAATCGAATAATTTTTGCTGGTGAAGAGCGGCGTCCTTACGGGCGCTGCTTTTTAGCTATCTTGATTGTCAATGATTGTTATTTTATTTCACAAAATTACTTGACAATAATTGTTAATGGCGCTATTATAATAACGTAAACAAAAGAGAGGCCGTCAAGGCCGTGATGACCTCACTCATTGTTGCCGTTCTTTCTCAACAAGTCAACACCTCGGAAAAGCCTCCTGCCAGGAGGTTTTTTCAATGCCTGAAAACAGAAGATCCAATCAAAAAAGAGGCTATAGCAAAATGATTCTTCATTCTGCTATGGCCTCTTTTACGTTCAAGTCCGCCTCCTGTGCATGGCAGAGGAGGTATCAGGATTCCGCTGGGAAGGGGAATTCATAGACTATTATCATCTTATTTTTGCGATTTGTCAATCTCAAGAAGGAGCTGCGTCCTGCTGTGGACGTGGAATTTCTTGTACAGCTCTGTCAGATGTTTCTTGATTGTAGTGAGTTCATCGGCGATTTCCTTGTTCGTCCAGCCATCCCTGACGCGGCTGATGATCAATTGTTCTCTTGGTGTCAGCGTCGTCTCCTCCAGTGCTTTTTCTGAGATCGGAGTGATTGCCATTTTCCTTGCCTGCTGCAGGAATTGGGCGTAGACAGGATCAGAAGCGAGCGGAAGGAGCAGGGGCTTCAGTATGTTGTAATGTTCAATGAAAGGCATGATGAAGTAGTCCTGCAGGGACTCATGCAGAGCGGACTTCAGGAGCGCTGATGCTTCCTGTGCTTTCCCGAAGTACTGGAGCGCACCGATGCGTGCAATGGCATCGTAGCAGCGGCTCATCTGCGAAGCATTCGCTGACGGATAGGGATCCTTCGTTTCTGTCGTATGGAGGATCAGATTATACTTCTTGAGGCTCAGATTCAGCCTGTGACGGACAGACTGTCGCATCGTCCGCAGGGCATTGTACTCAGGGAGCTCATTGATGGTGTCGATCAGGCGCTCCTGCTTGGGAGACGGTTCTTCCAGAAGCGATGACATATGGATGGCAACCATATCGAGGGATGTTTTCGTCAGGTCATCAGAGATAGCAGCTTTGAGCTTCTTGTACAGCTTCTTCCAGTCCTTGAATTCATAAGCTGTTTTTCGGATGAGAGCAACGCGCGGGTAAAGGAACAGGGCTATAATGGCGCGCTGCTGCCGATCGATGGTATTCCAGGGAGACTTGAGGAAATGAAGAAGGATTTCGTCAGCTGTATCAATATTTCCCTGCATATAGTTCAGTTCGGCTTCAGCGGAAGAGTGCCAGAGTCGTCCGTCGCAGTCTTTGATGATAAGGCCGCAGATATCATAGATGCTCTGCAGTGTGTGGACATTTTCCAAAAGTGTGCCGCTCCTCCTGTAATAAAAGCCAAGCTGTCCCACGACGCCCCTGAAAATGCCCTGGAAGTAGTCGCGCGGCAGCTTCACTTCATTTTCCTTGCAGAAGGAAAGGAGTTTCCGAAGATCAGCTTCTACCATACCTGAATCAGGCAGGGAATCGAGAGCTTCCAGGAAGAGGAAGCGTGCATTTTCTTCCGATGATGGTTCCCAGTCTGCCGGGAGATTGATCATCAGGATGTCTCTTTCTTCGCGGGCATCCTGCTGCGAAGCGATCAGGTTGATAGCCAAGAGGATGAGAGCGCAGGCATTGAAATTCCTTGCTCTTTCAACAGGCGTCGCATTGCGAAGAATTTGACGAAGTTCCTGCGGAGAATGTTTGTATAGGACAGAAAGCCCGCCTTCTGAAATGATGCGGAGCGCCGTGGGATAAGCTTTCCCCTTAAGCGCCAGTGTCAGTGCATAGCCGTAATTCTTTTCATGCAGTTCCCATTTGGCTGCCCGCATGTATGCGTTCTTCTGCCAGTGCCAGGATTCAGCCTTGAATTTTCCCTGCAGGTACTCGCGGAAGACGGGATGGAAAGCGTACGTTCCTTTGGAATGCTCGTAAGCCATGAACGGATTTCTTGCCCAGTGGACGAGAAGACGCTTCATCGTCTTTGCATTCTGGCAGATGAATTCAGCCTGCGTCTTGGAGAATCTGGGGAAAAGGGAAAAAATCGTGCAGACTTCCTGCTCCTTCTTTGAGAGAGAGGGATGTCTGTTCAATCAGGTGGTAAAGGGTATCCTTATCCTTGGAAGAAAAGAGAGAAATATCAGGCGTGCGAAGTTTCCTGAAATTTCTGATGCCTTTGCTGATTGCGAAAAGTTCATTGTCCTTGACAGCTTCATAGGCAATAGAATGGTTCAGATAAGCGATTTCCCATTTTCCTTCAGAATTTTTGCGGAAGACAAAAGCGCAGCGCTGGTAAGCCCGCAGGTACATTTTATAGGATGGGTCTGTTTCCTCAAGAGCAGAAATCTGGACAAGCCAGAGTTTTTCATCAAGAGGATAAATCAATTCCCTTTCTTCGCTCATGTGGCAGGGAATCAGCTGGTCTTTTCCCTGACGGAAAATGCGGGCGACGGTGTCCCGGCCGACCGCATTCATTTCACGTCCGGCGCCAAGCCAGACGACATCGGGTGCAAGATGGTCTATGAGCGGTTCTATATCCATGTCCTCGATATAGGCATGAAGGATATGCCTGCCAAGGATTAGAACTTCTTCAGAGGTATCCATGAGTCCTCCTTTTTGCCATAAGTCTGGTCATTCATTGAGAGAGCAATCGTGCTCTATTCTAAAAGTGTATACTAAGGTATACTACCTAAGTACTTTTTCTCTTTATATACTATAAATGGAAAACTAGGCTTTGTCTACAAATTATATGTTTTGTATGACTAAAAAGTTTTAGTACTTATCAAAAAATCAATTGGAGGAGTGATTTTTTACGATAAGTCAAGTGGGGGGACGGAGGATGCGGCAATAAAAAAAGATGATCTCTGGAAGTGGATCATCTTTTTTTATTGTATTGATTGTATGAACTGCAGGAAAAAACCGCCCTGGCCTGGGCGGTTTCAATGTTTCAATTATTTTGCAGCTGCTGCATCATCAATGACAGCGGTGCAGTGCGGGCAGCGGGTAGCATCGTCAGCGATAGCTTCGCGGCAGAACGGGCACTTGCGGACTTCCTTGGCCGGAGCCTTCGGGAAGAAGTGATTCATCTGCTTGATGATGAGGAAAATAACGAATGCAACGATCAGGAAGTCAATGACGGAATTAATGAATTCGCCATAAGCGATGACCGGAACGCCAAGTTCCTTTGCTTCTGCTACGGTGGAAACCGGAATCGAGCTCAGCGGGATGAAGAGATTGGAGAAATCAATCCCTCCCAGAAGATAGCCGATTGGCGGCATAATCACGTTTGTCACCAAGGACGAAACGATTTTCCCGAAAGCGGCACCAATAACAACGCCGACAGCCATATCGACTACATTGCCGCGGAGTGCGAACTCCTTAAATTCTTTGAGCATACCCATGAGGGAAACATCTCCTTTCACTCTTCTAGAGCGTATTGATATTGTTAAATTTATTGTAGCATACTTTTTTACAACATAGTAACAGAAAAATTGAAAAAATTCGAACAAGTTTTTAGTTATTTTTATGAAGTACAATAAAAAACGCATAAGTTGACAAATTTTCAACACGAAAGTTATTATTTATTAGAAAATAATGTGAATGAGGGAGGAGGGCAATGGATAAATCAGGATAAGATGTCTTGTAAAACCGCCTCAAAAGGTTGAAACGATTTATTGTAACTTATGAATCACGCAATCCATAAATGCATATCCATAAAAATGCATCAATTCATATTGAACACTAAATATTATTTTCATATATATTATTTATTAAAATGGAAATTAATACCAATTTATCACAGGCTATTGAATTTAGCGTTTTGAGTGGGTAAAATGTGAACATAAGCCGTGCACAAAAGGAGTGAAAGATCAACCGGTGCACAGCAGGCCGTCCGGAGGAATGGACGGCTCTGCCTTTTGTTGATCACGAGGGAGGACTCTATGAAACATATACGCAAAGTATTGGTAGCAAACAGAGGCGAAATCGCCATTCGAGCGTTCCGAGCCTGCAGGGAACTTGGCATCCGCACGGTAGCCATTTATTCCAAGGAAGATATTCTGTCCCTGCACAGAAACCGCGCTGATGAAGCATACCTGGTAGGCGCTGGCGATAAGCCGGTCGATGCTTACCTGGATATTGAAGATATCATCCGCATCTGCAAGGAACACAATGTAGATGCTGTCCATCCGGGCTACGGCTTCCTTGCTGAAAATGCGAAACTGGCTCAGCGCTGCGAAGAAGAAGGCATTACATTCATCGGACCGCACGTAGAACACCTCATCATGTTCGGCGACAAGGTCAATGCCCGCATCCAGGCTGAAAAAGCAGGCATCCCGATGATTCCGGGTACCAAGGGCGCTGTCCATGATTTCTCTGAAGTCAAGGAATTTGCTGAGAAGTACGGTCTGCCTGTCATGATCAAAGCTGTCAATGGCGGCGGCGGACGCGGCATGCGTAATGTCGACAGGATGGAAGATCTGGAAGAAGCGTACAACCGCGCTCGTTCCGAAGCGAAGATGGCATTCGGTGATGATGAAGTCTATGTAGAAAAATGCATCATGAACCCGAAGCACATCGAAGTCCAGATTCTTGGTGATGAACACGGCCATGTCGTTCATCTTTTCGAAAGAGACTGCTCCATCCAGCGCCGTCATCAGAAGGTCATTGAAATGGCTCCTGCATGGTCTCTTCCGCAGAGCCTGCGCGACAAGATCAATGAAGCAGCTGTCAAACTGATGAAGAATGTCAATTATGTCAATGCAGGCACTGTTGAATTCCTCGTCGACCAGGATGAAAAGCATTTCTACTTCATCGAAGTCAATCCGCGTGTACAGGTAGAACATACCGTCACTGAAATGATCACGGACGTCGATATCGTAAAGACACAGATCCTGATTGCAGAAGGCTACTCTCTGGAAAGTCCGGAAATCGGCATCGGCAAGCAGAGTGAAATCTGGTTCAAGGGCGTTGCCATCCAGTGTCGTATTACGACCGAAGATCCGCAGAACAACTTCATGCCGGACACAGGCAAGATCATTGCATACCGTTCCGGCGGCGGCCCGGGCATCCGTCTCGATGCCGGCACCGCATATACAGGCGCAGTCATTACGCCGTATTATGATTCCCTCCTCGTAAAAGTCACCGCGCATTCCCTCCATGCAAAGGACACGATTCACAAAATGCTCCGCTGCCTGGATGAATTCCGCATTTCAGGCGTCAAGACAAATATTTACTTCCTGCAGAATATGCTCCGTACCCGCGATTTCCAGGAAGGTCTCTGCGACGTCAACTACATCGACAGAAACCCATGGCTGCTGCAGGAACCGGATACCGTTTCCGACAGAGGCACAAGACTTCTGACCTACATCGGCGATATCACGGTCAATGGCTATGCAGGCGCAGGCCATCAGGACAAACCGGACTTCGCTCCTGCTCCGGTGCTCGATGCTTCTCATGAAACTGCACCGAAGGGCACCCGCCAGCTCCTTGATGAACTGGGACCGGAAAAATTCGCTAAATGGGTCATGGACCGCAAGGAAGTCATGTTCATGGATACCACCTACAGAGATGCGCACCAGTCTCTGCTCGCTACCCGCGTAAGAACGCATGATATCATGAACGCCATCCATTACACCGCTGTCCATGTACCGCAGCTTTTCTCCTTTGAAAACTGGGGCGGCGCTACATTCGACGTAGCTTACCGTTTCCTCGATGAAAGCCCTTGGGACAGACTGCGCCAGATGAGAGAAGCAGCTCCGAACATTCTCTTCCAGATGCTGATACGCGGCGCCAACACGGTCGGATATACGAACTATCCGGAAAATGTTGTCCGTCACTTCATCGACCAGGCTGCTGATGCAGGCGTCGACGTATTCCGCGTATTCGACTGCCTGAACCAACTGAACCACATGACCGTCTCCATCGATGAAGTCAGAAAGAAAGGCAAGCTCGCAGAAGCATGCTTCTGCTACACCGGCGATATCATGGATCCGAACCGTCAGAAGTACTCCCTGAAGTACTATACGGATCTCGCCAAGGAAATGGAAAAAGCCGGCGCAAACATCATTGCTATCAAAGATATGGCAGGCCTCCTCAAACCGGAAGCTTCTTATGCCCTGATTTCCGCACTGAAGGATGCAGTAGACCTTCCGATCCACCTCCACAGCCATGAAGGCGGCGGATGCACGCTCTACTCTTATGCAAAGGCCGTCGATGCCGGCGTAGATATCGTCGACGTCGCAACAGGCGCTCTTTCCGGCGGCACAAGCCAGCCGTCCATGACATCCATGTACTATGCGCTGCAGGATAACCCGCGCCAGCCGCACCTGGATATCGATGCACTCGAAACCATCGATCGTTACTGGCAGGGAGTACGCCCGTACTATGCAGGCGTCGATTCCAAGATGTGCAGCCCGAACACCACACTCTACCAGCATGAAATGCCTGGCGGACAGTTCAGCAACCTGCGCCAGCAGGCAACCGCTGTAGGCCTCGGCGAACGCTGGCCGGAAGTCTGCCGCATGTATGCAAGAGTCAACATGCTCTTCGGCGATATCATCAAAGTTACACCGTCCTCCAAAGTTGTCGGCGATATGACACTCTTCATGGTTCAGAACAACCTGACCGAAGAAGACATCTATGAAAAGGGCGCAGCACTCGATTTCCCGCAGTCCGTTGTTGATTTCTTCGACGGCAAGCTCGGCATTCCGTACGGCGGATTCCCGGAAAAACTCCAGAACATCATCCTTCGCGGAGCCAAACCGCACCTTGAAAGCCATCCGGCTGATGTAGACTTCGAAAAAGTCAAATTTGAAATGAAGGAAAAACGCCTCCCGACCAGGGAAGAAGACGTATCCTCCTACTGCATCTACCCGAAAGTATTCTCCGACTACATGGAACGTTACCATAAGTACGGCGACCTCTCCATCCTCGACACACCGACATTCTTCTTCGGCATGAAACCGGGCGAAGAAATCTGCGTCAACGTCGAAGAAGGCAAGATGCTGCTCCTCCGTCTGAACAACATCACAAAACCGGACGCAGAAGGCAACCGCGAGCTCCAGTTCGAACTGAACGGCATGCCGCGCGAAATCAAGATCCACGACAAGCACGTCGCAGAAGCAAGCGCTTCCTCCCAGAAAGCCGATAAGGATGTTCCAGGCGAAGTAGGCGCAACCCTCTCCGGCTCCGTCGTCAAACTCCTCGTTGAAAAAGGCGCCTCCGTCAAGAAAGGCGACCCGATCGTTGTTACCGAAGCCATGAAGATGGAAACCACCATCACCGCTCCGATCGACGGCATCATCAGCGAAATCCGTGTCAAAGCAGGCCAGAGAATCGAATCCGGCGATCTGCTCATGATTATTGAATAAGAATAAACATTCAAGTGAAAAGGCTGTGAAATGCAATTACGCATCTCGCAGCCTTTTTGTTATGGCTATAAGTATATAAGAATAAAGGAAGCAATCGCCGTGAAGAATAGAAATGAAAAAGAAAGGTGTGAAGACAGAAGAGCGAACACGGATCCGCATCGCTTATATCTTTTACTATTTATAATGCCAAAAAGGAGGGCATGAGCTCTTTTGAAAGAGGGGATGTCTTTTTATATTTCCTCCATCATTTTTCTTTGGAAATGCCGGTTCAAAGTCAATATAGTATCTTGCGTTTTGACAGTTTGAATGCTAAAATGAGCTAGAACATTTCAAATTGAATTTGTCAAGAGAAAATTAAGTATAAAGATAAATTCAATAGCAAGAAAAAACATTTTTATAAAAGAAAATAATTTAAGCTCATTATTCAAGTTTTCTCGATACTATTTAAGAATCGAAAGGTTGCAATTTTATGTCTTTTATAGTAAAATTTAACTTTGCAACGGTTCTTATTTGTATATAGTAAATAGTCAAGAGTCTTATAGGAGAATAGCAAGGTACATGAATTTCTGTGGCCCTTGCTTATTTTTTCCGAATAAGCGCGAATTGAGTGTTTGAAATGAAAGGGTGAGGCGAGGAATGCCCAAAAGCAAGATGTTCAGACCTGTGCAGGTTGGCAAGAAGAAGAGATACACCTATGCCAGATCGCAGGAAGTCCTGAAGATGCCACATTTGCTCGATCTGCAGACAAAGTCCTATGAATGGTTCTGCAGAGAGGGTCTCAAAGATGTATTTGCAGATATTTCCCCGATTGAGGATAGTGCACACAAGTGGGCACTTCATTTCGGCGATTATTATTTCGGTCAGGGCAAATACAATATTGAGCAGTGCAAGGCGAAAGATGTGAACTATTCTGCACCTCTGTACGTCAAGGTCCGTCTGGAAAACAAAGAAACCGGCGAATTGAAGGAACATGATCTGTTCATGGGGGATTTCCCAGTCATGACGGATACGGGCACGTTTATCATCAACGGTGCGGAACGTGTAATCGTCTCCCAGCTCGTCCGTTCCCCGGGCGTCTACTACAAGAAGGAAAGAGATGCCTTTGATAAGGAAATCTATTCCGCACAGCTGATCCCGAACCGCGGTGCCTGGATTGAACTTGAATCGGATCCGTCTGGTTCTCTTTCCGTTCGTATCGACCGCAACCGCAAGATGCCGGTTACTGTCCTGATCCGTGTTCTCGGATACTCCACCAATGAAGAAATCCTTGAATTATTCGATCACGACATCCACATCGAAAAGACGCTGGAAAAAGACAGCACAACGGACAGAAAGTCCGCTCTGATTGAAATTTACCACAAGCTTCGCCCGGGCGAACCGGCAACAGAAGAAAGCGGCGCTACACTGCTGCACAATTTCTTCTTTGACCCGCGCCGCTATGATCTGGCTAAGGTTGGCCGTTACAAGCTGAACAAGAAGCTGTCCTGGAGAAACCGTCTCCTCGGCCACAAGACTGAAGGCCCGATCGTCAACATGGAAACCGGCGAAGTCGTCATTGAAGCAAACAGCATCATTGATGATGAAGCTATCGCAAAAATTGAAGAAAGCGGAGTATTCAACGGCAACGGCCAGGTTGAAATCATGACCCAGAAGGATGACGGAACACCGGTCAAGGTGATCTGCTCTTCCGGCAACCGTGAAGATAACTTCCGTACACTGGAAAACTGCGACATCATCGCATGCATCGATTACCTGCTGAACATGATGCAGGGCTATGGCAAGAGCGATGATATCGACCATCTCGGCAACCGCCGCGTACGCTGCGTAGGCGAACTGCTGCAGAACCAGTTCCGCATCGGCCTGACCCGTATGGAAAGAGTCGTTCGTGAAAGAATGACCACCCAGGATCAGGACAAGATGACCCCGCAGGCTCTTGTCAACATCCGTCCTGTTGTTGCAGCTATCAAGGAATTCTTCGGAAGTTCCCAGCTGTCCCAGTTCATGGACCAGACTAACCCGCTGGCAGAACTGACTCATAAACGCCGTCTGTCCGCATTGGGACCTGGCGGTCTGTCCCGTGAACGCGCAGGGTTCGAAGTCCGCGACGTTCATTATTCCCACTATGGACGCATGTGCCCGGTAGAAACGCCTGAAGGCCCGAACATCGGTCTGATTTCCTCGCTGTCCAACTACGGGATCATCAATAAATACGGCCTGATCGAAACGCCGTACCGTCAGATCGTTGATGGAAAGGTTACGAACGAATGCAAGTACGTAACCGCTGATATCGAAGAAGACAAGATCATCGCGCAGGCCAGTGAACCGCTGGATGCAGAAGGTTATTTCGTTCATAAGAACGTAGCCAGCCGCCGCGGCGCTGACGTGCTCGAAGCTGAACCAGACGAAGTCGACTTGATGGACGTATCCCCGAAACAGGTCGTTTCCATCGGCACATCCCTGATTCCATTCCTCGAACATGATGATACGAACCGCGCACTGATGGGTGCTAACATGCAGCGTCAGGCAGTTCCGCTGCTCCGTCCGGAAGCTCCGCTCGTCGGAACCGGTATGGAATGGGTAGCCGGCCAGGACTCCGGTGTCTGCATCCTCGCCAAGAGAGGCGGCACTGTTGAAAGAGTCACCGGTCGTCAGATCATTGTCCGCGCTGACAATGGCGAGCTCGATACCTACGATCTCATTAAATTCATGCGTTCCAACCAGTCCACCTGCATCAACCAGCGTCCGGTAGTATTCAAGGGCGACCGTGTTGAAGTCGGTTCCACACTGGCTGACGGCATGGCAACAGACGGCGGCGAACTGGCCCTCGGCCACAACGTGCTCGTTGCGTTCGTATCCTGGGAAGGGTACAACCACGAAGACGCCGTTCTGATCTCCGAACGTCTCTGCAAGGACGATCTCTACACCTCCATCCATATTGAAGAATACGAATGCGATGCAAGAGACACCAAGCTGGGCGCAGAAGAAATTACCCGCCAGCTGTCTTCTGTTTCTGAAGACGCTGTCAAATACCTCGACGAAAACGGCATCATCATGATCGGTGCTGATGTTCGTCCTGGCGATATTCTGGTCGGCAAGGTCACCCCGAAGGGCGAAACCGAACTGACTCCTGAAGAAAGACTCCTCCGCGCTATTTTCGGCGACAAGGAAAGAGAAGTCCGCGATACATCCCTGCGTGTTCCGCATGGTGAATTCGGCAAGGTTGTCGATGTCAAAGTCTTCACCCGTGAAAACGGCGATGAACTGGCTCCTGGCGTCAACAAGCTCGTCCGCGTATACATTGCTCAGAAACGTAAGATCCGTGAAGGCGACAAGATGGCCGGCCGTCACGGCAACAAGTGCGTATGCTCCAGAATTCTTCCAGTCGAAGATATGCCGTTCACACCAGACGGTCGTCCTGTCGACCTGGTTCTGAACCCGCTAGGCGTACCATCCCGAATGAACATCGGACAGATTCTGGAAATCCACCTGTCCTGGGCCTGCCACATGCTCGGCGAAGAAATTCACGAAGCACTGAAGGATCCGGCTCAGTACAAGATCATGGAACAGCGTCTGCGCGACTGCGGATATGATTTCGATCAGTATGGCATGCCTGAACCGACCGAATCCGGTATCCATATCGCAACCCCGGTATTCGACGGCTGCCGCGATGAAGACCTCGCAGCAACACTGAAAGCAGCTGGCCTGCCGGCTAATGCAAAGACTGATCTTTATGACGGCCGTACCGGTGAAAAACTGGACAACCAGGTCACCATCGGCTGGAAATACATGCTGAAGCTCCATCACCTCGTTGATGACAAGATTCATGCTCGTTCCACTGGTCCATACTCCCTCGTTACCCAGCAGCCACTGGGCGGCAAGGCTCAGTTCGGCGGCCAGCGCTTCGGCGAAATGGAAGTCTGGGCACTCGAAGCTTACGGCGCAGCTTACACACTGCAGGAAATCCTGACCGTCAAGTCCGATGATGTCATCGGCCGTGTCAAGGCATATGAAAAGATCTTCAAGGGCGAAAACATCCCGAGCCCGGGCGTTCCGGAATCCTTCAAGGTTCTCATGAAAGAACTTCAGTCCATCGGCCTGGATGTCCGCATCCTGAACGAAAATGGCGACGAAGTCGTTCTGAAGGAACTCGACGAAGAAGATATGGAACAGGGTTACGGCGGCGGAGAACGCTGGCACAGAGATGAAGTCAAGGAAGCTATGGAAGGCGACACTGCTGTCACCGAATCCAGAAATGCCATGGAATCTTCCATGACGGGCGCTCCGGCTGAATCCCTCCATGATGATGTAGCATCCTTCAACGATGCCCTTGAAGCTGAAGTCACAGCTCCCGCTTATGAAGAAGCAGGATTTAATGAAGAAGAACTCAATGGCGATTCCGGTCACGACGATGACCGTGACGAATAAGTCCGGAAAGGAGCGGTACACAATTGTTAGATGTAAACGAATTTGATTCCATGAAAATCGGCATCGCTTCTCCGGAAAAGATCCTCGAATGGTCCCACGGCGAAGTAACGAAACCGGAAACGATTAACTACAGAACCCTGAAGGCTGAAACCGATGGTCTCTTCTGCGAGAAAATTTTCGGACCGACAAAGGATTGGGAATGCAAATGCGGCAAATATAAGAAGATGCGTTATAAAGGCACCATCTGCGACAAGTGCGGTGTCGAAGTAACGAGCTCCAAGGTTCGCCGTGAAAGAATGGGCCACATTGCCCTGGCATGCCCCGTTTCTCATATCTGGTATTTCAAGGGTACCCCGTCCCGTATCGGATTGATCCTTGAAATCGCTCCGCGTCAGCTGGAAAGAGTTCTCTATTTCGCAGCTTACATCGTCCTGGATCCGGGAGACACCAACCTCTCCAAGAAACAGGTCCTGAACGAAACTGAATACCAGACTGCCGTTGCTACTTACGGCAAAGGCTCCTTCAAGGCTCAGATGGGCGCTGAAGCTATCCAGTACCTTCTGAAGGAACTGGATCTGCCGGCTCTCGAAAAAGCCCTGAAGAAGGAAATCGAAGAAGGCAGCGGCCAGCGCAAGGTAAAATGCATCCGCCGTCTGGAAGAAGTCGAAGCATTCCTTCATTCCGGCAACAAGCCTGAATGGATGATCCTGACCGTTCTTCCGGTCATTCCTCCGGATCTGCGCCCGATGGTTCAGCTCGATGGCGGCCGTTTCGCTACCTCCGACCTGAATGATCTCTACCGCAGAGTCATCAACAGAAACAACCGTCTGAAGAGACTTCTGGAACTCGGTGCTCCGGAAATCATCATCAGAAACGAAAAGCGTATGCTGCAGGAAGCAGTCGATGCGCTGATCGATAACGGCCGCCGCGGCAGAGCCGTATCCGGCCCGGGAAACAGACCGCTGAAATCCCTCTCCGATATGCTGAAGGGCAAACAGGGCCGTTTCCGTCAGAACCTGCTTGGTAAACGTGTCGACTATTCCGGCCGTTCCGTTATCGTCGTAGGTCCTGAACTGAAAATGTACCAGTGCGGTCTGCCGAAGGAAATGGCAATCGAACTCTTCAAGCCGTTCATCATGCATGAACTGATCAAGAGAGGCATCGTCATCAACCTGAAAGCTGCCCGCAAGAAAGTCGACAAGCTCGCTCCTGAAGTCTGGGATGTCCTTGGCGACGTTATCAAGGAACACCCGGTTCTCCTGAACCGCGCTCCTACACTTCACAGACTCGGTATCCAGGCATTTGAACCGATCCTCTGGGAAGGCCGTGCAATCAAACTGCATCCGCTCGTATGTCCGGGCTACAACGCCGACTTCGACGGTGACCAGATGGCATGCCATCTGCCGCTGTCCGTAGAAGCGCAGGCCGAAGCAAGAACGCTGATGCTTTCCATCAATAACATCCTTTCGACAAAAGACGGCAAGCCGGTTGCTATTCCTTCTCAGGATATGATCCTCGGATCCTATTACCTGACCATCGTGGAAACAGCAGCTGATAACAAAGTCGACTTCACGCCGGAAGAAAAAGCTGCTCATCCGGATGCTTCCTTCGATCCTGCCAAGGAATGGAAGAAGGCTGAAGATGAGATGGATACCTCCCATCTGCATGCTTACACTGGTTATGACGAAGTCATGCTGGCTTATGCACTGCACGAAATCCGTATCCATGATTTCATCAAAGTTCACATCCCGAAGGAAGACCGTCCGGACGGATTCAACGATGATGATTCCGATCTTGTCATTTCTACCCCGGGCCGCCTGATTTTCAACTATGCGATCCCGAGAGAACTCCGTTATTTCTACAAGCGTCATGAAAAGAGAGTCGACGAAAACGGCAATGTCACCGAAGTTGTCAACAACGGCCTCGGCGTCACCATCGGCAAGAAGCAGATGGGCAAGCTCGTCAACGACTGCTTCAAGAAGCTCGGCTTCAAGGCAACCGGCGATCTGCTTGACTCCGTCAAGTCCCTCGGCTTCCATTACGCTCTCGTATCCGGTATTTCCATCGGCATCTACGACGTAGCCGTTCCGCCTGAAAAGGATGGAATCCTCGAAGACGGCGATGAAAAGGTAGAACAGATCAAGAGATACTTCAGACGCGGCCTCATGACCGACGACGAAAGATACAGAAGAGTCGTCGAAATCTGGAGTGCAAAGACCGACGAAGTCGGCGCTGCTATGAAGAGCTCCATGAGAAAGTTCAACCCGCTGACCATGATGGCACAGTCCGGCGCCCGTGGTAACGACAACCAGATCAGACAGCTGGCCGGCATGCGCGGCCTGATCGCCGATACATCCGGTAAGACCGTTGAACTGCCAGTTAAGGCAAACTTCCGTGAAGGTCTGACCGTACTGGATTACTTCACATCTTCCCACGGCGCCCGCAAGGGTCTGGCCGATACCGCACTGCGTACAGCAGACTCCGGTTACTTGACCCGCCGTCTCGTCGATGTCTCCCAGGACGTCATCGTCCGCGAAGAAGACTGCGACGTACAGGTACTGAACTTCGACCGTGAAGAAGGCATCCTTGCATCCCGTCCGGATGTAAAGAACACCATTCTCGGCCTGAAACCGACACTCCTCGGATCCGTACTCGATGAAGACATCATCGACCGCAGAAGCGGTGAAATCCTCCTCGTCAAGGGCAAGACCCTCGATGCTGACGATGTCACCCTCCTGAACCGCCATCTGGTTGAATCCGTCACTGTCGTTATTCCAAGCGCTGATGCTGAACCGGAAACGAAGACATTCGACCTCGGCACCGCTGAAGCTGTCAAGGAATATGATTACGCTATGCGTCATCACCTGACCGTTCATTTCGCAGGCAAGGCTCTTGAAGAAGACGCTCTTGACCGCAGCGGAAATGTTGTTCTTACAGCAGGCACCGTCATTGATGCTGATGCTGCTGAAAAGATTCTGGCCGCTGACGTTCCGGTCATCCGTGTACGCATGGATGAATGCGAAGGCGTCGAAGTCATGAAGATCGAAGAAAACAACCGCCTGATCGAATCTCTGGCAGACCGCATCTCCGGACGCTGCCCGCTGGAAGATGTCGTGAACCCGCAGACTGGCGAAATCATCGCTAAGAAGAATGTGGAAATCACTGACGAACAGGCTTCTGAAATTGAAAAGTACTATGACAGACTGAAGATCCGCTCTATGCTGACCTGCCACTCTGCACACGGCGTCTGCGCTAAGTGCTACGGCAGAAACCTGGCAACAGGCCGTCACGTAGAAATCGGCGAAGCTGTCGGCATCATTGCCGCTCAGTCCATCGGCGAACCAGGTACACAGCTGACCATGCGTACATTCCATACCGGCGGCGTTGCTTCCGCAGAAGATATTACACAGGGTCTTCCACGTGTCGAAGAATTGTTCGAAGCACGTAAGCCGAAGGGCAATGCTATCATCTCCAAGATCAGCGGTACTGTATCCATTACAAGTGCTGAAGATAACCCGAACGTCAAGATTATCACGATCTCCAACGATGAACAGTCCGAAAGCGAAAAGATCCCGGTTGCCAAGAAGATCATTGTCCAGGATGGACAGCACATCGAAGCTGGCACACGTCTTTTCGAAGGCAACATCAACCCGCACGATATCCTCGAAGTACTGGGTGTCCAGGCTACTCAGGATTACATCGTCAACGAAGTCCAGAAGGTTTACCGCAGCCAGGGCGTTGAAATCAACGATAAGCACATCGAAGTCATCGCTCACCAGATGCTCCGTAAGATCAAGATCATCGAACCGGGCGATTCTGGCTGGCTCCCGGGCGAAGTCGTCGACATTGTCGCATACCGCGGCATGAACGGACGTCTGGAAGACGAAGGAAAGAAACCGTCCCAGGGCATCAACCTGCTCCTCGGCACGACAAAGGCAGCTCTTGCTACCGACTCCTTCCTCTCCGCCGCATCCTTCCAGGAAACGACCCGCGTTCTTACCGAAGCCGCTATCAAGGGCAAGGAAGATCCACTCCTCGGTCTGAAGGAAAACGTCATCATCGGCAAGCTGATTCCTGCCGGTACAGGCATGTCCCGTTACCGCAAGCTGAAAGTCGTTCACAATGCTGAACCTCCGGCTCCTGCAGAAAAAGCTGAATAGTAATGACGCAAATACCGCAGCGCAAAAGGCTGCGGTATTTTTATTGCGGAAGAGGCGCCGGATTTATTTCCTGCGGGAATCTTTTTCACTTGAACAATCTCCCGTATTTCTCTAAAATAGAGAGAAAGGCTGTAATTGTATTGATAAAGGAGCCATTATGCTGCGTAAATATATAATCCGTCTGGCTCTTTCTGCTGCGCTTGTCTTAGGGGGCGCGGCCGGAGCCAGGGCGGATGATCTTGTGATTGACGGGCTGGGAAAGATTCCTCTGGGGAATGCGGTTACTGTACAGAACGGCAACGGGACTGACATCCAGAATTTCCTGAAGAAGGGCGCTGAAAGAAAAGGATATGGCAAGACGTCCAATGCTGCCATGTGGACGCTCATGACGGTGCCTCCGGGAATGAATGTGTATCCGGAGAAGCCTCCGTACCCGTATGAAAGCATGGAGCTTTACCAGCTCCGGAAGCGGGATGTCCGCGGCGTCTATACGGCAATCGTCGTCGTCCTTTCCGGAACGCCTGAGGTATTTTTCCATGAAGGAAACCGGAGAGCTGAGAAATTCTGGAGTGATGCCTTCCGCGAAGATGCCAAGCGTCCTTCGACACTCTTTGGTATGCCTAAGATCCAGCTGAAGGAATTCCAGAATGTCGTCGATGAAGTGTTGAAGGACAAGAAGGGCGGAGCCAACAAGGTGAAGGTCCTGACTGTCAGCCCGTGGCGCGCTTACAAGCAGGAAGACGGGGAGTACCGCTGGGGACAGGATGCCAAGATCATCATGACGATGCCAAACGGCCTTTCCTTCCCGCTGTGGGTGGAAAGCTCTGTTTTCAAGCAGGGAAACAAGTACTACCTCGTTATTATCAACGGAAGCCATGTAGCGGCTGATCAGCTCGGCGATCCGCTTCTCTATGGGTTCTACCGGATGGAAAGGAGCAGCCAATGAAATGGAAGACAGCGGCCCTGGCCGCGCTTTTGACAATCGCAGCTTCCACAGGCGCCATGGCGTATGATATGAATACGCTGGCGGAAAAGACGCTGCCGAAGAGCTTCAAGTACATGGCCATTCCGGGTGAGCAGACCATGGAATTCAATGGCGCTGAAGTTCCTTACAAGATGGGGCAGCTGCAGATTACGCTGAAAAGAAGCCAGAAGTTCTACTCCGGCTATATCATCCGCACGACGCTTCCTCCTGAAGTGGCTGATGCCATGCATCCGTATTTCAGGCTGAATCCGACTGTAACGGAATGGAGGGGGCTTGCTCAGCTCAACCGCGCTCTCATGAACCCGTCCTCGCAGCTCAGGAAGGGAATCGACAAGACGCTTCTGAACCTTGCCGTCAATGCACTCGGGCAGGTCGCAAAGGAAGATGTCAAAGTCGAGATTTCGGACATTGAACCATTCCGCCGCCTGGATGCCGGCGAAGCGTACGTGTATACGGCAGGCGGCCGTATCGTTTATGATGCGCAGGGGCTTTTGATGCCGATGTATGCGCGTTCCTATTTCTTCCTGGGTGAAAACGGACTTGAAGTCATGATGCTTCTTGCTCCGGATGAAGGCAAGGACATCCTTGTCTATGCCATCGATGATCTGGCCAAGGCAGCCGCTAAGGAAGATCTTCTTGGCGCAGGCGGCTACGCGGATATCAGTGTCATCCTCGGCCGTCAGGAAATGGGTCTTGAAAAGGATTTCGAAGCAGGGGAAAGTGAAGCTGACGAACAGAAGGAACAGGAGCAGATCACACAGAAAGCACAATAAGAAGGACGGAGGCCGTATCGGCTTCCGCCTTTTTTGACCATTTTTGACTATTCCAATTTGGTAAAAAACAGGCTGTTTCCTATGCCTATTTTGTGGAGCAGGTTTTGTTTTTGTGGTAAGATAGGATTGTGATTTTCGGAATTGACGCATTGTCCGTCGCCGCAATATTTTGCGGATTTATTGGAAGGAGTGTTGAACTTTGTCTGCTATCAGACGTTTATATGTACGCAAGAAAGAAGGATTCCGCCAGGGTGAGGAAAGCCTCACTTCCCAGCTGAATGAAGTACTGGGAAACCGCCTTGCGGAAACCGCTGTGTACCACCGCTACGATGTGGACGGGCTGACTGAAGAGGATTATGAAAAGGCTGTCGCAACTGTCTTCTCTGAACCTCCGGTCGATTCCGTAGAGGAAGCGCTCCCGAAGGGAGACCTTGTCATCGGCGTAGAATTCCTGCCAGGCCAGTATGACCAGAGAGCAGATTCCGCTGAACAGTGCCTTGCCATCGTTACCGGCAAAGACGGCGCACGCGTACGCTGCGCGCTCGTTTATACATTCAATGGCGATTTCATTGAAGGCGACCGTGAAAAGATCGTGAAGTTCCTCGTGAACCCGGTCGAATCCAGGGAAGCAAGCCTTGAACCAGCCAAGACGCTCGATCTGCCGATTGAAGATCCGAAACCGGTTCCTACCGTTGAAGGGCTGACAGGCCTCGACGACAAGGGCCTTGACGAACTCATCGCATCCATGGGACTTGCCATGAGCCATGACGATCTCGTCATGATCCGTGACTACTTCCGTGATGAAGAAAAGAGAGATCCGACTGTCACTGAAATCCGCGTACTCGATACGTACTGGTCCGATCACTGCCGTCATACGACATTCTCCACAAGCCTGACCGATATCGGCGTGGAAGAAGGCAAATTCACGGCTCCGATCGAACGCGCTCTTGATGAATATAAAGAAACACGCATCACCATTTACGGCAAGGACACCAAGCGTCCTGTCACACTGATGGATATGGCAACGGCTGCTGTCAAAGCGCTCCGCAAGGAAGGCAAGCTGGAAAACCTCGATCAGTCCGAGGAAATCAATGCATGCACCATCAAAGTGAAAATCGAGACAGAAGCAGGAATCGAAGACTGGCTGCTCCTCTTCAAGAATGAAACGCACAACCATCCGACCGAAATCGAACCATTCGGCGGCGCAGCTACCTGCCTTGGCGGCTGTATCCGCGATCCGCTTTCCGGCCGTTCCTATGTATATCAGGCTATGAGAGTCACCGGCGCAGGCGACCCGAGAGCTCCTCTTTCCGATACACTGCCAGGCAAGCTCCCGCAGAGAAAGATTACTCTGGAAGCTGCCAAGGGCTACAGCTCTTACGGCAATCAGATCGGCCTTGCTACCGGACAGGTCCAGGAATACTACCATCCGGGATTCATTGCCAAGAGAATGGAAATCGGCGCTGTTGTTGCAGCAGCTCCGGAAGACCATGTCATCCGTCTCCGTCCGGAGCCGGGCGATGTCGTCATCCTTGTCGGCGGCCGTACGGGCCGTGACGGCATGGGCGGTGCTACCGGTTCTTCAAAGGAACTCAATACCGAATCCATTGAAACCTGCGGCGCAGAAGTACAGAAGGGCAATCCTCTGACTGAAAAAAAGATCCAGTGCCTCTTCAGACGCGGCGAAGTTACGCGCCTCATCAAACGCTGCAACGATTTCGGCGCAGGCGGCGTATCCGTCGCTGTAGGCGAACTGACTGACGGCCTTGATATCGATCTCGACAAGGTACCGAAGAAGTATGAAGGCCTTGACGGAACAGAGCTTGCTATTTCCGAATCCCAGGAAAGAATGGCTGTCGTCGTCAGAAGCGAAGACGCTGAGCAGTTCATCAAGTTCGCAGCAGAAGAAAATCTCGAAGCTACCATTATTGCTGATGTCACCGATACGAAGAGACTTGTCATGAAGTGGAGAGGCGATACGATCGTCGACATTTCCAGAGCCTTCCTCGATACGAACGGCGCTCAGCAGATCAAAGAAGCTTATATCAAGAAACCGGCAGACGAAGGCTTCTTCGGCGTGCCGCAGATCAAATCCATCAGGGAAACCTGGCTTGAAGGCATGAAGGACCTCAACAACTGCTCGCAGCAGGGCCTTTCTGAACGTTTTGACTCCACTGTCGGAGCTGCTACCGTCCTGATGCCGTTTGGCGGCAAGTACCAGAAGACACCGACCGACGGCATGGTTGCCAAGTTCCCGGTCAGAAAGGGTGAAACCGATGCAGCAAGCTTCATGGCGCACGGCTTCGATCCCGATCTTGCTACATGGAGCCCGTTCCATGGTGCTGTCTATGCAGTCCTCCTTTCCGTCGCACGCCTTGTATCCATGGGTGCTGACTGGAGACAGGCATACCTCACGCTGCAGGAATATTTCGAAAAACTGACGGACAAGAACAGCTGGGGCAAGCCGGCTGCCGCTCTCCTGGGCGCATTCCATGCCCAGATGGCTCTTGGTCTTGGCGCTATCGGCGGCAAGGACTCCATGAGCGGTACCTTCAATGACCTCCACGTTCCTCCGACACTCGTATCCTTCGCTATCGCTCCGGGCAAAGCTTCTGAAGCTGTCAGCCAGGAACTGAAGAAGGAAGGGGACACGCTGATTCTCTTCGGCCAGCCGAAGGATGCTGAAGGCATGCCTCTCCTCGACGTATTCAAGGCTCATGCTGATTTCCTCTATGAAGAAGTCAGGAAGGGCCATATCGCTGCCATGAAGGCTGTCGATCACGGCGGAGTCGCTGTGACGATTGCAAAGATGGCATTCGGCAACCGCCTCGGCGTGACCTTTGACAGCAAGCTGCCGCTTCCGAAGTATTTCGCAAACTTCTACGGCGCTATCGTTGTCGAAACGACACCGGAACTGGCTGCTGAATATGCAAAACAGCCGCACACGAAGATCCTCGGTACCGTCGGCGGAGATTCCATGAAGCTTCTGGGCGAGGAAGTCACACTGGACGAACTCCTCAAGGCTTACGAAGGCACACTGGACCCGATCTTCCCAAGACGCGCTGAAAATATCGATAAGGCAGATCCTGTCATTGAAGAAACAAAGGAAATCCCGGATTTCTACGTACATACCAATGTAGCAAGACCGAGAGTCTTCATCCCGACCATGCCTGGCAATAACTGCGAAGTCGACAGCGCAAGAGCTTTCGAAAGAGCAGGCGCTGTTTCCGATATTTTCATCTTCAGGAACAGGGATTCCGCTGAACTCAAGGCTTCTGTCGATGAAATGGCAGAACGCATCAGCCATGCGCAGATTGTCATGTTCCCGGGCGGCTTCTCTGCCGGCGACGAACCGGACGGCAGCGGCAAGTTCATTGCTGCCGTATTCCGCAACGAAAAGCTCAAGGAAGCCATGGAGCAGCTCCTCCACACCCGTGACGGACTGGCTCTTGGCATCTGCAACGGCTTCCAGGCTCTGATCAAGCTGGGACTCGTTCCTTACGGTGAATTCAAGCCGCTGACAGATACAGCACCGACACTGACATTCAACACGATCGGACGCCACCTGTCCCGTTTCGTAACGACCAAGGTCGTTTCCACCAAGTCCCCGTGGTTTTCTCTCTGCAAGCCGGGCGACCTCTACAGCATCGCTATCAGCCACGGCGAAGGCCGCTTCATCGCATCCGATGAACAGATCAAGGCTCTTGCCGCTAATGGCCAGATTGCTACCCAGTACACGGACCTTGAAGGAAATCCGACTTACGACAGCAGCTTCAACCCGAACGGTTCCTCCTGGGCCGTCGAAGGCATCACCAGCCCGGATGGAAGAGTCCTGGGCAAGATGGGCCATACAGAAAGAAGCGGCTCCAACATTGCCAAGAACATCTCCGGCAACAAAGCGCAGCCGCTCTTCGAATCCGGCGTGAAGTACTTCAAAGGCTGATTCTTGAAACAGCACTAACTGCATAATAAAAATCCCGAGGGCATGTGCCTTCGGGATTTTTTTATAATGTGTCTCAACCAGCCTTCATCGTTATGGAGAAGGTGATTTTTCCATCCTTGTACGATACGGAAAGGGGAGCCTGCAGCAGGGAGGATAGTTCTCCTGCGATGGAAAGGCCGATACCGTAGCCTGCCTTTTCGCTGTTATGGGATTCATCGTTCCGGTAGAACCTTTCAAAGAAACGGGAGTAGTCGACGCCCTCGCCTTCCTTGTAATCGTTCGTGACGGAGACGGTGACATTCTTCTTCGTGCCCGCTGCCGAGACGGAGATGGTGCCGCCCTTGTCGCAGTACTTGACGGCATTGTCGAGGAAGATATGGATGAGTTCGTTCATGCACTTCCAGTCGCTCATGCCTTTCAGTCCTTCCGGGCAGAAGACGGCGAGTTTCTTGCCGCCGTCTTTTACAAGGAGGTCGAATTCACTGGCCGCCGCGGAAAGGAGTTTCTTCACATCAAGCGGCTCTATCTTGAGCTGCAGGCGGCTCATTTCACTTGCCTTGGAAAGAAGGATGAGGTGATTGATAAGGTTGGAGAGGTGGCGCACCTGTTTTAAGATGCCCTCTGTCCAGTCATTCTTGCCATTCATCATTTCAATCGCTTCTGCATTGACGGAAATGATGGCAAGAGGAGTCTTCAGCTCATGGCTGGCGTTCGTGATGAACCGTTTCTGTGCTTCCAGGTTATGCACGAAGGGCGCGATGGCCTTGTTGGAAAGGAACGCGAAGATAGCGACATAGAGAAGGATGCAGAAGAAGCCGAACCAGATGGAATAGCTGAGGAAGGTATGGAAATCGGCAAAGTCTCTCGTGCAGTCCATGACGACGATGAGCTTGCTGCCGTCAGGATATTCCGTCTTCATGAAACTGTAACGCGCCTTGTTCTTCTGCATGAAGCCGGTCGCAGATGGAGACTGGAGCGCTGTCTTGGAAAAGGCGATGGCCTGGTCCTCAGAGAAGGCGACGATGTTCTTCACATTGACGGAAGTCATCCTGTTCTCCGAATCAAGATGAATGGAGAAGTAACGTGTCTGGTAAGCAAATTCAGGAGTATCTGCCGGGGAATTGGCACCGGGAATCGGGAGCCAGCCGGCAGAGGTGGTATCGTTCTCATGAATCCTTGAGGGAAGCGTGCCGCCGTTCTGCGTGATGGCTGTCATCGTATCAATGACGTGCGAGCGCATGGCCGCATAACCAAGCGTATTGATGAGGCCCAGAGCCCCGATCACGATGATGAGGACAGCGACCGTTGCCAGTAGGATGAACTGGCGGCGGAGCCGTTTGATGAGGTTCATGCTAATCCCTCCTTGGCATCAGAGTGAATGAACCGCCTTCCTCTCCATCGATCTGCAGATCCGACATGACGGCAAGGAGCTTGCCGCGGAGGTAGGAAATGTAAATCCATACGACGCTTTCATCGACATCCTCTTCCTTGCTCCAGATTTTGTCGAAAATGAATTTCGTATCCAGACCCTTCAGCGGATTCAGCATGAGGAGCTTCATGAGCTTCGTTTCCTTGCCGGAAAGGCGGATGGAATTATGGCAGGACAGTTCCTGTTCTTCCGAATCAAGGGAAGTGGAGCCTACATTGAGTTTGGATGGCGACATGTCCTGTCCGCGGCGCGTGAGCGAGCGGATGCGGGCGAGGAGCTCGCCGACGGAAAACGGCTTTGTCAGATAGTCATCAGCGCCTGAATCAAGGCCGGAAATGCGGTCGTCGATTTCAGACTTTGCCGTAAGGAGTATGACAGGCGTCACGTCCCCCTTGCTGCGAAGGATTTTCAAAGCTGTCAGGCCGTCCATCACGGGCATCATGATGTCCATGACCATGCAGTCATAATTGTTTTTCATGGAAAGGTCCAGCGCTTCCTGTCCGTTCTCGGCAAGGTCGACTTCATAGCCGCTGTGCTTCAGGATTGTGGTAAGAACGTTGGACATGTCCCTTTCATCTTCTGCAAGAAGAAGTCTCATACAATCACTCCTTTATGAAAAAGGATGCGTCCCAGGCGCGGACAGCCCGCGGACGCACCGCTTAGTGTTCATCACGGATAAGGTTCCTGATCGTCTGCATGGAGAGGTCGCAGGAAGCAAGCTCGTCAGCGCAGCGCTTCAGCTCGCGGACGATCATTTCCGGATTCTTGATATCTTTCTTGTACTTCATCTGATGTTCCAGACTTGCCCAGGAATCCATGGCAATCGTGCGCAGCTGGATTTCTGCAAAGTACTGGCCCGGATTCTGTCCCAGGACGTCCTCAAAGGGCACGTCCATGCGGAGAATCATGTGGAAGCTCCTGTAGCCGTTCGGCTTGGCGCTTTTGATGTAGTCCTTGCCGACGATGACTTTGGCTCCGGGAATGGATTCGATGAATTTGATATTGTCGTAAATGTCATTCAAAAAGCAGCAGACGATGCGGATGCCGATTGCGTCATGGATATCATAGAGCGCAGACTTCGGCACGGGCGGAAGGCCCTTCCTCTGGCATTTCTCCCGCATGCTGTCTTCTGATTTGATGCGGTAGATGAGGTGCTCGTAAGCAGGCTCGCCTGTTTCTTTTTTCTTTGTTTCGTTGTAGTTTTCTATCTGGGATACGAGGTGCTTGAGGACGGCGGGAAGTACCTCTTTGTGTTTTCCATAAATTGATTCAGCCATGTATGCCTCCTGAAATAGTATATCTTTTATTATATCACGGAATGAGGGCGGGCGAGGAAAACGGCTAATAATTTATAACTTGTTGAAGTTTCCGAAAAGCCCGAAAAATCTAAGAAAAAATGAATGGGAATACGGTTTCTTTATACTATGCGGACTTTTCAAATTTGCGATAATATGGTAAAATTAATTGTATTTCTAGTATAAGCGTATATAAAGACAGGCAGTCCTGCGGATTTGTGCAGGAGCCGTTGTTTTTAGAAGTAGTACCCGAGGGGGAAAAGGAAAGAAATGAAAAGAGAAGATATTCGTAACATTGCCATTATCGCGCATGTCGACCATGGTAAAACGACTCTCGTAGATGCCATGCTGAAGCAGAGCCATATTTTCAGAGACAACCAGAAAGTGGCTGAACGTGTCATGGACTCGAATCCTCTGGAAAGAGAAAGAGGAATCACCATCCTCGCCAAGAACACATCTGTGATGCATGACGGTGTAAAAATCAATATCGTCGACACCCCAGGGCATGCCGATTTCGGCGGCGAAGTAGAACGTATCCTCAACATGGTTGACGGCGTTCTTCTTCTGGTAGACGCACACGAAGGCCCGATGCCGCAGACGAAGTACGTACTGCGCAAGGCCCTTGAACATAAACTGAAACCGATCGTTGTCATCAATAAGATTGATCGTCCGGATCAGCGTATCAGCGATGTAGAAGGCGAAATCCTTGAACTGTTCATGGAACTCGACGCTACTGACGAACAGCTTGATTTCCCGCTCGTTTATGCATCCGCAAGAAGCGGCATTGCAAAACTCCATATGAATGATGAAGGAAAGGATCTCACTCCTCTCTTCGATACCATCCTGAAGTACTGCCCATGCCCGGAAGGCGATGCTGACGGCGGACTGCAGGTCATGGTCACCACCCTTGAAGCTGACGACTACCTCGGCAAAGTCGCTATCGGCCGTATTACCCGCGGTACAGCTAAGCAGGGCATGACCGTTGCCATCACTGACGGTGAAAAGATCCGCACCGACCACATCGGTGCTCTCTTCAACTGGCAGGGAATGAAACGTACACCGGTCACCGAAGCTAAGATGGGCGACATCATTGCTATGGCCGGCTTCAAAGACATCAACATCGGCGAAACCGTTGCTGACGCAGCTAATCCGGAAGCTCTTCCGGCTATCCATATCGACGAACCGACCCTGTCCATGGTATTCCATGTCAACAAGAGTCCGTTCGCAGGCAGAGAAGGCGACTTCGTCACCTCCCGCCACATCCGTGCAAGACTCTACAAGGAAATCGAGACCAACGTGGCTCTCCGCGTAGAAGACACTGATACATCCGACGCATTCAAGGTATCCGGCCGCGGCGAACTTCACCTGTCCGTCCTGATTGAAACCATGCGCCGTGAGGGCTTTGAACTCGAAGTTTCCAAGCCGCAGGTTATTTACAAGGAAATCAACGGCAAGAAGTGCGAACCACTCGAACGTCTGACAATTGAAGTTCCGCAGGAATTCATGGGTGCCGTTATGGAAGGTCTTGGACCGAGAAGAGCAGAAATGATTTCCATGGAAGAAATCGCCGGCTACATGAGAATGGAATTCTCCATTCCGGCCCGCGGCCTCATAGGCTTCAGAAATGAACTGCTGACCACCACCAGAGGCACAGGCATCATGTACCACGTATTCCAGGGCTATGCTCCATACAAGGGCGATATTCCGGAAAGAACAAAGGGTTCCCTCGTCGCATTCGAATCCGGCACGACGACCGCTTACGGCCTGAACTCCGTTCTCGACAGAGGCGAACTCTTCCTTGAACCGGGCGTAGAAGTTTATGAAGGCATGATCGTCGGCGAAAATGCCCGCGACCAGGACATGGACGTCAACCCGTGCAAGAAGAAACATCTGACCAACACCCGTGCATCCGGCTCCGATGAGGCCATCAAGCTGCCGCCATGCCGCAAGTTCACTCTGGAAGGCGCTCTCGAATGGATCAACGACGACGAACTCGTCGAAGTGACACCAAAGAGCATCCGCATGAGAAAGATGGTTCTTTCCCGCCAGGCTCGTTATAAGGACGCAAACGTTAAAAAAAGCCAGCAGTAATTGCTGAATGAAATATCCGCGCCATCAAGACGCGGATATTTTTATGTCATTGAGACTTCGGCAGACCTTTGAATGATTGAAATTCATTCCGAATATCTTTTCCGTCTGTTCCAAGAGTGTCAATTTCATGTATAATAAGTTAGGATTTCATAAAGGCCGGACGGACGGCGGAAGGAGAGTGCCATGGAAGAGAAAATCACTGACTCTACAGCGGTGTATTTTCTGAAGCGCATGATCAATCGTTTCAATGACGATAATGTCACAGCGCTGGCGGCAGAAAGTACATACTACTTCATACTGGGACTGATTCCTTTCATGATCTTCTTCGTGAACGCCATGCTTTTCTTCGCGGCACCGCAGGTCGACCTTATTACAAAGGCAGTCCATTACTTACCTCAGCAGGTCGCTGTCACGCTGCAGGCCAACATCAACCGTATCCTGCAGGCAAGAAGCTCCATCTGGCTGGTTGTCGGTCTTGCTACCGCCTTGTGGACAGCCTCCCAGGGGGTCACGACGCTGATCCGGTCCATGGACTGCGCCTTCTATGGAGACAGGGACAAGCAGTCTTATATCAAAGTCAAAATCAAGTCACTCATCTTCACGATGCTCATCTCATTTGCGATGATCCTTTCCCTTGGTCTTATCGTTTTCGGAAACGCAGTCGTCTATGCGATTGCCTACTACTTCAATGTGGCGGATGTATTTCTTGAAATGTGGACGATGGCCAAGTTCGGCATCCCGTTCGTAATCTTCACCTTTTCTCTGGCAGGCTTCTATCAGTTCGCGCCGGCAGGAAGGAGAAGCGAGTGGAAACGCATCATTGCGGCATCCTTCATCGTGACAGTCGTACTCTTGGGACTGACAGCCGCTTACGGGTACTACATCCTTCATGTATCATCCATGGGCATCACGTACGGCTCCCTGATCGGCTTGATCGTCCTCTTCATCTGGTTCCACCTGACAGCCATGACAATCATCACAGGCGGTGAATTCATCATGGTATGGGATGAAACAGCAAGACGACATGATCTGGACGAAATCATAAAAAGTGAATAAAAAAATGGCAGTAAAAAAGATGTGATCGAAACCGGTCACATCTTTTTCGTTTCTATCATGGAAATCAGGGTTTCATGTTCAGGTTGATGAAGCTCTGCATTTCTTCAAAGGCATCGACACTGTCCTGTATCTCAGGGACGCAGAAGGGGAAGTCGTGGGACATGTAGGGATAGACGGTGAGCGTCACTTTGACATCGTCAGAAGCGGCTTTCTCAGCAAGCTTCATGCCTTCATCCAGAAATACTTCGTATCCGCCGGTCTGGATCAGCATGGGAGGAAGGCCCGTGAGATCGCCGTAAAGAGGGGACAGGTAAGGGTCATCCAGCTTTGCGCCTTTGGCGTAGGATGGATGATTGATTTCGTAGAACATGTTTGGATTGATTTCGCCAAGGATCAGATCTTTTTTCACGCTGCCCTGTCTCGATGGAGAAATCGTTTCCATCGTCGTCCACGGGGAGTCAAGGATAAGGAGTCCGGGCTGGGGAAGCTTTTCATCCTTCAGCTTCAGCGAAAGAGCCAGGGCAAGGTTTCCTCCGGCAGAATCGCCAAAGACGATGATGCTCTTGGGATCGCAGCCGCCTTTGAGGAGTGACTGATACGCCGTGAAGGCATCATCCAGTGCAGCCGGATACGGATACCTCGGCGCAATCCGGTAGTCTACCATGTAGGTGTCCCTCGCATTGGAAAGGACAGACTGACGCATGCCGATCCTTCTGTATTCAGCATGGAGGGGCGTGGTGTATCCGCCGCCATGAAGCTGGAGGACGGTCCTGTTCGGCGAGCCCTTGGGATTCACCAGTTTTTCCATGTAGAAACTGCCCATATCAAATCTTGTGTAGGTCCAGTCATCCGGTACTTCAAAGGGATGGCTGACAGGCTTTGCATCCTTGGCAGGGTGGAAGCTGGCATACATTTCCTTATAGATATAGGCCTGCTTGGAAGCATTGTCCATCTGAAGGCCCGATTCAGGCAGCGACCAGGCAGGCGCGGCAGAAGCGGAGAAGCTTCCTGTGAAAAGGGCAAAGCCCATAATGCCGGCAGCGGCAAGACGTGAAAGTTTCCTGTTCATAAAATCCTCCTTGACCTGTTTTTATAATTTGTATATAGCATACCCCAAAAAGAGTCGCCTGTGTCAAGGAATCAGATAAGGAATTAGAAAGAGGCAATGAAAAAAGATGTGACCGAAAATGAAGGGGCACATCTTTTGTTTCTGTGATGGGAATCACGGTTTCATGTTCAGGTTGATGAAGTCACGGATTTCTGCAAAGGAATCGATGCTGTCCTGAAGCTCCGGCAGGCAGAGCGCAAAGTCATGCGACATGCCGGGATAGACAGTGAGCGTCACTTTGACATTGTCAGCAGCGGCTTTCTTCGCCAGCTTCATGCCGTCATCAAGGAAAAGCTCATAGCCGCCTGCCTGAATCAGCATGGGCGGGAATCCTGTGAGATCGCCGTAAACAGGGAAGAGGTGCGGGTCGGAGAGATTCATGCCTTTTGCATAGGTGGGGTGATTGATTTCGTGGAACATGCCCGGATTGATTTCACCCAGGACAAGATCCCTCTTCACGCTCTCCTTCCGGGAAGGGGATTCTGTCTCCAGCGTCGTCCATGGCGAATCAAGGATGAGAAGCGCTGGCTGGGGAAGCTTTTCTTCCTTCAGCTTTGCAGAGAGGGCGAGTGCCAGATTGCCTCCGGCAGAGTCTCCGAAGACAATGATATTTTCCGGCTTGTATCCCTTCTTCAGCATGAACCGGTATGCAGTCATGGCATCATCAAGAGCGGCCGGATATGTATGTCTTGGCGCGAGCCGGTAGTTCACCATGTACGTATCGCGCGCGTTCGAAAGGACAGCCTGACGGACGCCCTGATTCCGGTACCCATTGTGAAGAGGACCTATATAGCCGCCTCCATGAAGCTGAAGGACGGTGCGGTTTCCTGAGCCTTCTGGGTTTGTCAGCTCTTCCAGGACAAGTCCGTCCTGAGAATATCTGGTGTAAGTCCATCCGTCCGGCGCTTCGAAGACAGCAGGCTTGGCAGAAGAGGCTGCAGGATGGAAGCGTCCGTACATTTCCTTGTAAATGTAGGCCTGCTTGGCAGTATTTTCCATCTGGACGCCCTCAGAGGGGAGCGTCCATGCCGGCGCAGCATAAGCGGGAAGGCTGCTGCCACAAAGGGTCATTCCGAGAAGGCCTGCAGCAGCCAGGCGGAGAATTTTCTGATTCATGATAGTTTCCTTCTTTCTTCAAACTAACTGTAATTATCATAGACCTTAGAGTCAGCTTGAAGTCAAGAAAATTAAATGGATCTTGTCTCAGCGGCGGGAGCCATTTCCTCCTCTTCATCCTTTCCTGCACACCAGGAAGCGAAGAGGGATCCGGAAATGTTGTGCCATACGGAGAAGATAGCACCTGCGATGCCGCCGGCCGCCGTGAAGTACATGAGGGCAAGCGTGGAGGCAAGGCCGGAATTCTGCATGCCGACCTCGATCGACATCGCACGTACCTGCGCTTTTGTCATGCCTGCTTTCTTAGCCGCAAGGTATCCGAGTGTCATGCCGCCAAGGTTGTGGAGGATGACGACGCAGAGGATGATGAGGCCGCTGTCAAGAATCGTACGGCCGGAAAGGGATACGACGCATCCTACGGTGAAGATGATGACGAGAGCAGAGAGCATCGGCGTGATCTTCGTGACTTTCGAGACGGCCTTCGGGAAGAAAATATTGAGAAGGACGCCTGAAAGAAGGGGCAGGAGCACCATTTCTATGATGGAAATCATCATGGATGTGAAGCTGATATCGACCCATGCGCCGGCGGTGACCCAGATCAGGAAGGGTGTCACGAAGGGGGCGAGGATCGTATTGACCATTGTCATGGAAACAGAGAGCGCTACATCGGCGCGTGCAATGTAGGAAATGACATTGGAAGCCGTGCCGCCCGGGCAGCATCCGACGAGGATGACGCCGATGGCAATCGCCGGCGGGAGAGCAAAGAGCTTAACGAGCGCGAAGGCAAGCGCCGGCATGAAGATGAACTGGAAGAGCGTGCCGAGAGCAATGTTCTTCGGATGATCGAAGACGCTCTTGAAGTCGCGGGGCGTAAGGCTCATGCCCATTCCGAACATGATGACACCTAGGAAAATAGGGATATAACAGGCAAAAGGCTTCATGAGGGAAGGCCATATGATGCCGCATACGCCTGCAAGGATGACGCCGGCAGCCATGTACCTGGTGCAGAAATGAACGAGTTTTTCAAGCATGGAATCACTCCTTTACGGGAAAACAGAAAAAGGAATCAGACGGTTTCTCTTTCCTTTTCCGTGCCTCTTTCGCGAAGGATATGATTTTCGCCATCGACCATGACGACTTTCGGGACAAAGCCTCTGGCTTCTTTTTCATCCATGCCGGCATAAGCGATGATGATGACGATATCGCCGACGGCAGCCATGCGTGCCGCAGCACCGTTCAGGCAGATGACGCCGCTTCCTCTTTTTCCGGCAATGGTATACGTCTCAAGGCGCGCGCCGTTATTGTTGTTGCAGATCTGCACGCGTTCGCCGGGAAGGATGCCTGCAGCATCGAGAAGGTCAGCATCGATCGTGATGCTTCCCATGTATTCAAGATTGGCTTTTGTGACGGTTGCGCGGTGGATTTTTCCATGCATCATTGTATAAGTCATTATTCTGCCTCCAGGATTACGTTATCGATGAGTCTTGTCTTGCCGAAGCGGACAGCGACAGCAAGGAGGGCATTTCCTTCAATCGTTTCAGGAAGCTCTGCAAGGCCGGGCATTTCATACATTTCCACGTAATTGATGTCGCTCATCGGCTCTTCTTCGATTTCATTTTTAACGATAGTCAGGAGGGCATCCTTGTTTCTTTCGCCCTTCTGGAAAGCTTCTTTGGCGTGGGCAAGGCTTCTTGAAAGGACGAGAGCTGCCTTTCTTTCTTCCTGCGAGAGGTAAACGTTCCTGGAGCTCTTGGCAAGGCCGTCTTCCTCGCGTACGATCGGCATCAGGCGGAGTTCCACATTCATGAAAAGATCTTCGACCATGCGCTGGAGGACCTGTGTCTGCTGCGCATCCTTGAGGCCGTAGTAAGCGCGGTCGCATTCGGTCAGGTTGAAGAACTTGGCGCAGACCGTTGCGACGCCCCTGAAATGGATCGGGCGCGTGCGGCCGCAGAGGATCTTCGTCACGTGGCCGGTGACTTCGACCCAGGTCATCTCTTCGTGCGGATACATGGCAGAAGGAGCCGGTGCAAAAAGAAGGTCGGCTCCGCATGCTTCAGCAAGCGCACTGTCCTTTTCAAGCGTCCTGGGGTAGGCGTCATAGTCTTCATTCGGGCCGAACTGGGTCGGATTGACGAAGACGGTCGTGATGACGATGTCGTTTTCCTTTCTGGCGGCACGGATGAGGGAAGCGTGTCCCTCATGGAGAGCGCCCATGGTCGTTACGAGTCCGATGGATTTTCCTTCTTTTTTACAGCGGCGGACGAAATCTTTCAGTTCGCCAATTTCATGGCAGATAATCATCATTACAGCATCCTTTCCGGAGAAACTCCTGAAGGCTTTTCTGCAACGAGCGGGAACGAAAAAGAGCGCATTCCAAAACAGAATGCGCCCTAAATGGGGATCAGGATATGAGAAATAAAAAAGCATCCCCTGAAGGATGCCAGCTATTCTGAACCATGCATTCGTCTCGGTCATTACAATCCAAGCGATATGAATTTTAAGCAAGGCACGCGCGGATCTCTTGTTTCCATGCTCCGCTATGATTCAGCTGATATCATGCGGGTGGAAATTTCCAGTTCCATAAGCGCTGGTCATTCTTTCCTTTCATAAGACTCTGTAAAGATGCCCTTGAATGGAGGTGCATGGCCCATGCCTTTCGGGAAAAGGATACCCCATGAGGAATGACTTGTCAAGGTCAAAAAAGCAATTTGACAAATTGGGAGATGCATTATAAAATAAAGTCCTTGAATTCAAAAATATGCCATTTTCCACTTAATTATATACTACAGATAGTATATAATAAATGTATAAAGGAAGACCTAGGCGGAAGGAGGAGTCCTCATGAAGAAATTGGCAATTACAGCGGCAGCAGTGCTGGCAGCGGCATTCCTTGGGACAGGCACAGCGCATGCCCTTGTACCAGGCGTAGATATCATGGACACGGAAGTCGGCTATGGCTACAATGCAGCCAAAGACGGCATCCATAGTGCTCATATTGAAATCAAACCGATCCCGAAAGTAGTCGTGGGCGCGGGATACCGGCACTGGAACCATGCAGGCAATGAAACGGATGTGTATGCGAAGTACAAAATCGGCCACCTCTATATCGGCGCAGGCAACAGAAACTATTATGACAGAGATGCAAAACTTTTCGGACTTATTGAAGGACGCGCAAACGTCTTAGGACCAGTCGATGCTTATGCAGGCCTCAAAGTATCCAGCGAAGAACGCGAATACAAAGCAGGACTCCAGCTCGATCTCGTACCGACATCGTTTGATGTGGATGTCAACTACACCTACTATGACAGAGATGATGTCAAGAACGAAGGCGGCCTTGGCGTCGGCCTCAACTATCACTTCTAAGAGCCATAAAAAAAAGACTGCATGCAGCAGATTGCGTGCAGTCTTTTTTTATTTTTTTATATAGCGGAAATTATTCGGCAGTGATTTTGTCGATGTCCGGTCTTCTGTCGCGGAATACATTGATCTGTGAACGGACTTCCTGAATGACGTCCGTATCGATGCGGCCGAAAGCGATTTCCTCTTCATCTTCGAGGCGGCAGATTTCTTCGCCCCATGGATCGAGGAGGAGGGAATTTCCTGCATATTCCATTCCGCCTGAGCGGCCGGCCTGATTGACAGCGGCGAGGTAGAACTGGTTTTCAATGGCTCTTGCCTGATTGAGGCGTACCCAGTGGGTGTTCCTGATCTTTGGCCATGCGGCGGGGACGAAGAAGAGGTCGACGCCCATCAGAGCTTCCCTTCTGATCAGTTCCGGGAAGCGGATGTCGTAGCAGACAGCCATGGAGCAGGCGACACCGTCCAGATTGAAGTGGGCGAGGTGGTCTCCCATACGGAAATAGCCAGGTTCACCGGAGAGGGAAAAGCCGTGGATCTTATCAAAAGTTTCTGCAATCTTCCCTTCGCGGTTGAAAACATAGGAGCGGTTCAGGATATCATTCCCGATCTTGGCAGCGACCGTTCCTCCGACGATATTGACATTGTTGTTTTTTGCGAACGTGGAGAGCATTTCCTGCGTTCTTTCTCCGTTCTTGTCAGCAAGTTCGTCCAAATGCTCCGCGGGAAAGAAGCCGACATTCCATGTCTCAGGGAGCACAAGGATGTCCGGTTCGTGCTTCATGGCCTTTTCCATGAGCTCCAGAGCGTGAGCGTAATTGACGTCGGGCTTTCCCAGCTCGACATGCATCTGCAGCAGTCCGATTCTAAGTTTCATATATCCTCCTTTTCAGATGAAATGCAAGGAAAACTAAATCTTATCTATATTATAGCATTCCTGCATGATAAAAAGACCGCGGCAAGGGCTGCGGTCTTTAATTTTACGAACTTTATGCAAAGAATGCGGTGCATGCGTCAACCAGGTAAGCGGTATCCTTGACGCCGGCTGTCTCGTAGGAAGAGTGCATAGCCAGCTGTGCAAGGCCGATATCCACGGTCGGCATAGCCACTTTCGTGTTGGAAATGTTGCCAAGCGTCGATCCTCCGGGATTATCACTCCTGTTCGTGAAGGTCTGCGTCGGGATATGATTCTCTTCGCAGAGATTTCTGAAGTAAGCGGCGGAGAATGCATTGGTAGCATAACTCTGGCGGGCGCTGAACTTGACGACGATACCTCCGTTGATGACGGGGCGGTTCACAGGATCAGCGTATTCCGGATGATTCGGATGGACAGCATGCGCATTGTCGGCAGAAATCATGAAGCTTCTGGAAATGGCGGCCATCGTCTCATCATAGGAAAGGCCCAGCGAAGAAGCAAGGCGCATCAGGACATTGTAAAGGAATGTCGAACCGGCGCCCTGAGCTGTCTGGCTTCCCACTTCTTCATTATCAAAGAGGGCATAGACGGAAATGGCTTCTTCCTTCTTTCCGAGGGTGAACCCGCGGAAAGCGGCAAAAGCGCACTGCAGGTCGTCAAGCTTGGGAGAGGAAACGAATTCACGTTCTTCGCCCCAGATCGTGCCGGGCACGCGGCTGTAAAGATAAAGGTCATGAGCGAGGGTATCTTCTGCTTTTACTTTGGCTGATGCGGCAATGACATCCATGAAAGGCGTCTTGCCGGAAGACAGACCATAGAGGGGAAGAAGATCCTTCTGCACATTCCAGGACTTGTTCTGGTTCACCTGGCGGTCCATGTGGATCGCAACGGAAGGGATGACAAGCATCGTGCCGTCGACAGCGACGAGCTTCTGGGCCAGATGGCCGTTTTCCCTTGTAATCAGGCGGCCTGCTACGGAAAGCGGGCAGTCCATCCAAGTGCTCATGATCATGCCGCCATAGCCTTCCACATTCAGACGGACATAAGGGCCGTCCTTGATTTCAGGATTTTCCTTGATCTTGAACGTAGGGGAATCGCAGTGAGCTGCGACGATGCGGAAGAACTCTCCGCCATTTTCAGGCACGGCAAAAGCAACGAGCGCACTGCCGTCCCTGGTGACCACGTATTTCCCGCCCTTTTCAATCTGCCATGTATCTTCTTCGCGCAGCTCAGTAAAACCCGCGTAAGCAAGCGCAGCTTTCACACCGCGGACGGCATGGAAGACAGAAGGAGACTTGGCGATGAAATGGAGCAGGTCGCGGCTCATGTCATCAGGCGTATTTAAAGGTTCCATTATTTCTTATGGTTGACTTTTCTCTGATAAACAGCTTCAGCCATTTCAGCGCGGGCTTTGACGACCGGATTGGTGGAGTTGACGGAAGTTGGTGTGAAGTTGCTGGTGTAGTGCAGCGTCTTCGTTTCCTTTTCCATCTCAACGACCTGAATGGTGCCTGCTGTACGGTCATAAGCGTATGTATAGGTGCAGGTGCCGTCCGGAATCGTCTGAATAGCTACGAAATTCAGGATTTCATGGCCGTTCGTTGTTTTCTTCAGGCTTGTTTCATCAAGATCGATCGTCGTCGTGTCGTTGTACTTCCAGTAACTTTCAGCGGAGACGGTCAGTGTTCCTGCGGCAATGGCAGCAGCGGCAGCCAGAGTCATCAGCATTTTTTTCATTAAAAATCACTCTCTTTCAAAAACGGGGATACTGTCCCTTGAAGTGGATACTATTCGGTGTATAACCTTTTCTATTATATCATAAAAATGAGAAATGAAAGAAGAAACTATTGGTTAAGAGTCAATTTTCTTGAAATTCGAGGCATAAGAAACTGAAGCTTATGCAGCTAAACGATTGGAGGATCATTTCAAGACCATGCTGCAGGCCGTGAAGCAGGAAGAAATCTTCATTCCCAGGAAATTCTCGTGTCCTAAGCCTGAGGAGGGTTTCCTTTTTCCATAGGTCCTTTTTGTTTTACTGCTGTTTCCGGTTCAGCCAGTCTTTGATCTGGAATGGAGGCGGGTTCTTCTTGTCAATGGCAGGAGGGGTTTTAAAGGGGATTTGCTGGTTTTCTCAAAATTATTCATTGGCTTTGAGTCACTTTTTCTTTTTTCAGAGGCCTTTTCCGTATATAATGAATATAGCGGGGCATGTGGCTCCGGAAAGGAATATATATGACAAACTATGCAATGATCGTGTCCTATGACGGGACGCGCTATGAAGGATGGCAGAAACAGACCCGCACGAAGGAAACCATTCAGGGAAAGATCGAGGATGCGCTTCTTCAGGTGACAGGGGAGGTCTGCCAGGTGAATGGGGCCGGTAGAACGGATGCGGGCGTACATGCCAAGGGGCAGTGTGCCAATTTCCGCCTGCCATTCCAAGTACCGGCCGATAAGCTGATAGATGAATTGAACCGTGCTCTTCCTGATGATATCGGCATCATGTCTTTGAAGGAAGCAGCGGAGAATTTCCATGCGCGCTTTTCTTCCTCGGGGAAACGGTACCGCTACCGCATCCGCATCGGAAGTCTCAAGAATGTATTCGAGAGACGGTACGTGTGGCAGCTTGGAAAGCCGCTCGATGTGGAAGCGATGAGAAAGGCGGCCCGCATTCTGGAAGGGACACATGATTTCACTTCCTTTACCAGCAACCGCCATATGAAGAAGAGTGCGGTCAGGACGGTCGAGGAAATCCGCCTGACGGAAGAAGAAGGGGAGCTTCGCATCGACTATACGGGAGACGGCTTCCTTCAGAATATGATCCGCATCATGACAGGGACGCTCGTGGAAATCGGCGAGGGTAAGAGAAGCGCTGATGATCTTGCCGCAGTCCTTGAAGGGAAAGTCCGTGCAGAGGCCGGCTTCACGGCCCCGGCCGCAGGACTCACACTCCTTCGCGTATTTTACGATTAAAAAAAGCTCCCTTAAGGGAGCTTTTCTCAAAAACTTCTAATTTATCTGATAACCATGACGGGGCATTTTACGTGGCCTAAAACATACTGGCTGACGCTTCCCATGATGAAGGAGGAAATGGCGCCTCTGCCGCGGCTTCCCATGATGATCATGTCGATGTTGTTGTCTTCGGCAAGGGAAGTGATGACACGGCCCGGATCGCCGATCTTGACGAGTGCAGTCAGTCTGGTGCCTACCGGAATCTGCGCTTTCAGATTGCTTAAGACTTCTTCTGCTTTCTTTCTCATGGAAATGAAGCCGTTTTCATCGAGTGTGACCTGCAGGACAGGATAGGCAGCGTCGTTCATGTCAGCTACGTAGAGAAGGAAGAGTTCCGCATTGTGCTTGATTGCCATATCAAGACCGACTTTGAAAGCTTTTTCGGCAGTTTCAGAGCCATCAACGGGGACAAGGATTTTCTTGAATTCCATTCAAAACACCTCCGGGTTAAAAAAGTAAATATGCCGCTCTCTTATATCATTATACCATGAGACTTATTCTGAAACAGGGATTGAGGTTAAAGATTTGAATATTCTTTCGGATTTTCCGAAAAAAGGAGAACATATGAAATTAAAATCAGGAAAGAAACTGCTCGGAGCTCTTCTTCTGGCATCGCTTGTCGGATTTGCATCACTCCCGGCGGTTTCTGCAGAAGATGCAGCTCCCGCTGACGGGAATGGGCCGGCTGTCGAAACGAGGGAACCTTCCTATCCGGCAGTCAACGGACATTACAAGAATGAAGCATTCGGCATGGAGTTCGATCTTCCGGCCGCTTATACGGAAGATGCAGGAAACAAGCCGTACATGTACCAGGCACATCTTACGGATTACAATATGGGTCTGATGGTCTTGATGCAGGGAAGAAAGGCAGGAATTTCCGACAGCCGCCTGAAGGAAGAGGTGAAGCAGGTCGAGGAAATACCGGACCAGATGGCTAAGGGCTCCAAGGACGTGAAGATCATGGACAAGAAGATGGTGAAGGCCGGCGGCTATGACACGCTCCAGTTTGCCGTCCGCGGCGAGCATGACGGGAAACCGTTCATCAGTGTCAATGATTTCATCCTCACAAATTCTGCGACGTACATGATGAGTTTCACCATGAAGGATACGGATTACAAGAATAATCAGAATGAAATCGATGAAATCCTGAAGAGTGTCCGCTTCTTCACTGTATGGAGGACAGAGCCGGTCCGCACGACGAAGTATGCATACGACCTTCCTGTCGATGTGAAGGTGGGAGCTTCCGGAGGCATCAATCCGGACCATATCCTTCTTGGAACGAATGGAAGACTTTTGACGGGTGTTATGGTTGTGAAATCTTCGAAGAGAAGCGCACTTTCTTTCTGGCCGGAAAGTCTTTCAGGCCTCACGGAACAGCAGAAGAAGGGAGTCCTTGATGGCCTTAAGGGATATCTTTCCCTCGATCCTGCCATGAAGGAAGCCAAACATCTCACGATGGATTTCGTACAGATGAAAGCAGGGGATGCAGTCAGGGTCGATTATGATATCGATGATGACCATACGTCTGCCTGGTATTTTGCAAAGGACAAGAATTCCATCTGCTTCGACTATACGTATGGAAAGGAAGATGCCGATTATGCAGCAGGAATCGTTGAAAAGTCGACAGCATCCATTACGCTGTAACAGGTGATTTCCTTTTTATAAAAGCTCCTTTATAATAGAGGAAATGAGTATGACGGAGGTGCGGTTTTGTTATTTAATCTTTTTGGAAGCAATAAAAAACAGGAATTTATTGATGGATATGCCCAGAAACTGGCTGATGCGGCTGTCGAAGGTGAAATCGATGCAGATCTCCTGGAAGAACTGATCGATTATGCCCGCGAGCATGACCTCAGCAACAAGGAGCTCGCCAGTGCACAGGCGCTTGCTTGTGACAAAGCCTTCGAGGAGCTTTTCCAGAACGGGTACCTGGATGATGACGAGTATGACCTCTACAAGGATCTCATCGATACCTGCTACATGCTGAAGGAAGACCAGAAGTACAAGTACACGACGATTTCCAAACGCTGCAATGCAATCTACAAGATCCAGGAAAAGGGCCTTCTTCCGAAGGTGGATCCTGAATTTGCCAATGTGGATTACAGGGAGGGCGAGGACCTTCACTTCGCAGGCCCGGCCAAGCTGATGAAGGAAGAAAGCGGCGCAGAAAAGCTCTCTGGCGGCGTCATTGCCAAGGGCACTTTCTATAAGACGGGCGGCCCGATGGTTGGGGAATCCCCGAAGGGCTGGAAGGAAAACGGACCGGGCGTGCTCTGGATCACGACCGAGCGTATCGGATACCGCGGAAAGAAAGGAAAGTTCACTCTGGAGATCGAAGATCTCGATCATGCCGAACTTGCCAAGGGACTTCTTCTTTACTATGAAAAGGGAGAAGAACATCCGGAAGCCGTCAAGCTTGACGATCCGGAAATGGCAGGACTCATCCTTTCCCGTATCATCAACGGTCCGCCGGAAGAAAACACAGAAGAATCTGAAGAATAAAACGAGAAATGGAAAAGCTCTGCAGGCAATGGCCCGGCAGAGCTTTTTCTTATTTCTTGTTTTTATCGTGTTTCTTTGATTCGAACTGGATTTCTATGATGCGGCTGGGACGGCCTGTCTTATCCGTGAAGCGGCGGCCGACGTCCTGGGCGAGGTGATGATCGATGAGCTTGGCAAGGATGCGGTTGATCGTGCGCGGCGTGACGCTTGTCAGGTCGGCAAGCTCGGAGGCAGTGAAGCGCTGGCGGCCTGTATCGCGGCAGGCGTGGTAAAGGTCGGCGATGATCCTCACGCTGACGCCGGATTTCTTAGAGAGGTAGAGGAACTGCTCATCGATGGGATGTTCCTTCTTTTCCTGCGAGGCCTGCCCGTTTTTTGACATAGGGACGCGGGAGAAGAGCTCCTTCCCGATGATGTAGGCGCGATTTCCGCCGGAAGCTGAGGAGTGTTCCATGCCCTGCAGCGCATTGTACTTGGCTTCGGCTGCCGTTTCGCCGTATCCGATCCCGATTGAAAGGGTGAAGGCGGTCGTTTCAGCGACGTTGGAAAGAAGCGAGAAGTGGTGGTAATGGTTTGTCGCATTCTCGATGAGGGCAGGGGTCGTGAAAAGGAAGTACCCGGAAGGCGGCTGCTCGATGCAGGCGGCATCCAGGAAATGGGCAAAGCGGTGGATTTCACGCGAAACCTGCAGCTTTTCCATCGAAAGGCGGTAGTCATTGTTATTGGGAATGGATTCCTTGAGCGCGTCGATGTGGATGGCTATGACAGCAAGCCTGTTGCCGCGGTCCAGCATGGATTCGTGGGTGAGGACAAGGCGCTGCAGCCCGTTCCGGATATCATCGAAGGATGGCTGGAGGATATAGACGGGAATGCCCTTGGAGTCAAGGATGTCGCGGACCTTGTAGAAGAGGGTGATGCAGTATGAGACTTTACCCATCCGGTAGAGCTTTTCCATGGCGGCTGCATTCTTGATGAGGAGGCCTTCATTGTAGGCAAGGATCGGAAGGATTTCGAGGGAAAAGTCGTTTTCACTCATCCCGATTTCCTTGAAGGCAAGGTCGAAGAAATCCCTCCGGTCAAGATCGGTCGCAATCCGCATGGGATATCCCTTGTCACGCGCCCGGTAGAAAAGGCGCAGAAGCGAGGCAGAGGAACGCGGGATGGTCAGCCATTCTGTCGCATGCGGCACGGCTTTTTCCGCATAGCGGCGGGCCGTGTCTCCCAGAAAGAGGAAGGTCTCGACGCTGTTCTGGCGGCCGGAGAGGAGATCCGGGATTTCCACAATGGAATGATAAGGAAATGGGACGGCTTCGATTTCCGGAAATTCTCCGGAAAGGAAGGTGATGATTTCATCAATGATTTCTGCAGGGACTACGATTCCGATACGCATGGCGCACTTCCTTTTTGGTCAGAATAAAGGTCTATTAAGGACATGTTCTTTTCCTTATGATATTCATAAGTGAGGTAAAAGTAAATAACTGGTTCGTCAGAAATCAGCTCACGGGCAAAGAAGTCCATGCATTCGTATTTTTTGCATGGTTTTTTTAGTAGGTTTGGGAGTGTAGGAGGCCATCTATGAGTTGGTTGAAAAAGTATCAAAGTGAAAACAAGTACGTGGTATTCTTCTTCCTCTATATAGGGTTCTGTATATCCTATATAGACAGGTCCGCCATCGGGCTCGCGCTTCCTTCGATTTCGAAGGACTTCGCCCTTGCGCCCACGCAGATGGGCGTCGTCATCAGCGCATTCTTCATCGGCTATTCCATCATGCAGATTCCTGGCGGCTGGCTGGCTGACCATTTCGGTTCCAAGACGGTCATCTGCATTGCATTGACACTCTGGTCCATCTTCACCTTCACGACCGGCCATGCATCGACGCTTGCAGGACTGCTCTTCCTGCGCTTCGTATTCGGTCTCTGCGAAGGTCCGTATGCCGGTTCCTGCTACAGAGCGATTGCTGAATACTTCCCGCGTGAGCTTCGTCCTGCATTTACGACAGGCATCCTTTCCTCGAACTACATTGGAAGCGCCATTGCACCGATCATCATCGTACCGCTCATCCTCTGGTTCGGATGGAGAGGCATGTTCCAGGCATTAGGCTGCATCGGCCTCGTTTATGTATTTTTCTATGCTTTTTGTGTCAAACAGACAAAGCCGGCAGAAGAAGTCAAAGCAGGCAAGAAAGAAAACAAGACAAAGTACTTCCTGCACCTGATGAAGTTCTCTATCATCTGGAAACTTGTCCTCTGCGCATTCTGCGTATCCTGCATCAATAAAGGCCTCGATGCCTGGATGCCGACATACCTCATCGCAGAACGCGGCATCAACCTGAAAGCCGTCGGTTATGTAACGCCGATCCCGTTCATGGCATCCTTCCTGTCAACGGCAGGCTGCGGCTGGCTTATGAACAAGTATTTTGATAAGAAGGAACAGTACATGATTGCCATCTGCGCTGTCATGACCGCGATTTTCCTCTACCTGATGTACAATGCGGAAACCCTTTTCTGGGTTGTCGTATTCCAGTGCGGTGTGTACTTCTTCAAGGCATGCATCTTAGGTTCTGCTGTTGCTATCGTCCTTAAGATCGTCACCGGTTCCATTGCAGGTTCCGCTTCCACGCTTGTCAACATGGGTGGACAGGTGGCAGGCTTCATTTCGCCAGTCATCATGGGCTACCTTGTTTCTGCATTCAACGGTTCCTTCAATGCCGTATTCTATTACCTGATTGCTGCTGCAGCACTCTGCGCAGTGAGCGCACTCCTGATCCCCAAGAGAAAAGAAGCTATGCTTGATCTGGGTGAAGGCAGCGAAGAATAAGTTTCATAAGAGCTGTGAAAATGATACCCGTTTTTGCAGCTCTTTTAATTTTCCGTAAGGCTTTGCTGCCACGAGGCTTTATTGGAAATAAGGGACAGGCGAAAGGCGCTGTCTTTAAGTCAACTGCATAGACTGACATCGATTCAATCGATATGTCTGAAAAGAAATGCTCGATAATCTCCGAGAAAAGTTCCCTATTTGGGACACGATAAAGGTCTGTTAAGGACATTGTTTTTTACTTATGATTAACTTAAGTGAGACGACAATTTCATAACATCGGTTCAGGAAGAACCGGCTCACGGGTAATGGGGCCCATGCTGCAGATCTTTTATGCTGGCATGGCTTTTTTTGTAGGTTTTCTTTAGGAAAAGGGGTAAGGAAAAGGAGTGTTTCTATGGGTTGGCTTAAAAAGTTTCAAAGTGAAAACAGGTACGTAGTGTTCTTCTTTCTCTATGTAGGGTTCTGTATTTCCTACATAGACAGATCCGCTATCGGGCTCGCACTTCCTTCGATTTCGAAGGATTTCGCCCTTGCGCCCACGCAGATGGGCGTCGTCATCAGTGCATTCTTCATCGGCTACTCGATCATGCAGCTGCCTGGCGGCTGGATGGCCGATAAGTTCGGGTCGAAGTCAGTCATTCTGATTGCGCTCACCTTGTGGTCTATTTTCACCTTCACGACCGGCCATGCTTCCTCTCTTGCAGGACTCCTTTTCCTGCGTTTCGTATTCGGCCTCTGCGAAGGCCCGTATGCCGGTGCCTGCTACCGCGGCATTGCAGAATACTTCCCGCGTGAACTCCGTCCTGCATTTGCCACAGGCGTCCTGTCTTCGAACTATATCGGCAGCGCCATTGCTCCGATCATCATCGTGCCGCTCATCCTCTGGTTCGGATGGAGAGGCATGTTCCAGGCATTAGGCTGCATCGGCCTTGTTTATGTATTTTTCTATGCATTTTTTGTCAAGCAGGTAAAACCGGCAGAAGAAGAAAAAGCCGGCGCCAAGAAGGGAAGCAAGAAGGAATATTTCTTAAAGCTTCTCCATTTCTCCATCATCTGGAAACTCGTCGTCTGCGCATTCTGCATTTCCTGCATCAATAAAGGCCTCGATGCCTGGATGCCGACGTACCTCATCGCAGAACGCGGCATCAATCTGAAAGCTGTCGGCTATGTAACCCCGATCCCGTTCATGGCATCTTTCCTTTCCACCGCTGTCTGCGGCTGGATCATGAACAAGTATTTCGACAGGGTAGAACAGTACATGATCGGCATCTGCGCTGTCATGACCGCTGTCTTCCTGTACCTCATGTACAATGCAGAAACCCTTTTCTGGGTCGTCGTATTCCAGTGCGGTGTGTACTTCTTCAAGGCATGCATCTTAGGCTCTGCCGTTGCTATCGTCCTTAAGATCGTTACCGGAAATATTGCAGGCTCGGCTACGATGATCGTCAACATGGGTGGCCAGGTAGCAGGCTTCATTTCCCCGGTCGTCATGGGATATCTTGTTTCTGTATTTAATGGTTCCTTCAACGCTGTTTTCTACTACCTGATCGGTGCTGCTTCCGTCTGCGCTCTGAGCGCATTCCTCATTCCGGAGAGAAAAGAAGCGATGCTTGACCTGGGTGAGGGCAGTGAAGAATAAACGGAGCGGATTTTCCGCTTTCCCTTGCAGTATAGTTCAATAATTGTAGAATGGAAGTTAAGGAGGAAAAAGTATGAAAATTTCTAAAGTAGTTGTCCGCAGAATGAGTCTTGATTTCAAGGTGCCTTTCCGCACCAGCTTCGGACTGAATACGACAAAGGATTTCTCCATCGTCGAACTGCATGACAGCGATGGCAATGTGGGATATGGTGCTTGCTCGGCATTCATGCGCCCCTGGTACAATGAAGAAACGACAATGGGCGCTCTCTTCATTATCAAAGAATACCTGATTCCGGCTCTCTTTGATGCAGGTGATTTCAAGGACCCTGAATGGTTCTTCGATCATACATCCTGGATCCGCAGAAACCGCATGGCGCGCGCTTCTGTCGACTGCGCTCTCTGGGAACTGTACTCCAAGGAACTCGGCATTCCTGAATACAAAGCTCTCGGCGGCGTCAAGGATTCTGTCGAAGCCGGCGTTTCCTTGGGCATTGAAGATACACCTGACAAGCTTCTTGCTACGATTGAAAAGTACATGAAGCAGGGCTACCGCCGTGTCAAATGCAAAATCAAACCGGGCTATGATATCAATTACATGAGAGCTGTCAGAAAAGAATACGGAGACATCATGCTCATGGTTGATGCCAATTCCGCATATACGCTCGCTGATATCGACCTCTTCAAGGAAATGGATGAACTGGGCCTTCTCATGATTGAGCAGCCTCTGGCATCCGATGATATCGTGGATCACCGCCACCTGCAGGCTGCCATCAAGACACCGATCTGCCTGGATGAAAGCATTGACAGTGTCGATGATGCCAGAAGAGCCATCGAGCTTGGCAGCTGCAAGATCATCAACATCAAAGTAGCCCGCGTGGGCGGATTGACCGAAGCCAGAAGAATCCAAAAATTCGCCGGTGAAAAGGGCGTTTATTCCTGGTGCGGCGGCATGGTCGACGACGGCGTCGCAAGGGGCCACAACATGGCTGTTGCCACCCTCCCGTACTACCGCTATCCGAATGATATCCCGGGAAGCGACCGCTACTATGCGGATGATATCGTAACCCCGTCCACATTCATTGACGATCATGCCATGATTCATCTGCCGCAGCTTCCGGGCACCGGCTTTGAACTGAATCAGGAAGTCGTTGAAAAACATACTCTTGAAAAGTGGGAATTCACAAAATAATCAAATAAGGAAGGAGCGCGGAGGGGAAGCCGTCCGCGTTTCCTGCTGTCATTTTTGAAACGGAGGAAAGGTTATGACGACAAGAGATAAAGCATACGAATGGATTGACGCGCATAAGGACGACATGGTCGATTTGTGGAAACAGATGGTGACCATCGATTCCGGCATCGGTGTCAAGGAAGGCGGCATGGAGATGGGCAATCTCTGCGCAGGAATCCTTGAAAAGCTGGGATTCTCCATCCGCCGCGTATCCTATGAAAAATGCGGCGACACGATCATCGGCGAACGCGGCGACCTGTCCAAACCATACACGATCCTCATGGGTCACATGGATACGGTATTCTTCAAAGGCGAACCTGAAAAGCGTCCGTTCACCATTAAAGACGGCAAGGCATACGGCCCGGGCGTTCTTGATATGAAGGGCGGCGTCTGCATCCTGCTCTCCACTCTGGAAGCGCTCCATGCAGCCGGATTTGATGATTTCCCGTGCAAAGTCATCCTTGTTGCCGATGAAGAACCGGCCCACGTATTCTCCAATGCGCCGGAAGTCATCGAGAAGGAATCCAAAGGCGCCAAGTGCGCATTCAACTTTGAAACAGGCTTCCCGGATCATGCCCTGGTCGTCCAGAGAAAAGGCTGCTGGCGTTTCTTCATTGAAACCTTCGGCCGCGGCTGCCATGTAGGGAATGATCCGCAGAACGGCAGAAGCGCTATCCTTGAAATGGCTCACAAGATCATTGAAATCGAGAACCTGACCGACTACTCCAAACAGTACAATGTCAATGTCGGCACAATCGAAGGCGGCACGGTAGCCAATGCGGCTCCGGCTCACTGCAAGGTGGAATGCGATTTCCGCTACGTCCATCCTGAAGATCTCCCCATCCTCAGAAAGAAGGTCGAGGAAGTCTGCGCCAAACAGTATGTGCCTGATGTCACGACAAAGCTCTATGACAGCGTAGGCTTTGCTGTCATGCCGCAGCTCCCGGGCAACCTTGAACTTCTGAAGATTGCACAGGAAGTCGCAGAAGAAAGCGGATTCCCTGTTCCGGGCCCGAAACTCTGCGGAGGCGGCAGTGATGCAGCCTACACGGAAGCTGCCGGTGTTCCGACACTCTGCGGCACAGGCGTTGAAGGCTCCAGAAACCATACGGTCGAAGAATGGGCCGATGTGGACAGCCTCTTCCGCCGCGCTAAGCAGATGGCAGGCATTCTTCTCAAGCTGAACGAAAAATAATTTGAAGATCATCTTAATACGGCAGGCCGCCCGCTTCGATGCTGGCGGCTTTCTGCCATGGAGGACAGGAGGACATTATGAGAATTGACCGCGTAGATATTATCCGCGTTTTGAATCCGTTCAAGCATCCGTTCCAGACAAGCTTCACCAAGTTTGAAAACAGGGACGCACTGCTTGTCAAAGTATATTCCGAAGGCCTTGTCGGCTGGGGTGAATGCAAGGCTTTCTACGGGCCTTTCTACAATCCGGAAGACAACGGCACCGTGCTTCATATCCTGAGCGACATCATCATCCCGGGCATCCTTCATACGGAAGTGGAAAGCCCGGAAGCTTTCATGAAACAGTTCGACTACATCAAGGGAAACCGCCTTGCCAAAGCAGCTGTCGAAAACGCTCTCTGGGAACTCATGGTCCAGCGTACAGGAAAGTCCCTGAAGACGCTCCTTGGCGGCACGCAGAAGGAAATCAAGGTCGGCGTCTCCCTTGGCATTGAAAAGGATATCAACGTCCTTTTCAAGGAAATTGAACATTACTTAGAACTTGGCTATCACAGAACGAAGATCAAAATCCATCCGGGCCGCGACATTGAAGTCGTCAAGGCCATCAGGAAGGAATTCGGGGATATCACGCTTACCGTCGATGCCAATTCCGCCTACACGCTTAAGGATATCGACCTCTTCCGCGCCATGGATGAATACCATCTCCAGTACATTGAACAGCCGCTCGGAGAAGAAGATATCGTCGACCATGCCACGCTCCAGAAAGCTATCGAGACACCGGTCTGCCTCGATGAAAGCATCGTTTCCTACGAAGCGGCAGAAGTGGCAATCCGTCTTGGCAGCTGCAAGGTCATCAATATCAAATCCAGCCGCTGCGGCGGTGTCTATGAAGGAAAGCGCATCCATGACCTCTGCGTTGCCCATCATATTCCTGTATGGTGCGGCGGCATGACAGAGCTCGGCATCGGCCGCGCGCAGAATGTTTCCTTTGCAAGCCTTCCGGGATTTACGGAACTGGCGCATGATGTGGCAGCTGCGAGCCGCTACTTCGACGAAGATGTGACAAACCCGATGGTAGACATCACTGACCGCTGCACGATCATCGTGCCGGATGAGGAAAACGGAATCCATTACGATGTCGATGAAAAGCAGATCGACAAGATGGAAGCAGGCCACTGGATTTTCAAATAAACGAAAATTTTACAAAAATCTTGTTGACACGCATTTCGAATCGTGGTAAAGTACACACAACGAAACGATGAAGAAAAGAGTAAGCGTCTGAAGACAGCAAAGCGAGTCCGGATAGTGAGAGCGGATATGGATAGGAAGCTGAAGTGCATTTCTGAGTTTGACGGGCTGAAATGATAGTAGGTCCTTCCGGGAACTCCCGATACAGAGTCAGGGTTTGATAGAACCTTCTAAGGTGCATTTGGCGACAGGTGCATGAAATCGGGTGGAAACACGAAGCTATGGCTCTCGTCCCTTTACAGGGGCGGGAGCTTTTTGATTTAAAAAAATACAGAAAAGGAGCGAAAGACGATGGGAAAAATGATAGCCAGAGAAATCGACAACTTGACATGGAGAGTCGCAGGCTGCCTGCTTTTCATCGGAATTTCCGCTCCGGCATTCCATAAGTTTTACAGAAACGGCATTGAACATTAATTCTTGCCCATAATAACTGCGATGAAGGAAAGAGTAAGTCTTCTGAATATGGCAAAGCGAGTCCGGATAGTGAAAGCGGATACAGATAAGATGACTGAATTGCATTCCTGAGCGGGACGGCCGAAATGAGAGTAGGTCTCCGGGGCGGCGCCCCTTACAGCGCACGGAGTATGATAGTACTTCATGAGGCCTTGCGGGAGACCGCAGGCAAAATAGGGTGGAACCACGAATCCTCATCCCTTCGGACGGGGATTTTTTGTATACAGGAGGGAAAAAGAAATGAAGCGATGTAGACATTGCAGGAAAGCAGGAGACAGTTAACGATGATCATTTAAAACAGGAGGCATTACTTATGAAGCAGAGCAAAAGAGATTTGATTACAGCAGCATTCCACAACCAGGAAACCGGCCGCATGGCCCTGGGATTCTGGCACCATTTCCTGAAGGACGAAACCGGAGCCGATGCATTCCTTCATCCAGAGCTTACGGATGAAGTCATTCAGGGACAGGAAGATTTCTATCAGGCGTTCTCCCCGGATATGATCAAAATCATGACGGACGGCTTCTTCAGCTATCCGGCAGAAATCCTCCAGAAACCATTGACCAGCAGAAAAGCGCTTTCAGAAATCAAGCCGCTTGGAAAATCATCTGTCTGGTTTGAAAGTCAGATCGGTTATGCAAAGCTTCTCCAAAAGAAGTACGGCAGTGAAGTCCCTCTCTTCTACAATGTGTTCGCCGTCCCAAGGACGATCGAATTCATGCAGCAGACAGCCGGAAGCCCGATCGACCTTGGCGCATGGGTGAGGGAAGAGCCGGAAACGCTCACAAAGGCAATGGACATCATTTCCACTGATTATGCAGAGCTTGCAAAGGCTCTTATCAGCGAAGCAGGAGTGGACGGGATTTACCTTTCCGTCAACAACGTGAGCCCTGATGGAATCACGGAAGAAGAATACAGGAAGTACATCGCTCCTTACGAGCTGAAAATCCTGGAAGCGGCCAATGAGGCAGGCGGAAGCAATATTCTTCACATCTGCGGCTACCATGGCTTCAGGAACCATCTGGAATGGTACAAGGATTACTCGTTCCTGGCAGTCAATGTGGCCAACCACGTCGAAGGGATTACGCTTGGAAAGGAAAAGAAACTCTTTGGCGGAAGGGCCGTCATCGGAGGATTCGGACAGACTGAAAATGATCTGATCTACAAGGGAAGCGAAGAAGAAATCAGAAGCGAAGTCAGAAGACTTCTTGATGAAAGCGGGACGAAGGGGGTTCTCCTTGGTGCTGACTGCACGATTCCAAGAGATACGGATATCCGTCATCTGGAATGGATCAGGGATGAAGCAGACAAGTACGTGAAGGAACACAAGGCATAAAGAGTAAAGGAAAAGGAGAACAACTATGAAGACGGGAAAATTATGGAAAGCACTCATTCTGGCAGGCATCGTGGGAATCGCGGGAGGGCTTGCAGGATGCGGCGGTGAAAAGGCAGACAAGGGAGCATCTGCTGCTGTATCGTCCAATGGAAAGAAAATCGTGAAGATCGCGCACACGGCGCACTATTTCCCATACGACTATGTGGATGACAAGAATCAGTCGGACGGCATGGAAGTCGCTGTCATGAAGGAAGTGGCAAAGAAGCTGCCGCGGTATGAATTCCAGTATGTGCCGACATCTGATGATGATCTTCTGATCGGCGTCGAATCCGGCAAGTACGATGCAGGAACGAAGGGGATCTGGAAGACACCGGCCCGCGAAAAGAAATACATTTTCCCGGAAAACAACATTGCTGCCAGCGTCATCGGCGTAACGATCAGAAGCGAGGATGCGGATAAGATCCACTCCCTGGAAGATTTCGCCAAGGCAGGCAAGAAGCTTGTGCCGATTGCTCCGCAGAATGCGCAGTACCAGGTCATCAAGGATTTCAATACTGCTCATCCGGATTCCCCGATCAATCTGGAAGCGTCTGAAAACTTCCAGGTCGCTGATGCGTACAGCTGGGTGCTTGAAGGACGCTATGACGGATACCTTTCCATCGAGCTGGCTTACAAGAAAAATGTGACCGCACCGGATGCGCCGTACAAGGATTACAAGAACAAGCTGACATATATCCGCTACAAAGCGCTTCCGACATATGTCCTTGTCAACAAGAACGACAAGGAACTGGCCAGACAGATCAATCAGGCGCTTGGCGAACTGAAGAAGGAAGGCAAGATTGCCGAGCTTGAGAAGCAGTACTTCGGTGAGGAAATCAGCCCGCTTCTGGATCAGAAATAAGAATGGAATGGAACGATTGAATAAGGAGGGATACCCATGGATACGAGGCCATTCAGCCCGGATGTCATACTGACATCCATACCTGCTTTACTGCCATACCTTGAGGTGACGCTTATGGTCGGCCTGATCAGCGTCGTGACCGGATCAGCCTTCGGGCTTCTGCTCGCATGGGCCAGGCTTTCAGGAAATAGGATCCTGTCATCTCTGGCGGAAGGATACACGTACATCATCCGCTGTACGCCGTCCATCGTCCTTCTTTTCATCGTTTTCTACGGACTGCCGGTCTTTGCAAGGGATGCGCTGGGAATCGATCTCGATAATCTGTCGCGTGCGATTTTCGTCATCATCACGTTCACGCTTCTCTTCGGAGGCTTCGTATCGGAAGTGTTCCGCTCCGCTTACCTCGCTGTCCCCAAGGGGCAGTATGAGGCGGCGGTTACCATCGGTCTTTCTCCTTGGAAAGCATTCCTGACGGTCGTGATGCCGCAGGCAGCCGTCATCGCTCTTCCGAATTTTGGAAATTCGGTCATCAATCTTCTGAAAGAAAGCGCCCTGGCTTATACGATCGGGCTCATCGATCTCCTGGGCAGGACGAATCTTATCATTTCCCAAAACTACGGCGCGTACGGCATAGAGCTTTATGCAGCGTGCATGCTGATTTACTGGATGGTGAATATCCTTCTTGAAAGGACATTTCTTTTCGCCGAAAAACGGCTGTCACACAGAGAATAGGAGGCAAGTATGGAACTGGATCTGTCATTCATGGAAGAGGCGCTGCCCTTCCTCATCAAAGCCATTCCCGTGACGATTTTCATCACAGCGGCAACGCTCATCCTCTCTCTTGTGCCGGCTTTTCTGATGGCGGAGAAGAGAGTGCGTGGAGGCGGAAAAGGAAAGGCAGAAAAGCTCATCATGCTCTACATTTCCTTTATCCGCGGAACGCCGCTCGTCCTGCAGGTGCTTCTCGTGTATGCGCTCATGCCGAGCATCCTGAATTCCATCGTCAAAGCGCTGGGGCTTCCCATCGACGTATTCCATGACATCAATCCGCTCTGGTATGCAGTGACGGTTTTCACGATCAATACGACGGCTCTTCTTTCGGAAATCTTCCGCTCGGCCATGCTGGCGGTGCCGGAAGGGCAGATGGAAGCAGGACTTACGATCGGGCTTTCAAGGTTTCAGACATGGATCCATGTCGTCGTGCCGCAGGCTCTGACATCTGCGCTTCCCAACCTCTGCAATCTCACGGTCAACCTGATCAAAGGCACGTCGCTCGCCTTCTTCATGGGAATCAAGGACATCATGGCAGCCGCAAAGATTCAGGCGGCCTTCGGCTACAATTACATCGAGGCATACCTGGAAGTATTCATCCTTTATATCGCAATCTGCACCATCGTTCAGGTTGTTTACAAGATTTTCGAAAAACGCGCCGGACTCTACCGCGCAGCAGGACAGGAGGGCTAACTATGCTGGAAATTAAAAACGTAAAGAAAAGTTTCGGGAAACAGGAAGTACTGAAGGATGTGAGCCTGCGCGTGGAAAAGGGAGATGTCATTGTGATTCTGGGGCCTTCAGGCTCCGGAAAGACGACGCTTCTCCGTTCCCTTGCCTTCCTTGAAAAGGCAGACGGAGGTGTGATGATGCTGGGAGACAAGTCGCTTGATATGCACAATGCATCATCCAAGGACATTGCCTGGGTCAGGAAGCGGACAGCTTTCGTCTTCCAAAATTACAATCTCTTTGCCAATAAGACAGCGCTTGAAAATGTCATGCTGGGCCTTACGGCAGGGCGGGGCATGAAGAAGGACGAAGCAGAGCGCATTGCAAGAAAAGCGCTCCGGGATGTAGGCCTTGAAGACAGGATGGATTACTATCCCTCCCGCTTGTCCGGAGGGCAGCAGCAGCGCGTCGGCATTGCAAGAGCCATGGCAGTCAAGCCGGACGTCATTTTCTTTGATGAACCGACATCAGCTCTGGATCCCGAACTCGTCGGCGGTGTCCTCTCTGTCATGAAGAAGCTGGCAGAGGACGGCGTGACGATGATTGTGGTCACGCATGAAATGAAGTTTGCCCGTGAAGCGGCCAGCAAGGTCATCTTCATGGACGGCGGGGTCATCGTGGAAGAGGGAGATCCTGAGACGGTATTCACCCACCCGAAGGAGGCAAGGACGAGAAAGTTCCTGCGCCGCATTCTTGATCATGAAGATATCCCCGAAGACAGGGAGGGAATCCCTGAAGTGCGCGCAGCCGTGAAGAGTATTCCATCTGTCAGCGCGATGCCGGGATTCATGTAAGCTTTCTCCTTTCCGGTGTATAATAAAGAAAAATGACGGGAAAGGGATGATTCCTGATGGATGAGGAAAAACCGATCATATTGACCGCGCAGGGAAGTTTCTCTGCCGGCGGAAAGACGCTGAAGGCGGAGGGGACGTATGACCCTTCTCATGCGCTTGATCCTGCCGGACAGACAAAGCATGTCGATCATGCCTATGTGTTTTATCAGGCGCCGAAGGATGCGAGGCCGAACGCTCTCGTGTTCCTCCATGGAGCCGGGCAGAGCGGAGCCGCATGGGAGACGACGCCTGACGGGCGCGAAGGATTCCAGACGATATTCCTCCGTAAGGGATACAAGGTATTCCTGATGGACCAGCCGGGACGCGGCAGGGCGGCGAGTGTTTTGACAAGTGCATCCGTCGAGCCAAAACCAGACGAAGCGCTCTGGTTTGATATTTTCCGCTTCGGCCATTATCCGGAAAGATTTCCCGGCGTGCAGATTCCTGAAGGGGAAGAGGCCGCCGACCAGCTCTGGCGGAGGGTGACACCGGATACGAGGACCTTTGATGCCGAGCTTGTCTCGGATACGCTATCAGCGGCAATCGACCGTGCAGGGCCTTCTGTCATCGTGACGCATTCGCAGGGAGCCGGCGCAGGCTGGCGCGCTGCCATGAAGAATGACAATGTCAGGGGCATCATTGCCCTGGAGCCCGGCGTAGGATTCCTCTTTCCTGATGACGATGTGCCCGATCCATTGATTTCCACAAGCCCCTTCGGTGCTCTTAAGGCAGAAGGCGTCGATCCGAGGGATTTCCACAAGCTGACGGAAATCCCGATCCTCATGATCTTCGGAGACAATATTCCAGACGACATGACACGCTGGGGCGGCGAAGACAACTGGAGAGTCCGCCGCATGGAAGCGGAAAACATGGCAGAAGAAATCAACCGGCAGGGCGGGGATGCCCGTGTCATACGGCTTCCTGACGTCGGAATCCATGGAAATACGCATTTCCTTTTCGAGGATCTGAATAACCGTGAAATCGCGGATCTCATGGAAGACTGGATGATCGAAAAGGAACTGGACAGGTAAGAAAACCAAGTTTCATCTTCCTCGTTGACATACTGTCAAATTAGTGATATTGTAGGTATATCGAATAGAACAAATATAATGTTATGACGAAAAGAGTAGTCATTCCGAAGCCGTAAAAGCGAGTCCGGAGGGTGAGAGCGGACGCGGACAGGATGATGAAGTGCATTTCCGAGCATCGAAGGCTGAAATGACAGTAGGCTTTCCCGGGCGCTCCCGATACAGGGCAGAGGGTCTTAGGACTCTCAGAGGCATATCTGGCGACAGGTATGCGAATTTAGGTGGAATCACGAGTCTCTCGTCCTGAAAAGGACAGGGACTTTTTTATTTAGCAATCAACAGCCGGAAGGCAACGAGGAGGAAACTTTATGAACAAGAAAACAAAAATCGCAGCAGCAGCACTTATTTCATTCCTTGCAGCAGGACTCATTGCCGGATGCGGCGGAGACAAGAAGGCAGCTTCTTCTGCAGCTTCTGCAGCAGCTGACGGAAAGAAACACGTGAAGGTCGTTCTTTCCAGCACGGAACGTCCGCTTTCCTGGACCGATGAAAACGGTAGGACACAGGGCTATGAATACGATATCCTGGAAGCAGTCAATAAGAACCTCAAGGGCTACCACCTCGATCTCCAGGCTGTTCCGCCGGAAACACAGGATGTCATGATGGAATCCGGAGATGCCAAGGTCGCAGCCGGCGGTTACTACCGTACACCGCGCCGTGAAAAGGATTACATCGTACCGAAGACACCGATCGGCGTATCTTCTGTCGAAGTATACATGAGCAAGGAAAATGCAGCGAAGTACCACAGCCTTGAAGAGGTCATCAAGGGCGGCGGCAAGCTCGTTCCGAACACACCGAACGGCGGCATCTACAAAGTACTGACAGACTGGAACAAGGAACATAACAACATTCTGAAGGAAGTTCCGATCCAGGACGGCCTGACTCCGGCTGAACGTCTGAGCTCCCTGAAGAGCGGCCAGTATGATGCGCTCGTTTACCCGAACAACCTCGGTGTAGAAGATATTGCCAAAGCTATGAACCTGGACCTTGTCGCTCTCGACAAGCCAATCAAAGTCAATGAAACCGTTCTCATCGTCAACAAGGATGAAAAGGAACTGGCCAATGAAATCGAAGCTGCCCTGGAAAAACTCTCCAAGGATGGCACTCTGAAGCAGATTTCTGAAAAATGGTATCACAGAAACCTCTTCGATCAGCTGGATGAAGCCAACGCACAGAAGTAAGATTTGCCTCTGGGCGGTTTAAATGATACGATAGCCTTATTATATGTATAAAATAAGAGGCGGGATCGCAGCCCGGATCAACCGAGGGAAGCGGCCCGCCTCCTTTAATGAAAGGACGATCTATGGATTTGGAAAACAAGGGAGCCGAAATCAGCGCCCGGAATGAAAAGTACCTGCGCCATCTGCAGGGGCTGGTGCAGATTCCTTCTGTATCAAGCGTGAATGATGAGCATACGGACTGGAGCAGGTTTGATGAGCTGCATCAGTACCTTCAGACGACATATCCGATGATCTATCAGAAACTGGAACTGACGGTGATCGGAAAGGCAAGCCTCCTTTTCCGCTGGCCGTCTGAAAATCCGGACAGGAAGCCTGTCCTTCTGATGGCGCATCAGGACGTCGTGCCGGCAGGACGCGAAGAACAGTGGAGCCATCCGCCCTTTGCAGGCGAGGTGGAAGATGGTTTCCTCTGGGGAAGAGGATCGGAGGACTGCAAGTCGCTCCTCTCGGCCGAAATGGATGCTGTCGAGGAACTTCTGGAAGAACATTTCAAGCCTTCCTTTGATATTTACCTGTCCTTTGGCCACAATGAGGAAGTGCAGTGCACACCGGACAAGAAGGGATCCATTCTGGCGGCAGAATACCTGAAGAGAAACGGCGTCGAGCTGGCCTGCATTTTTGATGAAGGCGGAAATATCATCGACAATGAAAGCGGCGTGAGGGCGGAAGTCGCACTGGCAGAAAAAGCGCCGAATGAATTCGTCCTCTACAAGGACGGGGATGGCGGACATGCCAGCCGCCCCGGAAAGGGAACAGTGCTTGGCGATATTGCAAGGGCCGCCGCAGCTGTCGAAGAACATCCGATGCCCTACCGTTTGACGCCGCTCGTCAAAGCCTTCCTCAAGGCTGAAGCGCGTTTCAAGGACAAGAAGACAGCCAAGGTGTACCGCCACCCGGGCAAGCATTTCAAAAAACTCAAGAAACTCGCAGCCAAGGACAGGACACTGGATGCCATGCTTCATACGACATTTGCCGTAACGATGGCAGAGGGCAGCGCGCAGGCCAATGTCCTTCCGTCCCATGCAGAAGCAACGATGAGCGTCCGCATCCTTCAAGGTGATACTGTGGAATCAGTAAAGAAGTACCTGGAATCCATCATTTCCGAAGGCGTTCTTGTCAAAGTTCCTTTTGCTGAAAATCCGAAACGGGCAGGAAGCACGGACAGCGATGTCTATGAACTCCTCTGTGATACGATCCATGAAGTCTATGGAGAAAAGACAGCCATCGTGCCAAAACTCATGCTCGGCGCCTCAGACTCCAGAAACTATGCTGAAGTATCCCCGGCTGTTTTCCGCTTCTCCGGCCGCGTAAAGACACCGAAATGGGGCGAAGCCCATCAGGTGGATGAAAGGATGCCGGTAGACAAGCTCTACATGCCTGTTGATTTCTTCAAGACATTCCTTGGCAATTATAATAAGTAAAATATATATAAGGGCTTTGGTGAAATGGCTTCACATTTTGCCAGGGCTCTTTTATTGTCCGTTTATATTGTATTTATTTGGAGGAGCATACCTTCTATGGTACAATATACATGTTTTTCAGAAATGGGAGGGAATTATGGATAAACCAGTCATAGGTACTGTCAAGCTTGACGGCTGGGCCGTACTGGCTCCGATGGCGGGCGTCAGCGATCTGGCGTACCGTGTCATAGCAAGGCGCTTCGGCGCATCCATGACTACAGCGGAAATGGTCAGCGCCAAGGGGCTGTATTATAAAAACGGAAAGACAGAAGACATGCTGAAGATCGATCCGGATGAACATCCGGTAGCTCTCCAGCTTTTCGGAAGCGATCCTGAAATCATGGCGCTTGGGGCGCGCGAGATGGCAAAGGCGGGTCCTGATATCATCGATATCAATATGGGCTGCCCGATGCAGAAGGTCGTTAAGAACGGCGACGGATCGGCGCTCATGAAGAATATTCCGCTGGCTGCTTCCATCGTAAAGGCCATGGCGGGCGCCGTGGATATCCCGATCACGGTCAAGATGCGTCTTGGCTGGACAAGGGATACGGAAAACTGCGTGGAACTTGCCAGGGCTGTCGAAGAGGCAGGGGCAGCAGCCATTACTGTCCATGGACGCACAAGGGAAGATTTCTATACAGGAAAGGCGGACTGGAAGAAGATTGCCGAAGTCGTCAAGGCGGTTAAGATTCCGGTCATTGGAAACGGGGACGTCGTTGACGGCCCATCGGCTAAAGCGCTTCTGGAAGAAACAGGATGCGCCGCGGTTGCCATCGGCCGTGCTGCCTGGGGAAATCCCTGGGTGTTCAAGGAAGTGAATGCATACCTTGAAAATGGCGATATTATCGATCCGCCGTCCTGGGAGGAACGCCTTGCCATGGCAAGGGAGCATCTTCACGGCCTTGTCATTGAGAAGGGCGAAAATGCAGCCGTCCGCGAAATGCGCGCGCATGCAAGCCGCTATTTCCACGGACTTCCTGAAGCCGCTGCCCTTCGCCGCGAAATCATGAAGGCGCTCACCGAGAAGGAATTCAATGAGACGATCGACAGGTATGAAGAAGAAAAGCATCTGACCGAGCCGTCAAAAATCTGATTCTTTCCGAACTCTCTCATGGAAATGAATGCATGACGAGAGAATCATTAGGAAAAATAAAGAATTGGTAAGATATGCATTATAATCATGTTGTCTTGCCATATATGGTACCTTTTTACAGTCAATTTTTATTGACAAGGTAAAAGGGAAATATTAGAATGATTAAAGAACGCGAGTAATAGAGCGTGGTGATCGTCGAAGCTTGTGCAGGTTTGTGCGCGCAGGCTTTTTTATCTCACTACGGAGAGGAGAAAAGATGTCCATTGAAATGGTCCTGTTTTCCGAAGGCATCCGGGCGTATGAAATCGTATCCCGAATGACCTGTTCTGTTGCCGTGTGTTTCTTCAGGTCTTGTAAACCACTCCTCTTACGGGGGTCTGTGTCTTTGGCATAGTGTACCCCTAAAGAGGAGATTTTTTGTTATACGGCTAAGCCGTAAAGAGGGAGGATATTACAATGCATGTAGGAATCGTTATGGGCAGTGACTCCGACCTGCCGGCCATGAAAAAAGCATTTGAAATCCTGGACGGATTCGGCGTTACATATGACGTTGCCATTGCTTCCGCTCACCGCACGCCAAAGAAACTGGCTGAATTTGTTGCGGCAGAAGAAGAAAAAGGCGCAGGCGCATTCATTGCCGGCGCTGGCATGGCAGCAGCCCTTCCGGGTGTGGTAGCCAGCCTGACTTTAAGACCAGTCATCGGCGTACCGCTCTCCGGCGCAAAGCTCGACGGTATGGATGCGCTCTTCTCCATTGTGCAGATGCCATCCGGAATCCCGGTAGCTACCGTTGCCATTGACGGCACGAAGAATGCAGCCTTCCTCGCTATTGAAATCGGAGCTGTCTCCGATCGTGAATTGTACAGAAAGTACAAGGAATACCGCGAAGAAGCCGCTGCTGAAATTTACAGAAAAGATGAAAAACTGCAGAAGGAATTGGGCCGTTAATGAAGGCCTCCAAAGGAGAAAACGAAATGAAAGAATACAAACCATTCAAATCCGGCAAGGTACGTGAACTCTATGATCTGGGCGACAGCCTCGTTATGGTCTGCACTGACCGCGTTTCCGCTTTCGACAACATTCTGAAAGACCCGATCCCGCAGAAGGGCGTCGTTCTGAACCGCATGTCTGAATTCTGGTTCGATTTCACAAAGGACATCGTTCCGAACCACATGATTTCCATCGACACAAAGGATATGCCGGAATTCTTCCAGACTGAAGAATTTGAAGGCCGTTCCATGAAGACACAGAAGCTCGACATGATCCCGGTAGAATGCATCGTCCGCGGATACATCACAGGTTCCGGCTGGGAAGGATACCAGAAAGACGGCAAAGTCTGCGGCATCACTCTTCCGGAAGGCCTGAAGGAATGCCAGAAGCTTCCGCAGCCGATCTTCACCCCGTCCACCAAGGCTCCTGTCGGTGAACATGACCAGAACATTTCCATGGAAGAAGGCGTGGAATGGGTCGAAAAGTTCTTCCCGGGCAAGGGCAAAGAATACATGGAAAAACTGTCTGAACTGACACTCGCGCTTTACAACAAGTGCGCTGACTATGCTCTCGAAAGAGGCATCATCATCGCTGATACCAAATTCGAATTCGGCCTCGACAAGGAAGGAAACATTGTCCTGGGCGACGAAATGCTGACACCAGACAACTCCCGCTTCTGGCCGGCAAAGGGCTATGAAGCAGGCCACGGCCAGCCGTCCTTCGACAAGCAGTTCCTGAGAGACTACCTCAAGGCTCATCCTGGAGATACCGTTCCGCAGGAAATCATCGACAAGACGATTGCCATTTACAAAGAAGCATATGAACTTCTGACCGGCATCAAGTTCTAAGATCGTATTCACAGAGTGCGGGAAAGGCTTTCCTTCCGCCCGGGAGCGGGGAGGAAAGCCGCCGCATTTTATATCCCGCTCTGGCGGGTGCTCCCCAGAAAAAATGGGAGGGATTATCCCTCCTGCTGTTTACAGAAAGTCAGGAGAATTCCGGAATGTATAAAAGTATTGATATCTATGATGACAAGCCCCATGAAGAATGCGGGGTATTTGGCATTTTTGACCGTGAATTGTCTGCTGCAGCCGAGACCTATTACGGGATTTTCGCACTCCAGCACCGCGGCCAGGAAAGCGCCGGCATCACAGTGTCTGACGGAAAGGTTATGGAGACTTTCCGTGGTATGGGACTCGTTACCGAAGTTTTCCGCCATTTACCTGAAAAGGACGGGCATATCGGTATTGGACACGTACGTTATTCCACCACAGGCTCTTCGATTCCAGCCAACGTACAGCCGCTGCAGGCTGACAGCATAGACGGATCGATGGCGCTGGCACATAACGGCAACTTGGTCAACACGAAGAACCTTCGCAGAAGACTGCTTCTGGAAGGCTCCACGTTCCAGACTTCCATGGATACCGAAGTCATTATCAAGCTTCTGGCAAGAAGCAGAAGAAAAACAGAAGAAGAAAAGTTCATTGAACTGATGGATGAAATCCATGGCGCATATGCCATCGTAGCATGCACGAATGATGCACTCTACGGCTGCCGCGATCCTTTCGGCTACCGCCCGCTCGTACTGGGCAGGACGGAAAAGGGCTGGGTGCTGGCTTCTGAAACACCGGCTCTCGATGCCATTGATGCAAAATTCGTCAGGGACATCCTTCCGGGCGAAATTGTTTCCATCGATGACAACGGTGTCCGTTCCACCATGTACTGCCCGGTGGAAAATCACCGTCACGGAATCTGCTCCTTCGAATATATTTACTTCGCCCGTCCGGATTCCATCATGAACGGACAGGGCATTTATCAGGCCCGCCTCAACATGGGCAAAAAGCTCTGGGAAGAAACCCATTTCGACGGAGACGTCGTCATGAGCGTGCCGGATTCCGGCAACGTGGCAGCTCTGGGATATGCCCAGGCTTCCGGCATTCCTTTCGTGGAAGGCCTTCTCAAGAACAAGTACATGGGACGCACCTTCATCCAGCCGGGACAGAAGCAGCGTGAAAGAGCCGTCCGCATGAAGCTGAACCCGATCCGCATGAATGTCGAAGGAAAGAGAATCATCCTCGTCGATGACTCCATCGTCCGCGGCACGACAAGTGGCATCATCATCAACCTTCTGAGAAACGCAGGCGCCAAGGAAATCAAACTCTGCATCAGCTCGCCGCCAGTCAGATATCCATGCTTCTTCGGCATTGATACCGCTGAAAGAAAGCAGCTGATCGCCGCTAAGTATCCAACAGAGGAAATTTGCAAGATGATCGGCGCCGATGCGCTCCATTACCTCTCGCAGGAAGGCCTCGCTGAATCGATTTCCGAACTGAAGAAGACGGATATGTGCTTTGCCTGCTTTGACGGCATTTATCCGGAACCCGTACCGAACAACGGTCTGGGCGGCATGGAAGAGGAAGAATAGGACAAGGGTGAATAGGGACATGACTGAAAAGAAAAAAGGCCTGACTTACGCGGAAGCCGGCGTTGATATCGATGCTGGCGAAAGAGAAGTGGAACTGATCAAGGAATCAGTCCAGGCAACATACACCAGAGGCGTTCTGGGAGATCTGGGAGGCTTTGGCGGCCTTTTCCGCCTGAAGGATGAACTGACAGATGATCCGGTTCTCGTATCCGGCACTGACGGCGTAGGCACAAAGCTGCGCCTTGCCATTGAAATGGGCATCCATGATACCATCGGCCAGGACTGCGTTGCCATGAGCGTCAATGACGTCCTCGTACAGGGCGCAAGACCGCTCTTCTTCCTGGACTACATTGCTACCGGAAAGCTCGAACCAGAACTGATGGCTGAAATCGTCAAAGGCGTTGCCAATGCCTGCATCGAATCCGGCTGCGCACTCCTCGGCGGCGAAACCGCTGAAATGGCAGGTTTCTATGCCAAAGGCGATTACGATGTAGCTGGCTTTGCTGTCGGCATCGTTGACAAGAAAGACCTCATCACAGGCGAAACAATCGCTCCTGGCGATGTCATTCTCGGACTTCCGTCCACCGGTGTCCATTCCAATGGATACTCCCTCGTACGCCGCATCATCGAGGACAACAACCTGTCCCTGAAGGAAACGTATGAAGGCTTCGATAAGCCTCTTGGCGAAGTCCTCCTCACACCGACCCGCCTCTATCCGAGACCGGTCCTGCCGGTACTGAAGGGCGCTGACGTCAAAGGTCTCGTCCATATCACTGGCGGCGGCTTCTACGACAACATCCCGAGAGTCCTTCCAAAGGGCACCCGCGCTGTACTGAATGCCGATCTCTGGCCGATGCTTCCTGTATTCCCGTTCCTGATGAATCTGGGAGGCGTCGATCCACATGAAATGTACCGTACATACAACTGCGGTCTTGGCATGCTCCTGATTCTCACCCGCGAGGAAGCAGAAAAGGCAAAGGAAATCCTCGCTTCCATCAATGAACCGGTTTACGAAGTCGGCGAAATTACTGAAGGCAGCCAGGACGTCATTGTGACGGGCGGCTTGTTTAATAAATAATTGCCTTAAATGATAGCCGGACTTCTGAGCGGAGTCTGGCTTTTCATTAAAAACCATCTGAAAATATGAGCTGCCCGCGCGGAAGAAAGGCAGCCGAACTTGAAAATTTGTGCCAGAATTTCCTGAAATGATTATATATCCAGGGGAATACGATTCTTACCCCGATTTCGATATAATAAAAATACCTGGTTTTAGGAAAGGGCATGGCCCAAGGCAGATAAGAAGAAAAGGAGATATATTATGGCACAATTAGATGCACAGTCCATCATCAATTTCATAGGCAGCGCTCCTAAGAAAACATTTGTCAAAGTATATGTAAAAGGAAAAAACCTTGACTCCCTGACATATCCGGAGGGAGTGGATGCCTTTGTAGAAAGCAGGACAGGAATCCTCTTTGGCGACTGGAAAGAAGTAAAGCCGTTTTTGGATGAGCATGCAAAAGATTTTGACGCAGTCAGAATTGAAAATGAAGCTAGAAATTCTGCTGTTCCGCTTCTGGATACAAAGAACATCAATGCACGCATTGAACCAGGCGCTGTCATCCGCGATCAGGTACTGATCGGAAACAATGCCGTCATCATGATGGGAGCTATCATCAACATCGGAGCTGAAATCGGAGAAGGCACCATGATTGATATGGGAGCTATCCTCGGCGGACGCGCTATTGTCGGCAAGCATTGCCATATCGGTGCAGGCACTGTACTGGCAGGCGTTGTTGAACCGGCATCTGCTGAACCGGTACGTGTCGACGACGATGTCCTGATCGGAGCCAATGCTGTTGTTATCGAAGGCGTTCACATCGGTGAAGGCGCAGTCGTTGCCGCAGGAGCCATCGTCATTCATGATGTCGCTCCGCATACCGTAGTAGCAGGATCTCCTGCCCGCTATATCAAGGACGTAGACGCAAAGACCACATCAAAAACCGGTCTGGAAGAAGAATTGAGGAATCTGTAATGCTCAAAGAGGACGATCTGATCACGATCCGTCGTCATCTGCACCAGATACCGGAAGTCGCACTGGAAGAAGTGGAAACACATGCATTCCTCATGCAGGTGATCGGCATGATGGACCAGAAGTTTTTGAAAATCCTGGAGCCGAAAGAGCTTCCGACTGCGATACTGGTAAGAGTGCAGGGATCCGACCCGTCCCGGACAATCGGGTACAGGACGGATATCGACGGACTTCCTGTTGATGAAAAAACAGGACTTCCGTACGCATCGCAGCATCCGGGAAAAATGCATGCCTGCGGCCATGATATGCATATGACAGTCGCACTTGGCGTATTGGATTATTTTGCAAGCCACCAGCCGAAGGACAATCTGGTATTTTTCTTCCAGCCTGCCGAAGAAAGCGAAGCAGGCGGAAAGCGTGCCTACGAACTCGGCCTCTTCGAAGGAGAATGGCGTCCGGATGAATTTTACGGACTCCATGTAAACCCGAAAATGCAGACAGGGGTTATCGGATGCCGTATGGGAACACTCTTTGCCGGCACGACTGAAGTCAATATCGATGTGATCGGCAAGGGCGGCCATGCTGCATTCCCGCAGGATGCAAAGGATGCCGTCGTGGCTGCCAGCGCCCTTGTCATGCAAGTGCAGACAATCATTTCCCGCTCGATCAATCCGATAGAATCTGGGGTCATTACCCTTGGAAAATTCGAGGCAGGCACGATCAGGAATGTCATTGCCGATCATGCGCGCCTTGAAGGAACGATACGCGGCCTGACACAGGTGATGATCGAAAAGATCAAGGAACGTGTTCAGGAAATCTGCGAAGGAATTGAGAGAAGCTTTGAAGTGGAAGTCAGGCTGGGACTCAATCAGGGCGGATATTTCCCTGTTGAGAATGATCCTGTGCTGACAAAGCGCTTCATCAGATTCATGCAGGAAAATCCTGATGTAGTCTATGAGGAAGTGCCGCCTGCCATGACAGGAGAGGACTTCGGTTATCTTCTGCATCAGTTTCCGGGAACCATGTTCTGGCTGGGCGTTGATGGCGGAGCCCAGCTCCATGAATCTTCCATGAGCCCTAAGGAAGGGGCTATCCAAAAGGGGATAACAGCCATTACTGAATTCTTAGAATACCGCATGATTACAGAAGAGTAATTTTATAATAGAACTGAATTTGTCCTCCAGAGAGACATGATCCCGATGGACAGGAAACAGGAGGTAGATTGTATGCCATCAGTTATTTCAGAATTAAGCGGGATGATTAATCAGAAGCTGACAGAGGTACCGCCGTCAGCGATTCGTGCATTTGACAATGAAATTTCATCTGTCCCGGGAATTATCAAATTAACATTGGGCGAACCGGATTTTGCTGTGCCTGACCACGTCAAAATGGCTGCGGTCAAGAGCATTGCAGAAGACGATTCCCATTACTCCCAGTCAGCCGGAAAGATTGAACTTAGGGAAGCCATCGCAGCGTATCTGAAACGCACAAGAAATGTCGACTATGATCCGGCTTCCGAAATCGTAGTTGCTGTCGGGGCAACAGAAGCACTGGCTGCCTGCACATTTGCTCTCCTGAATCCGGGAGACAAGGTCCTTGTGCCGACACCGGTTTTCCCTCTGTACTTCCCGCTCATTTCCCTTACAGGAGCAGAGGTCGTCATGATCAATACGGCTCCGGAGGGTTTTGTACTGACTCCGGAACGTCTGAAAAAGGTGCTTGAAGAGGAAGGAAGCAGCGTCAAGGCTATCCTCCTCAATTATCCGTCGAACCCGACAGGACGTTCCTATTCGGCCAAGCTGCTCGATGAACTGGCTGAAATCCTGAAAGAACATCATCTGCTGGTTCTGGCGGATGAAATCTACTCCGAACTGACTTATGATGCGGAGCATTCATCCCTGGCAACCCGTCTTCCGGGACAGACTTTGCTGATTTCTGGCTTGTCCAAGTCCCATGCCATGACCGGGTATCGTTTAGGATACGTGGCCGGACCTTCCCAGCTAATCGGTGCAGTCACAAAGATGCATGCATTTATGGTGACCTGCATCAATGACTCCGCACAGGCTGCTGCTGTTGAAGCGTTGAATCATGGAGATAACGATCCGGTTGTCTTCAGGGAAGCATACAGGCACCGCAGAGATTATATGGTGGGCCGCATGCGCAAGATGGGATTTGAAATGGCAGTGCCGGAGGGCGCATTCTATGTATTTGCCAAGATCCCGAAGGAATTCGGAACAGACGACTTTGCTTTTGCATTAAGACTGGCCAAGGAAGGCAGGCTGGGAATTATCCCGGGATCCGTCTTTGGAAGCGGCGGCGAAGGATACGTAAGAATTTCCTATGCGGCATCCGATGAGAAAATCGAAGAGGCAATGAACCGTCTCGAAGAGTTTGTCAGCCATATCTGAAATCAGGCGGGGAGGCGCAGAGCGCCGCTCCAGGTATCGTCCCGTATCAGATAAATGCTATAATCAGTTGGATTTCCATAGGAAAGGCAACCGTAAAATCAGGAAAAATTTCCTGCCTTCGGATGGAATGCTGCCAGCTTGTCAGACCAGTCTTTGTTGAAAACAGAGAACTGGCAGACAGGAACTATTTACTTTGAGGATTTCGTGTATGAACAAAAAGAGAATTGTAATATTTGCATCAGGCCGCGGCTCAAACGCCGAAGCCATCCATGAAGCCTGCGAAAACGGGACAGTCAACGGAGAGGTCGTTGGCGTCATCTGTGATCACGCAGGAGCGCAGGTCCTTGAAAGAGCCAGGCGCTGGAATGTACCCTCCACGGTCATCGAATTAAAATCCTTCGAGAACAAGGCAGCTTTCAATGATGCCCTCCTCGAAGCAGCTGTATCATATAAGCCCGATCTCATCTGCCTTGCCGGCTACATGAGAATCTGCGGAGAAAATCTGATTCATGCATTCCCGAACCGGATCATCAACATCCATCCGGCTCTGCTTCCGAGCTTCCGCGGGCTTCATGCCCAGAGACAGGCCATTGAAGCCGGCGTCAAAGTCGCAGGCTGCACGGTCCACTTCGTCGGAACGGGCCTTGATGACGGCCCGATCATCACGCAGACTGCAGTTCCCGTCTATGATGATGATACGGAAGACACGCTGTCCGCCCGCATCCTGGAACAGGAACATCCTTCCTACGTCCGCGCTGTCGCTGCTTACTGCAGGGATGAGCTTACGATTGAAGGGCACCATGTTTCCGGCATGCACGGCCACCATTAATTCAGACTGAATATCTGATGATTTCAGATTCACATAGTATCGCCCGGAAACGGGCCGTTCACAAAGGAGGAGTTATAATGGCAGTCAAAAGAGCGCTTATCAGCGTATCTGATAAGACAGGTGTTGTAGATTTCGCAAGAGGACTTCATGAACTCGGCGTGGAAATCATTTCCACAGGCGGAACCATGAAGGCAATCGCAGATGCAGGCATTCCTGTAAAATCTGTTTCTGAAGTTACCGGTTTCCCGGAAATGATGGATGGCAGAGTCAAGACACTGCATCCGATGATCCACGGCGGCATCCTTGCTATCCGTGACAACCCGGAACATGTCAAGGCCATGAAGGAACACGGCATTACAGGCATCGACCTCGTAGCCGTCAACCTGTACCCGTTCAGGGAAACCATTGCAAAGCCTGATGTCACCAGAGCTGAAGCTATCGAAAACATCGATATCGGCGGCCCGTCCATGGTCCGTGCAGCAGCAAAGAACTACAAGTACGTTGCTGTTGTCGTCGATCCCAAGCAGTATGATGACATTCTTGAAAGAATTAAAAATGACCAGCTGACTGATGAATTCCGTCTGGACCTCTCCAGAAAGGCATTTCTCCACACAGGCCTTTACGACTGCGCTATCGCTGACTATCTGACAAAACAGGTTAATGGGGATAACGATACACTGCCGGATATTTACAGCATGGCTTATGTCAAGCTGCAGGACCTGCGCTACGGCGAAAACCCGCATCAGAAAGCTGCATTCTACAAGGATCCGGAAGCAACAGGCGGCATCGCTGCTGCCAAGCAGCTCCACGGCAAGGAACTTTCCTACAACAATATCGTTGATATGGAAGCAGCATGGGATCTTGCCTGCGAATGGAAAGACCAGCCGGCATGCGTCATCGTCAAGCACACGAACCCATGCGGCACCGCTCTTGGAAGCACAGCTCTTGAAGCATTCCAGAGAGCCTTCGACGCTGACAGCAAATCTGCTTTCGGCGGCATCGTTGCCATGAACCGTGAATGCGACAAGGAAACCGCTGAAGCTATGAAGCCGATTTTCTTCGAAGTCGTCATGGCTCCAAAATTCTCCAAGGAAGCTTTCGACATCCTCAGCACGAAGAGAAATATCCGTCTGATCGAAGTACCATCTTCCGAAAAAGAAGAACTCCAGCTGCACAAGGTTTCCGGCGGACTTCTCGTACAGACACCGGACAACAGCGCTGAAACAAGAAAAGACTGCAAGGTCGTAACTGACCGTGCTCCGACAGAAGAAGAATGGCAGGCACTGGAATTTGCATGGAAGATCGTCAAGCATGTCAAATCCAATGCTATCGTTCTGACCGGCAAGGACGTAACACTCGGCGTCGGTGCTGGACAGATGAACCGCGTCGGCGCAGCTGACATTGCCATTGCTGAAGCAGGAGAAAAATCCAAGGGCTCCGTCATGAGCTCCGATGCATTCTTCCCGTTCGGCGATACCATTGAAGCCGCAGGCAAGGCAGGCGTAACCGCTGTCATTCAGCCAGGCGGATCCATCAGGGATCAGGAATCCATCGATATGGCCAACAAGTACGGCATTGCCATGGTATTCACCGGTCACCGTCATTTCCGTCACAGCTAAGAGAGGAAGTTTAAATGAAAGTATTGGTTATTGGAAGCGGCGGACGCGAACATGCGCTGCTTTGGAAGCTCTCCCAGAGTCCTTCCGTTACAGAACTTTATGCAGTCCCGGGCAATGAAGGCATGGCAGACATCGCCTCCCTCGTTCCGGTAAAGAGCAATGAAGATATTCTGGATTTCGCAAGACTCATGCAGATCGATTTGACCGTAGCAGGACCAGAAACGGTTCTGACCGAAGGCCTTGCCGATCAGTTCGAGGCAGAAGGACTTGCTTTCTTCGGCCCGCCCAAAGCGGCAGCCCGCATTGAAGGCTCCAAGAGCTTTGCAAAATCTCTCATGAAGAAATACGGTATCCCGACAGCCGCCTATGAAGTATTCACTGACGAAGACAAAGCTGTCGAATACCTGAAGACACAGTCCTTCCCGATTGTCATCAAGGCTGACGGACTTGCAGCAGGCAAGGGCGTCATCATTGCCAAGGATCTGGAAGAAGCCACCCATACTGTCAAGGATATGCTCGAAGGCAATTCCTTCGGCGATGCAGGCCGCTCCGTTGTCATTGAAGAATTCATGACAGGCGAGGAGGCGAGCGTTCTCTGCTTCTGCGACGGAACGACTGTCGTTCCGATGGTTTCCTCCCAGGATCACAAGAGAATCGGCGACGGGGATACCGGCCCGAATACCGGCGGCATGGGCGCCTATGCTCCTGCTCCGGTCATGACCCGTGAACTCATTGAAGAAGCCAATGTAAGAATCCTCCGTCCGATGGCAGCTGCCATGAAGAAGGAAGGATATCCATTCAAAGGCTGCCTCTATGCAGGTCTCATGATCACCGATGAAGGACCGAAGGTCGTTGAATTCAACTGCCGCTTCGGCGATCCGGAAACAGAAGCTGTACTTCCGCTTCTCGATGGCGATCTTGCACAAATCATGCTCGACTGCGTCAACGGAAAACTTACACATGAAGAAGTGACATGGAAAGACGGCTATGCTGTCGATGTCGTCCTGGCGTCCGGCGGTTATCCTGCTTCCCATACATCCGGCGAAATCATCAGCGGCATTGAAGATGCCAAGAAGGAAGACTGCATCGTATTCCATGCAGGCACTGCTAAGAAGAACGGCGAATTCGTCGTCAATGGCGGCCGCGTGCTGAATGTTGTCGCCATTGCCCCGACGCTGGAAGAAGCCAAGGAAAAAGCCTACAAGGGCGTTTCCCGCATCCACTGGATGGGCATGCAGTACCGTCACGACATCGCTGACAAGGGCATCAAGCACCTGAAGGATCATCAGTAATTTCATAAGGAAATAAGAAAGGGACTTTGACAAAATGTGTAATCATTTTGCCAAAGTCCTTTTTGTGTTGGCATATTCGATTAGTGGATTATCCAACACGTTTATATATTGGCTTATAGGACATTTCGTGTTGTTTTTATAGTCGATGAGCCCCGTGTTTATCGGGCTCCATCGGCATTTTAAGACTTTCAGTAATTCTTAAAGGGTGGACAAAACGTGTTGGTAAAAAGCCTCAAACCCCTGATAAATACAGGCTAAAATGGGATTTTATCTTTTCAGTGTGAATAATCTTCTGGAAAGATTATCGTTATGAAAAATTGATGCCCTTATTGTGTCTTTATCTGCTGCTGATGCGGAAAAGAGCGCATTTGAACACAAACCTGGAAGTGCTGAGAATATGGGCGCTCTTACGCTTCCAGCTAATTGTGATGAGATGGATTACAGTGCAACTCAGGCGTATTTCAGTATGCCCCGTATTCTGCCCTTAATACAAGCATAATATAAATTTTTACCAACACGTTTTGTCCTATAACCCTATATATTTGTGTTATCTGAAAACCACAAAGGATGCTTCGCCTTCTTAGAAACTGCTGTTTTCGGCGCATGCGCGCCACTTTCTCCTACGGAGACAGCTCTGCGAAACAACAAAAGGAATCAGTTCTTATTTGCTTTAAACTTATATAACTCCGCTCGAGAAAAGGGAAAAACAGCGTTTCAGCGGATTTTGTCACAGTCCCTCTTTACGTGGGAACAATGGAAAGGAGGGGAGAAAGGGATAAACACTGTACAGAGTAATAATTGTGTTCATTTGCTCGCTATTGTTTACATCCATTTTACAAAGTAGACGGAAATTAGACGCATCTCCCTCTTTGGTTTTTACAACCGTTCGATAAACTAAAAACATCACAAAACCATTAAAAACAGCAAGTCATTTCAAGGAGGATAAAAATGGAACTTAAAAAATGGATGGCACTGGCAGTATCTTCAGCAGCAATCGTAGCAGTCGCAGGCTGCGGCGGCGGAAACTCCGCACCGGCTAAGAGCGGCGCTGCTTCTGGAGCAAAGGTTACCGGTCAGGTCACCGTTTCCGGTTCTTCTGCACTTCTTCCGCTCGCGAAGGATGCAGCAGCAAAGTTCAAGACAAAGAACCCTGAAGTTTCCCTGACACTGAATGCAGGCGGCTCCGGCACAGGCCTGAAACAGGTTGCTGAAGGATCCGTAAACATCGGCATGTCTGACGTACCGGCTGAAACAAAGCTCCCGAAGGAAAAAGCAAAAGACCTGGTTGACCACAAGGTCGCTGTCCTGACCGTAGCACCGGTTGTCAACAAGGATGTCGCTGAAACTGTTAAGTCCCTGACCAAACAGCAGCTGCAGGACGTATTCACCGCTAAGGTAACCAACTGGAAAGATGTTGGCGGCCCAGATGAACCGATCGTCCTCGTAACCCGTCCGACCACTTCCGGCACCAGAGCACTCTTCACTGAACTGGCTCTCGGCGGCAAGGAAGAAGCTTCCAACAAGTCCCTGGAAACCGACGACTCCGGCACACTGATGCAGAGCGTTGCTCAGACCAAGGGCGCTATCGGATACGTAGCACTGTCCTACCTCGTCAACAATAAAGACGTTGCAGCAATCGCTATCGATGGCGTAGCTCCGACACTGGATAACACCTACAACGGCACCTATCCGGTATACGGCTATGAACACATGTACACCAAGGGCGAAGCTAAAGACGCAGTCAAAGCTTTCCTTGCCTACATCCAGTCTGACGAATACGGCCATGAAATCGAAAAACAGGGCTACGGCGTAGCTTCCAAGATGAAGAAATAATCCAAGCCCTGGAAACACCTTACTGAAGAGTCATAAAACCGTACAGAACACAGAAGAGCGGCTGCACAAATGTGCGGCTGCCCTTCCTGTTTATAAAGAAAATTCATTTATGTAAATTATTAATATAATAAAGGAAAGTTAAAGACAAAAGGAGTTCTTATGGATCAAAATATGCGGCAGCAGCACATGTTCCGCAGAGAATATTTCGGAAAGAGCCTCGCGGTCCTCTGCGGTATGTTCCTTATCGTGCTGACGATTGCTATCGGTGCCTTCCTTCTGGCGAAAGGGATGCTTACCTTTACCCAGTTCCATCATTCTATCGGAGAATTCCTCTTCTCATCCGCATGGAAACCATCAGATACAGAAATGGGCGGCGGCCAGGTCGGCGCAGCTATCTACATCTGGGGTTCCATCCTGACCTGTACACTGGCACTTGTCATTTCCGTACCGTTCAGTCTGGCAACTGCCGTATTCATGACACAGATCGCACCGAAGCTCGGAGAAAGAATCATCCGTCCGGCTGTTGAAATCTTCGTCGGTATTCCATCTGTCGTTTATGGCTGGGTCGGCCTTGTCGTACTCGTTCCTCTCCTCCAGAGAATATTCGACCTGCCGCACGGCCAGTCCGTACTGGCAGCCGGCATCGTGCTCTCCGTCATGATTTACCCGACAATTACCTCGGTTTCCGCCGATGCGATCCGAAGCGTCAATAACAAATATGTAGAAGGCGCTTACGGACTTGGTTCGACACGCTGGCAGATGATTTACAAAGTCCTTCTCCCGGCTGCCCTCCCAGGCATCCTGACCGCTATCGTCCTCGGCCTTGCAAGAGCCTTCGGCGAAGCACTTGCGGTTTCCATGGTTATCGGCAAGATGAGAGCATTCCCGGACAGCCTCCTGGCTCCGACAAACTCCCTTACAGCAGCCATTGCTTCTGATATGGGCGGCGCAATGGACGGCGGGGAATTCAATGCAGCTCTCTGGTCCATGGCACTCCTGCTCTTTATCATTTCCCTTTTATTCATCCTTGTGATCCACCTGATCGCAGCTAGAAAGGAGAGAATCGCATGACAACCTCAGCCGCAGAAATTAGAGATCCGGCTTCCGAACTGCGCAAGGCAAGCGGTTCGCTCAAAAGAGCGCATCTGGCAGATCAGCTGGCAACAGGCGTATTCTATGTCGTATCCGGCGCATTCGTTTTACTTCTGATTTTCTTTACACTCTATGTAGTCTGGGACGGCATTCAGGCTTTCAGACCTGAAATCTTCTCCTTTGAGGCAACGGGCATCGGTAATCAGTTCTTTAACACCGTATACCTCGTCGTTCTTTCCCTTCTGATTTCCTGCCCGATCGGAATCATGGCAGGCGTTTACATGGCAGAATATGCTCCGCCAGGACGCGCAAGCAGCGCTTTCCGCATCGCAATCGAAACACTTTCTTCCCTTCCTTCGATCGTCGTCGGCCTGTTTGGTTATCTGGTATTCATCATCATGGCAGGATCCCAGTGGAATCTGTTCTCCGGCGCGCTCGCCGCATCGATTCTTTCCCTGCCGCTCATTACTGCAACGACATACGATGCTTTCGTAGCACTCCCGAAAGGTTATAAAGAAGGCAGCCTGGCACTCGGAGCTACACACTTCGAAACAATCTGGAAAGTCATGCTTCCGGCGACTGTCGGACCGATTGTAACAGGTATCATCCTGGCAGCCGGCAGAGGCTTCGGCGAAGCAGCAGCTCTTCTTTACACAGCCGGCATGAGTACCGACATCAGCTGGCAGGTATGGGATATCACCTCTCCTGTATGCCCGCTCAACCCGTTCCGCCCCGGTGAAACACTTTCACTTCAGGTATGGGCAGCCCGCACAGAAGGCGTGGGAGCTTCCGCATCCGATACCGCAGCTGCAGCATCAGCAGTATTAATGGTCATGGTTCTTGTATTCAGCATCGGCGCCCGTCTGGTAAGCCGCTATGTGTCTAAAAAGACAGAAGGAGAAAATTCATAATGACAACTAATGAATCCTTAGCGCTGCGCGCCAATCAGGCAGCAGCAGAGATCTCAGTTTACAACAATATCAGTTTTTCCTGCAGTCATGTAGATCTCTACTACGGCGCTTTCCAGGCACTGAAGGACGTCAACCTGCGCATTGAAAAGAATCAGATTACCGCTCTCATCGGACCATCCGGCTGCGGCAAATCCACATTCCTGCGCACGCTGAACCGCATGAACGACCTCGTTCCGGGCTGCCGCGTAGAAGGGGATATCCTTCTCTCCGGCGTCAATGCATACACCGAAATCGATCCGATCGTTCTCCGCCGTCATGTAGGCATGGTATTCCAGCAGCCGAACCCGTTCCCGAAGAGCATTTATGACAACGTTGCTTACGGTCCGAGACTCAAAGGCATCACCAAGAAATCCGATCTTGATGAAGTCGTTGAAAAGAGCCTTCGCCAGGCAGCAATCTGGGACGAACTGAAAGACCGTCTCCATAAATCCGCACTCGGACTTTCCGGCGGCCAGCAGCAGCGTCTCTGCATCGCAAGAGCTCTTGCCGTTGAACCTGATGTCCTCCTGATGGACGAAGCAACATCCGCACTTGACCCGATTTCCACAGCTCACATTGAAGAACTGGCTGTCAAGCTGAAGGAAGAATACACGGTCATCATGGTTACACATAACATGCAGCAGGCACAGCGTATCGCCGACAAGACAGCTTTCTTCTACTTAGGGGAAATGGTTGAATACGGCAATACCGAGAAAATTTTTGAACATCCGGAAATGGAAAGAACACAGCGCTATATTTCCGGCAATTTCGGCTGATACTATGGTAGAATATAAGTAGTGACGAACTGGCGGGTTCTATGACTTCGATCGGAAGGCATGGACCGCCGGCTTTCAGTATCTGTTATTTTACGAGGAGACGATTATGCCGTTAATTTACTGCGTAGAAGATGATGAAAGTATCAGGGAACTTGTCAGTTATGCCATGAGAGGGCAGGGATATAAAGTAGAGGGATTCGGCGATTCGGGCGAATTTTATGAAGCCGTCCAGAAGGACGTGCCCGATCTCATTCTGCTTGACATCATGCTCCCCGGAGAGGACGGACTTTCCATTCTGAAGAAAATCCGCAGCGCAGGCCCGCTGCAGAATGTTCCCGTCATCATGATGACAGCAAAAACTACTGAATTTGATATCGTGCAGGGACTCGATCTCGGCGCCGATGATTATGTAACAAAACCTTTTGGTATTATGGAACTCCTTTCCAGAATACGCTCTGTACTTAGAAGAACGAAAAAAGCGCCGGAAGCAGGGAGAAAACTTCTTACATACAGCAAGATTTCCGTCGATCAGGAGCAGCATATCGTAACTGTTGATGGAAAAGAAGTACAGCTCACATTAAAAGAATTTGACTTATTGTGCTATTTGATATTAAATAAAGGCATCGTTTTATCCCGCGACCAGATCATGCAGGCCGTTTGGGATTCACCCTTCGAGATGGAAAGCAGAACCATTGATATGCATATCATGAGTCTGCGCCAGAAACTCGGGAGCGAAGGCTCTGCCATCCGCACAGTAAGAGGTGTTGGCTACCGTCTGGGGGATCGAAAATCATAAGAAACCAGGAGAGATAAATGAGAGCAAGAGTATATAGGAGTCTCCTATCAATGGGGATTATTTCGGTACTGCTGACGTTCCTGCTGTCTGCCATTCTTTATTATCAGGGCATGCAGGACCAGTTCAGCCATGAAGTCGGTCATTTGACGGAAACAATGGCACAGGCATTATCGAAATCAGATGAAGCACGAAGTGAAGAGTACCTGGACCGCATGTTCAAGGAAAATCACGAGAAAATGCACATCGTATGGATGAACACAGATGGAACCGTTCTGTATGACAGCAAGCCTGATCCGGGAGGGGATTATCTGACGAATACTGTCGTTCAGGAAGCACTCGATAAAGGCAGCGCTTACGAAGTCCATAAGGAAGGCAACGATACGCCGAAGAACTATTATGCGACAATGGCTCCTGATGACACGATACTTCGTATATCCGTAGAAAGAGCGATTCCTTACAGGGGATTCTCCTCCTATTTACCTGAAATCATCGTATTCCTCCTTGTTTTCATGGTTGGATGCCTCGCGGCTGCCGAGAAGGAGACAGAAAAAATTCTCAGGCCGTTTCATCTTTTGGGAGATCTGGTCCAGCAGATCATGGAAGGCAGGCCCGCTCATAAGCTGCCTGACGATTACAAGGAACTCCAGCCTTTGATTGCAAAGTTGGAAGAACAGCACAACGATATAGAGAACTATCTGGAAGATATCGAGGAAGAAAGAAATACGATCCGCACTGTCGTCGATACGATTGCGGACGGCATTATCCTTTTGAATGAAGACAAGGAAATTGTCGATTACAACAAGACCGTCGAAGAACTCTTCGGACTGAAAGAAGACAAACGCTACAGAAGAATCGCAAGCCTTTATCATGACGAAGACTGGCTGCGCGCCATCGGCCGCGCATACCACGCTGAAGGACGCCAGGAATATACCATGACGCTTTTCGGCCGTCCTTACCGTATGGTCATGAATCATATCGAGCTGAATGATGACGAGGAGAAGGGCCTCCTGATCGTTCTGCGCGACCTGACAGCTGCATACACCGCAGAGAAGATGCGCCGCGAATTCTCTGCAAACGTTTCGCATGAACTGAAGACGCCACTGACATCCATCAGCGGCTTTGCTGAAATGATTGCAAACGGCATGTACCAGAAACCGGAAGACGTGCGTCTTTTCGGCAGCCGTATCATGAATGAGTCCCAGCGCATGCTGACGCTCATTGATACAATCATGCACCTTTCCAAGGTGGAAGAAACAGAAACAACGATTACATGGAAAACGGTATCCGTGGACAGCCTTGTCCGCTATGCCGCTGATCTCATCAAGCCGCAGGCAGATGCCAAAGGCGTGACGATCGACATTGATGCGCAGCCTCTCTATACCTATGGCAATCCTGCGCTTCTTTCCGAGCTCATCATGAACCTTCTGGACAACAGCGTAAAATACAACCACCAGGGCGGCCATATTTCCGTGCGCCTTGCACCGGAAGGCGAGGACAAGCTTACTATTTCCGTATCGGATAACGGCATAGGCATTCCGAAGGAAAAGCAGGGAAGAGTCTTCGAAAGATTCTACCGCGCCGACGAAAGCCGCACCAAGGCAACGGGTGGAAGCGGCCTGGGTCTTGCCATCTGCAAGCATATTGTCGAAAAACATAAGGGTACTTTGAACATCAGCAGTGTAGAAGGAGAAGGAACCACGGTTACCGCTATCCTCCCGCGCCTTTCTGATGCCGATGTGAACAAGGAAAACGCAGAAGCCCTTACTGCCAAGAAGGAAGCAGCCGACGCTGAGTCCGGGCGTCTGGCGGCACTGGAAGCAGAAGAAGATAAGGCAAGAGAAGAAGCAGCCAAGAAAGAAGAGTCAGAAAAGGCAGAGGCTCAAAAGAAAGACGAAGAAGCCAAATTCCACCATAAGGGAAAGAAGCTTAAAAAGAACAAGAAGTCAAAGAAGAAAAACTCTGACCATACAAAGGATGCTCCGTCTAAAGAAGACGACGAATCCAAGAAAAAGAAATAAGACACTAAAAAACCATGGAGATCAAATGACCTTCATGGTTTTTTAATGCCTGAAAGAGGCTTATCAGAAATCAGGCATTCTTTGCTGCGTTGAACAGTCCTGTCTTCTTGTCGTATGCAAGAGTGTAGGTGGATTCACCATTTGCGTTCTTGCCGTGGAAGAGGATTGCTTTCTTTGATACTTCGAAAGAACCGGTTCCGTAAGTCTCCGGAAGAGAAGAAGTGGAAAAGGCAGTCTTGAAAGAGCCCTTGCTGTAAGCAACGATTGTCATGCCAAGGCCGTCTCCTGTATCAACCAGGTAGAAACGCTGCCCGTTGCCGTCATTGATAAGAGGCGTAACAGTGACTTTGGAATCCGTATAAGTCGCACCGTTCGTTCCAGTCTCGGTGACCGCCTTGACCGGAAGGGAAGAAAGCGTCAGTGAGTCGTCATAGCCTTCGGCTGAGAAAATCATGTCAGCCTTTCCGGAAGTTCCGCTTGTCAGGTTGATGTCCAGGCGCTGGGCTGAACTAAGAGAGGTGTGGAAAGCAGCTTCGCCTCCATTGACCGCCATGATGGAAGGCTCGCCCGTGATCCAGTTGGCAGAAGCGCCGGCCGTGAAGAGCATGGAGCAGATCGCTGCAGAGATCAGAATTTTTTTCATGAAACCAACTCCTTTCACAATGTCTTATCTCTATTATAGTTGAAAAAGAAGAAAAAAGAATGTCAAAATCAGTTCAAGGTGTAAAAACAAGGCCGGAAAGGCTGCTTTAGGGGATAAAAGAGTGGGGAATCGCAAGTAAATAGCAAAAAGATAAAGAAAATAAAGACGGTCTTAAAAAGAAACCTGGCTGATCATAAAGGCAGAAAAAGAATAATGGAGAGTAAATATAATTCACAACAGAAGAGGAATCAAATCATTTGTCATGCTTTAAAATATCTGTTAATGCAAATAGCATACTATTTATTAAGTTATAGTTATAATGGTATAGCAATAAAAGGGCAGCAGTAAATAAAATGACAAGAGGAGGCTAAAATGGTGTTTGACAGATAAATAGGCCGTTGCTATAATAATATAAGCTTAAGTCCGAGAGACAAAACAAGCAAAACTTGTGAGCTGATCGGATTCTGGCGAGATGTCATCGAAGCGAAAAACGCTTGTCAAAACCTTGAAAGAAATTTCAAAAAAGAATTTGACAAAAACGAAAACGCGTGATATGATAATCAAGTCGCTTGAAGAGCGATGATTCTTTGAAAACTAAACAGTACAGCGAACGAATAAAACCGATGTGCGAGGTAGAAATACCGAGCAATTATTTGAGCAAGTAAGGCAATAAAGAGCCAAACGAACAATCTATCATGGAGAGTTTGATCCTGGCTCAGGACGAACGCTGGCGGCGTGCTTAACACATGCAAGTCGAACGGGAGGAAAAGAGAAGCTTGCTTCTTTTTGAATCTAGTGGCAAACGGGTGAGTAACACGTAAACAACCTGCCTTCAGGATGGGGACAACAGACGGAAACGACTGCTAATACCGAATGTGTTCCGGAGACCGCATGATTTCCGGAAGAAAGGATGGCCTCTATTTATAAGCTATCGCCTGAAGAGGGGTTTGCGTCTGATTAGGCAGTTGGTGAGGTAACGGCCCACCAAACCTACGATCAGTAGCCGGTCTGAGAGGATGAACGGCCACACTGGAACTGAGACACGGTCCAGACTCCTACGGGAGGCAGCAGTGGGGAATCTTCCGCAATGGACGAAAGTCTGACGGAGCAACGCCGCGTGAGTGATGACGGCCTTCGGGTTGTAAAGCTCTGTGATCGGGGACGAATGGCTGGTATGCTAATACCATATCAGAGTGACGGTACCCGAATAGCAAGCCACGGCTAACTACGTGCCAGCAGCCGCGGTAATACGTAGGTGGCAAGCGTTGTCCGGAATTATTGGGCGTAAAGCGCGCGCAGGCGGCTTCTTAAGTCCATCTTAAAAGTGCGGGGCTTAACCCCGTGATGGGATGGAAACTGGGAGGCTGGAGTATCGGAGAGGAAAGTGGAATTCCTAGTGTAGCGGTGAAATGCGTAGAGATTAGGAAGAACACCGGTGGCGAAGGCGACTTTCTGGACGACAACTGACGCTGAGGCGCGAAAGCGTGGGGAGCAAACAGGATTAGATACCCTGGTAGTCCACGCCGTAAACGATGAATACTAGGTGTAGGAGGTATCGACCCCTTCTGTGCCGGAGCTAACACAATAAGTATTCCGCCTGGGAAGTACGATCGCAAGATTAAAACTCAAAGGAATTGACGGGGGCCCGCACAAGCGGTGGAGTATGTGGTTTAATTCGACGCAACGCGAAGAACCTTACCAGGTCTTGACATTGACTGCAATCCCGAGAAATCGGGAGTTCCCTTCGGGGACAGGAAAACAGGTGGTGCACGGCTGTCGTCAGCTCGTGTCGTGAGATGTTGGGTTAAGTCCCGCAACGAGCGCAACCCCTATCTTATGTTGCCAGCACGTAATGGTGGGAACTCATGAGAGACCGCCGCGGACAACGCGGAGGAAGGCGGGGATGACGTCAAGTCATCATGCCCCTTATGACCTGGGCTACACACGTACTACAATGGGTGTCAACAAAGAGAAGCAATGGGGCGACCCGGAGCAAACCTCAAAAACACACCCCCAGTTCAGATTGCAGGCTGCAACCCGCCTGCATGAAGCAGGAATCGCTAGTAATCGCGGGTCAGCATACCGCGGTGAATACGTTCCCGGGCCTTGTACACACCGCCCGTCACACTATGAGAGTCAGAAACACCCGAAGCCGGTGAGGTAACCGTAAGGAGCCAGCCGTCGAAGGCGGAGCTGATGATTGGAGTGAAGTCGTAACAAGGTAGCCGTATCGGAAGGGGCGG
>ERZ779892.129-NODE-129-length-84947-cov-6.309947_pt1 | contig 84947 bp, 123 predicted proteins | sample MGYA00511552_ERZ779892 | MGnify/ENA primary metagenome ERZ779892 (study PRJEB29588, sample SAMEA2154561) | human gut metagenome | biome: human gut; feature: human-associated habitat; material: faeces | place: Denmark | collected 2008/2010 ... | reverse complement strand
CACACAAGCGCCATATATCGACCCCTATTCTTATAGACCATACCCCCGCCCCAGCCGAGCACACGACACACGACGGAGCTTTACACAGTCGTACAGCTCCCCCCACACTTTTATATATAAATATCCAAGATATATATTATATATACTTAAGATTTATAATATATGTGTGTATATATTGTGTATATATCTTTCTATAGGTATATATAAAATAAGCGCTGCCAAGAAGAGAGTGAACCGCACACAGAAAGAATACACACAGCCACCGCAGAGCAATACCACAAAGAAGAGAGAGAACACCGCCAAGAGAAGCAAGGACACAGCAACACCCAACACAACACGCCGCTGACTGTCGAACCATTTTAATACAGTTCTTCAGACGGGAAGTGTCGCCGACTCGCGCTTGTTCACGATTTCGAGAGCATTTGCGAGATTTTGCGAGTTTTCAAAAACTCCACGAAAACAGCCGTCAGCGCAGCCGAAGCCGTCTAACTCTGGTCATTTGTGTAATAATGACCAGAGAAGACGCCCCGCCCCCACTTACAAAACCGCGCGGGGGCTTGATTTTTCAAGGTTTTCTGGTGGCAGTCCCATTCTCTCACTCATTCACTTCCTCCCTCCAACCATCCCAGCTTCCATCCCCTCCCCCTACTTAAAAATCAAATTTAAGATTTCAAAAGGTTCTCTGGCCGAAGGTGTTATTTACAGGCAAAATCCCCATATTCAATTATAATTTGGTTAAAATGCAGATAATCATTTGCTCTGGTTTTGCGTTATTCGCGTCTGTCGCGTTCTCTGACACGTTTTACGCGTCTCGGTGGTGTAGTTTCATCCCCGAATATTAAAGTCGATTTTAATGGCGTTTTCGTGCGTTTTAAGGCATATGGTTTCCAAACAACTCTTAGCCTACTCTCAGCTAATACCCGGTTTACACTCAGCAGAGTTTCGTCTGTCGGTCGGACATGGTTGAGATAGTGACCGGCGCAGAGCGCGAAAAAAGAGGCCACCTCCATAGAGATGACCTCTTGATATTTTATTCGGTATAATCAATTTCTCCGGCTTTTATGCGGGGGAGCTCGGCGGTGACTATTCGCCTTCCGCACCGTGGGCAGGAAAACGGCTGAAAATGCCACTCGCGCATGTACCCCGATGACGTGTTTCCGCGAAGCGACAATGATGGAAGCGTATAACCACAGTGTTCGCATACCGGCTTGAACTTCATGGTAGTTGTATCTGACTCTTCGCCGAGGAAGGTTCCTTCAAGCAAATCCGTCGAGTGGTCAACCTCCGTAAGCCGCACCAGTTCGGCCATTGCGTCGTAGGCTTCGTAAGAAGTATCGAAGAGCATACCTCCCATCACCCCGTTTGTGTCGTCTGTGCACAAGAGGCACTCGCCCCAACCATCGTGGTGGATGCCGTAGCTCAGACCGCTCCACGGGTCTGATTCGTATGCACATCCGAGCTCACCATGATAGTTTCCCTCGTCATCATGCACGCCGATGTGCAGCGTCTCCTTGCCGCAGGACGGACACCTATACATCTTCGGCGTTCCGTTGAGAGCACACACGATGCCGTAACAGTACACCTCGCCCTCCTCCATGATCTTGAACTCTGCGTGTGGTAGCTCGGTCTCGTATGCCCATGAGCAGTCTCTTCCTTCGGGACACCACACTGCTTTGATAGGCAGAGGCCGTCCTTCTCCGCGCTTGAGCACGCCGCCCTCGAAACAGTCGCACTCTCCGTCTATTGAGCCCCTCAACTCTGCGAGGTCGTCGGATGCGCCGAACACGACGAGGAAATCCAGATTTCTTGCGAGGATTGCTTCATCTTCTGTTATCTCATTACCATACTGCCGCCCATCAAGTTTCGCGGCAAATTCTTCAACTGTCATTTCTTGTCCACCTCGTCTATAAAGGTCGCCGCTTCATCTGCGACGTGTAGTAAGAACGCCAGCGGATTACGGCGGAAAGTATCTCCCGCTGCTCTGGCTTCTCCCTCCTGCCATGAACTCATGTGATAGCGGATTGCGGTCGCTTCGTCTACTGACAGAGACATGAACTGCTGGAGAATGAAAACGCTCTTTTCTCCGTGGCCGAAAATGAACTTCTCGTCAATATCGTAAGCCTGTACTGTCTCCCAAATGAAATCTCCACCCGCGTCGTGCTTCACTGTCCACTTCTCCGCAGCGGCAACCTTTTCAGGATCGTATGTTTTCTGGTTGCGGCAGTTCGGCTTGTACATGTTGGCCTTGCAGAGATCATGGAAAAGCGCGACTATTGCGATGGTTTCTTCGGTATATGGGCAGCTATCGCCATATTCCTCGCGCAGAAATCTGCACAGTCTATCATACACATTCAAACTGTGTTCGCACAGTCCGCCAGGTACTGCGAGGTGATGGCGCGAACTCGCCGGGGCTTCAAAGAAGTCCGAGTGCAGGTCAAGCCACGCTATCAGACCGGTCGTGTTGTCGCGTGTGATGTTTTCCGTGACGATATTGACAAATTCTTCCTTGTTTCTCTCGATGTTAATCATTTTACTTTACTCCCTCTTCAGTACAGTTGCCGGTTTCGCATAGATAGTGTTCCTACCTGGCGTTATCCCAATTTCTCGTAATTCCTTGGCCGACAACGTGTGAGTGGATGTGAACACGATAGTCGCTGTCGTCCGATTCGGGCAAGCGACACATTCACATACGTGCTGACCGCTCGATTCATTTACCCTAAACGGGCAGTTGCTGGCGTAGCACTCCATTATTCAACCTCTTTCAACCAGAACTCACGGCGGCAATTATTGCAGTCTTTGGTGCCGCATTGCGAGCACTGGCCGTTTTCGTCTCTAAAGCTTGCGACGAAACGCCTAGGGCAAATATCCACAAATCCATCATCAGTCATCAGAACTTCCGGCCATTGTTTTAAAAATTCGCTCTGTCTGGTTTTTGGTGGGTGTGCCTCAAGCCACTTCTCAACGATGACAACCGCCTCTTTCGGGCTTTCCTGACACCATACTGCGCACGACGCATTTTTGCTAAGTGGGCAGCCATCGCACCGATAATAAGCCTTGCACATCTGATTCTTTGCTTTCAAAAATTCAACTGCGTCCATTATTTACCCTCCATTTCCCGCCGCAGCGCTGCCCCCATCTTCACCATTTCTTCCAGCGTCGGGGCGTGCTCGCACACGAAACTGCTACGGAAGAAACAGTTCGCGCATAAGTGCCCTCCCATAAGCACCCAGCACCGATTACTCAACGCTCGGCAATCCTCCTTGAGGTTGGCGTTTTCTTCTTCCAGAGAGCCCACCTTTTCCGAATACTGCTTTTTCAGCTTCGACAGCTCCGCCTTGAGCCTTTTATTTTCCTCGGTCGCGTCCGAGGACATTTTGTTGCGAAATTCATTTAAGTCCATTCGTTACTCTCCTTTCCGCATGTGAGCAAAAATCTTTTGGGTATGGATTGTGCAGCCCGTCTTGACGCACGCAAAATCCATTGCCGGTGAGCGCATACATGCTGTAGAAATTACATTCTTCACACCTTACCACTTTTATGACATCCGCTGCTGGGACATCGTTTATGGCCTTTGCAATTCGGCAAGTGCTTGTCTGTCCAAGCCACACCTCTTTTACTGCTGCTTTCATAGCCACTCCACGTTCTATGAGATCATCCATTCCCATTAGGCATCACCTCGTCTTTTTTCGGGCACAGCACAAACGAGAAATTCTCGTCGCAAGCATCACACTGCATCTGAAGCAGGTCGCACGTACACAGCAGATCATCAATGCTCATGTCTTTTACATGGAAATGTTGGCATTTCTTATCCCAGCAGTCTTTCGGAAATCTATCGTTCATCAGATGTATCATCCCTTTCTCTCGGAAACGCTATGATCGCACCTTCGTACAATTTGCTCCTGTCAACTTCGCAACTGTCAAGGAGTATTTCCCGAAGCCTTCCACGTACAATAGCTACGCTGGCGGCTATCACGTCGTCGGGAATATCAAGTGTTATTTTCATTTCTGTTCCCCGTCACCACCCGTAAAAGAGCACGGTTTTTGTTTCCCAGTCTATGGACTTATACAGCCTGACCAACTCGAAAATCTGGTGTTCATATTGATATGAATCGCTTATGGATTCATGCGTTTCATCAAGGTCAATAGCGCCGAGTCTCTCCCACCATTTAAGTCTTTCGTGGATAAAGTCGCGTATTTTATCTATGCTCCTGATGTCATCCCGCTCTATGGAAAAACCTACCGGAAGAAATTGCTTTCCGCCATCCACGAGTAAGTCTTTATACCCCTCTATGATCTTGCGCTTGTATATCTCGATAGCTTCAAGCACGCCGGGCTTACCAACAACATACGGAAGATAGTCTGAAACATTCTTCTGGACTTCTTTATCTGTGAACAGCGGTTCGCCCTTGCTATAAATCCGGTCTGCAGTATCGTCCCAGTACAGTTTTCCAAACTCAAAGATTCTTTTTTTGTCGAGGAATTTGTCATCCCCAAAATAGAACCAGCCGTCTTCGACTTCTACGCCCCCTGATTTTGCATAATCGTAAAGCTCATTCAAGGTCATGTTCTTGACCGCTTCGCACTTGCTCTTGTCTACAAGATAAAAATAATGCCTATATCCCATTCTTACCGTCCTTTCTAAACATCACTATCCGAACCACGTCATCGACCTGCACTTCCGTGTCCTCAAAGCGCGTTCTTGATACCCGCCATGACTTTCCGACGCAACGCAAGGAATCTTGCATAAGCTTTCTCCATCGTCACTCACCTCCGTCCCAACTTCAACCACATGGCATCCGCGATTGAGAACAGCGCCCATGTTATGAAAAATTCGGTTTCAAGTTTTTCCTCATTCATGTAATACCAAATTGCCACTAAGAAATACAAAAGACTCATTCTCTCTCCTTATTCGTCAAGCCCAAGACTCACAAACAGTCTCTTGGCTTCCTCGTCATACGCCTTATAATCCGGATACTTGTCCAAAATATCAGCGTATTTGCACCGCTTCTGTCCGCCGCATGCCTTGCGGTCTTTGCAATATACGCAACCGTATTTTTTCTGCGAGTCCGGATTGACACCTACATACCCCTCCGAGCTGCCCAAGCCCTCGCGCGAGCCTTTTCGCACCTTGGTACAGCCGCAGTTTCTGACTCGTCCTGTGCGGATATCATAGCCACGGCGGACAAAGGTTTTCCCGCATATCCGGCAGCGGCAGTTGAAATACGCACCCAAAGACCCACCGGAGATCTTTTCGTTGTAACTCAGGACTTCTATGTCGTGGAATGTCTGCCCTGATATGTCGATGATTTTCATGTTGTCTCCTCTATTGTCTCAAGCAAAGCAATCAGCCCGAAGAACGACCGCGGGTTTGTCCCGGTCTTTTCCTTTGCCGCTGTCAAATGAAATTCCACTGTGGAGTTGTTCATGTTCAGCGCTCTGGCCGTAGCTGTGGCGTTCATATTGTTTTCGGCATAAGTGCAAATTACGCGCTTGCACTTCTCGGTTAATGGCCGTTGGCTTTTGTCCATTCGGCTTCCCTCCCCTCTGCATAATGCGAATATTTATTCATCCGGTAGAAATTCCGCGGGGCATATCATATTTGTCTCTATCAGGAACGCCAATTTGAACTGCGATACTGTAAATATTCCCTCTTTCACGAGAAATTCTACGCCGTGTTTCAGCGCTTCTCCATCAATCACGGTTTCTTGCGGATAGCAAACAAACTGCGTAACAAAGCGCTTTACCACCTCAAATTGTTCGCTCGAAGCCCACACGGTAATCCCTCACCTCCGACATGTCTACGACGCTCAACCTTGCTTGACAATGAAAAGCACCAGAATCGTCCTGCCGAAATCTCCACTCTATGAAACGGCCAAATTCCTCGGATGCAACAATCTTTTCTATAAAATCCTGCTTGCCGAACTCCTTTATAATATCTTCACCGAAGGTTTCCATCTGTGCGCGTGAATATATCCTTGAAGCTACGAAAGTTTCAGGACGCAAATTGATCTGAACAACTTTAGGCGGCGGCAGTTGCTCTGTATACCCGCCCAGTTTGCGTATGATCCAGCTCTTAAATTTGTTCATCGTTCATTCTCCCTTCCATCACGAAAAGACTTTGCTGTGCCGTATATTCGTTGAAGCGCTCTTCTTGAAGCTTGAAATACGTTGGGTCTATTTCGCACCCCACGAAATCAAGTCCTGCGTCATAGGCCGCGATTCGGCTGCTGCCGCTTCCGAGATGCGTATCAAGAATCCGGTCTCCGGGTTTCGCGTAGTTTTTGAAAATCCACCGATAGAGTGCGACTGCCTTTTGCGTAGGATGAATCCGTTTCTCGTTCAGTTTTTTGTTCCCCTGCTGAATCGTGCCCTCTTCAACGCTCTTCCCTTGCAGCATCCCGTTCCACATAAAGCGGAATATCCTGACGCTGGTAAAGAGGTCTGTCGCCGCCAACTCGCAGTCAGAGAAACTACTTGAGGAATTGCACTTGTCCCACACGATTCGCCCCGGCGCAAAGTGGTAATCAAAGTAATTGCATCCCCACACTATGTAATGCTTGGCTACACGCTGAAGCTCTTCAAAATACTCTGCACCGGGTATATCCCACTGTGGGGATATGGGATAATCTCGATGAACACCGATTTTGCTGACGCGGCTGCCGTAATAGCCACGCCTTTCCGGCCCTGAGAAATACGGAGGATCCACAACTGCGAGGTCGAACGCCTTGTCAGGCACTCTGCGCATGTACTCCATGCAGTCGCAGTTGACTACTATGCTTTCGCTCATTTCATCACTCCCTTACACTTCATCTCCCCATGCGTCCCAGCCAAGGAATCGTTCTCTCGCAAATATCTCTATGCGCGGCTCATAGCTCACCAGTTCTATCATACGGCGCATTTCTTCGGGCTTGCAGCTATGCACAGTTTTGGGGGCATAGAATCCCGTTTTCCCCTGACAGCGTTTACCTTCGGGAGAAACTTTGTAAGGCAAGCGCTTCTTCGTCGTTGCAAATATGCAATGTTCAGTCAGTCCTCTGTAATACTGTCCCAAGCCCTGCTGATTCTTCATCCACGTTATCGTTGTCACATACTCAAAGCCCCACGCCTTTACGCAATCAATTGCAGCGGGTAGATAATTATTGGTAGCCCAGCAGTATAAGTGGCAACCCTCAGGGTCTGCGAGCTGCATAACCGGGAGCGCCTTAATCTCGGCAACAGACATCAAACTGTAGTGCTTGTCCGCTCCGCGCTTGATTTTGCCGCCCCCCCGCTCCGGCCACGGCGGGTCTATGTAGATTGTGCGGTATTTGCCGCTTGGAAAGTCGCTCATACGCCCTCCTTGATTTTGAAAAACTGACAGCCGCGGCCTTTATCGCAGTCGTTGGCACAGAATCGGCATGGATTCGCATCGAGCACCAACAGTTTGATGATTCGGCACAGCCGTTCTATCTCGCGTCTTTGGTTCTGAATCAAAAGGTCTTTTGGCGTCATAATTTTTTCCTCCAGCGCACTTTCATTTCGTCAAGTACGAGTTCCGTCTGTTCGTATCTCTGCCCCGTCCAATGAGTTCCGCCCGCTTGCCCGTCGCATATCCAGTTTGACGCGCGAAGTGACGCTCCCTGCTCGCTTTGTCGAGTATAAGTAAAAATCCTTTTATAGCCGAGGGCTTGAGCTGCGCGGCAAGCCGCACCGTATAATTTTGAGCACGCATTATAGGTGCCGTCTGTACAGCACCGGGTCACTTCAAGTGTGAGACCATCGTCAAGATAACGTCCCACCGGGCGACCGACTATGACTACTCCGCAGAGTTTATCCCCGTCGTAACACGCTATGGAAAACTTGTGTCCGGCCGGCGGTTTGTTATGTCGATGATGTTCGCCAACAAAGGCTCGTGCCGTCGCAAAGTCACAGGGTTTTAATTCGAGCATATCTACATCCACTCCTATTTGTCGTCGGAACACTTGTCCAGCGTCACAACCCGAATAATCCCCGCATTGGCGATCATCCTGCGGCAGATGGGGCAAGGTTCCGGGGCTTCGAGAGGTTCCCATATAATATGTGTTATCTCTCCGTCGCGCCCCAGTGCCATCCGCGCCCACTCTCCATACAGATACATCGTCGAGCCAAGCATTTCACTTCTGGAAGCCGATATAATGGCGTTCTGCTCCGCGTGGACACTATGGCAATCGGAGTAGTCCCCGCTGTTGCTGGGCTTGTCCAGACGTTTACAGGAGCCTATATCACAGCAATTAGTCTCGCCACGCGGCGCACCGTTGTAGCCCGTGGCGATTATCTCGTCGTTCTTCACGATGACTGCGCCATACCGGCGCTTGAGGCAGGTGCTCCTCTGCGATACGGCTTGAGCTATTTCAAGGTAGTAGGCATCTTTCGAGATTCGTTTCATTCCGCACCCTCCGTTTCTATGTCTTCGATATCCAGCTGCCCCGGCAGAACGCCGTCCTCCATCCACCAGTGGTATACATCGACGCCGGTGTGCCACGACTCGGCGCTCAATCCGCGTTTTTTGCGTTCGTTCAGCATTCTTTCAAAAGCGTTGATGTACATCCTCTTGTACTTAAGGTAGCGGGTAAACTCTCTATACCGCATTTTACCTGCCATCGGGCAGCCGACGCAGCCCACGCGATGCCAGCCCTCGCAGTACAGCGGATTACATTCAACGTGCTGATCTGCGAGGAAATCCCACACGTCGGATTCCTGCCAGTCGATAATCGGATTGCAGACACGCTTGCCCTTGAGCGTGCATGTCTCAAAGAGCCGCCTATCTTCATCGTTATCGTTGTTCAGCAGTATGGACTTCTTCCGATCTGCGTGGATTATTTCAAGGCTGCTGCGATTGTTCTTCCGTGCTGTGCTCTCCGCCCAGCGCACACCGGTCGCCATGAACCTGTTGCGGCCTGTTGTCTCCTTGAGTACTGCGCAGCAGTAACGGGCTAACCGTGTCGGTGGCATAAGCTTAATTGGTATGAGTTTCCACATACTTGTAGGCTTGCCCTTATACGCGGGGTAATGGATCGTATAGCTAACGCCTTTGAGTTCGTATTCCTGGGCGCGTTTACGGACATGATAGACAGTCTCGGGCGCGTCCGCGGTCGTGTGAGAGTGGGCTATTTCAAACGGGATTCTGGCATTCTCCGCGAGCTTGCAGATCACGGCGCTGTCCTTGCCGCCGCTGTCGGTCAGCAGCAGCGGACGGTGATACAGGCGCAGCGACATATCCGACGCCAGCCGCAGCCGCTCCATTGCAGTTTGTTCTTTGTCCATTACTCAACTTCCTCCACATAGCACCATGACATTTTAACTTTACCGTCTCTTTCATCTTCAAGTATTTTTACCAAATCTGTTTTGTTCTTTTTATTGAAATCCTCAATCAATTTTACAATGTGCTTTTTGTAATTTGCGTTATTATAGCACTCCATAACTTTTAGAACTTTGCTTGCGTGTTGTACATTTTCAGCTGGAGTACACCACTCTAAATTCTGAACGAAATTATTTTTTGTGTTTCCATCTTTGTGGTTTACAAATGGTTTGCGCATCGGATTTTCGATAAAATATTGCGCCACGAGCCTGTGCACATAAAATCTTTTTCTTTTTCCGCTATTATACAAGTCTACATATAAATACCCTCTCTGATTATCTGTTGGAATTTTTTCTTCCATTGTATTTACATTAAAAACTTTACCATTACTTGTAATAGCATAATTTTCAAATCCATCAATTATTTTCATAAACATAGTACCAGCTCTGCGGCGGGCGCGTGATCGGCACCGGTTCTGCTCCGAATTTTGTCTGTCGCAAGCCGGTAAATTCGCGCAGCTCACGCGGTTTGTCGTAGACCTTTAGTCCGGAGATGTGCCAGCCGAATACGCCGAAATAGCCATATCCTTCTTCCGGAGCATTTTTCAGTTCATAAGCTTCAATCTGCTTCCTTGTTAAGCAAGACTGACGCGCCATGTCTTCGTGAGAAATGTCCACACCATATAAATGGTCTGCCGATGAGTATTGGTAAATCCAGTCGCATACAAACTCACCGATGACCTTGCCGTTCCCACATTTATCAAACGCGTTATGGCTGTGGTCGTCCGCATAGGAATACTTCGGCTCTGTCCAAAGCTGTTTCTTCGCGTCCTTCGTGCAGTAGATGTAGCACTTAAACGGCGTGTCCAGCTTCGGGCGCGTTTTCCGCACCTCAATAGTTTTTTTACCGTTAACGATTTTTTCACACCACTTTGGGCGTATGCTGATTAAGACTGCCTCTTGCTTTGTCATTAACACACCGTTTCTCCTTTCAAAAATTTGTCTACATCGCCGAATATACCGGCATCCTCGTCTCCGAAATGTCTCTTTACGACAGCTATCGGAAACTGTTCAATTTCGCTTGCCCAACGGCAGTTTTCCGCGCCGTGGATTTCAGCCCAGCACAGCGGAAACCCGCCTATTCCATCGAACAGTGAGCCAAGCGTTGCGCCCTCCGGCAGATACTCGCTTATGCGGCGCAGAAGCCACTTCCAGAACGGGAGGGCAATGCTGTTGCCGAGGGCTTTATATTTCGGCGCATCAGTTTCCTTATGTACTCGCCCTTTTTCATCCGTCCATTCACCTATGTCAACCCATCCGTCTGGGAAGCCTTGAAGTCTGGTACATTCAAGCGGCGTTAATCTGCGCACCACATTTGACTGGCGGCATACATTGTTGAGATTGAGACTTGAGCCCCCAGATTCTTTAGCTTGAAGCGTACCGTTAACATTGCCGTTCTCAGTGAAATTTCTGCAATCTACGGTGCAAACGAGATCGGTTGGAGATTTATACTGCCGAGCGCTTTGCGTAGACGCTACATCACTCTCGGATAACGCCGAAGAACTTTGAAACGCATACGTCAGCGGTACTTGATTCCCGCCTGTGCCCATCCTTGCTTGTAGGCTTGGTGCGACCTCGCCGCACTCTCTTATGACATCATTCGCATGGCTCATATCTAATATTGTGTTGGACTTGAACGCTGCAACTATATGCTTGTCCGCCGAGGTGATGGTCGGCGCAGGATCGCCGTCCTTGCCGATTCCGAGACCGTTCCCGCTACCGTCGTTTTTGCGGGTATCTCCTCCGTTTTTGAATCGCGTCGCTTTGTCATTTATGGGGATGACTACCGGCTGATTGTTCCCTGACATTCCTGCCGCCGCGGTGAGCGTCGGCGCTTTATCGTCTGCCCTTATTTCAGCGCCGCCCTGTTGAGTTGCCATGCAAAAGAGCGTTTGGTCATTGCCCGTCCCGAGCGTGCCGCTCTTTTCAGTTTGAACTAAAGCGCCTTTTCCGCCTCCGTCACAGCCCCCCCCGGATGCGGACTGTATAAGAAGTGCCTGCTTCAACTGTTCCGGCAGGTCTTTCCCTCTGCGTTCCGCTCTCCGTAAAATCCCCTGACACGCTGCGCGGCTCAAATAGTATTTTGTGGGCGGTGCTTCCTCCAAAATCTGCGACAACCGAGATTCTACGGCGGCGTTGGGGCACTCCCCACCATTGCGCATCGTGGATTCTATAAGCCACGCTCCATCGTCCTCCCACATCGCGGTAGCCCCCCCATGTAGGCCATCCATGTTCAGGCACTTGAATATGGGGCGCTTCCGGTTCTGCGATTTTGATGATTTCTTCGAGGACTGCCGCAAAGTCGTTTCCTCCGTTGCTTGACAGGGCACCGGGCACGTTATGAGTTGTAAGCAATTATGAAAAGACCTCCTTCCAAAATATTGAAATTTCTTTGAGAATTAAAAAGATGCTGTGCATAATTTTCCTTTATACTGTGAGCATCACAATATAAAGGAGGCAAACTATGCACAGCAGAAAGACAGTTCCAATCATTGACTTGATGAGCGCAGCAAATATGGAGTTGATCCGTCTGGACTTCAAGTCGTCAACCCTCAGTCGGCATAGCAAGGAGTTCCGTAGCTTCTCCAATTATTGCAGAGAAAACGAGATCACCGCTTATGACGCAGAAACCGGACCACAATACTTCCAACACTGTTATGGTTTGGACATCGGTAACTCCACCGCAAAACTGACCAAGCAACAACTGGACACACGCTGTTCGATTCGTTTTTTGGATGACATCTTTCAATTTGGGTATGCACTGCGATACAGCCACCATGACTACACAGTGCCACGGCAATATGTCGATTTACTGGAAGAATACCTTGCATGGTGCCACAGAAATAATAGTTCTGATGGTACTATCCGTGTCAAGCGGACAAAGATACGGCAATTTTTTTGCTTTCTGGATGGGCGCGGAATAGAACTTTCAGATTTAACCGCTGCAGAAATTTCGGACTTCATGACCACCCTGTGCCGCTACCATCGTGCAACTATCCATGTATTCAGCAGTGTTTTACGTGATTTCTTCCGCTATCTCCATGAAAATGGGATATTGGACGATGACTTATCTTCAAGTGTTCCAAGGCCAAAGATCTACGTTGAAGAAAATATCCCCGAAACGTGGGCCCCAGAGGAAGTACGACAATTATTGTCCGTTATTGACCGCAGCAATGCGATTGGAAAAAGAGATTACGCGATGCTTCTGCTTGCTATTCTGCTGGGCATGAGGGCTGGAGACATCTGTGCATTGAAATTCAAAAATCTGGACTGGCACCAGAAACTGATCACCTATACACAGCAAAAAACGCAAAAGGTCAATACACTGCCTCTGCTCCCTGTAATTGGCGATGCCATCATTGACTATCTGAAAAATGGGCGGTTGGATTCTGACTGTGATAATGTGTTTATCCGCCATATCCATCCTTACGGAGAATTCCAGTCCAGCACAACTCTTTCCGAAAACCTCAAGCGATATATGAAATATGCAGGTATGACAGTAAAGAAGCGCAAAGCAGCCCATTCACTGCGTCATACTCTGGCAAGCAGCCTCTTGTATGATGGTACACCGCTTATGACGATCTCCAACATCCTTGGGCACAACAGCCCAAAAACGACCTCCGTATATACCAAAGTAGACCTTCCGGCCTTGCGGAAATGTGCATTGTCTTATGGAGAACGGAGGGAATTGATATGACTTCAAAAATGTTGTTGGAGCAGTATATGGCGGAACGTCATGCTCTTGGGTTCAGCCTGAAAACGGACGAGGGTTGTATCCGGCGCTTCCTCCAGGACTTTGCTGAGCCCGATGATGGAGAGATTTCGTTTACAAAAGAATATGTTTTAGACCATATTGGAAACAGACGGAACCTGCAAACCAATACCATCCTCAGAGATGTCAGCGCAATCAATGGATTTCTCGATTTTGTGATCCGCAAAGGCTATACAGCATATAAGATCCCTCCTAAATCTCTCCCGAAAGAAAACCGCAATTTTAGAGCCTATATTTTTACGGACGACGAGATTGAGCGGATGCTGACTGCAGCGGATCATGTGCCATTTACGGAGCAGAACCCTGCACGAAAATACCAGATTCCTGTTATGTTCCGAATCTTATTCAACTGCGGATTGCGTACTTCTGAATTGCTTAAACTGCGCATGTGCGATGTAAACCTCAAAGAAAATGTGTTTACCATTTTGGATACGAAATTTCACAAAAACCGCTTGGTGCCATTCTCTGATACAGTTGCAGAATCCTTGACTCAATATCTGGAAATGTCCCCTCCAAAATCTACAGATTCCTTGCTTTTTCCAAGTTTGAACCCACGCAGCAACGGCGGAAGATACGGGAACAGTTGGCTGCAAGCTCAATTTCGCCAGCTCCTCAGAACGGCGGGTATTCCTTACAATGGTTCAGGAAAAGGCCCTCGGCCTCATGATATCCGCCACACATTTGCGGTACACTGTCTTAACAACTGGGTCCTTTCGGGTGAAGATCTTACCGCTGCGCTACCCGTACTTTCACGGTATCTTGGACATAATGGACTGACCGGCACGCAAAAATATCTTCAATTGACGGCGCAAATGTACCCAGATATTGTTGCCAAATTAGAAGTGCAATTTGGTGGTCTCATTCCCCAGATGGAGGTGTCCAATGAAAGCATCTGACTTCTCCAAATTTTTGACGCAGTACCTTACACACTATCTGCCCGTCCAGAGAAATCTGAGCAGCAATACAATTCGTTCCTACCGGGATACGTTTAAACTCCTCCTGATTTTTTGCAGAGACGAGAAAGGCTTTAATATTGCAAAGCTGAATCTGGCCAAGTTGGACAAAAAGTGTATAGAGGACTTCCTTCTGTGGCTGACCAATACCAGAGGTTCTTCCCCATCTACTTACAACCAGCGCCTTTGCGCCATTCACGCTTTCTTTGATTATGTTATGACCGAAGAACCGACGTATATGGAGCAGTGCATTTTAATCCTCAAAATTCCAAGCATGGTATCTCCCGCCCCGCCCGCGCAGTATTTAACGCCAGAAAATTTGAAACATTTATTGTCTATGCCGGATACCTCTACTCCTCAAGGACGGAGGCATCTTGTCTTGCTAACTGTTTTGTATGATACAGCAGCTCGTGTTAGTGAACTTGCGGATATTTGTATGCGGGATGTGCGATTAGATTTCCCAGCAGTTATTACTCTGCATGGAAAAGGCGGGAAGATTCGTACAGTGCCTCTCATGAAACCGACTACTGAATTGTTACGTAGTTACCTTGAGGAAAACCACATTGATTTGCGACGAAACCCAGATATGCCCCTGTTTTGGAATGGAAGCAGACACAAACTGACCCGTTCTGGAATTACATACATCGTCCAGAAATATGCAGATATGGCACGGGAAACTGCCTCTGGGATGCCTACCAAAATCTCGCCTCATATTTTTCGCCATACGAAAGCCATGCATATGGTACAGGCCAATGTTAATCCGGTCTTTATTAAAGATTATCTGGGACACGCCGACATCTCTACCACTGAGGTCTATGCCAGAGCAGACAATGAAGCCAAGCGAGCTGCTTTGGAGAAGGCTACAGCCCATCTTGATCTACCGAAAGCATCTCAGTGGGAACAGGATGCTGAGTTGATTGAATGGCTGTCCTCGCTTGGCTAAAACTCCAAAATATTATGCACAGTGAAACAGAGTAAAATGCTCTGTTTCACTGCTTTTTATGGAGGTGCTATACATAATTGATTTCTGTTCATAACGTCATTTATGTGTTGAAGTGCATAAGCGTCGTTCTCCCACACCATGTATCTTGGTCGAATAAGTTCACCTGTCCGTCCAGCACTTCGTTCACGCGCTCTCATCTCCTTTACAATACGTATCTGCTCCATGAACAGTCCGGAACGTTCCCCGGCCAATCCTTTACGTTTTCCTGCGACAGATAGATCCTGTCTAACAAGGTGAGCCTCCGGTAATAACCCAAACCGGCTCTATTTCAGCGCCGTTTATCTTTGTTATATCTCCTAAATGTCTCACCCAAAACCACCTCCTTCATACCAGCGCAAGTGTGTCTGGCTCTTTGGTGCTGGGATGGTAGCACCCGTGTCAAGCGCAAATGAAGCGGACAGCGCAGAAATGCGGCATTGATTTATGCAAGTGTCACAAAATTTCAAGCTTAATAAGCGTAGAAAAGCAGCCCTTTCAATTTGAAAAGGCTGCTTTTTTCGTATACCTATACAAATTTTGATGTTTTGAAACTTTTCAATCCCCAAAACGCGCTTGACATACCGTGTATCATCCTTGCACCGAAAAAGAAAGGAGCGGATGCCTATGCAGGAGGCCGAGCTTAAAGCCGCGGCAGTCGGCATACTAACATATCTTGCAATAGTGAATGAGGAGACCACGCGGCACAGCGGAGAGGAGGCGGAAATTATGGAGTTTGACGCGCCATACAATCCAGCCGCGTTCAAACTGGCGATGCGTTATCTCGCGCGGATGGATATGGAAGAAACGGAGGTGAGGCTCAGTGGACATTGACAGTATTGTTGCGATTATGAAAGGTATCGGAATCATGATATTAGCGATTGCGTGCTGCGTGCAGGCAATACGCTTTCTTTTCAAAATATGTGACTGGAACGAATATGTGGAGAAAAAGGCAAATCACAAGTACATTCAGTGTTCCCCGAAAATACTTGAGATAATGTTGAACCCTCTTCAATACAAAATTTATCCAATAACTACAACGTTCATAGACTGGTCTGGCTTAGAGAAAAAGGAATGTTACGGTATAGAATGGATTCGGCAAGACTCCTATGGTAGGGAAAGCTCCATTCTCATATATGGCCGAACTCGGCGAGAACAAGAGGAGATGAACTCCATCGTTATAAAAGCCTTGCAGAAGAAGCGAACCGCGGATGTGAACAAGAAAGTGCTCGCCAACGATGCAACTATTGAAGCGGCAAATCGAATTAAAGACGACATCCAACGTATCATCAACGAAAATCTCCGCGCCGCGCAGGAGGCCGCAAAGGAAAACCAAGAGATTATAGAACGTCTATCGGGGACAAGCACTACCCGCGGAGGCTCACCATGAACAGCCGGGACGATGCTGAGCGGCTTTACCTTGAAAATGAAAAACTCATTTATGGCGCTTTGTATCAATATTTTCCGGCGCTCGCGTTTGATGAGGACATTCAGCAGATTGCGGGTATCGGTCTCTGGAAAGCCTGTTTGAACTACGATGCGGATAAGTCGTGCTTCTCAACTGCCGCGTATAAATTCATCAAGACCGAAGTGCTGCAGGAACTACGAAAAAGGCGACGCCGAGGCAAAATCACAACAATACCTTTCACTGCATTGGTGTGCGATTTGACCACCGAGGGCAGAGAAGAGCTGGATATCCTTGCCATTAGTCCGAGTCTTGATGACATCGACTGGTGCGACGCAGAAACGTTTTGGGCATCATTGACCGAACGCCAGCAGTTCATCGTCAAGGCGCGTATATCTGGGCTGATTGATGAGGAAATCGCCGCCGCACTGGGTTTGTCTCGCACATTGATTATCCATGAAAAGAAAAACATTCGGCGAATAGCCGAGGAAACATTATGAATGGAGGTGGCTAAAGATGCCACTACTTAACTACACCACGAAAGTGGATGTCTATACCACGATAGGTGCTATACAGGGGCAGCTTGTAATGCACGGAGCAAGTCTTTGGATAATAGACAAGAATTGGAGCGGCACAGAGCCCCGCAAATATCCCAACTCATGGCTGATGCCTCCCATTGTTTGGGATGTTCTCATGCAGAAATATATCGACACCAACGAACGCAACGGTGCTGTTTCCTATATCGCGTGGACACATTCCGGCTGCTCCGACAAAGAACGTGACGAGCGTTGGGCGCTTCTCAACAGCAGAATCAACAACACCGAGAATCAGGTTGATAGAATAATGTGGGAACTTGCGGGTCTCAGCGTTTTCAACTCCAAGGATAAAGAGTTCGTGGCAGACTGCATAGATGCTTTCGTGAGAGAAAACCAAAATATCGACGTACTACTACGAGCAGAACATATCCGTCAACGTTTCTTTGAAATTGCGGTTGATATCCGTAACATTCCCCGGCGTGTCAAATATTTCGTTATCCACCCCACGAGTGTTGATGATTCCGTTGAGTGGTGGTTTTACCGTAAACGCCTGTGCTCATGGGACAAGTTCGTCTGTGAGTTCACTCTGATAGAGGGCAATAAAGTCGTTGGTTTTTCGACAAACCTCGAAATGTGCAAAGGAGATAACTGATGGAACGATTAACTTTTGACGGCAACTTCTGCGATATCGCACAGTGCCGGGAGCTGCCGTGCCCGTATGATAACAACTGCACACAAAAGCAAGTGTGGGAGCGGCTGAAAGCCTACGAGGACACGGGACTGACGCCGGAGCGCTGTGCCGAATTTGCGCGAGCAGACGCGGAAGGACGGTACATCGTAATGCGTGACGCGGAGCAGGAGGGCGTTGCCCGACTGCGCGAGCTGGCCGAGGCCGACAGGGACGGGCGCGTGGTGGTGCTGCCGTGCAAGGTGGGCGATAAATTATACAGAGTGTTTTACGGAGAAATCTTCGAGCACCGAGTCGGGAGCATGAAATACTTCGTAATACAGGGACGGTGGGACATTGAAACGTACCCGTTCTGCCCATGCGTGGAAAGTTCCATAGGAAAAACGATTTTCTTAACCAGCGAGGAGGCGGAGAAAGCATTGGAGGCGATGAAGGATGGTTGAGTTAAAACCTTGCCCGTTCTGCGGCGGTGAAGTCGAAGAACGTGGGGGTTCTTGCAATTACGGGAAACACACTATAACGCTTGACATTAAATGTGGAGAGTGCGGGACAATTTTCAAGTTCAAAAGCAACTGGAAACTTAATCCGATTCCGGAAGCTCTTGAAGCATGGAACAGGAGGAAAGCTAACAAGTGAAATATCAAATCGACCAAGTCATAAAACTCGGCAACGCGAGCATTTGTGGCACATGCCTTCATCGTGCGGTTTGCCGTGCGATTGAAAACCAACCGTGCGTCGAGTGCAGTCAGTATCTTCCAGCTCCAACCACTACAACTAAATTAAAGCATTGCCCATACTGTGGCAAAGGAGCATTTGAAATGCGCTCTGGAAACAGCTACAGGATATGTTGCAAAAATCCCGACTGCCCAGCCGAGCCAAGGACTCACTGGTACTTCAATCTGCAGGAAGCTCGCAACGCTTGGAACAGGAGGTCATCAGATGCAGACAGCTGAACTTGAAATTATCATTCCCATTTACAATCGCGGGGAAGCCATAATCCCCACGCTTCAAAGTCTGCTGTTGCAGACCAAAGATGAATTTTTCGTCACATTCGTATTTGACGGGGCAGATGCCGTGGCGAACGCGACCATCAACCGTCATTACGGCGATCGTCCGTATAATATCTATTCCATGCCGCATAGAGGCGTTGGCGCGACGAGGAATACAGGACTGATAACTTCGGATTCACCTTACGTTATGTTCCTCGATGCCGACGATTTGCTATTGCCAAACGCCGTAGGAACGATTCTGAACGCCATCGGTCACGGCTTTGACATGATGGTAGGCAAGACCATGCGCGAAGCCGAAAACGGCAATTTTGAGGTCGTAGGTGGCGCACAGATGACATGGATCCATGGACGCGTGTATTCAAAGGAGTTCCTGACAAAGTACGACATCCACTTTCCGGACCTGCCTATGTGCGAGGATTTGGCGTTCAACATGATTTGCGCTGAGTTTGCCCAGCGCGTTTCTGAGACGCAATGGCCGATACATATCCAGCGGTATACCCCCGGCTCGCTGTCGCACGCAGAGGGTTCTCTGCGGCTCCAAGCTGAGACATACATTGAGGCTTGCACATTCTACATTGAAAGCGCAGCCAGATTCAGGTCACTGGACAAGCTCATGATACTACCCGCCGCTCTTGCTGCATGCTATTATTACCTCGATTCTGTGGAGCGAGAATTTCCGGGAGATACCGAGCTATATCACAAAATGTGCAAGCAGTTTTCAGACTTGATAGACATCAGCGATTTCCATGCGCTCAACTCAATACCCGAATGGCAAAGCCGCTTTGCAATGGCTTTGGCTACACCCGCAAGGCCGTTCAAGAAAACCTATATCCCAGCACTGACATTTGAGCAGCGAATAACAAACGCAAAATTGGAGGCTTTGAAATGAAAATCACAAAAGAAATCGTCTATGCCCTTGAGCACGAAAGAATAGCGTACATGCTCTGTCGGATGTCCTTCGATTGCAGCCAAAAGGAAAAAGAAGCCGCATTTGACATGATTTGCGGCACACATACCATGGCCATGTCAGTTCTAAACGCAATCGAGTCGGAGGAAAAGCAGAATGATACAAATCAAACTATTTGAAAGCGAGGAGTTTGGAAACATCCGAACCGCAACAATCGATGGTGTCCCGTGGTTTGTCGGGGCGGATGTGGCTATAGCCTTAGGTTACATCAATCCTCGCGACGCGCTTGCGAAACACGTTGATGCAGAGGATAGGGGTGTCGCGAAATGCGACACCCTTGGGGGCATACAAACCTTATCCATCATCAACGAGAGCGGCACATACAGTCTGATTATGTCCAGTAAATTGCCCTCCGCAAAGCGCTTTAAGCGGTGGGTAACGAGCGAAGTTCTTCCTGCACTTCGAAAGGGAGCCGGACTTGAAGCTATTGAAGCCCTCAAGATGCTTTCACGCGAGAATCAAAAGCGCGGTAACGCAGCCCTCTACGCCGCCATCCCGGATATTGATCGCGCCACATACTGCAAAGCAGCCTCTATCACCGGCAAAGAAATAGCCACTCGCATGGGGTTGGAAAAGCGTATTTCAAAGTCGGAGGTGCCGCCTGAGTTTCTTCTGGAATACGATTCAGTATTTTCCGATGTAACGCATCTCATGGTTCTCAACGAACGATATGGGCTTGGGCTATCGGTAAGCCATGCGATCCATCAAAAGAGCAATGCAGTCTAAACAAAAGCTTCGCCCGAAGTCTTGCCACAAATATAATCCTTGTGTATTATAAGAGTGTCATATACGTGGGTGATGTTCAACTCCATATAATGTTACCTCCTTCTCAAACGAAAGCACCGCTTTGACCGGCGGTGCTTTTGTTATTTCTGAACTTCTCGAAAAAGTTACCGATTCAAAAGTGTGGACATGTCCACACTTGATGCAGTAAAATGCAGTTTTTTGCTTAGTGGAACTGGAAATTGCATTTTTCAAAAGTTAAGAAAAAAGCCCCAAAACCTTAGTTTTTTCAAGGTTTTGAGGCTTTTTCTTTGGAGCTGGTAATGTGACTCGAACACACGACCTGCTGATTACGAAGCAGTGTTCTATGAATCTATAACCGCCTCGTGCCAATGGTTTCCCGAACTGGAAATTATTTTGTCCACGTTTTTGTCCACATCCGGACTTTTTTTGTTTTTGCGAAATGCGTCAATAAGTTCAGAATCTGAGAGAAGATCTTCCTCGTCGACGTCGGTATAAATGTTGGCTGTAAGCGCCATATCTGAATGTCCCATGTAACGTTGGGCATCCCTAAGTTTGACCCCGGCTTTCTTCAAATCGGTGCAGTAGGTATGTCTTAGATCGTAAAGCACAAGGTCATCGGCTATGCGATGTCCATTTCTCGGCTGCGTTGGGTTGTCCGGATCCGGGTACATTGGTGTGCCGTCAGGCAGCAGATCGGACGGATCATATATATGTCCCTTTGCAGTATACTCCGCTCCGAGAGCAATGTCCATATCACGTTTAAGATTTTCCCACCACCTGCGTATACAGGTTTCTGTGACCATCGTTTTTCCGTCTCGCTGGGTAAACAGAAAATCTGTGGAAGATTTCTCTGCAACGGCCTTTTTCAGCTCATCGGCCAAATCGAGCGGGATGGGTATTTGCCGAAGTCCTGCATGAGATTTTGGGCCTCCACCGAGGGCTTTTGTTCCCGACTCAACACTGTCGCGAACAGTAAGAAACCTTTTCGTTAAATCGAGGTCAGCAACTGTCAGAGCGGAACATTCGTTAGGGCGCACACCGGTTCCGATAAGAAACTTCGCCCACAGTCCGTGCTTGTTGCGTTCTACCACAACGTCAAACGCTTCTCTCTCTGCGGCTGTCAGCGCTCTCCTACGCCCTTTTTCAGCGGCGGGCAATTCCAGTTTCAAAGACGGGTCAAAGATAATCACGCGCGAGGCTACGGCCTGTGAAAACATTGCTTTAATGACTATGCGCAGTTTTGAAACATGAGAAAAGGATTTTGTGGCTTCCCGGTTCAGTATATTTCGCAGGTGCGTGTCTGTTACCGCCTCAAGCTTTTTTCTGCCTATTGCGGGTATGATAATGTTATTTATCATCCGCTCATACATACTGTACGATTTCTCGGTCATAGTATTTCGGCGTTTGGCCGTGCCCGGTTTACGCACTTTCGGCTTAACGTATGTGTCAAGCCAAGTCTGTGCCCAGTCCGCAACTGTGGGATTAACGAGTGCCTTTTCCTTGTTCTCCAGGTCTGCAATTTTCAGGGCTATTTTTTCCTTGCAGTCCGCCTCATCTCTACCCTTGACGTAGTAGCGCTGCCCCATATATGTAAAACTTGCCGACTTCCGTGCAGGAGATTTTGTCATTTCCTCTCTCCCCTTTTAATCATTAACCTTTACGCCATGCTCTTAGCTGGCGCAAGGCTATCCATGCGATTGCACCAAGCCCGATGATAAAAACAAGAAAGAGCACAGCCGCATATATACTGAGCTGACCAAAGAGGATAAGCCCCTTGTCGCCCAGATGGAAGTCCATAACGAGGTAGTACCCCAGCGAGACTTCGAGTATTCCGGCCAGAAAAAGCAAAATATAGATAATCGGTTTTCTGGACGCAAGTTCATTGGTCAGACGCCCCTTCTCTCTCACCAGACCGTCGTTAATAGCGTTCAGGCGGTTTACCTCGCCTTGAAGCCGAACATTTTCCAGCTCCAGCTTGTGAACTCGGTCGCGCTGATTGGATAGTTGCGCGGTGCCGTTGGCAAGTCTCTCGTTCTCCGCGGTCAGTTCGCGGATTCGCTGCAGGAGCACCTCTCGCTCGTAAGCTGGCTGCAAACCAAACACTTCGTCCGCGGACAGCCCAAGCGTGTCGATCAACGCTATCGCGTCCGATACCTTCGGGTTATCCTGCGTGTCTGCGCTTATTTTGCAGACAGTCGAATAGGATACGCCTGACTGATCAGACAACGCCTGATTTGTCAATCCCTGTTCCGCGCGAGCATTTTTGATCTTTGCGGTGAAATCATCAAAAAACTGCTGCAATCGCTGGTACGATGTCACAATTCTCCCCTCCAGACAAATTTTCTCCAAAATAAAGAACTCCTGCTTCGACTCTTTTCGACTGACTTCTCCGAATCGACCAGGTATTCTCTTTTTAGGAGATGGACTTTGAAGATAACTTCTGCTACCATCGAAAGCGTAGCAGATACCGGTGCAATGTTCTATCTGCTGCAAGCTCCGGCGGAGGCGGCAACCAATGCCGGAGCGTTCTTAAAAAAACGCTTAAAGTTTTTGAATTATTAGGCTTTGCTGTTGCTGGCTACTTAATTAAGCATAAAAAATACATACGCGATAAATAAATTGATGGGAGGTAAGGTGTTGTCGGATTATGGGCGAACCAAGTTTGAGGAAGAAGTCCTCGCGTTGTTTCACAAGGTCGAACCGGAGCGCCGGGAAGAATTTATTTATTTGCTGCGAAAGTGCGCAGCATCTGAAGAACAGACTCCCTCTGTTCCGGAGCAATCTTTTTCAATAGCTCTTTAACTTCATCAGTCTGGCGCAAAAGCTCATCGCTTTCAATAGCGGTGGGCTTTTTTATTTTGTCCAGAAACTCCTCAACTTCCACGCGGCAGTCGAGAACATCAGCGATGGCAAAGATATCATCCATCGATACTCTCGGCATGCGGCCTAACCCAAGTTTCTCGATGATGTTGGTTTTATTGGAAATTTGTGCTTCATCTTGGACATCTTCCGGTGATATCTGCCCCTCACTGCAAGCATTGGTAAGAATACTGAACAGTGCCTTTTGCTCTTCTTCTGTAAGTGTAGCGACCCCCAGTAGATAATCCGTTGATACTCCAAAATAAGTCGCGATAGCTGCAACGTTTTCTGCATTAGGGGCAGATCCGTTTCTCCATCGAGTTTGCAAACTATTAGAAAAACCTATCTCCAAGGCAGCCTTTTTACATGAAATACCTTTGGCTTTGCACAGCGCTTCAAATCTGTCAAAAAACACAAATATATCCCCCTTGATTTGTGCACTTCACCAAAGATAACAAAGTTGAACGCAAGGCTATTGACAGGATTACAAATGTCTACTATAATCCTGATTGTAAGTTCAATTTTGTTATCTGCTTCTTTGTTAATTGATTGCACTTTTAATATAACACAGCGGATAACAAGTGTCAACTGTCTATATGGAAGGAGTGTTTATCGGATGAGACCTGAATGGGCGGCGAAGCTCACCGGCGATTTGTTTCTTGCTGGCATTACCAAAACTGAACTCGCCGCAGAACTTGGCTTGAGTCGCACCTATGTGTCCAGCGTTCTTTCGGGAAGCAAGACACCGCCCGGTGCCGAGACGCGTTTCCGTAACGCATATCAAGAACTGCTCAGTAGGAAAAAGTGACTCGGCAACATCGCAAAGGAGAGAAACGCATGAACGAATTGCAGGTATTCAAAAATGAGAAGTTCGGCACCGTCCGAACCATCACAGAGAACGGCAGGACGCTTTTCTGCGCAAAAGACATCGCCAATGCCCTTGGCTACAAGGACACCACCAATGCAATCAAGCAGCATTGCCGGTGGGTGGTGAAACGCCACCTACCTCACCCGCAGTCACCGGACAAGACAATTGAGATGACGTTCATCCCGGAAGGCGATATTTACCGCCTTGCCGCCAAGTCGCAGATTCCCGGCGCAGACGAGTTCGAGCGCTGGATATTCGACGAGGTACTCGTCTCGGTGAACCACCACGGCGCTTACATGACTCCCGAAGCAATAGAGCAGGCTTTGCTCAATCCTGACACGCTCATCAAGCTTGCAACAACTCTCAAAGAAGAGCGTGAACAGCGCATGGCACTCGCCGCAAAAATTGAAGAGGATGCACCTGCCACCAATCTTGGTTATGCCGTAACCGCCGCTGATGACTCCATTCTGATCGGCGTAATGGCAAAAATCCTCAGGCAGAACGGCTATGACACCGGCGAGCAGCGATTCTTCGAGACATTGCGCAGAGAGGGCTTCCTCATAAAGTCCGGCAGCGACAGAAACATGCCGACGCAGCGCGCTCTTGAAATGGGGCTGTTCACCATCAAGGAAAACGTGCATGTCACCCCGAACGGCAGTTTCACGACGCGCACGACGTTAGTGACCGGCAAAGGTCAGAACTACTTCGTCAATCGTTACTGCGGAAAGGGAAAGTAACTGACCACAATCAAAAATCTACTCTGAGGAGTGAATATCAAATGGACAGCATCGCATCGGTTTTCATTCTCGTTGTCTTGGTTACATGGGGCGTGATTGCCCTCCTCAATCGAATAGCCGTCGAAGAAGAGAGACGCCATCACGACAGCGAGCGTGCATGGCAGGAAGCGGGGTATTGAATATGGCTTTCCGTATGCCGCCGTGCAAGGACGCGCACGGCAATGAATGTCCGGAACGTTCACTCGGCTGTCAGGGTACATGCAAGCGCATGAAGGAGTACCAAGAGTTCCTTAATGAGCATGACCGCGCCGCACGTCAGAAAGAGCGGCTGCTGTCTAAATATCAATTTGAGATGTCTGAAAGTGTAAGGCGATACGGCGGATGCCGCACGCCGAGGCAGATTTGCAAGGACATGAGAAAGCGCGAGGAAAGGAGGCTGCGCAATGCCAAGGTCAAAGTTGATGCGGGATCCCGCTGAAGATGTAATCGCCGAAGAGATACGCAAGAACTACGGTGGAATGATGAATCTGGCTACGGTTCAAAGCTTTCTCGGTGTCAAGGATTGTAGAACTGCCAGACGTTTCCTTAATGGCGTGACAAGCTATTCCATAAATGGCCGAAGCATGTGGATGGCCTCTGACATTGCTCACAGGCTGGTGGAGGTAAGGGACTTATGATGATCGTCGCCACTATCCCCCAAGGCAGCTACGTAAAAATTGCCGCGAGCGCCGTAATGCCGTGGAAGTCCATCGACGCAATCGCCACTGTCACGACGCGCCTGACGGAGCCTCAAGAGGTCATAGACCGCTGCCTTAACTGCACCTGCCCAGAGTGCTGGAACTGCATTGCATCCCGCAGCAAGCGCGCAAAAGCAAGGAAGGAGGCTCAGTAATGGGTGCGTGTCATCAATGCAAATGCTTCTACTGCGAGAATCTCTGCACCAAGAAGTGCCCTATCGGGCGCGTGTGTTCCACCTGTTATAAGGGAACGAACAGCCAAAGCTTTAAGATCACGCACTGCGACAAGCAGGTTCCTTACGATCCTACATACACCGTCACAACCGCCCCGCAAAGACCCAAACGCAATCGTAAACCTTTGATCCGCAAAAACAAGCGGACAAGCAATAAGAAAAAATAGGAGGATAAAAATGGGATATTACAGCGGAATCATCGAGCACGACACCGGTATGCACGCCGACGCCGATCAGCAGGTCGCCGGACAGTCCATGATGAGGGTTGAGGTCACCCTTGCAGAGTACCGCGACCTCGTTGAGAAAAACGCCATTGCGTCGCATAAACTCGGTCTCGCAAATGACCGTATCACCGAACTGAAGCAGAAGCTTTATGATGCTCTGAAAGTCCTGGACGCGGACAACAAACTGACCGCTACGCAGAAAGAAGAATTTCAGAAGCTTCTCGGCGACTATCAGGTCAAAAAGTAATTTTAACAGGAGGAAAATCACGCTATGAATGAATCTCTCATGTCGCGCTCCCCTGCTACTCAGATGAGCGTCTATCAGGAAAGCAAGGAGCTTTCCGAAATCAAGGGCAAGATGTACCTTGCCCGCCAGTTCCCCCGCGATCCTGAAATGTCCATGCAGAATGTTCTCCGCGAGTGCCAGAGAAAAGACCTTGCGGAAGCGGCGCAGTATGAGTTCCCGCGCGGTGACAGCGTTGTCAGAGGTCCCTCTATCCGTCTGGTGGAAGTTCTCGCGCGCCACTGGGGCAACATCATGTCCGGTATCACCGAGGTGGATGTACAGGACGACACGACGACTATAAAGTGCTTTGCATGGGATTTGGAGACAAACGCCTCCGATGAAAAGACCTTCTCCGTGAAGCATGAGCGATCTACCAAGAAAGGGAGCTACCGTCTGACCGACGAACGCGATATTTATGAAATGGTCGCCAACAAGGGCGCAAGGCGCAAGAGAGCCTGCCTGTTGGCCGTCATGCCCGGATGGTACGTTGATGCGGCACTTGAAGAGTGCGACAAGACGCTTTCCGACTCACTTTCCAAGAGCGGAGAGAGTTTGGAGGAGATCATCGAAAAGACCGTCAACGCTTTTGCTGGCTTCGGTATCACACCGGAGCAGATCAGCGCCAAGCTCAACAAGGACATCGACAAACTCAGCAACAACGACATTGTGAAGCTCCGCCATCTGTATTCCGCCATCAAGGACGGCTTTGTAAAGGCCACAGACGCCTTTGGAATCGCTTCTTCTTCCGATGCGGCTCTTCCCTCTACGGACGAGGAAAACGCGCTGGAAGCCCTCAACAAGAAGCTTGCGAAGAGCAGGGAGAAGAACAGTGGAACTGACGCGTGATAATTATTACACGCCTGAGGTCGATTGGGAGTACATGTCGTGCTCCCAATATCAGGCATGGAATGAGTGCGAGGCGCGGGAACTGGCTATCCTGCAGGGGCGCTGGCAGCCTGAGGAGAAAGAAGCCTTTCTCGTCGGCAATTACTTCCACACGCACTTTGAATCCCCAGAAGCGCACGAGCAGTTCTGCAACGAGCATTTCGACAAGATATTCAAGACCAAGACCATCAAAGGCAAGGGTGGCGCGCCCGACCAGACGGTCATTACCGGCAAATATGCTCCCTATGAGCAGGCTGACAAGATGATACAGACCGCTGAAAATGACGAGTTGATACAGTCTCTTGTCGGTCTGCCGGGTGAAAATGAAATGATAATGCACGGCAAGCTCTTCGGAGTTCCGTGGCGTATCAGACTCGACAAGTACGTTCCTGACGGGCGCATGATTATCGACTACAAGACCGTGGCAAACATCGGAGAGCTTAAATGGAGCGATGAACTTCACGAAAAAGTGACGTTCATAGATGCCTATGGCTACATGATGCGCGCCGCCGTGTACAGCGAGATTGAAAAGCAGTACGCAGGGAGCAAGGAAGACCCTCAGTTCATCATCATAGCTATCTCAAAGCAAGACCCGCCTGATAAAGACGTGCTCAGTCTCAACCACCGGCAACGGTACGACTATGAGCTTGAGAAAATCGCCAAGCGCTTGCCCATGATTCAGATGATAAAAGAGGGGCGCGCGAAGCCCAAGCGCTGCGGGTACTGTGATTACTGCCGCGCAACTAAAAAACTCTGGGGGATCAGACCTTATTACTCACTCATGCCCGAATTTCGAGAGGAGCGCGAGGACGATGCAGCCGCAGAGTTCCGTCCTGAATGAAAGAGATCGTTGTTGGGTCGTTCATAAGCGCCGCGCCAGTTGGTTTCTCTGCCCCCTTTGTGGGGCATCCATAAGGTGGGTGCGCTTATGGGACGGCACATACTCCCCTTGCGACGAGGAACCGGTTTTATTTTGGGTTCCGGAGAACCAAAAGGGGCGGTACAAGGTCGTCCTAAAGGGCGAGATTTGGGAGCACGTTTCTCTCAAAGTTCCGTTCGGAAAGAAAGCAAAATATGCGAGTCTCCCGCATTATTATTCATGTCCCAAACTCCGCGCCGAGCGCCGGGAATGGGCATTACGCCACAAGGAATGGTAGGAAAAAATCTATGCTTAACAAAGTATTGCTTCAGGGGCGTTTCGTCAGAGACCCCGAAATTCGCACAACGCAGAGCGGCAAATCTGTTGTGTCATTCACGTTGGCCGTAGATCGTGATTTTGCGCCGCAGGGGCAGCAGAAAGAAACCGACTTCATCAACTGTACCGCTTGGAACGGCACGGCTGATTTCGTTGCCAAGTATTTCTCCAAAGGCAGCATGGCTACCCTCTGCGGCAGCTTGCAGATACAGAACTACACTGACCGCAACGGCAACAAGAGGACTTCCCCGAATGTCAACGTCGAGAGCATCTATTTCGCCGGTGACAAGCGCTCCGAGAAGTCCGAGGGTAAGCCGAAAGAGCAGCCCTCATCAAAAGACGAATCTGCATATTCTTCCAACGCCAATCCTGCGCCGAAGCAGACGTTTGAGGAACTGGATGGCGATGGGGACGACCTGCCTTTCTGATGCGAGGTAGCACATGAGAGACAGGACAACAATCTCAAATGAGGTCGTGGGGCGGTATTCTTTCAGCCGCCTCACACCAAATGCACAGGCGCTTTATTTTCATCTCTGCTTTGCCGCAGATGATGAGGGCGTTGTGCATGATCCGGCAGCAGTGCTCAACAAGGTATGTGCAGACAGTCTTGATCTGGAAGAGCTGATCTCCGCTGACTTCATCACCAGTCTTGGCGAAAGCGGCGTATTCATCCGCCATTGGGCACAGCACGTCGGTATTGATGACTGAGGAGGGCTTTATGGCGAAAAACGTTGAGTGGGTCAAAATAACCACAGATATGTTTGACAACAGGAAGATCAAGCATCTGCGCAAGCTTCCAGATGGCAACAGCATTGTTCTGATATGGGTCATGCTGCTCACAATGGCAGGGCGCTGCAACGCGGGAGGCATGATTTTCCTCACAGAGAACATCCCCTACACGCCGAAAATGCTTTCCGACGAGCTTGGTTTTGAGTTGAGTACCATTCAGCTCGCCTTGGAAGCTTTGGAACGTCTCAACATGATAAGCAGAAACGAAGATATGCTTTTCATCTCCGGCTGGGAAGAACACCAGAACATTGATGCTTTGGAAAGAATTAGAGAGAGCAACCGCGACCGCAAGAGAGTGCAGAGAGAAAGAGAAAGGTTTCTCCTTGAATCCCAGAGTGCGACGTCACGTGACAGTCACGTGACAGTCACAGATGATGTCACGCAATGTCACGCTGCAGAAGAAGAAAGAGAAGAAGATATAGAGATAGATAATAACTCTCAAAAAGAAAACAAGCAAAAGAAAAAGTCCTCTTCCGACGATGGCGATGCTCCACCAGATGTCAGCCCCGCAAGCGGCACTGACGCGCGCCCCCAAAAGGAAGAGAAGGTTTTTCCCGAGGATTCAGACGCCTATCAAGCCGCAAGCTATTTGGCGCGCCAGAAAGAGAAGCATTATCCCGACTTGAAGCCCCCGGAGGAAAAAGACATCCAGCGCTGGGCAGCAGACTTCGACAAGTGCAACAGGATCGACAAACACAGTTGGGATGACATCTCTGATGTGCTTCGCTTCTCACAGAAAAACGCCTTCTGGAGGAAAAACATCCTTTCAGGGAAGAAATTCAGGGAGAAGTACGAACGGCTGCTGATTGAAATGACGGAGGAGAATCGCAAGAATGGCAAACGATGATAAAGAGCTTCTGTATGCGATCTCGTATAACCAGAACGCGGAACTATCCGTAACCGGTGCTTATCTAATCGACCCTCACTACCTAAACCGTGTCGCGGGGACGCTTCAAGCGGAGGACTTTATGAATCCCCTCTGTGCAAAACTGTACACCGCCGCGACTAAGGCGTTTAGGGAGGGCAAGGTTCTTGACCCTGTAATGGCGCGGGACGTGATTCTTCACGCTACGCCTAACCCAGATGCCTTTCTTGTCGACTGCATGAATATGTGCCCATCAGTTTCCGCCGCGGAAGATCACGCCGAATACATACACGCTCAAGCAAAGGAACGGCGGCTTCGGTCGAGGATAGACGAAGCCCTCACCTCCCAGTCAGGGGATGGTCTGGCCGTAGAAATCGCCGGGATATGTCAGGACTACATGAGCGGCAAACTCGGGCGGAGCCACACAATGTCTCAAATGCTGAACAATCTCATGGATCGTTTGTCGCTGCCTCCCAAAGGCAGGGTGGAAACCGGCTTCACCAGAGTTGACGCGCTGCTTAAAGGCATGAGAGCTGGAAACTTTGTGATAATTGCAGCTCGCCCAGCAGTGGGCAAGTCAGTTTATGCTCAGAATATTGCCATGAATGTGGCGAGAACTGGAAAATCTGTGCTGCTATACTCGCTCGAAATGAGCGACGAGGAGTTAGGTGAACGAATTATATCCAAAACGTCTGGGGTACAACTCGACAAAATCACTGACCACAACCTCGACGAACAGGATTGGAAGCGTATCTCGGACGCTTGTCAGTATCTGTACGACCTGCCGCTCATAATCAACGATGATCCCAGCGTTACCACCAGCAAGATTCGCGCAGAGGCGCGGATGACAGAAAATTTAGGGCTGATAATAGTCGACTTCTTGACGCTAATCAAGAGTGAGCGCAAATATGACAGCCGAAATCTTGAGGTTGGGGCAATAAGCCGAGAACTGAAGCTTTTGGCCAAGGAACTCAAAATCCCCATAATCGCGCTCTCTCAGCTTAACCGAAACGCCGCCGATACGAGTAGACCTACTCTGGCAGAACTTCGCGACAGCGGAGAACTTGAGCAAAACACGGACTCGGTCATTTTCCTGTGGAACATTGACGTCGAGCAGGGCATAAAGGGCGTCGCCGTAGCGAAGAACCGTCAAGGCCGATGCGGAGCCGTGCAGATGCGGTTCGTCGGCGATCAGATGCGGTTCGTGGAAATGCGAGCCGACGAGGAGGTTTGGTCAAAGACAACTCCCCCGCGTCGCCGTGGAAAATGGGAGGATGACGACTGATGGTCTTGATACCAGATGACCCCACAGTGCGCAGTATGGAGCGCACAGGATATCCGCCGTGGACGCAAGATGACATCTACGGCGATGATGATGACGAGAAAATTGAAGGCTGGCCAGATAACTGGCATGAGGAGGAAGAAGAATGAAGATCACACTTGACCCCGGTGCTTATGTGCCTGTGAGAGCACATGCCACCGATGCGGGGCTTGACCTCAAGTCCCCGAAGCTTGTATACATACCGCCCTATTCCAGCGTCGTGATAGATACCGGCGTCCATGTGGAGATACCGGAGGGCTACGCCGGTATGCTCAAGAGTAAGAGCGGGCTCAACATCAAGCACGACATCACCAGCGATGGAGTCGTGGACTGCGGATTCACCGGAAGCATACAGGTGAAGCTCTATAACCACGGCAGCCACGGCTACGAAGTCAAGAACGGCGATAAGATCACGCAGTTGGTTCTTACGCCGATCATCAACCCGGTAATCGAGCTTGTGGATGAGCTTGAGGCCACCGAGCGTGGAAGCAAAGGCTTCGGGAGCAGCGGGCGATGAGTGTTTATGATATTTGCATAGCGACCGTGGTTCTCGTATTTGCGATGCTGGCGATCATGTCCATCTACGTCAGTATCGTTGAGGAACGTTTCGAGAAAATGAAAGAGCTCGTTGAAGAGTCCGCTTGGGCTGACAAAGAAAAGGTCGAAGCCCTGGACGAGAGAAAGTATACCCCGCGCAAGCCCGAACACCTCGCGCCGGTCGACGCTGATTTCTTCATTATGCCCGACGGGACGAAAATTCACAGAACGAGCACCACGAAGAGACGCAGATAGCCGTCAGAGGTCACAGGAAGCCGTACAGCAGCGTTCCGGGCGCTTGGTAATGAATTTACACGTCCAAAGTCCAAACGCTGTCAAAGCGGTCACAAGCGGCCTTTAACGTAAAGGGAGGAGCGCGATGGTCGAAACAGAATACCCACCTCGGTGCTCAATGCGGATGTTCGAGGGAGTGAAGACACAATACCCTCTTTTCCGAGAGAATGGCCGCGCCCTGTACTGGACAATCGAACATCATGCAGAGGTGAGCCTTGGGGACTATGAGGTAGTGAAGAAAGACAAAAGCTATTATTTCCAGCAGCTTGGCAAGGCTGTTGAGTTTTTCAATCAGGAGGGATAAACAATGCTCAGAGTAACTGATGACTTTGAAATACTGATACAAGGCGGGTCAACTGACCTTCTTACACAGTACGGCACTCTGACCGCAAACATGTACAGAAGTTTCATCGAAAACGATGTAGGCGAGCCAGCAGAAGTCATGCTGATGCTGACAAAGGCGCTGGTAGCGGGCATAGAGGCTGCGCAGAAAGGCGGTGAAACCGATGGAAATTAAGGACAGCGGCGAAAGAACAGAGTTCGGAACCGGCGCTGTGCGGGATATGCACACAGGGAAAGGTAAAATGGATCTTCTGCCTTGGGCGGCAATCATGGAAGTCTCAAAGCACTGTGAACAGGGGGCTTTGAAATACGGCGAGCACAACGTTGATCGCGGTATTCCCCTTTCATCGCTTTGCGATTCCGGAGCAAGGCATTTGGCAAAGTTCTTCGACGGTTGGGACGACGAGCCGCATCTTACCGCCGCCGTCTGGAATCTCCTATGGGCGCTTGAAATGAAGCTCAAGCGTCCGGATATGTGCGATATACCTTGGAGGGCTGAAAATGATAAAAATTGAGAATGTGGTGTTGCCTTCTTCCGAACAATGGAAGGCTATTATTATGGGTTGTAGAAATCCTAAAAACTCTTGGGACAAGAGTGATAGCGAATTTAACAGGGAGGTAAAAACCTATTTCGATGAGAATGATGTGCCGTGCATAGACTTTAGAAAGTTCGTCATCGGTCCCGACGACCTGAAGCTCATGGTTAAACTTTGTAACGCCGGTACAGATCACGGGAAATTCATGCGGATGATTCCTGTTTACTTAGACATTACCGCGCCGCTTTACTGGTGGTCTGAATACGATACATACAAGGTTGGCACGGTTGCTAACTCTTGCTCGAAAATGCACAAACTTCTTTACAAACCATTTGAAATGTCTGATTTCAGTTTTGACAAGCTACCCGGCTTTAAGAATGAAATCAAGCAGTTCAGGCCGGAAGTTGATGAAGAAGTGGAACTTTGGAAAAGGATCGACGCTGACTATGATGTAAGCAATCAGGGGCGAGTAAGGCACGGAAAAAGAATCCTTTCGGGAAGCGTTCACAGCGACAATTATATTTTGGTTACGCTTCACGGTAAGCAAATTCCTATCCACCGCCTTGTTGCAGAAGCGTTTATCCCAAACTACGAAAAGAAGCCGGAAGTAAATCACATTGACGGAAACAAAATGAATAATGCCGTTGACAACCTTGAATGGACTACAAGGGCTGAAAACCAAAAACACGCCGTTGACAACGGCTTACAGCCTAAACCAGCAAAAACCTATCAGGGAAAGTTTACGGCTGAACAGCGCGAGGAAATCAAGCATCTTTGGGATTCCGGAATGTTCAGCCGACGGCAACTTTCAAAGAAATTCGGCGTTTCGCATACCTGCATAAACGATATACTCAACGACAAATACAAGTATGCGGAATCCGTAAATGTATTTGAAGAAGTTGCAAGGCCAATAGTGGACACGCTGAACGAATTGCGCGATTCGTATTTTGTTTGCGAAAACGAAGCAAGTAAAAAAGAGATTTGGTATTCAATCTTGCAGTTGCTTCCAGAAAGCTACAACCAGCGACGCACGGTACAGCTCAACTATGCGGTGCTGCGAAACATGTATCACGCAAGAAAGGGACATAAGCTCGATGAGTGGAGGAACTTCTGCGCATGGATGGAGACTCTTCCCTACTCAAGGCTTATAACTTGGGATTTGACATGAGATATGACAGTCTTGAGGACATGCCCCCGGCGCTGCGGAAGCGCGTGGAAGAGCAGCTTGCAAGAGAACGGACGGCGGCGCAGATCAAGCAGCGATACGCACAGGGCGCTTCCGAGGTGAGCAAGAGCGCCGCTGCCGCCCTTGAAAAAGACGCGGAGGCGCTTCGCCAACTCAGCCGGGATATGGGCGCTTGGCAGGAGAAAAAGCCAAAGCGGAAGTACAACAACCAGCCGACCGAGCGCCTTTTGTCAAACGGAGAGTGCATCAAGTTCGGCAGCAAGACCGAAGCGGCATATTACGACGAACTGGTTCTGCGGGAGAAAATTGGACAGGTACGAAAAATCCGCTTGCAGGTGGAATATTTGCTGAAACCGGCATACACGGACGGCGAGACCGGGGAACGCATACCGCGAATAGCCTACTTTGCGGACTTCGTTTTCGAGGAGCTTCGTGAGGACGGGAACTGGACAACCCGTATTGTGGACACCAAGGGCGGCGGACGAAAAGGTACCAGTACAAAGACTTTTGCCATAAAGCGGAAACTCATGGCAGACAAGGGCTACTTCATCGACACAATCGAGCGGCGGAGGTGATTTTGTGACACCGGAAGAGTACACGGCATTTAAGCGCCGAGAGTACATGCGCAAGTATCAAGCCGAGTATTGGCGCAAAAATTCCGATAAAATCAAAACTCAACGCAGGAAACGACGGGATAAAAGGATTGGTGAAGAAGAAAAAGTTTAGACTCTGTTGCCAAAGTTCCCTTTCCGTCATACCATACAAGAGAACATAGAAAATTTCAGGCAGAGTGCTCAAGATAGATATAGCGTGGGCGGCTCTGCCTGTTTTTGATTTGCAGGAGAGGAGGGCGCGCCATGGCAGATAACACAGTCGTACAGCGGTGCTGTTTATGCGACAGGGAGCTGAACGATACGAACGCATGGACGCTGCCTGAACGCTTCGGAAAGCGTTACTCCCCCTACTGCATCAAGTGCCAGCCCAAGGTTTACGACCATAGGGCAGCAACAGTAGGCTACAAGCTTGCAATGTACCTTTGCGCGGCAGAGTTCAACATGCCGTATATGCCCGATCTCTTTAAGGCAGCGCAGAAGCTCCAGAATGACAAAACAAATCCGTGGGCAGCATACACGGTGATCCTGTGTCAGAAAGGCTACCACAAGGGCGAGAGATTCGTGCAGTTCGTCGACGGCGTAACTGATATCAAGAAAGCCTTTGACGGCAAATCCGAGACGCTGTATGTCGACGATGAAATGCTCTGCGCCGAGGATTACGTTGAGGGGCGTGTTGCGCAGGAAAAGAAATGGGGCAAAGGCCCCACGGATCACCCTTACACGCAGGAAGATTACGACAAGCTTGACCGCATTTACTCGGCCATAGCAGATGGTCGCCCCGCAATAGGCCCCCAAACGCAGATGGCGATAGAGAAGATATCCCGTTGGACACTTGAACAGGATTATTACTTTTACAACGGCGACCCGCAGAAAGCAAAACTGCTGGGCGACCTGATAAAAAGCGAGATGGAAAACGAACAGCTCCGCAAAAAGGACGAGCTGCCGCAAGACCTTGAAAAGCTTGACGGCATAGTGAGGGCGCTCGAAGCCAAGGGGCTGCTTGGACTGCCATTCCCGGAACTGCTGGCAAAACTCCATCCTGAGTATCAGATGACAAAAGACGCGGCGGAGCAGATTCTCCTCGCAATTTACAACACAAGCGCGTGGAACGAGGGACGCGCAGAGGTGGCCAGCCTGCCGCCCTCGCTCCGGCTTGATGATGAGCTGGGCGAGTTCATGCAAGAGCCCGACGAGGTTGAAAAAGAGATTTACCGCAAGCTCGACCTTGTCCGCGGTGATGCGAAATGAGGAAGGACTACGTTTACAGCCGCAGAAGCGGCGGTTTCATCAAAAAGCAGACCCGACAGGGTGTCAACTATGATGACTTCACCGACGAATGGTGGGCACTCCTAATATCGTTTTTCCGGTATTATCCAGATTATCTGGAAGATATCACAGAAAATCCGAACTGCAAATATCACAACAGTCTGATAGGCCGCATAATGCGGCGAGCAATGGTACGTTACCGCATGGTGGACATCATAGGTTCGCGCGGAACAACCAAAACCAGCGCCGTGATAAGTTCGGCAAGCAATAAAGGCATCTTATACCCCGGCGAAGTCACAGCGTATTACGGCCCTTCCAATAAGCAGACAGCAAAGATCGCGTCGGAGGCGTGGCACGAATATCAGTACAACTACCCGTATTTGGCGAAGCACTGGAACGTTAACAATGATTCGTCGGACACCTTCAAGATAAGCACGGCAGAGGGCAGCGCAGTCGAAGTCGCAATAGACCGAGGACGCAATACCCACTGTGTCATAGGCGAAGAGTGTGGTCAGGAGGACGGTTCGGTTCCGTTCAATTGGTCAGACTTCAATCAGGTGGTCAAGGCAACAAACCGTTTGCAGCACCTGATTGACGGCGTTCCGGATCCGTCTCACCAAGACCTTGCCGAGATATACATCACGTCGGCAAGCTCGAAAGAGAACCCCGCCTACAGCGTTTACATCAAGGCGCGCAAGAAAATGGCTGACGGTGAGAGCGCTTTTGCCTGTGCTATTCCTTGGCAAGTTCCGGTTTTGTGTCATGTAAGACCGTTTGAATACTATGACGGGCTGCGAGACACGCTGACGAAAGAAGAGTTCATGCGCGAGTGCGAATCTAAATGCACCGGCAGTGTGGACAATCCCCTTCTTCGAGATCAGTACGTACAGGATGCCAAGACGCTGACCATTATGGAGGACAGGCATTGCGGCGACCCGAACGTGCGGTACTACATAGGCTACGACGTCTCGTACCGACAGAGAAACGGCAATGCAATGTGCGCCGAGGTAGTGTTGAAAACCTACGAGCAGCGCAGGAGTACCAGTTTTAAGAAAGACTGTGTTTATTTGACCGACCTTCCCCCGCTTGATGCGGAGCGGCAGGCGCGGAGAATAAAGAACCGTTGGGCGCAGTACCGTCTTGAGGGAGCGCCTGAACCAATCATCGTTATTGACTCATGGCAGTTCGGTGAGGCTGTTGTGCAGCAGCTCCATAGAGACCTTGGAGATGGGCTTCCGCCCCTCTGTACGGTCAACAATGACGACCGATACCTCGATTTGGTTCAGAAAAATGCAAAACCGTGTATTTATTCACTTTATGCAACACCGGGGCGCAGTGGCGCAGACCCCAACATCGACATGCTCGACTACCTCACACGAGAGTTTGAACATGGCAATGTGGGATTGCTCATAACCAACGTACACGAGGGTACACGGGCTTATAAAATGGCACACAACATCAAGGATGATACGCAGGATGTCAAAATCCAGCATCCGTATATCAAGACCAAGGAACTGTGCGACCAAATAGCTAACCTGCGCCGAAAGAAAACCGGCAGCGGTTGGACGCAGGAAGAGATAAACAAGCACATCAACAAGGACTTGTGGTCGGCAATGATGTACGCCGCGAGACCGATAAAGCTTGACGAGGATGCTTTCGTAGCGTCGCAGAACCGGCGCAAGAGCAGCTATCAGGAAGCGGCTGAACATCTCGACAGTGAGATAACATACGCGCCGGTGAGGACGCGTAGCGTCAGACGCCTTGGCCGAGGAGCAATAGTTTGATGGATATTACGAAAAACAAGCTGTGGGCGCTTCCCACGACTGATAAGAACCTGAAATTGCAGGAAACATTCAGCCATTTCTACTCGGACGCAGACCATATACTGATAATTTCTTCCGATAAGCCAAATGGCGCGATAGAGGTCACGCCTGACCTCGAATACCTCCTGGCACAATCCGATTGGCTGTGGATATGGAGCGAAAGTAACGCGGTCCGATGCGAGGAAGAACTAAAATACCGCAAAGAGCTTGACGATTGCATGAAGGACTTTGAGAAGCGCTTCTTCGCAGAGCTCGATAAAATGCAGAAAGGTGGAGCGGACATTGGAAATACAGCAGATGGGGCCGATGGAAGCTCCGGCAGCAACGAGTTATAAGGCACTCGGAGAGATATTGCAGAAAGCCAACAGCATGTACGGCGGCATGGGAATGAGCGACTATTTCACCGCTTTCTCCGCTGCCGGTGGGCTTGGATTTCTGAATAACTGGCCGCAGATACAGAACACCCGCGTAAAGGGCATAAACACGCGTCCTGCCGAGTTCACCAAAGATCAGATAAGCACAATGGTGCAGAACCCGGACGGCAGTGAAAAGAGCCTGAGAGCGGTGTCAGCGTCGCTTGCGTATAGCACCAAGACTTACGATCTGATCCTCAAGACCTATCCCGATACGCTTACCTATTCATGGTACGTATATCCTACGTACACCGATGCAGAAGTAAGCAAAAAGGATAAATTGCGCGACATGCTGCTGGCACAGCGGCTCGTTCAGACAGTGGGTGTAAAAGAAAAAGCCCATGAGCTGTGCGGCCTGTGCATGAAATATGGCAAAGTGTTCGTCACACCGCGTATTTCGGTCGACAAAAGCCACAACAAAATAAACTACGCTTTCTTGCAGGAGCTCCCGATGGACTGGTGCAAAATCGTAGGTTACAACAACGGTCCCGGCAAATACACAGTGGCATTTAACCTGTTTTACTTCATGCGGCCGGGCAACGACTGGCGTCAGTTCGGTGACCTTTTTGAGCCGTATATGCGGATTTTCGATGAGGTTGTCGTAAAAACGCCGGGGAAATACGTCTATAACACCATCGATACAGACAAATTCAAAGCCATTCACGCGAATGAGACAATAGGAAATCCCGAATGGGTAGCCGTAGGGCGGCAGTATTTCTACTGGGTAACACTCCCTGCCGACAGGGTTTTTACCATCGAGGTAGATGATACCACTCCCCTCGTTATCCCGCCGAACACCGGCATGTTCGTGTCACTGACGCAGATACCTAATTACGAGGCGGCACAGCTCGAAATAATCCTTAATCCGTTGACGTCTGTGCTGACTGGCTCGCTTGAAACTTATGACCCGAAGAGCGCAACGGATAACGACCCTATAAGGGTCTCTGACACGACGAGGAAGCTTTTTGAGTATCTGTGGTATCAGATGCTCAATAAGAACAACACGAGCGGCATAGGGCTTTACCTTGCGCCTGCGAAAGACTTGAAGCTTCAGACGATTTCTGACACCGTTGCGAACACGGACATAAGCTCGACGGCATATTCAGACCAGATTCTTAAAGCGGGTCTCCCCTCTCTCATTCCCACCACAAACGACCCAAAGGTCGGCGTGGCGCAGCTTTCAGCCTGGCTTGCGGCTTCTTATGCTAAGTTCATATATGGCAGCATGGAGCGGATTATGAACTGGATGATAGAGAGCCTGAACTGCAAGACCCCGATGCGCTTCAAAATGTTCGGCGACATCTTCAAGATAGATGACGAAATTGAGAACGCACGCAAGGGCATGACCAACGGCTGTCTCACCGATACGCTCAAATACGATGCGTTGTCCGGACACACGATACTTGACGATATTGCAATATCTGATTTTGTGGACGAAAGCGGCGTGATGGATAAGCGCAGACCGCTTGTGACATCGTATTCAGCCAAGCAGGATACCAGCGGACTGCCGCCGCAGGCAAAAAAGGAAATCTCCGAGGACGGGCGACCGGAAGAACGCGGCAGCATAAACAGCGAGACGCATGAGGAAGAGATATGAAAGATCGTGCTCAAGAGAAACCGCCTGAGTTATCTGCCGAAATGATAGCAATTATCAACCGACTGCTTCAAGAAGGCAAGCGGCTGGAAATTGCCGCGAAACCCAACGGGATTCACCTTTGGGAGATTAAAAACAAGAAAATAGAGATGTAAGGAACCTCATGTAGGAGGTTCGACAAAGCCAAAGCAGGGCTATTAGCACGAAGAAATTCGTGTTGGTATCCCTGCTTTTTTATTTCACCGCAAGGGAGGAATGAGACTTGAGAGACTTTTACGCCGCATATCGGGAGGACAGATATTCCTTCCTTTATGAACCGATGCGCAGAGCTATGAGCGCGATGGGAAATGCCATGTGGAGTTTCGCGGCGATAAAAGAACAGACATGGTACAGCGGCTATGCGGCGCTGACACGAGCCATTCACGCGCTTGAACACAAGCAGCCGGAGTACATAGACCAGCTGAAAGACATCATGGCGAAGCTCGGTTTGCCGCTGGTTTATCCGACAATCCCGGAAATGCAGGACAGTTTTTCTTCCGTGGAAGAGGTGCTGGATAAGTGTATCAACCTCATCGACGGCGTTAACGACAGGCTGTCTGAGGTCATCGAGGTTTGCGACAATGCCAATTTTGAGCCGCTGGCACGCTATGCCGAGAACGTCCAGATGGAGAACTATCAGGACAGGCAGTGGCTGTGCGAGGCCAAGGCAATGGCGGAAAACGGCGGGATTAGCAGCACCAGTTTTGATAACTGGCTCAACCGCACGCTCAACGTGCCGCAGAAAGAGTGATGTCTTATGGCCAAGAACAGATACAAAGGCGCTGAAATAACGCGCACATCGCGAGGGCAGCTAAAAATTCTGTCCTCTGGCGATAGAAAACTCTACCGGGTCGAGCTGTGGATGCTGAACGACAAGGTGAACCGCAACAACTGGAAGTACATCAACCTCGCGGCGCACCTGCCTGAGTTCAAGGACATTCCCATTCTGACGGCCTATCTCCCAAGCGGGAAGATCGGCGATGGGCACAACTACGACCTCAAGAGAGACCCGAAAACGGGTGAAACCTACGCTTCTTTTACTGCCGCCGATGCCGAGAGGATAGTCGGCTGGATCCCGAAAGATGCGGATATCCGCTTAGAGCGGAAAGAAGACACAAGCTGGATAGTGGCCTCGGCATTTCTGTGGAAATGGTACGCACCGGAATTGGTTGACATGATCGCTCGGCAGGGGAACGGCATGGAAATCTCCATAGAAACGCTGGTGACCAAAGAACATATGGAAGGCGACGTTGCGGTCGAAGAGGAATACGTAGTGCTCGGCGTCACCGTCCTTGGCGCGGGAGTTGCCCCGGCTGTAGCGGGTGCGACCATCCAGTCCCTCTCTGCGATGAGAAACAGCATGGAAAAGATGTGTCTCAAAGCTGCCTCATACGCAAAGGAAGCTACAGCCAAAACAACCACACACGACAAAGGAGTGAAAGAAAACATGATTGACAAAGCACGACTCAAGGCGCTGTCGGAGAAGTTCAACGGCTATACCGTGGTCGGCGCTTCGAGCGATCTGAAACTTCTGGCTCTTGTGAACGCGAACGGTGAGCCTTTTACCTACTCCGTCGAGGAGAGCGACAAGGGCAACATCATTCCTGACCGAATAATGAGAGCCAACGCCTACGTTTCCTACAAGATAGGCGAATCCGAAGTTCAGGCGAGTCTCGATGCCTTTATGGGCGAGGCTGAAATCCGCTACAACGCCGCAACTGAGCAGGCGCAGGCCGACGCAAAGACCATCAAGCACCTTTCAGAGCAGCTTGACGCGATGAAGGGCAAGGAGGACAAGCGCCGCCTGAACGCCGCAAAGACTGCCCTTGAGGACGAGTTCAAGCAGTGCAGCGGCGCGGAGGGCAAGTTCGACAGCGAAATCCTCAAAGACCTCAAGGCGAGGGTTGAGAACGGCGATTTCACCGCTCGTGAGGACGCTGACGGCAACTGGATCGGCGAAGCGGAAGTACGCATGAGTGTCAAGGCGCTGTGCATGGACGAGCAGAAGAAGCTCGACGAAGCAGCTGCCAAAGCAAGCGAGAAGCACTACTTCAACTTCAACAACATCAAAGGCAACTCTGGCGGCAGTCCGCGCACTTTCGGCGAGCTTTTCAAGGGCGACGCTCACGAATAATGAAAAAGGAGTGACAAAATAATGGCTTTTACTGAGAAAACCGCATTCCTTCCGAGAATGTGGAATAACCGCAACGACGACCTGCAGAACATCGCGGGTAAGTTCGGCAGCCTCTCCGGCACGACCTTCACCCCCGCTGACTGCTCCGCAGGCTTCATCTGCAATAAGGGCGCACACAGGGCGACCGGCGGCTACCAGATGACCGCAGCCGCAGACGGCACTAAGGACGTTTACTTCTGCAATCCCGGTGACGTACAGCGCGGCATGATCGGCAACGGTCTTTACGCAGAGGGTATCAACACTCTCGGCCTTGGCATCCCGTCCGGTGTACTGGACACCTTCTCCAAGGCTATTCCCGGCGAGACATACGCTTTCGGCGAAGGCAACTTCTCCACCGCAGTAGACGCTACGACCAACATCTACGCCACCATCGCAAACGGACAGCTCGTCGGCACCAATGCTGCCCCCGCAGCCGGTTCTGGCATCTACTTTGAGCTCGATAAGGGGCTCGGCATCGACTCCTGGACTGAGTCCAACTATAACGCGGGCAGCAGATTTAACATGCTGTGCCGCAAAGCATAAGGAAGGGAGGACGCACAACAATGAATGAACTGCTGAAGTTTAACTCTGCCCTCGGCAACCTGACCAGCAAACCGCTGTCCGGTGACGAGTACACAGACCTTGTTACTCGCGGTAGGATCCTCGCTCTTGAGAAGGCTGGCCGCGAGAAAAACAGAGCGCTTGCCGCTGCTGGCAAGCCCACTGAGGACTTTGCGTTTGCCTGCAACAGCGCGAAGGCTTTTGAGGAGCAGTGCCGCGAGTGGACTGATGACGTGCTCTACTTTGCCGCTTCCAAGGCAAATTCCGTTGTCGGCAAGTCTACTGACCGCAAGGATCGCAGCACTTTTGCCAATATGTCTCTCGCCACCGACCCCATCTTCCTCAAGGTCATGGCAACCATCATCGGGGCTACCTACTACCCCGTAACTCCTGCCCTCATTTCCCCGCTGGTGGGTGAAATGGTTTCCGTGGAGACCACTCCCAAGGGCAAGACCAAGACCATCAACGTGACTTCCAACGCTGTGTTCCAGTACAGAGACACCTCTTGGACTGCTCTGCGCAGCGTGCCGCAGGATCAGCTCTACGGCAACACTATCACGCTCAACCCCAAGCCTTTTGCCACTCGCGGCGTTATCAACTTCTACCAGATGATTGGCAACGAGGGCAACCTCGTCGATACCGTCGCTGCAATGGCTGGCGGCTATGCGGCCTACATCATGCAGAAGTTCACTACCGCCTTCGTTGAGGTTGCGGGCAACACCAAGTATGTCCCCTCCGCTCTGAAAGCCACCAGCTACACGAGCAACAACTGGGCGACCGTCTGCCAGAATGTTGCAAAGGCTAACCGTGTCCGCCGCGATCAGCTCATCGCCTACGGTGATTTCATGGCACTGCGCAATGTCATCCCCGATACCACCGGGCTTGCCAACGCGATCATGTACCAGCTCGGCGATCAGTACTTCCGCAACGGCTACATAACCTCCAAGGATGGCGTGCTTCTCTACGAGATTCAGCCCACCTCCACGCCGGAGACCATCAACACTACCCTGACCAGCATCTTCCCGACCGACATGATCATCATCGCTGCCCGCGCAAACGAGCGCTATGCACCTATGGTCATGTGCTTCGAGGAGGGCGCTGACACTCAGATCACCCTCACTCCGGGCGAGGACACCATCGCAACCGGCAGAATCGAGCTTCTGCAGGTCGACAGCGTCGATATTGCCCCCGTCCTGGCAAGCCGTATAGGCATCATCTCTGGCGTCACCAGCGCCTGATAATCCGCAAGCAGAGGAGGGACAACCTCCCTCCTCTGTCATCTGCCATGAAAGGAGAAATTGAGAGATGGCAATGAGCGAAGAGCAGAAAAGAAAAATGGCCGAGGGCAGGAAGAAGAAAGCGGCTGAAAAGGCTGCTGAAGCTGCCAAGCCGAAGGAAGCGGAGAAGCCCGTAGAGCCTGTTGTACAGGCGGTATATGTCACTCCCAACGAGAAGATGGTGCAGTGCATCTACATTGACAGCGTTATCCCGAACAACGAGATCATCATCGGCAATGGCCGAAAGATAAGTGGCAGCGGACGAGTGTTCTCTGTTCCTCTAAGCGAGTTTGAGAGCACGTTCATTACACCGCTGATAGCAAAACTCATCAAAACCCGAAGAATCATAGTGCTGGACGGCCTGACCGACGAGCAGAGAAGCCTTTATGACTGCGAGTACGCCGAAAATGAAGTCATCCGCCGCGAGGGTGTTTTTGATTTCTTCTTCAAGAAAGAGATCCCCGAAGCCGCAGAGATATTCGGCAGCCTGTGCGCGGAGCATCAGGAGCTTGTAGCGGCGCGCTTCATGGATGCCTATCTGAACGATGGCAGCCCCCTCAAGCGGTATGTAAGCCGTGCCAGAGTCGTAGCGCTCAACAATATATCTAAGGAAAAGCACAACGGCGAGGGCATTTTCAAGCCCATGCTCGAAGCGCTGAATGCAGAAGATGTCTAATCAGGAGGATGTTCCCAAATGAATGAAGTGGTCATTGCGATACTTGGCGGCAGCGCCGGGGCAGCCATTATAAATGGCGCATTCAAGCTTATTGAATGCGCGGCAAACAGAAAGGCGCAGAAAGCTGATAAAGCCGAAGCCAAGGCGGACAATGACAAGCTTCAGGATAGCGACATCGCAGAAATCAAAGAGGCCATTAAGTCCATCGGAGAGAAAATTAGCGAACTCGAAAAAAAAATCGCGGACGTGATGGCAGGCGAAAAGGAGTCCTTGGGCGACCGGGTCAAGCATTTGTGTGAGAAGTACGTCGAGCAGGGCTTCGTTTGGATGGATGACCTCGCAGACTTGAAGCGCATGCACGAAGTATACCACACCACCCTCAAAGGGAACGGCTTTTACGACGATGTCATGGCTAAAGTTGGGGACCTCCCAATCAGAGTAAAAGAAAGGAAGATACCAAAATGATAGAAAACATGACCAATGCAGCAGTGGAAATTGCTGCCAATCTCATTACCCAGCTTGCGATCATAGCCCTGACCACCGCATTTGCGTGGCTCACGGCCAAGATAGGAAAGAACAAGCACCTTGAGAACATCAACGCCGCCAAGGATGAGCTGAAAGATGCCGCCATCCAGACCGTAGGTGAACTGAATCAGCTCTTTGTTTCCGCTTGGAAAGAGACTCAGGGAGGCAAGCTCACGGAAGATCAGGTTGCAAAACTCGGCGCAGAACTTGTTAATTTGACCCTTAAAAAGATGAGCGGCAGTGCAATTAAAGTCCTTGAAGCTGCCAGCATAGACCTTGAGACCTACATACACGGCGTAGCTGAGGACTGGATTGGAACCCTCAAAGGCAACGGCGTAGAGGTGTTGGCGTCATCACCGGCATTAAGTAAATGAATTTTTCGGAAGCGAGGTGAGTTTTGAATGAGCACAGCATGGGAACCAATCGAAACGCAGGCGATGACCTACATAAAAAACGATTTGTCCCTTGATTGGGACATGAAAAACCGCCTCGCTGTGTTTTACAACCGCATGGCGGCGTACATGGATTGGGCTATTCCCCTTTTCAACCGTCCGCCTGAAATGCTGTTAAAACTGCAAAACCTTACCGCCCCAGATTTCGAGGATGTGGACTACACCCCCACAGAGAAGCAGGAAGCACCCGTGACAATAGAAACAGGACTCACTGGCTTCGATATCTGCTCATGCGGACTTATGGGCAAAGATCAGTTTGGAAATGTGACCTACTCCCCTGTTTCCTGTGTTTACTCCGCTGAGACCGGCGACGTTGTTGTGAACATCGACCTATCCCCGGACGATACATTGTCCATCAACCTTTATAAAAGCGGTGAGTTTGCCGCAGACCTCAATCGCACGGAGCAGACGATCCTCGCTTATGGCATTTATGCCGCATGGGAGCATCGTTTTGACAACAACGCCACAGAGCGTACCTCGAAGATACGCGACAGTTCGTTTACCACGATAAGTGAGGCTTCCCAGACGAACTCCAATACAGCTCGGCAGAAAGAGGTCATGCTGCAGTTCTACGGCATGCTCCGCCACTACGAGGAGAACAGAAACTACATAGCAACTGTTCTCAGCACAAATCTTTGATAAGAGGAGGCGGGGCATGAATCTGAACAAACTGGCGCGAAACGCCGGGATGGTCGGCGGATGCGACTACGCCCCGCTGACAAACGAGTGGATGCACTCGCAGGGGCTGCAAAAGCAGTATTTCACCCATCCGACGCAGGCTAATGCCGTAGACGTTGGTGATCTCGCAGACAATGTATTCAACACAGCCTGTCAGGGAGTAGATACATCCAAAGACTGGTACGAATACACGCCCATCCAGATCCGCTCGACCTTTGCATCTTCCTCCGCCACGGGCGAATTGCAGCCGGACGACTGGCAGCGTATCTATATCATCCAACCCGCAGGACTGACTTATATCCCCATCGGCTCTTACATGCAATATGCCAACAACTGGTGGATCGTCTACAAGCCCAACAACATGGGGCTTGGAATAGGTCAGGCTGTTGTGCGGCGCTGCAACGCCGTCATTAATGTCCTCGACTACTACGGCAACGTCATTTCTATCCCCATGAGCTACGCCAAGATGGGCACTCTCGGCAACGCAAGCCATGCAACGGAGAACAGTATCACTGCAAAGAACTATATCTCTTGCGTGTGTCAGCTCAATAAGTATTCCAAAGCGTTTATAGAGAACACTCGGCTGCTCTTGGGCAATATGTCTTACGCAATGCGCGGCGTGAACAACTTCACGAGGGAGTTCACGAACAAGGCGGACAGCGTACATATCATCACATTCACGATAGAGCTGACAGAGCCGCTGCCGCAGGACGACTTTGAACGCGGAGTAGCTGACGGGCTTGCGTTCAACTGGCAGATCTCCGTGACCGCAGACAAGAGCATGAACGCCGGTTCAACACAAACATTGGCCGTAAAAAGCATCAGGAACGGCGAGAGCGTTGTTTCTACTGCCGAGAACCCCATTACCTATGTATTTACATCATCTGACACAAACGTGCTCACAGTGGATGAAAACGGGCTTGTAAAGGCTGTTGGCAAAGGCTCTGCGACAGTAACCGTTACGCTTGCTCAAAATCCGGACGTTGCGCAGACCGTGGACATCACTGTTGCCGCTGTTGGCGAAGGCTACGTCGCCTTTACCAGCACTCCCCTGACAGCGCTTCACTCTCTTGAAACTGCCGAGATAAGCGCAGTTTGGTTCGAGAACGGTACTGCAACAGACGATGTTGTCACTTTCAGTTTTTCGGGAGCTGATGAGGACGCATACAGCGCAGACGTGCGCGGCAATAAGGCAACACTCACCTGCTACGGGCTTTCAGATAAGCCACTGATAGTGACAGCCACGCGCGAAGACAGTACCGCTCAAATGAGCATAGAACTTTTGGATTGAGGTGAAATCCCATGAAGTACGAATGTACCCACGCTCGCGAGGCAGACGGCATCCCTTACATAATCTGTGACCGAGAACCAATGCCCTCCGCCGTGGATAAACAGAATCTGTATCACTCGCTTTGCCCCTATCAGCGTTTTTGTGGGCAGAAGAGATGTGCGGTATTGCTCCCCGAATGGGCACAGTGCAAGAAAAATGCCGCTAATAAGCCGCAGGAAGGCGCAGGAACGCCGATAGCCGCTAAAGTGAGCACGGATACCCCAGCAAAGAAAAGCGCACAGAAGCGCCGCAAATAAGCTTTAACGCCAAAGGAAAAGGAGAAATGACGATGGCGATCACGATAACCGAAGAGATTCTGAGAAAGGCAGACGATTATCTGAGCCTGTCTCAAAAGGAAGGCATGGCAAAAGCGTTTGCCATTGCCTGTGTAGAAGAAATGAAAACTCCCGGAGGCGATACGCTGCCCCCTCTGCTGAGAGAACGTTTCGGCGTAAAGCAGCAGTTTCTTATGGGCGTTTTCGCAAAGAGTTATCTGCATCAGAACTTCAAGAAGCAGAACTTCATTTGGGAAGGCGTAGAAACGATTTCCGGTGAACTCGATTCCTGCATGAGCGAAGAGGCCTACGACGAGTGGGCGCAGAGCCATGTTTTCTCGCAGATGAACCGCTTTGTGCGCCGCCATGACAACGATCTTTCGGACAAGGCTTATGAAATCATGAACGATTTCAAGACGTTCTCAATGATGCTAAATGACAGCATCCATGCGCTGATAGAGCAGAACAATGACCCTGTGGGGCGTGTGATGAGAACCTTGACCGCCGAAATCACACCCGAACTCACAAAGGAAATCCTCGCACAGCTGGACGAGGTCAAGGACATGGCAGAGCAGCTTCAGAAGGAGAAAAAAAATGCCTGACTGGATAGGCGCGCAGCCCTCCACTGATAGCCCCTACTACCCCTATACGAAAGTTGTAGCGGGCAACACGATGAAGGGAGCCGAAGAGCTCCCGTACAGGTTGATGAAATACCTAATGGACTTGCCGTCACGCGGCTATACGCCGCCCTCGGATAACAGTTTTCCGAGGGCAAGACTCAAGAAACTCCTGTATTGGGACGGCGCAAAGCCGCTTGAACAGCCACTTCCGACACCGCAGCAAATCAAGGCGATTCAATTTGACCCACTGCACCCAGCAGACCCTCCTGATGCAGAACGCGGATACAGAATCTTCCCACAGGAACTCGTCAGGCAGAGTCAGGATACGGCGCAGAGCGTTTTGAGAATCTATCTCGGCCCCGCAAACCGCATCCAACAGAAAAACACCTACGTTTTTCGACAGACCATCATCTATTGCATCATGTGCAACTACGGCATTGAAGCAAACATGCAGGTGATGGGAAATTCAAGGTCTTACGCCATAGTACAGGCGATTCTTGAAGCCACTGAGGGTGTGAACTTCGGCGGGGTCGGCTCGCTGAACACCTACCAGATCACGAAGTTCGACGATGAGCGTGTGAACACCGGCTACAAGATTTATCAGTACATCGACTGGAACGGCGATGACAACATCTAAAGGCATACACGCCGAGGAGAAAATATGCAAGGCGTTAATAAATATGCAAATGAAGTCCGAGAAAACAAAGAAATCGAGTTCAATGGACTGACATTTTACCCGCTGACGGTGCGCGACTTTCCCCTGTATCGAAGCGCAGCCGCCGCATTTGAACTTATGCAATCCTCATTGTCGCCGAAGTTTGCCCGCCTGTCATGGTGTCAGTGCCTTGACGAAATGGACAAGCTCGGCAACGGCAGTCCTTTTTTGGAACCAGTTCTCAATGTTGTAGCAAAAGCGTTGAGGCTCGAAAGAATCAAACTGCCTGACGGCGCATATGGGTATCAGCTTTCCACCCTGCGGAAAGAGGGCACTCTTATGGGCATTTACATCAGGGAGCACGAAACTGTTCTGACCATCCAGATGATGGATGAGGTACGGCAGATAGTTGCCGCCCAAAACGACTATCAGCTTCCGGACGAAAAATGGAACCCGGAACTGGTCGCGGCAGAGCAGTACCTAAACAGCCAAAATATGCCGAAGCTCGATATTGAGATCGAGGCGTGGGTCTATTCCGTAGCCGCGAATGTGGGAAAAGATGCGGACGAGCTATGGGATTGGCCGATACGCAAATTCAGAGGATTTGACAGAGCAATCGACAGAACCCTCGGTTACCAAATCTACACGTTGGCTCAAGCGGTCGGGCTCACGAAGTTTGAGAAAGGCGCGCCTTATCCGACGTGGAAATTCGACAGGATTTCGGAGCTGCCTGCCGGATTCAAGACACTGACACAGCTCGAAGCCAAGGCAAAGGGGCAACTCCCTGAGCCGATGTCACAATAACAAGGAGTGATACATAATGTATTCTTTCAACCCTCAGTATGAGTTTTCCAAGGGAATCGTGTACTTTGAGGCGTTCGATGTCGCTACCGACGATCTTGTCGGCTTCTCCAAGTACGTAACCGACTTTTCTCCCGCGGGCAGCATGAATGACGGCGCAGTTGAAGGCGGCCCCGGCAACATGCTTATCATCAACATTCCCGACACCTCCCGTCTGACCTTCACGGCCAAGACCGCCGACTCCGCGCTGAACAACATGGCGCTGACTATCGGCCAGAGCCTGACCGGCAACGGCGTCGTTGAGACCTCGAAGCCCGTTGTAGCAAGCGGTGCGGCGCTGACCATAACCGGTGCTGTGGCTCCCCTTGGCGGTCAGAACGGCGCTGTGGCCTACATTCTCGGCTCTACTGGCAATGACAAGGACACGGTGGCAGCAAACAGCGCCAAGGCTTACAAGGTCGGCAGCGATGGCACTATTCAGGGCTTCACCGCTGTTTCCGGCAACACCTACTGCGTGAAGTATTTCGTGCAGAACAGCTCTGCCCTGCAGCTCGCAGTTCCCGCGCTGTTCCAGCCGAAGGTCGTCCGCGTCCACTTTGCGGTCAACATCTACGCCAAGAATGGCGGAGGTGATGCGAAGAACTCTTCTCTCTTCAAGATTCGCCACTACTACATCCCCTACTACTTCTTCACCGGCGCACTGTCCGACACCATCAACCAGACCACTCCCGGTTCTGTTGACCTGTCCGGCAACTGCCTGACCGCTGATGAAGTCGGCACCGATGTCTGCGCAAGCAACGCCATGCCGAACTACTGCTACATCGTTGATGAGTTTGTTTCCGGCACTTCCACCGGTTCCGTCGAGGGTGTCTACTTTGTCGGCGCTGGCGCAGGTGTTTCCGTAGTAAACGGCAAGACCACCGAGCTTGTCGCCAAGTATGACGTTGCCGGTAATCTCACCAACATCTCCGACATGAGTGAGGTCACTTTCTCCACTGGCGCAGAAGAGACTGCGAAGTTCAACGACCCGCACTCCCCTGTGCTGACCGGTGTAGCTGCTGGTACCACCACGGCCACTGTCACCGTGACCAACAGCATTTCCAAGGTGACCTACACCGACACAATCCCCGTAACCGTCACCTAAATCAAAATAAAGCCCCCGGCGCAAGTCGGGGGCTTATCCAAGACAGATGAATGATTCTTTCAACAAGGGATTATTTCTGTGTTTTGGAGGGCAATATGAGCGTCTTACAAGATTATTTGCAGATTCGCGGATTGCTAGATTCGGCCATTAAAAATGCACTAACAGACAGCGTTGCTGATGGGCTAAAAGAAGCAATACAGAAAAAGACAAAAGAAAATGTTTACAGCTACCCTGCGTCTCCATCCGCTATGTACAAGCGGCGCGAAGAAAATGGAGGTCTCATTGATGACACGACCATGCTGACCACCGTCGATGGATTGACACTGACACTGGAAAACACAGCAGAGCCGCAGCACGCCGACGGCATTGATCTCACTCCAATCGTCGAGGAGGGCGATCCTGCTTGGCATCAGCCCTTTGCTCGTCCCTTTATGGATGAAGCGCGAGACGAATACGTGGACGATGGAAAGGCCGACAGCGACATTGCAAAAGAACTAAAAGCTATGGGATTTACGGTTTTTTAGGCGGATTTGCAGGCTTTGGAGAGGCCTTTTTCTTGGTTTTCGAGGGCTTATCAGTCCGCAGCATAGCAGCAAGCGCCCACTGCTGGCCGAGAGACATACCTCCTTGACCTTGCGCGAAAGCTTGAGAGGCCATTTGGGATTCATCCCAATTCATGATATCAACTCCCTTCTATATAGATTATACACTATGCGCCGTTATGTTGCAAGCGGAGGTTAACGCTGAATGAGCACAATAGTACAGATACAAGTAAATGTAAATGACGCAAAAGCGATAGCCTCGCTTACCAACATAGAGAACATCGGCAAAAGACTGAGCAGTACACCAATAGAGATAAAAGTCAACGCCGGGGCTGTTGACAAAGTCTCAAAGTCGGTTATCCAGCTGGCGAAAGAGCAGACCAAACAGGCTACTGCAAGCGCAAAGCAGGCAGCGGCAGAAGCCAAGGTTCAGGTCGCGCAGGAAAAAACGAAGCAAACTTCTAACAGACTTGCCGCTCAACAAGAGAAAACCGCGCAGTCGGCCAATAGATTGGCTACTGGGCAGACCAAAGCCGCATCCGCAACGCAAAAAGCGGGCACCGAGGCGCAGAAAACTTCGGCGCTGACCGACCTGCTGGGAGACAGCCTTGGTCGTATCGTTGCCAAGCAGGCGGCATGGCAGCTGATAGGCAACGGCATTGCCGCCGTGAAGAACTCTTTTGTTGAAGCTCTTTCCACCATGAAAGAGGTCGACAGTGAGCTTGCGACCGTGCGCAAGGTCACCGGCATGACCAAGGACGAGATGGATGCTCTTGGCGAATCGGCGTACTCCACCGCATCTAAGTACGGCGTTGCAGCAAACGAGTACCTCCAGAACGTTTCTACTTTCGCCCGTGCAGGTTACAAAGAAGCCGCACAGGGTCTTGGCGAGTTGGCCATAAAGACACAGCTCGTCGGCGACACGGATCAGGAGACAGCATCGCAGTTTCTCCTTTCGGCAGACGCAGCATGGAAATATCACGGCAACGTTGAAAAGCTTTCCCTCGCACTGGATGAAGCAAACACTATAGATAACAACTATGCAACATCCATCCAGAAAATAGCTGAAGGCTTGCCCATCGTTGCCAATGTAGCCTCAATGGCTGGAATGTCCATGGAAGAAACCATGGCCATGCTCGGCACGATCACCGCCACTACGCAGGAGAGCGGTACAAAGGCGGCAACTGCGGCTAGAGCGCTTATTCTCAACATTCTAGGCGATACTACTACCGAAATTTCGGATGGCGTGACAGCAACCGAGGAATCCGTACAGTCTCTTAGCGGCATACTCCAGAAGTACGCCCCCGATGTTGTCGCGGCGGCAGAGGCCACAGGGAAGCTTATAAACCCGATGGAAGCCATCGAAGCACTGTCAAAGGCGGCCAAGGATGGACTTATCTCCGAAGCAGATTTGATGCAGATGGTCTCTGCCCTCGGCGGAAAACTCCGCACGAACCAGCTCCTTGCGCTCCTTGAGAACTTCGATATGTACAAAAGCATGTTGGCTGATATGGGCGTCGCTGCGGGCAGCGCCGATCAGGAAGTCAGCGTCATGCTCGATACTTGGGACGCGAAGGCAAATATTCTCAAGAATACATGGACTGAGTTCGTCTCCAACATGGCCGATACCAGCCTTATAAAAGGTGGACTTGATGTTATCACTGGACTTGTCAAGGTTCTTGATAGCGACTTCGGCCACCTTGTCGTCACTGTAGCTGGTGTGACAGCAGCGTTTGCGCTTATTTCCAAGGGCGCGGTTGCGCTCAAAACTGGCATAACTGCGCTCGCCTTGGCGCAAGGGCCTTTAGCTGCCGGGACTCTGGCGAGTGCCGCCGCTCTCAAAACGCTTACTGCTGCGATGCTTGCAAACCCCCTCTTTTGGGTAGCAGGCGCCACGGCAGTAATCTACGGCATAGTAAAAGCCGTAGATGCGCTCACCGTTACCTATGAAGAGCAGGCGCAGATTTTGTCTGACCTCGAATCAGAGTATGATACTACCTACGGCAAGGGAACGCGCTTTGACGAGCTCAAGAGTAGAGTCAATGAGCTGACAATCGCTGAACAGAACGAATATAATATTCTGAAAATGCGCAACGACGAGGCGGAGCGGCAACTCCAACTTGCAAGGGACGCCGAGTACGACAAGTGGATGGATGCCAACTGGAGTAAAAAGACGGCAGTTTCTTCAGACACTTTTGACAGCAAGGCGGGGCAGTCATCGACTTTGGGTGCAGACACCGTAAGTAAGTTCAGGAGAGAGCTGGCCGCTGCCCATGACGAGTATGCGAAAGGCGAGACTACACTAACCGAGTACAGGAACGCGATCCTCGACATCGCGTCGAACTACGACGATCTTTACGACAAACTCGTCGCCTATAAGAAAGACGGAAGAGAAATCGGAGAAGATGCAGAGGCTCTGATTGCGCTGTATGAGTTCATCGCAAAGAAATCCAGCGAAATCGACACCAGCGGGACGGACGCAGTAGCGGATTCTTTCGAGGAAGTAAAGAACTCGGTCGACGCAGCGACAGAAGCTTTACAGAGATACAACGCCGAACTTGACGGGCTGGCTGACAAAGAAGCCAACGCAAATGCGATGCAGACAGCCTTCAACAACGCCATGAAGGACTTTCAGGCAGGCAAAGTCAGCTCGGCATACGTCAAGTCTTTCTACGACCAGTTTATCCCCGACGATATAAAAGAGCAGTTTGGGTATAGCGTCGCCGATGCCATGGAATGGGCGATGAGCGACAGCAACCTCGGCAAAATATTCAACAGCGGCGATATGTTTGGTGCATTTTATGATGTCATCAATGAAGCCGCGCAGGGTGGCTCACTCGACGGAATTGTCTCGTTCGATGACAGCGGGGCGATCACAGCGATCTCCTCCTATAAGGAACTCGCAGAACAACTCGGAATAACCGAGGGGATGGCGCAGGCTCTCGCTCAGGGACTCAGTGTATACATGGACGGTGTCTTCTACACAGGAGAGGAAGCCTCCAATATCGTATCACAGTTGGGTGACAAACTCGGTGAGGGTTCGCATTCTCTCTCAGACTATGCGTCTGCACTCTCTCAAATCACGGGACAGACGACCGTCGAGGGACTTCTCAGCGTATTTGAGGGGCTGGAACGAGCAGGAGCTGTCAATTGGGCAGATAAACTCGGTGTAGGTTCCGCTGAGGAAGCCCGTAGTCAAATAATCTCGACAATCGAGGCGCTTCTCGGAGAGACAGACGACGCCAAAGCCAAAGCTAAGGATCCTGTTACGTTTGATGTTGACGCGGAGATTGATGAGGCAAACGCAAAGCTTGCTCAATTAGACGAGAAGAAAAAAACCGCCTCCGGTTCGGTGGATGTGCCGGTAACTGTGCCCGGTGCATCAGAAGCCCAGCAGCAGCTCGACAACGTTAATCAGGCAAAAAACAATGCAAGTGGTTCCGTGGAGGTCGGAGCAGATGCGTCTGGTGCGGCAGAAGCGGCGAACGAACTGCGTGACGTTGGCGATGCCGCAAACGAAATCCCCGATTCCAAGCAGATACACGTTTCCGTTAGAGACAACGCAAGCGGCGTACTCAATGTAATCTATTCACGCCTTGCATCGATTCGGAGCAAAACCGTCACGATCACCACAATAGAGAAAAAATACAAGCAAACAGCAAGCGGTGCCCTCATCCCAACTAATGCGGGCGGCACTCAAAATTCTCCCGGTGGTCGCGCGGTGGTCAACGACGGTGCGCCAGTTAATGGCAGTTCGGCAGAACTTATCGTGGACAACGGCGATGCCTATATTGCCAATGGCGGCAAAATGGCCATTGTCGACCTGTCCCCCGGTGCCAAAGTCTACACCGCAAAGCAAACCCAAGATATGCTTACCGGCGAGAAAGAAGAAATTCCGATGCACGCAGGCGGCACAGGGCTTGTAAGACCCGGCGGCAATGGTGGTGTCTACGGCGGCGACCACAGCGGCGGAACTGGCGTCGGCGGCAGCACAGCCAGCAACACCGAAGAAGACGATCCGCTAAAAAAAGAAGTCAGTGAAAAGCTCGACAACATAGACAAGCAGATTGAGCTTGCCCGGAACCGGAATGACCGAGCCAAAGAACAGGCTTTGCAGGAGCAGGCCGCAAAGATGGTTCGAGATTTCGTGCAACAGTACCTCAACAAGGGATACAGCAACACATCAAACGAAGTTCTTGATCTTCTGAACCGCGGTTACGGCTACTCTGATGACCTTATGGGCGAGTTGGTCGACTCATTGGAGGCTCTTACCGATTCGACCAACGCAGCCAATAAGCTTGCAGAGAAGCAACAGGCGGTTGAAAAGGCACGGCAGGAGTTTGAGAACGCAAAAAAACAGCGCACGGTCAGAATCTACAATCCAGTCACCGGACAGTGGGAATGGGTGGCAAAAGCCGATGACATCCTCAAGGCTCAAGAGAATCTGGCAGAGGCAGAGAAAGATTATCAGGATGCCAAAATCGAGCAGGAACTTGATGCGATCAAGAACGGCAATATCGGTGATATTGGTGACCTGACCATGAGTCCGGCGCTGCGAGAGCTGATAGCGAACGCGAGCGATGAGGAGCAGAAGCGCATTGCCGATATTCTGCACGCCATTTCAGGCGGTACAAAGAACACCACCGATACCACCGGCGAGAGCATCTTCCGCAGCACCGACAGTCACGACGTATACTACCAGTTCGGCGATTTGAAGCTCTCCGAAACAGAGGCAAAGAATATGACCGTCAAGGAGCTTGCCGAAAAGCTCAAGACTTTGAAGCTCACTTAAACGGGAGGCGCTAATATGCTCGAAGGAATTATAGAGTTTTGGAACGCACTAAAACCCAAGGTAGATCAGGCCGTGACCGAGAGAACTGGGAACTGCCTGCGCGTGGACAGGTTCGACGTCGTCGCCGCTCCAAGTAACGGGAAGATATCTGTGCGTCAGCCATACGGGCGCACGATATCCATCCCGTACTGCGAAGAAGTCGCAACCGCCACAGCCGGAGACACAGTGCTTGTCATCTGGTGGGGAAGCCTGTCGACCGGCAAAGCATGGTGTTTCGGCGACGGGCCGAAGTGATGGGAGGTGAGAAGCTTTGCTTTTTCAGCCGTCAAATATAAGCCCTGATGAAATAAACAGCAGCGGTACAGTAGACCTGACGCAGCCGCTGGACATAAGCTGGCAAGTCAATGGGGATTCCCCTATGCTTGCGTATCAGATTGTTCTCTATGAAAACAATTCTGCTTCTACCGAAAAGTACGACACCGGCAAAGTCTTGCTTACGACCCCGTTTTGGGGCGTGAATTACGCAGGAGAGACTCAATTCTATACCGTAACCATCCCAAAAGCGACACTGAGCGCAAGCGGCATCACGAACGGCAACGAATACAAGTTCGTGATTACTCAATGGTGGAGCGGCACCGATTCGGTAACCCAATCAACTGCATCGCTGCTCCTTGGCAGGAGTTTCCCGACTGTGGCCATATCTGCAATAAGCGATCCCCTGACCGGCTATTCGGCCACTTTTACCGGAACATATTCTCAGGCACAGGACGATGCTCTTGCATGGGTACGGTGGCGCATATGTGAAGTTGACAGCGAAGGCAACCGTGGCGACGCGTTTGTGGACACTGGCAAAATATATGGAACCGGTGAGTTAAGGGTAGACTATTCCGGATTCCTCAACGACACCAGTTACAGCATCATCCTTGATGTTCAGACGGTAAACGGCGTTGATGCGTCAAGCGGCTGGGTAGACTTCCATGTTGAATACGAGGTATCCGAAGATTCGGTCGGCAGTGCAAGCGCCTGTCAGACCTCGGACGGAAGCGTACTGGTAACTTGGGCGCAGATAGAAACGACTCAAGGTTACGACATCTATCGCAGAACGAACGGACAGAGCAATCTTGAAAAGATCGTGACCGTCGGGCGGACAGTCGGGGAGATTCGAGATTGGAGTGCGTGTTCCGGGCAGGAATATACATATTATGTTTTCCCCACAGGCCCATTGGCATACCTCACTGCTGCAATCGTCACCAACGCCGTGAAAGTGCAGTTCTGGATGTGGAATATCATAGAAGCCACTCCCAATGCAGACGGCACATATACCGCTGTGGCAAGCTACTTCTTCCGCTTTGGCAGCGGCGGTGTGGCTGAGGGACAGTTCTCCAACAACAACTCCCCTACCCTGCAGAAGAACTTCACCCGATACCCAACGCGGCAGCCAGAAACGCCTAATTACCTTACCGGCAGCGTCGGGGGCTATATCGGCAAAATAGGCAGAGATGCAACATACTCTGACACCTTAGCTCAGGCGCGGGCACTACGAAACCTCTCGACGTCTGAAAACACGCTGTTTCTGCGTGACCCCAAGGGGCATTTTCTCAATATCCACACTAACCAGCCAATCACAGTGAGTGTAGACCACAAGAGCGTTGTCATGCCGCAGACGGTGACGATTGGATGGGTCGAAGTAGGAGAAGCAACTGGACTCAAGATAATCAACTCGCCCGAAGCCATATTCTGGCCGAGTGACAGTATTATATTCACCAGCATAACTGTTGACCCTGCGACAGGATACCTTGTGTGGACAACAAATGATAACTACGAGCTCGGTTCTGTTTTGAGTCTTTCCGATGATGGTGACCTCATTCAGACGACGACTGATGGCTTCACTGTCGCTGGACTTGAAATCATCGACAGCAACAACCTTCAGGCAACTTTGAATGTGGGAGGGTGAGCGCAAAATGTATAGCCAAAACTGGCAGCAATACCTTTCCACGTTAAAGACTGACTTCACAAAACTGGCAAAGCTTGAGTTCCTGCAGCCGAACGGCAGCGTGGCTTTCGCTCTGGATAATCAGGTGGCGAACAAACGTTCCAAAGCCTTTATTCAAGAAGGTGACATTACTGTGAACTTACAGAATGGCAGCCGCAGGCAGGTAAACATCTCCCTTGCAAACCTCGATGGAGCTTATGATTATGCACTCAACAAGATATGGTTTGGGCAGCAAATCAGGCTCTCCGAGGGGCTGATACTCCCGGATGGTACAGACTTCTATATTCCGCAAGGCGTTTTCCTTGTGGAAAACCCGGAAGAGGCTTTTGAGCCGGGACTCCGTCAGGCATCATATCAGCTGACCGACAAATGGGCGGCAATCGACGGAACGCTTGGCGGCAACCTTGAGGGCGCTTACTGTGTAAACGCCGGAACCAACATCTTCGCCGCCATAGCTTCCCTGCTCAGGCTCAACCGCTTTGATATGTCCGGAACAGCTGGCGCGCCCATAGATGCAGTTGCTCCACTCTTTACAAGCTATTACAACGACAAAACGCAGACGCTTACCGACGGCTCAAGTGTAAGTCTGATAACCGCCCCTTACGACTATCTCAGTTCTGAGAATGGGAATATCGGCGAGGTCATCCTCGGACTTGCAGAGATGCTTGCTGCATGGGTGGGCTATAACCCGACCGGACGGCTGGCAGTAGATCCGTCACAGGATGACATTCTTGATACATCTAAACCTGTTTTGTGGGACTTCTCGATGGGCAAGCAGCTAATGGGCATCCGGTATGCGCCGAAGCCTGCCGAGGTTTACAACGATGTCATTGTAGTGGGGGCAACGAATAATGAAAGTCTTACCGCGAGAGGCAGAGCGCAGAACCGCGACATTTCCTCTGACACCTGCATCAGCCGCATAGGGCTGAAAACCAAACGGCTCTCGATGAAGGACTATTACTCCGATGAAATGTGTCAGGCGTATGCCGAATGGCAGCTTAAGCGTTACGCCGTGCTCGGCAAGACAGTAACCTTGACCACAACACAGATGTTCCACATTGTGGAGAATCAAATCATAACCATACGGCGCGAGGACAAGCCCGGAGCGCCTGTCGAGAGACACCTCGTGCAGGGCTTCACAAGGCCGATAGGGCAGACGGGAACCATGACCATAAACGCAGTTTCAGTCAACGACTTCCCCATTGCTACAGCCGTCACAGACGATGAAAGAATAGGAGAGTGATAAGAGATGGCACAATACAACCTTGGTAAAGTATCGGTCAGGCCGCGCGGCGCATACGCCGCAAACACCAATTATGAATTTCTTGACAGTGTACAGAACCTCGGCGGCTCATGGCTCGCGCTTGCGGCGAGTAAAGATGTACAGCCCGGTGTCACCACAGGCTGGCAGAGCTACTGGATGATGATAACAAGAGGCATCAAAACCATCGTCGGCAGCAGCCCCGCAGATGGTCAAACCAAAATCACGATAACGTTCACGGACGACACAACTGCTTCGTTTACCTATAATAATGAAGTACTTGCGGACGGTAGTGTGACGTATCAGAAGCTTGCATCAGATGCTGTTAAATTGCAGTTCCTTAACACCGCAATCGCCACGGCATCCTTTGTCTCTAACAGTACATATCAGGATTATCCTTACAGGGCATCTGTGGGCCTCACTGGTGTTTTGGCAAGCATGACACCGGAAATCATCTTTTCGCTTACGGATGCCACGAGTGGGAATTTTGCACCCGTAGCAGAGTGCTATAACGGCGGTATATATCTGTATGCGGCGTCTGCGCCTGATGCAGCCGTCACGATACCTACAATTATCTGTTGGAGGTGAGTATCTAAATGGCAATAGGAAAAACAAACGCAGGAGGCAGCAGTGGTTCCGGTGGTACTCTTACAATTACCGGCATTGCAGGCGACATCGTGACCGTCAGTAAAGACGGGAAAACCTATACCCGGACATTCAATAGCAGCGGTGTTGCAGTCTTCAAGGGCCTTTCAACCGGTACATGGACTGTTACCATGACGAACAGTGCAGGCCAGACCGCGACACGAACTGTCGAGATCACAGCTGATTACACACTTACAATAGCATATTTTTCTGCGACTATCTCCATTACTTACCCTGCACAGAGCACCTGTGTTGTCAAAAACAGTTCCGGAACGCAGGTAGCCAGCGACACCAACACCAGCGCTGGTACTAAGACATGGACAGCCATGGTCGATGCTGCCGGAACTTACACTATCACCGCAACCGCGACAGACGGCAGTGGCAAAACAAAGTCGGCTACAGTTTCTATCACTGCCGATGGCCAGAGTGCGAGTGTGACGCTGAGTTATGAGCTTGTGCTGTTCAACAATGGCGTAGTAAGCGGCTATGCGTGGGATTCGTCAAATGTCGAGAGTGGTTATGGCTATGCTCAAGTCTCTGACGGCTTAATCTATTTGGGAGGATTGACTTGGGATAATGGTCTGGTATTTAAACCGGGCTGGGGCGAAATTGGTATATCTTCCGCAATCAGTTTATCAGATTATAGCACCTTGAAAGTTCGTCTCAACAAAATCGATAGTGCCAAAGGCACAGCAAAGATTCAAGTTGGCACAACCGCGTTGGGAGATGACACCGCAACCACAACGGTGACTCTTACCGCTGGCACTACTACAAGCCTTGATATTTCCTCTATCACAGGCAGCAAGTACATATCGCTGTATGCTCAATCTGATACCAGCGCTTACGGCAACAGCATAAAAGCCTACTTTGATAAGGTCTGGCTTGAGTAAGGAGACACGACATGACAATCTACATAGACAGTGACTATAAATGCTATGTCTCCTCGGCAGAGGGACGCAGGGCAATAGAGACGAATGAATTCGACGGCAAGTGCCCGGAGTGGATAGAGAGCTTCCGCTTTGTCCCGTCGGATGAGACATGGACGCGCGGTGACGGCGAGGTGTTCACCGGGATGATGGCACCGTGGAAGGATCTGGGCGAGGTGTATGCGGCGCAGACGGCGTACGTGACAGCCCAGATTGAGAAAATTAAGGAGATATACGCATGACTTACGATGAACTGCTTGAGAAAATAAAAGCTGACCATGCAACGGCGGAACAGGTCAACGCCGCCGGGGGCATACGCGAGGAAGTCACGCAGTCGGACAAGATAGGCTACGACTGGCGCATCTTCTATGTTAACGACGTAGCGGTGCGCAAGGACTACGTTGAGCAGGAAATCCCATACGGCACAGCAGACAACCCCATCGTCTGGAAAGAGGGCATGAGCCTCATCCCAAATGCCTATTACACGCACGGCGGCGTTAGAAAGGTCTGGATGGGCGATGAGGGCGCAATGGCAGCATGGGATGACGATAACTTTGTGGAGTTGTGGTATGGATGATGAACGGACAGTCAGTGGTTTGCTGACAGAGGATTAAGAATATGTCTATAATAGAAAAAGCCGTCGCTCAGATGGAAACATGGGCGCAGGATAATTCACATGGTTACGATCAGGCGAACCGTTGGGGGCCTGATTACGACTGCTCATCTGCGGTCATACAAGCTTGGCAGAATGCTGGTGTTCCTGTGAAATCCAAGGGGGCTACATACACCGGAAATATGTATTCCGTGTTCAAAGCTTGCGGATTTGAGGATGTGACTGCATCAGTCGATATGTCCACCGGCGCAGGTTTGCAGCGCGGTGATGTACTTCTCAATCATGTACATCACACGGCCATGTATTGCGGAAACGGCAAGCTTGTACAAGCATCCATTAACGAATTTGGCAAAACGACCGGCGGACAGACCGGAGACCAGACCAGCAGAGAGTTCTATATCAGGAGCTATTACAATTACCCGTGGAACGCAGTTCTGAGGTATAAGGGCAGTTCTGAGACCTCACCGGAATCTCCCCCCGCAATCTCTCAGCTCAACAGGAACATAACAGTTTCCCTGCCGGAGCTGAAGAACGGCGATGAAGATGTTGCTGTTGCGATGCTTCAAGCCGCACTGAAATACAAGGGTTACGACCCCAAATGGGTCGACGGGGAATTTGGCGCGCAGACCGGAGCCGCGCTCAAAGCTTTTCAGTCCGACCACGGCTTAGACGCTGATGCGATCTGCGGAAAAGCAACGTGGAGCGAGATAGCCAAAGCGTAAGCATATACAGGAAGCCCCCAGAGCGTCCACGCGGCGTTCTGAGGGCTTCGCCATATCAATTCATCGCCGCAATCAAACGGCTGCTGTAGGGCTTGCTACTGCGTTTTCAAGCACGTTGCCAATGCTGGCCGCGAGTTTTGCAGGGTGTAGGCGCTGGGCGTATATCGCCGTTACCTTGGTGTCAGCGTGGCCGAGAACGCCGCTTATATCATCGACCGCAACACCGGCTTCAAGCGCGGCGGATGCAAAGCCGTGACGCAGCGCATGGGAGCGGCAAGCACTTTCTTCACCTATCACGGACTTGGTATACCCGTTTATAAGTTCGGAGAGCTGGGTACGCTCCAACGGCTTCCACTCCCCTTTTTTGCGGCTGACGCAGCCGAACAGCGGCGCGTTATCATCGGCGGAGTCCGGACGTATACCGGACGCGAGGTAGTTCTTCACAGCCGTCTGGGCGGCAGGGGAAAACGGAACCATGCGGGGCTTATCGCCCTTGGTGACGCGGAGCATGATGCAGCCGTTCGACCAATCGAGGTCAGCCGGAGTGAGGGAACGAAGCTCGGAATTGCGCGCGCCGGAGAGGAGCATAAGCGTGACCTCTGCCTGTTCCCTTGCCCATGTCGCCATTTTCTTGCCGTATACGGGGCGTTCGGCGGAGATAAGGGAATGTATCTGCTCAACGCTCAAAACGTGCTCATACGGCTTTTTCTTGGCTCTGGTGACCTTTCCTTTTGGGGGCATGGCATCGTCGAACACAAACCCCTCCGTATAGCCGTATCTGGCCGCGAACTCGGAGAGCTGACGGAGCTGCCCCATGTAGAGACTTGCTGTGGTGATAGCATCATGCGCGATGTCCGAACGGAACTTCATCACCGCGGCGGCGGTCACGTCCGCAAAACCGTGGCGCGCCATGCTCTCGCGGAAGAGTCGGAACGTCCGGGAATAACCGGTGACTGTCTGCGCCGACAACTCGTTATTGCGCATATTCTCTATATATGCCGCACATGCGGCATCGTATTTCTCAAACATGGGGCGGCTCTCCTTTCCTGTTTAATCAGTAATCGTCATCGTCGAGGTCAACAGGGTCGATTTTGAATGTGTTGAGGACGTTCACCAGACTGTCCAGCTTTGCTTTCTGGGATGAGAGCCTTGAGTATTTGTCCTCGACCTCCCACGCCATGCTGCTCTCTTCGTCGAACCTCTCGCCGAGAATATTGAGCAACTGAACAACGATGTGGCAATCGCAGTACAGGAATTTCTTCTTTTCCGCTTCTGTAGCGGTGCATAATGTTATCGGCTCGATATACATACGGATGGCGTCGAGCAGCCCCTGTGTATTTATCATGTGTTTTGCAACAGCATTTGTCATTGTTCAGTTCCTCCCGTCCCATTTGCGCGACGCAAGATGCGCCGCATAACGCTGTACGATGCCCTCAAACACGCCCGTGAGCGCCGGGTCTTTAGCTATGACCGTGAGTTTGGAAACGCTCTGACGCTCCTTGTACGTCGCTCCTGCGGCCTTGAGACGCTTGCGCATATTGCTCTGCCGCGTGGTGAGGTTACACCCGACCTTGCGCTCCAATGCGCTGTACAGGTCGTCGTACATAATGGGATAGCTCATGCTGTATTCTTCGCACAGCCCGGAAAGGTACTTCTTCATATTCTCCTGCCACTCGTCGCGCCCCACGGCGGGGACGGAACAGGCTTCGGCGATACGCTTCTGATTACTTTCCACCGCATCTATGCGGTCAGAGAGTTCTTTGTTGACCTGCACTTGCAGTTCAAGCATCTGCATTGCGGTCATGGGCTTGGTAATCTTCTCACGCATTTTCTCAAACGCACTGACATACATTGCGGTGAAGATAACACCCTTTTCACCGGTCATCTTGTTTGCTACCATGTCACAGCCCTTTTTCGTCAGCAGATAACACGGACGGCTTTCGCCCTTGCCGTCAGTGTAGGTGCTGGGAATGAAGAAATCAACCGGCGCAAAATTGCGCTCGTTAGATTTTCCAAGGGTTTCGGCGTAATTTCTGATGTCTCGCAGAAGCTCCTTGTGGTTCTTGCCGACAGCTTCCGCAACTTCTCTGCTGTCCACAACATCTACGCCGCTGCGGTCAATAATGGTCAATTCGTTCACTATTCTATCCTCCTGCGTAAAATACTATTTGACAGGAGTTCCGCTAAATGATAAAATAATTTCACAAGCGGAGAACTCCGTTAGTGGAATAAGCGGGTCGTTTTCATTGGAAGTGTGGACGACTTGCTTATTTTTCAATAAAAGTCTCTAACAGTTTTATACCATCTCTTATCCCTTCCGTTCGTTTGAGATTGCGTTCTTTACAATATTTGTCAAGGACTTCGAGCTCGTGATCGTCGAGGCGAACATGAATAGGATTAGATTTTGGATTCTCTGCTGGAGGTCTACCCATTTTAGGGGACATAGTTTTCACCTGCCTTTTTGTAGCCCCGCAAGTATATTACTACTTGTAGCCCAAAATGTCAATAGCTATTATGCGATATTTTTTACGCCCCGTTTTCACGGGGCGTTTTGTCTTTCAGTTAGAATCGGTGTTCCACTTCCCGCCACAATTCTCCACTGCATACTCAATTTCAGAATCAGAAAAACCAGCGTTCTGGAGCAACTCAAGAAGATCATCCTTGGAAATGTCGGCGGCGTTCAAGGTTGATATGGCGGCAGCCAAAGCGTATTGGTCGTCATCATTCGAGGACAGTGAGAAAAAGCCGGAAACTTTTCCTCTAAATGTTACTATATATTCGTCAGCGTTTATTCGCCAGTCAGTCTCGCTAAGAGAAATCTTTTGTGTCTCGGACGTAGGATTATCTGAATTGTCATCCATATCAAAAAGCTCCTTGGCGGCCGCAGAAGCCTCAGTGGTGGATGTGTTGCGGTCAAGTGTGCACATTACTGCTGTCATTAAATCAATCGCACAGGCCTTTTTATTGATGTCATTAATCTCATCTGTTGGGAATACCAGTTCAATAGAAGTGATGTATAGATTATCGTCGTTGCGGTATTGTGACGCTATGGCATAAAAATCGCAGTTGAGGGAATCGCTTTGAATCTTTGCTACCCATTGTCCTCCGACTTCACTAAAGTCAGATTCGGTGGGCATTTTCATGTTATATCCAGTCGAAGTATTGCTCCCCTTCAGATTACTAAAATTCTCTGAGAGGTTTTGAGTGAAAACAGACATTGAACGGTAACCATAACGGGAAAAATAATAATCTGGCACGGATTTGTTGCGGCTGTCCTCATCTGCTCCAATATAGTTGTAAGTAATATTGCGTTTGTCCGTGTCGTATGAAAAACAAATATAAACTATCTCCGTGCTTTCTACTTCTCCGCCGTAACTATTCGTTGCACCATACTCGAGCATCACATACATAGTGCAATATGCGAAATCTCGATGCTCCTCTGGCGTTGAAACTTTTCCTGAATATCTGTGATATGAGTGAGGATTTTTCAAGTTCTCTTTCAGGAAATCTTCTGCTTTCTCGACAGCATCCCATTGGCCAAAGTAAATCATGCAAGTAGCAAGCTGATTTTCGTCCATACATTCGCTATACTCACGAATTATACGTTTAATTTCTTCTATGTTATCATTTTTCAGAGTTGAGACATAATCGACGAGATACACAGGGAACGTTCGCTCGAAGTCCTCGCAATAGGACATTTCTGCCTTTATTTCATCCGAAAGATTCTTGTAATCAGTATATAGCGCCTCGGCATCGGAGATATTCCCTGTCCAATCATTTACGAACGCCTTGATTTTCTCGTCGTAGATAGCCGCTTGGGACTTGTTGTAAAACGCCTGAGACTCCTTGTAGTCCCCCAAGGTTTCAAACATTGTGCTGGCGTTTTCGTAATCGCCATTCTCATACGCGTTCTGAGCTTTTTTGTAGTCGGACATATTGCATCCGCATAAGGAGAACGCCATTACCAGCGCGAGAACAAGCGAGATAAGTTTCTTCATTTCATTGCCTCCTGTATTTATTTTCGGTTAGGATATTCACAGTATATCATAGCAGTGTGAGCAATTCAAGTGTGAAAGAAAATAGCAGGGTAAATAGCCCCGCCTTTGTTTCATTCCCTTTGTTGCGTTTCCTTTGTTTTAGTTGTTGACTTTCGCCGTAGAAAATGATATATTCTCACTAAGGACGGTTCCCGCTGGTGTCACAGCAAGAAACGGCCAACTCTACAAGTTTATAGCTTGAAATTGCCGCTTCTTGCTGGGGTTAGGGGGCGGCTATTTCTTTAGGTTTGCACCCAAACCAATAGCCGCGAGTACAAGCATAAATAGTGCTATTGTATCTGTTATACTCATGGCGATACCTCCGTAGTATGTAACTTGCAGAAGTTCGCCTCCGTCCTTAGCTTGTAGGGATAATATCATATTATGCAGGATAATTCAACAAGAAAAGCTCCACGGATGACCGTGGAGCTTTTTATCATCTGGGCATCGCCGCGTCCACGGCGCATTTGCGGAGAAATGTATATGCGTCGGGCGCGACAAGCGTGTTTGCGTACAGTTCTCTTTCCGGCGCGTCTGCGAGGCTCACAGCAACGTCATATGCGCCGCAGGCATCGCAATGTTCAAATTCTGCTGAAAACTCTCTGAGAGCCGCAGAAACGCTCTCAGCACATATTGAGTATGTGTTCCGACTACTCAAGCAAGCAAGTGTGTTCGGTGTGGTGAGCGTAACAAGGTACACACGCTTAACCGTCTGCGTTTTCAAGTTCTCCATGCTCGATAAGCCCTCCTTCATCAAAGCCTTCATAATAAAATTCCTCGCTGCCCGGTTCGCCTTTCTTCGGCACCTTGACAAGCGGGTCGCGGAGCCGGTCAAAGCGCACTCTCGTGACCGTGGGGCGCGTCTGGGTAACTTTGCGCCCATCGAAATTGTAGGAGACTGACTTGAGCTGATACTCCACGATGACGGTCTGCCCCTTTTTGAGATACTGCGTGACGACCTCGCTCATGCGCCCGTAGGCCACGAACGACGGAAAATCATAGGTAGATTTGCCGTGCGGGCGAAAGTCGCGCTCACAGGCAAGAGTGAACTGCGCATAGGGCTTGCCGTCCACCGTGCCGTACTTCTGGACAGGGTTGCCGGTGAGATAGCCCATTATGCGTCCATCGTTCAGCATATCTCCACCACCAGTTTCAGTTTGTTTTCGTAGTAGACGGCACACTCGCGGCTTATGCCGTTGCCGAAAAGACTGACCGGTATCATCTTGCCGCCGATGTTGCCGAAGCTAAAACCGCGTCCCTGTGCGCCCTCAGTAAAGGCGACAGGCTCTTTGAAGTCCATGTCCTTGATATTGGGCACGAGCGAAAGCGACGTGGTGTCAATGCGCATAGACTGCGGCGCTATCTTGATGGCCGTACCCTTATTGAAACGGATGTGATGTTCGGATATCTTTTCGATTTTCATTACTTATCTGCTCCCCTTTCTCTTCTGTCTCTATACGGTTTACACAGCGTGTACTTCCAGCCGTGCGGTACTTTTTCGAGTTTGCACCAGCCGTCGTAGAAATACCTCATATCGCCGAAGTATTTACCGCCGGGTGCGATGTTATTATACCATGTGTCGTAGTCCGGGTAAATGCCGGAATTGATATTTGCACGACAGTATTCAAGAACCTTTTCGGGATCCCGCTCCTGCGTGTAAATTTTCACTATCTTATAGTGATCGCCGCCGTACTCGCGCTGACCGGCGAATAGTTTCTTATGGTACATTCTTTTTCTTTCCTCCTATCTGAATTTTACAGTCACGTCGTATTCCTGCTTGAGCGCGTTCTTGACGTCCGCGAATGAAATGTCTCCGGAATTGAGCTGGGCGCAGTAGAAGTCCACCTCTTTGGCAAGGCGCTCTATCTCATCATCAGGAAAACCGTGCTTGTCCTTGAGGATAAACAGGATCATGGTAGAGATGAAATTCGCGCCCTCTGCGCGTCCGGAAGTAAGCGCTCGGTCGACGTCTTGTTGTGTGCGCGGAATACTGCGGGGAGATTTCTTTCTCGCCATTATTCTCTCCTATCCTCGGTCGTGAATGTTATTTTGCTGCCATTGGGGAACTCGAAATTGAGCCTGCATCCGAAGAAGTCCGCCGCGCCGATAAGATCGGACACGGAGAAACTATCTTTCTGGAACTTGTTGCTCAAGGCTTGTGGGGAAATACTCAAGGCTTCGGCAAGCTCTCTATGCGTCGTGCCGGTGAGCGCAAGTAAAGCCTTGACCTTTGTACCGACCAAATCTGCATCACTCCTTAAATTAAATCAAACGAAATTACGGATTAAAGAAACGGCAAAGCGGATTAAAGCGTTTATCATTTTCGTGAGGCCGCGAAAATGGTCGTTTCGTCTGCCTTTTTTGCACGGTCTGCACAGTCGGCCCAGAACGTGGCGGCGGATTGCGGAGTGACAAATGCAATAGGAGTCCGATGCTTTAGGCTGACGCACGTCACGCCGAAGAGCGTCTTTGCCATGCCCCGCGCTGGGAAGGTCAGGGATGTTATATGCGTCTCCGCGCCGCACCATGGGCATGGGCAGAGAGATACGCCCTCCGGCGTCGGGATGGTCTCAGGGGCGGGTCTATTCCTCATGGCCGCCTCCTTTTTTCTCCCAATGACTGCCCTCTTTACAGTCGATGCAATACTCAGCGGCATCCACGCTGAAGCTATGCGCGCACGTATAACATTTGAAATCCATGCGGTGGCATTCCATCTGCTCAAAATAGAACACTATCGGCTTTTCTCTCTCTACAACGTTTCCGTAGACGAGGCCGACCTTGTAAATGTAGTTTTCTCGGAGTTTCTTCGGAATCTCCTGTATGTATCGTCTGAAAGTCTCTAAGGTATTTGCGCGCTTGTAGTGGTTACACATTCGGCACGACGGCATGAGGTTCGAGATATCGTCTGTTCCCGCATCCTCAATGCCCCAAGCTCTCAGGGGCTGGAAGTGGTCAACCTGCATATCCTTGTAGGCAATCGCTCTGCCGCAGTAAGCACAGTGCCCGTTGTATTTGCGATATACGGTCTCGCGGGTCTTTTTACTTATTGACATTACATACCCCTCTCCCAAATTTCTCGATAGATTCGGAACTGTTCTCGAAGTGGTGCGGGAATCAATCTCCGCTCCATCTCAAGCATGAGCAATCGCTCTGCTTGGCGCTTGGACATGCGGTTTTTCTCCTTTGGCGGGAGCGTGCCCTCTTTGGCCGCGATCGCAACCGGATTTGTTTTATGCTCACCCATGCTTAATCCTCCTATTCCATGCTTCACGTGCTTTTTCAGACAAATATGTAAGCCCGGATGTTGCGCAACACCTATTGCATACCACGGTGTACGCCCAGCGTCGTCCTTCCGTATCTACTACCGCGTCAGGATCGATGCTTATATCTGCCTGTCCGCCGCAAAACGGGCACGGTCTAAGTTTGTCCATTAGCTTCGGCATCCTTTCTCGTTCTGAGTTTCCAACCAAGGAAGCCGCTTTCTCTAGTCATATAAAGTTCGTACTTTTTCAGTGTCTCGTAGGCTTTATCGGTGCAGCAACAGTCATCTGCAGTGCACTCGCGATTTTCTCTGTCCCAATGCTCACAATTAGGACAGACAAAGTGAAAGCAGAAATCCTGGCATGCCTCCTGAAAATCATCAGCCGTCATCCCGCTATCATCCGGATCAACGTATCCCCAAAGTTCGTTAGCGAGGAAGTCGCACTTCTCATGTGAAAACCAGTCGTACACGCTTCCTTCGTAGACGAGGGTGTCATATTTGTACCTTTCCCCCGGCTCTATGTACTGATTGCAGAATGAGCACACATGGCGCTTCCGGGCTTTTCTCCACTGCGATTTCAATATGTCAGGCATTGGTGTCACCTCCGTCCATTCTCGCGCCGCAGTTGGGGCAGTATTTCATCTGTGCAGCAAATCCAATTTCGCAAGCAGAGCAGTACCAAATATTCCCCGCGGCCTGACTGTGGAACGGAACCCATCGGCCATTGGCGTTCTCCTTGTCCTCAAAGCGTTTGAGGAATTCGCGCAGCTCCGCGCATACCCACCCCGCAAGATAGAGAAGTGCTAACACGCCCTCCATGCTATCGGTTCCGCCATACAGCCAATCCACCATTGCAAACATAACATCCTCATCAGACATGGTTTCTGGAATCTCGTCTGGTTCCATATATCGGCATATAAGCTTTCGCATTAAATCAAGCAGGGCGATGTCTGTACCGTTCTCTCCGTATCCGCGCACCCACGTTTTGCCGTCTTTGGCATAGAACAGATTCAGCGACTGTTCTAAATTGCCTTGTGGAGTATTTGTCGTAAGTCTCATGTTGTTTTCCTTTCTCCGTGCGAACAAAAATCATCAAGCTCCATACGAACACCAAGTCTACAACAAATTATGTATTTATTGTCAACTGACATAATGCCACTCGTACAGTTCTCACATCGCACTACCGGTGCAACGTCGGCAGCGGGAATATTATCCAGCACGCACATTGCGTCGTCCTTTATTAAGAATCGCGGATCAATCAAATTTGTTGCCCACTCACACAACCCGCGCTTTGCATCCTCTCGCTTGATGTAGTCAGACATTGCTCGCCACCTCCTGTTGCGTGTCATCGCTTGTTTTCTTTATCAGGTTTAATTCGTCGGTGGAAATAGAATTTCGAGGCTTCATCTTAGAGCCGCACTCCGGGCAGTATTTCCAGCCCAAATAAAGATGCACATCCAACCTCTTCTCGTATCTGCATACAGGGCAAACACCCTTGAGGTGCCCCAAATCGTCAAATTCATACTTCCATTCGTAACAAGTTTCGGGCTTGGAATCAGCAGCGGGCATATTCGTGATGTCCTGTATCACGTCCTCCAAACATTCAGCGTAGATACCACTCTCGCCGCCGTTCTCATCAAAGTCCGCCTGTGCTTCTTCGGCTCGCTTGATTAAATAGTCAAGAACTTTGGTCTTTTCCAAATATTCAACACATTCAGCCATTTTTCAAAACCTCCATGTCATAGCCGCTCCGGATAAACTCAAGTGTTTTCTGGTGGTGAACAGCGTTGCCACGCCGTTGATAGATAATCGCCATATCCTCCGGTGTGAACGCCGTTCCGAGGAACGAATTGATACCGCGCCTGTGGTATTCGTGTACCTCTTTGTTTCTTCTGTCGGTGTGATAGCGCATGCTCTTGTATGCGTCTCGTGACAGCCATTCCAACACCTTGGCTTTCACATCTTCCTCCGACGCGCAGTTATCAAGCCGGAAGTAGGAGTTTACGCGCGGATTTCGGTCAGCCACAAACTCCAACTGGCCGTTTATCAGGGAATTGGGGAACGCTCTCAGAAGTCTATGCAAAACAGACAGCTCTATCATTGACAAATTCCCTCCCCCTCATTTCCGCAGCAGCACAAACTTTACCCAAAACGGCAAGTCTGAGCTTGCAATCCATATCTTAAAAGCAAAAACAAGCGCAATAAAGATGATGATTACAACGATCCATGCAAGAGCACTTTTATCCATGAGGTTCCCTCTTTTCACTGATATTCCAATTACAACGCGTAACTATATACCAGCAAGAGCCGTAGTCCTCTATGCGGTCGCCAGTTCGCGTGAGGCCATTGTCGTGCGCGACAGTGAGTAGCGCTTGAAGCAGCGCAGTTTTCCGGTCGAAGTAATCTTTTGCCGCTGCGGGTATATTCCACGTTGGCAGGAAAATCACATACGGGATATCGCTCCAAAACGAAGTGAGATCATATTCGACATCTTTGATATCCGGCAATGCCATCAACTCCGCATGAAGCTTTTCCATCTGCTCCCCTATGCCAAAGGCTTTCATCGTCTTTATATCACGTTCACAGAATCCCACTGTTGTCAGCTCCTTCCTCATGTCGCAGCGCTCAAAAGCGGCTGGGTCAGTTGTGCGGCCTCAATAATATATTCCGACGGATTGACCATCACTTTTTCGTACTCCTCCGCGCCCTGAAACTCGTCTATGACGGCCTTTTCCTCGGCGGACATATCTGCATAGTGCTTGCGCCCGTAGCTCGGAGGAAGCCAACTGCGCTCTCTGGCGGCGTAGATATTCAGCCTGTCGATAAGCGGCGCGGCCTCCGGCTTAAACTTGATGTGACATGTGCCCTTTTTATAGAACTGCGCCGTGAACCATGTGAGGTCAACAACCGTCTCACCCGCCGCGATAGCGTGCTTTACCCACGCGGAAACATTGCGCTTCTCTGTGGTCTCGCCTCGGTCGAGGTAATTCAGCGCTCGTTCCAGGTCACTCAGTTCTCCATAGACCGTATACTCGTTCAATTCCCTCTCGTTTTTCCAGCCGCTGTAACTGCAAAATCCGTTTATTGGGAGGATGACTTTCGTGCCGACCTTGTGGGCTTTATTCGTTGCCCAGCCGTTATAGTAGTGAATATTCTTCTGGCACTCCGGGAACCATGAATACTGCGCGGAGAATTTTTCAAAGAGAGCGTCTATACTCTTCTTCACACCGTCCACGAGCTGCGCGTTGAGGTCATAGTAGACCTGCTGGAGGTTGAAGAGGTTGAAATCATAGCCGCAGAGCTTATCGACCATTGCGGTGTAGTCCTTCTGCATCTTCGAGGTCATACGGGATGTAAACTCCGGCTTGTTGAGCAGACCGCGCCAATACTTCATGCGCAGGGCTTTCATGTACCGCTCTATACCGGACGTGCCGACCGTCTTGAACTCTCTGCCGTTTATGTTGACGGATATAAGCGGCTCTATGTAGCTTTTGGATGCGTCTAAATCGTCCATCATGTAGGGAGTGAGGGCGTTGTACTCTCCTATGAGTTTCTTGCCAAGCTGCGCTTCAAATTCAAAGGACTGTATCATCTGCTCCGCCCAAGAGCCGTACACCATGGCATCGGGTTCTGGCTCGTTATTGTGCAGCTCTTCGGACTGCGCTTTTTTGAGGTTTTCAAAGATAGTTGAGGTCTTGCGCTGCGCGGGAATATTCACATAGACTATGGCTGCTTCAACATCGGTTCTGCGCTGCGCGTGCTTGAATGCGTCACGGACAAACTCTATCTTTGCGCCGCACTCCGCGAGTTTTTGCTTAAGGACTTTACGACGGTTGGTGTACGGATTTCTTATCGTCTCAGCATTGAGTAGGCACACGATCTGGCCACCGTCTGCCTGAATCTCCAACGCCTTCAAAAGATGTTCGTCACCGTTGGAAAACGGTGGGTTCATTATGATTAGGTCGTAGTGCTTGTGTGAGTGGAAAGTGAGGAAGTCGTCGCCTATGACTCTGTAGTTCTTCCCGCGAAGCAGGGCAATGAGGTTTGCGTCGTGCTCGATCATGTCCACAGACTCGATATCGAAATCGCCATTGTGGCGGCGGTTGCGCTTCAGAAACTTTATGTACAGCTCGGCAAGATCACCTTTTCCCGCTGACGGCTCCAAGACTGTACAGATTTCGTCGGGCTCCTTTATATTTCCGAACATCTTTCCAGCAAGCGCGCTGGGTGTGGGGAAAAATTCAGCGTTCGGATCGGCAAGGTACGAAACGATGTCTGTACCGGTTTCGGGGACTTCTTTATATTTCTCGGCAATTAACTGTTTTGCCTCAAAGAGAGTGTTCGCATTCCCACAATAGCCGCCATCCACCAGACTAACGCCGTAATATATACCGCGCCTGCCGTAGTTATCATGGTACTGGTTTATCTCTCCAACTTTCCCGCGGGTCGTGTAGACCGCCCAATGCAGCCTTCCGTTCGGCCACATCTCGCAGAAGTCACGATCATAGCCGCGAAGCTGCAAGCGCTGTTCAAAGTAAAAATGCAATGTGCTGTAATACTTCTTCATGTGTTCCTCCCTGTTTCTGTGTGGTTCCCTATATCCCTTTTCCGAACATGTTCGCGATCTTCTTTCTGCCCTTGACAGTCACAAGCGTCTGTGCGCCGGTTTTCTCGCCGTTGACGTATTCCTTGAGAGTGAAATAGCCTTTGTTGGTCTCGGCGTATGGTCTGAGCTGCTGTTTCTTGTCTCTGTAAAGATAGCCCGCGGCAATTAGTGAACGTATCATTTCGCGCTCCCCAATGTGCAGTTCTTTGGCGGTCTCTCGGAATGAGAGATCGTTTCCTCGGTCAATGAGCGCGTCGAAATAGGTGACCTTCGGCGTATCAGCCTTGACTTTCTCGTTAAGTCTCTTTACCGTCTCAAGGGTCGAGCGAAAAAGGAGCTTCGTCTGCTCGTCCGCGTAGGGCAAATATGTGTCGATGAACATGTCGTCATTTGCCACATAGCCGCCGGTACGCCTTATCGTCGGGATGATTTCATCAGCAACAAGCGCCTGAAATCGTTCCGCGGTTTCATTCTTGGCTTTCATTGCGAGGCGGTAGAAGATGTTTTCGGGGATAAAGTCGGGTCTTTTGCCACTTGTGGCAAAACCAATTTCAGCAAGGTACTCATCCACTCGTTTCCACCTGACGTTGATATACTCTTTTCCGTAAATGGTCTGCGTGGTTGTAAATCCCAGCCCGCGGGCAACAGTCTCAAGATCGAGGTATACCGTGCCGTCCTTTTCGTAGCAGTCCACACCGCTGATGTTCATAATTTCGTTTGGCATTTGCTATCTTCCTTTCTAATTCTGTGTAGTTCTTCTGAGGTGCTGGGATGGTAACACCCATGTCAAGCGCAAAATCGGTGTTTTTCTTGGTTTTGATGTCAAATGTGCAGATTTTTGTTTTATATTTATAATGCTTTGCCCATCTACGCGGCAAAGTTTGTGCAGTTCTCCCCACGTAGTCGGGTGTTTCTCTGTGGCTCTCCTCGACCTTGTGGGGTGATTCTGTACAGCTCCCCCGACGTAGTGACCTAATGTTGTACAGCCCTCCCGGAGGACGTTTTGGGAACATAGTGACCTGTTTCTGTGCAGTTCCCCTAACAAGCTTTTGGCGGTGATATGGTGTAGAAATAGAGCAACTGAACATCCATATTAAATGTGGCAGCGGTGAAGTCGCGCCAGTTGTCAAACTCACCTTCGTGCAACTCGCCCTCACACAGCCATTCGGCATAAATCTTCATCTCTGTGTCTTACATCTCCTTTATCAGTTTTATAAAGCCCTGCTGCTTGAGGTTCTTGAGCCAAATATGCAGGAACTCGTCAAGGTTCACGCGCAGACGCTGAGAGTACATCATCTGGCCGTCCACTTCCTTGTAAACCTCGTCGTAGCTCCCGGTATAGTCATTGCGGAAAAGAACGGGTTCAATAGTCTGTTCGGCCTCATCGACCGCAAACTCGATCTCAGGATCAGCCATAAGATCGCCGTTCAGCTCGGAGTAATGCGCGATGTAGTACACGGGGCGGCCTTTATAGTCCGAGAAATAAAGGAACTCGGCGGCAAGGCGCGTGTACGGTTCATTCTCCACGCTGATATGAAAGTCGTGTCGAGAAAGCGCCTCCAAGATGGGGCGCAAGTCCTGATAGTTCTGCTTCGCGTGTTTCAGTTCGGTCATGTTCGTAAATCCTCCCAAGTATTTTGCGGGCGCGTGTTCACACAAACCCCGCAGTTTTTCTATTGGCTGTGTTCAGGGGCGCGGAAACTTCCCAGTAAAATCCCGCGGGCGTGTTCAGCACCCCCCAAGACTTCCGCGCACCCTGTTCACATTCCGGGACGTGGTCGCTCGCCTCTGCCCCGTTCGGTGATCCTGCCGGACACGTCCGGCGGCGGGTGCAATCTGTTTTCTTCGGGGAGGTGCACCAGCTCCCCACGGCCTTACATCAGCACCCCGGCAGGCTGACCGCCGTTTATAGCGATGGGCGCGCGTCCTCGTATCTCTCGCCGGGTTTAATCCTGTTTTCTTGCCCATGAGCGCCCGCCATATAGGCGGCTGGACTTGCACCAGCGGCGGCGGATGCCGTCGGCCTTGCGGGCTTCACGCGGCGATTATGGCCGCGCGTATTTGCTCGATGATCTCATATATTTTAGTACTGCCGGTGCCGCTGTTGCGTTTGTAATAGCGCACAGAGTACCGCGGCGCACCCTCGATAATGGTAATACTGCATTGTGCAAAGCTATTGAGAATCCAGCCGCGAGTGCGCAAGGGAATTTTCACGCCGTGCGCGTCGGCGATTTCGACCAATAAAGCGCCGTCAGAAATCAGGCCGCCGCGGGTAAAAATCTCCTCGGCCTTCTTTATCTCTTGCCGGTGCTGCTCTTCCTGCTCTGCTCTTTCCTTTGCTTCCTGCTCTTCACGTTCACGGCGGGCGGCTTCTTCTCTCGCTTCTCCATCGGCGCGCAGTTTTGCGGACAGCTCCGCGCACTTGCCAAGCTCCCCGAGTGCAGCCGCGCCGACGAAGTCGGCGAACGTGTCGCCGTTGTCGCGGGCGTTGATGTAATTACGAACGCGAACGCGCAGACGATCCCGGATATAATCCGCTTGCCGTGCTGGGTCTGAGCCGTACCGAAGTATTACGGGCTCTTCCAGCTCTCGCAGCCTGTTAACCTCGTCGCCGCTGCTCCTTTGCCATACTCGCGCGCGTTCTTCCCGCGTGCCGTACAGCTCTACGCAAGCGGGGAAAAATCCCAGAACATCGGTAAATTTATAATCTGTCATTCTCAGCGGCACTAAATAGTTGTTGATCTCGACATAAAGAAAATACCTGTCACGCTCGTTGGCGGGGTATTGGTTTTTCTCTGTACATGTCCAAAGCTTGTACGACTCCGCGCCGTTGCTGACCTCGCGCACAAAATCCGCGCGGCAGTTTTTGCCCTCGCGGTTATACATGCCGTTAATAAAAAGGGGCTTTTTTAATGTGCTCATTTGTAAAACCTCCGTATTATATTCTGATTTCCTCGCCGTCTTTGATGACAATATATTTATTGTCCCCGAGCCAAACAACAGCGCTTGACGGTACATTGTAAGACTCGGCCAATTCCGCGCGATCCTTTTGGGCTTTTTCGATTGCTATATTCTTCATTGTTTAAAACCTCCGTATTTTTTAGGCTCAACGCCTGTAAAAACGCCTTGCGTAGCTGTCGAGATTGTGCAGCCGTCCAAGACGCTTTTACAGACTGCCGGGAAAAGCCCCGGCAAACTGTTAATAGAGATAGTACCAGACAATAAATTTTGATTCTTTGCCGTCTGCGCTGCTCCATGGGGTGTACCAGGCTTTCCGCCGCTGCTTGCGGCGCTGTTCAACGAAATTTTTTGCCTGCTCTTCCGTGTCGACAAAATGGAATGTTGATTGATGTAACATTGTCAAATCCTCCTCAAATAAAATACATGGTCCCGTCCAGCTCGACGGCGACGGCCTCTTGTTTCAGCTCGTCCCGCATGCGGACGGCAAAATTAACAACGTCGTCCAGATGCTCATCAAGTGCAGACTGCGCAGCATAGGCGAACACGGCGTTATTATCTTCGGCAATAAGTCCGTGCGCCTCGCTCATCCAGTACCCGCGGACGGGCGTTGACGTTGCGCTGCCGAAGCACTCAGACAGCAGCGCGGCGGCCTCGGTCACGTATGCGCTTGTATCTCCTGCTGTGCTCGCGTCAACGGTTCCGGGAACGTAAACCGTTATTTTGTGGCTGAGGCTGAAAGCGTTTTTCAAGATATTATTATTCATGTTCTGACCTCCTGCGCCCGTCTGGGCTTGTCTGACTGTATGTATAATACACTGTTTAACAGTACACCGCAATTCGCAAAATGAACAAATAACGTACTGTTTAATAGTGCATATTGTACGGCTTGACAGTACACGAAAAGTTATATATAATGAGTGATGAAAGGGGGCTATTTATGGCCGTGAGTGATAGCAGGCGGCGAGCAAATAATAAATGGGATGCCGCCAACATGACAACGCTTGGATGTCGAATGAAACGATCTGACGCGGAGGACTTCAAAGCGGCTTGCAAGGATTCCGGAACAACCCCGAACGCCGTTTTTAATACTGCCGTTGCCGAATTTATGCAGGATTATGCAGAAGAAAAATTATTGAATGGAGGTAAAAATAATGCCGACTGAGAAGGAAATGAAAGAAGCCCGGAAAGCTATAGCGTATGATTTGATAAACATCATAGACGAGAAGCCCGAGCAAGAAACGTATACCGCCGAAGAAATAAAGAAGATAATTAAAATCTATGTCAGCACGGCAAATCAGGACTAAAACCACTTGAGGATCATACAGAAAAACAAGAGAGCAGACCGAAGTTTTCCGGTCTGCTCTCTTTTTATATAATTTGCACTGTTTAACCGTGTAAATTTGTGCAAATTGCGTCTTGCTCTGTACTGTTAAACAGTGTATAATAACACCCGTAAACAAGAAAAAACATCTGACAGATCAGATGTTAACGGAGGTTAAAAAATGAAATATTTTGCACAGTGCAAGAACCTTGAGGAACTCAAGAAGGAATTTAGACGGCTGGCCATGATCCACCATCCCGACCGCGGCGGAGACGTCGAGACCATGAAAGAAATTAACAACGAATATGATATAATGTTTCCCGTGCTCAAGGCCGCGACCGCCGCGCAGACTTCCGAAACCGCGCAGAGCACCCGCGGCGAGTTCTACACCGCGAACGGCTGGAAGGGCGAGCGGTACGAAGCCGGGCGCAGCTTAAAGGAGATCGCGCAGCTCGTCCGCGCTTACATCAAGGAATTTTTCCCGGACTACCGTTTCAGCGTCCGCACGGCTTATGCTTCCATGTGTCAGGAACTGCACGTTGACATGAAAGAAGCCCCCGCGGATATCTTCAAGACCTATGAGGAAATGACGGACGACGACATTTCCGAGTGCTGGCGTAAGGCCACCCGCAATAGTGTATGGACACTCAACAGCTGGAACAAAGCCGAGGAGAAAGCCGAATTTGAAAGAATTTGGAGCGAGTACGGCGCATTTTATAAGTGCCTGACCGACAGGACCCGCGCCACGGTGAAAGCCGTTGACGAGTATGTGAACAGCTTCAATTATGACGATTGTGATAGCATGATAGATTATTTCGACGTCAACTTTTATTATTTCGGCTGCCTGCAGAGCCCCGGCAGCGTGAAGATAGTTCCCCGCGCTCCAAGAGCCGAGAAGCGCCCCGCCAAGGCCGAGAGCAAAGCCCCGGCACCGGCAGAAGCTAACGCGGATCAGCCCCAGACAGCCCCGGCGAAGCTCGCAGCGCTCCGCGTGGAGTTTAATACAGAGTATGACGGGATCGAGGTTTATTTTACTTCCAAGCCCTCACAGGAAACGCGCGACGCGCTCAAGGCTGCCGGGTATCGCTGGCACAGCGTTAAAAAATGCTGGTTCGCCAAGCGCACCGAGGCGCATTTACAGGCGCTTAAAAGGATCGAGGACGAAACCGCAGCGTAAACCCCGCCCCATACATCACAATGCACATCACCATCAACCAGACCCTGTGGGACCTGTACAGCTCTGACTCCATGATGAGCAAGTACAGCCGCCTGACCCCCGCTTCCATCTCCGATACTCTGGAGGCGAACACCCAGTACGCTGTCAACGAGGCTCCCTGGAGCGCTCTGTCCAGCGCTGAGTCCAGCTTTGCTGAGTACGGCGACGCTGCGATCGTGGTCCTCTCCCGCTCCGGCGGTGAGGGCGCAGACCTTCCCAGCGGCGAGAATGGCACCAGCGACAGCTGGATCTCCGGCCAGGAGGGCGACGGCAACTACCTCGCTCTGTCTGCTGAAGAGATCGAGCTGCTGAAGAACCTGAAGGCTCTGAAGGACAACGGTACCTTCAAGAACATCGTCGTCCTCATCAACAGCTCCAACGCCATCGAGCTGGACTTCCTCAACCCCGAGATCTGCGGTGAGGACTACGGCATCGACGCTGCTATGTGGATCGGCGACGTGGGCCAGACCGGCATCAACGGTGTGGGCCAGCTGCTGTCCGGCGCTGTCACCCCCTCCGGCTCTCTGGTCGATACCTATCTGTACGACAACATGGCAAACCCCGCTATGTACAATTTCTACACCCAGGCTTACCCCAACGCAGCAGAGTACAACCTGCTGACCGAGGGTGCTGACGTGCAGGGTATGTACAGTGTCTATCAGGAAGGCATCTACCTGGGCTACCGTTACTTCGAGACCCGTTACGAGGATGTCGTCATGGGTACCGCCAAGGCTGGCGATTACAACTGGGCAACCACCGTTGCTTACCCCTTCGGTTACGGCGACAGCTACACCACCTTCGCATACTCCAACTTCAACGTGACCGAGTCTGACGATGCCTTCACCGTCACCCTGAAGGTCACCAACACCGGCAAGACCTTCTCCGGCAAGGAGACCGTCCAGATCTATTTCCAGTCTCCCTACACCGCTTACGACAAGGCAAACGGCATCGAGAAGGCTGCTGCTGAGCTGTGCGGCTTCGCAAAGACCGACGTGCTGGCTCCCGGCGCTTCTGAGGACGTGACCATCACTGTCCCGAAGAGCGAGCTGCGCACCTACGACGCGAACAACGCCAAGACCTACATCGTGGACGCTGGTGACTACTACTTCACCGCTGCCACCGATTCCCACAACGCAGTCAACAACATCCTGGCTGCCAAGGGCTACACCGTCGAGAACACCAATGGCCGCATGACCGAGAACGGCAACACCGACCTCGTCTGGAAGTGGACCAACGACACCCTCGACACCACCACCTTCTCCACCGGCGCAAATGGCACTGCCATCACCAACCTGTTTGACGAGTCCGACCCCAACAAGAGCAGCAATGCTCCCGGCAGTGTGACTTGGATGAGCCGCTCCGACTGGACCGGCACCATCCCCACTGCTCCCGCACAGCTGACCGCCAACGAGACTCTGGCTGCAAGCCTCGCCTTCACCAAGTACGACGGCTCTGAGGCCAACAGCGTCGAGATGCCCACTCTGGGCGCCAAGAACGGCCTGACCCTCGCTTCCATGATCGGCAAGGACTTCAATGATCCCGAGTGGGATACCCTGCTGGACCAGCTGACCTACAGCGAGATGGTCAACACCATCACCCTCGGCTTCCACAACACCGCAGCCGCTGCCTCCATCGGCAAGACTGCTACCAAGGACGAGAACGGCCCTCAGGGTCTGACCGCTGCCCTGACCGGTGGTGCATCCGCAATGTGCTACACCTCCGAGGATGTCATGGCTGCCACCTTCAATGTGGACCTGATCAACGAAGTGGGCAAGTGCATCGGTGAGGACTGCCTTGCCATGGGTTACTCCGGCCTGTACGGCCCCGGCATCAATATGCACCGCACCGCTTACTGCGGCCGTAACTTCGAGTACTACTCTGAGGACCCGTTCGTGGCTGGCACTATCTGCGCTGCTGAGGTGCAGGGCATCCAGTCCAAGGGCGTCTACGTCTACCTGAAGCACGTCGCCCTGAACGACTCCGAGACCAGCCGCCGCGGTGTCAACACCTGGCTGAACGAGCAGACCGCTCGTGAGATCTATCTGGAAGTCGCTGACAAGGCCATCACCGATGGCGGCGCCTGGAGCGTCATGACCGGCTTCAACCGCTGGGGTGCTACCTGGTGCGGCGCTAACGCCAACCTGCTGACCGGCTTCCTGCGCGGCGAGCTGGGTATGCGCGGCATGTGCATCACCGACTTCTCCGGTTCCAGCCAGTACATGGACCTGGTGGACGGCCTCATCGCCGGCTCCGACATCTGGGACAGCCCGATGCCCAAGATCCACACCACCAAGGCTGCAAACTATGAGAACGATGCTTACATCGTCACTCAGATGCGCAACGCGATGCACCACATCCTCTACACCGTGGTCAACTCCAACGCCATGAACGGCTGGGCTTCCACCGATACCCTGAAGACCATCACTCCGTGGTGGCAGACCGCCATCTATGCGCTCATCGCAGTGCTGGCCGTCCTGACCATCCTGTGCGCATGGCAGCTGAGCAAGGCCCTCAAGGCGAAGAAGAGCATGGTCGATACCGCTCCCGCAGCTGACCAGAAGTAATTCCGGCGCAGATTTCCGCAACTGTTAAAAACGAATGGCAGCCTGTCCCCCAGAACGGCGGGCAGGCTGCCGTTTTTTATAAGAAAAAAGGAGACACCGCAAATGGGTGAACAAACCGCAAAGGCGCCGGGCCTGAACCGCGCCAAGACCTACCAGCTGGTGCTGTTCCCGCTGAACAACGGCGCAACGAACGTGTACTATGTGCTGGTGCTTTCCTACATCGCTACCTTTGGCAGTAAGGTGCTGGCCCTGTCCATGATCTTCGCTTCGGTCATGGTCACCGGTATGCGCCTGTTCGACGCGATCACCGACCCCATCATCGGCGCCCTGATGGACCGCACCAACGGCAAGTTCGGCAAGTTCCGGCCCTTCATGGTCATCGGCAACCTCATCATGGCAGCCAGCATCCTCGTGCTGTACTGCCTGACCCCGCTCATCCCCGCCAGCTCGATGTTCCTGCGCTATGCGGCTTTCGTGGCTCTGTACGCAGTCTGGGTCATCGGCTACACCTTCCAGACCAGCTGCACCCGTTCCGGCCAGACCGTTCTGACCAACGACCCCAAGCAGCGCCCCCTGTTCACCATTTTCAACACCGTCGGCTCTCTGCTGGGCATGGGCGCGATGCAGTTCTTCGCCCCCATCCTCGCCAAAAACTATGAGGGCGGCTACGCCTCTGCCGGTTTCTTCCGCACTCTGGCTCCTGTGGGCATCGTCATCTCCATCCTCCTCACCATTCTGGCCATCATCGGCATCTGGGAGAAGGACCAGCCCAAGTACTTCGGCATCGGCGGCGAGGTCAGCGAGAAGGTCAAGCTGCACGAGTACGTCCAGATCATCAAGAACAATAACCCCATGCAGCGCCTGATGGTGGCTGGTGCCGGCTGCAAGCTGGCTCTCTCCATCGCCACCAACACCACCGTCCTGTGTATGCTGTACGGCTGCATGATGGGCAACTATGACGGCTTGTACCTGCCCATGATGGTGCTGGGCTACGTCTTCAGCGTGCCCTTCTTCCTGCTCACCGTCCGCACCAGCCAGAAGGAGGGCCAGAAGGCCAGCCTGATGAAGTACGTCAGCGTGGCGCTGGTGTGCTATGTGGGCGTGCTGGTGCTGCTGCTGCTCTGGGGCCGCAGCGACGCCTTCACCCTGTCCATCATGGGGAACAACGGCCTGTCCATCAACCTCTACACCATCCTCTTCATCGCATTCTTCGGCATCGGCTACGGCGCATACTACGCCACCGCCGATATGCCCATCCCCATGGTCGCCGACTGCTCCGACTACGAGACTTACCGCAGCGGCAACTACATCCCCGGCATCATGGGTACTCTGTTCAGCCTGGTGGATAAGCTGGTGTCCAGCCTGTCCGCTACCGTCGTCGGCATCGCTGTGAGCTTCATCGGTCTTGAGAGCCTGCCCACCCAATACGACCTCTACACCCCCGGTATGAATTGGGTGGTCATCGTGCTGTTCTGCATCATCCCGATGGTGGCCTGGGCCGCTACCCTTATCGCCATGAAGGGCTACACCCTGACCGGCGAGAAGATGAAGGAGATCCAGGCGGTCAACGCCTGCCGCCGCGACGCTGTGGCCAACGGCATGAAGCTGGAAGAGGCCATGACCAAGTGGCAGAGCATGGACCAGCTGCCCGCCGAGTACCGCAGCTGAGCCTGTAAAAAGGAAGAACATGGAACAGAATGTACTGAACACTGACCTGACCGGCAAGGTGGCCGTCGTCACAGGCGCAAGCGGCACCCTGTGCTCCATCTTCGCCAAGGCTCTGGCCCGGGCAGGCGCAAAAGTCGCCCTGCTGGGCCGCAATATGGAGAAGCTCAAGGCTCTGGCCGACGAGATCGAGGCCGAGGGCGGCATCGCCAGGGGCTACACCTGCAACGTCATGAACAAGGCCAACTGCCTGCAGGTGGCTGAGGACGTGATGACAGAGCTTGGCCCCTGCGATATTCTGGTGAACGGTGCCGGCGGCAACAACGCCCGCGCCAACACGGACAAAGAGTATTTCGAGATGGCCGACCTCGAGGACGATACCGTGACCTTCTTCGACCTCGACGAGAGTGGTGTAGAGATGGTGTTCAACCTGAACTTCATCGGCACCCTGCTGCCCACCCAGGCCTTCGCCCGCCAGATGGTGGGCCGCCCGGGCTGCAACATCCTCAACATCTCCAGCATGAACGCTTATCTGCCCCTGACCAAGATACCGGCCTACTCCGGCTCCAAGGCTGCTGT
>ERZ779892.123-NODE-123-length-85161-cov-91.295396_pt1 | contig 85161 bp, 59 predicted proteins | sample MGYA00511552_ERZ779892 | MGnify/ENA primary metagenome ERZ779892 (study PRJEB29588, sample SAMEA2154561) | human gut metagenome | biome: human gut; feature: human-associated habitat; material: faeces | place: Denmark | collected 2008/2010 ... | reverse complement strand
CCGTTTCCGCTCCTTCCGCGGCAGGCCTCCTCCCTCTGCTGACGGTTTCTTTCTTCCCTTGCTTTTTCCCCTTTGCTTTCCTTTGTTTCTTTACCGCTCACCCGGATGGCCTTCAGAAATGCGGCAGGAGACGTTTTCTCCGAAAAGGAGAACAAGTTCCTCACCGTAACACCCGGATACGCTCAGAACGGGCGAAAACAGCTTGAGAAGAGAAACTAGATTGGAGATATGTTTACTTCGCCATAGGACTATTTCCCGTCTACAACTTTCTGACATGTTTAGATAATTAAGAAGCTACTCTGGAAGCAGGGATAGATAGAAAGTCCGTATTGTGTTAACTTCCCTGAAGTATAAGGATAAAAAATCCCCGGACTTCACAGTCCAGGGAATTCTTGATTGATTTCTATAATATAATTAGGTTAGGTTAGTGAATCATTGTATTGGTGCCTTCCACAATTTTTCCGTTAGAAAATACGCATCGTACATTAATGTCTTTGTCAAGAATGACAATATCGGCATCTTTCCCTTTCTGGAGGGTTCCTTTGCGTGAATCAATACCAATCAGTTTAGCAGGAGTTTCAGAAGCCATGCGAATAGCATCTGCTAATGGAATCGCTGCTTTCTTTACCATAGTTTGAATCAGTACATCCATCGTTGCCAAGCTTCCTGCCAATGAAGAGTGGTCAGCTAATTTACATACTCCGTTTTCTATAATATATTTAGGGTCATCAATAGCTTCTCCATTGTTGGCTGCATACTTAAGCGCATCAGTAACCAGACAGGTTTGCTCTACTCCTTTGAGTTTGTAGACTAATTTCAGGATAGTGGCAGGCAAGTGAATGCCGTCGGCAATTACTTCCACGCTCATTCCGTCTGTCAGGTATACGCTTTCTACTGTACCCTCGTATTTATATTCGCGACGTTTATGAAATCCTGGCATCGCATTGTAGAAATGTGCTGCATGAGTGAATCCAGCTTCAAATGCGGCTTTAATTTCTGGATATTCAGCTTCGGTGTGAGTGACTGCTGTCAGAATACCCTTTGAACGGGTATATCTTGCAAAGTCGTGTCCTCCAGGTAATTCTGGGCTGATGTCCCAACGTTTGATGCACTGTGTGCTTTCCAGCAATGGAATGTATTCCTCTGGATCTGGATCTTTCAGGAACTCTTCCCACTGTGCTCCAGCCATTTTTTTGTTAAGATATGGCCCTTCGATGTGAAGACCTTGGATAATGCTTCCAGGCGCTTTCATCAGTTCCTCGCATGTAGTTACTGCACGTTTGATATTATCAAAGCTGGTAGAACTTAGTGTGGGGAAGATAGAAGTTGCTCCGTGGGCCAGATGAGCTTGTGTAGCTTTCTGAAAAGCTTCGGCAGTACCTTCTGTAAAATCATGTCCGGCACCTCCATGTGCGTGCATGCTTACGAATCCCGGTACGATATACATACCCTTGGCATCGATTACAGTTGCACCGATAACAGCCAGGTCGCTGTTGGTTACTTCCAGTATTTTCCCATCGCTGATAAGTACAGAACCGTCTTTCAGCCATCCTTGTGGAGTCAGGATATGACCATTTATAATTTGTGTCAACATAAGCGTCGAATAATTAAGTCATTAAAAAAGTTTATTGGTACCTTCCACCAATTTTCCCATGGCCCATACGGCACGTACGTTCAGGTCACGGTCGAGGGCGATGATGTCTGCATCTTTTCCTCTTTCCAATGTACCTTTACGGTCGAGGACACCCATGATGCGGGCTGGCGTTTCTGAAGCCATTCTGACTGCATCTTCCAATGGAATCTCTGCTTTTTGTACCATGGTACGGATCAGGCGGTCCATGGTAGCGATGCTACCTGCCAGTGCAGAACGATCGGCTAGTTTACAAACTCCATCTTCAATGATGACACGAGGGTCAAAGGCTTCTTTGCTGTCGCTGGCTGCACATGCTAATGCGTCGGTAATCAGAGCTGTCTTTTCAACTCCTTTGATTTTGTGTACCAGACGGAGAATTGTAGGAGGTACATGTATACCATCGGCTACTACTTCTACCGTCATGTCGTCCATCAGATAGATACTTTCTACAGTTCCTTCATATTTATATTCGCGGCGTTTGTGGAACCCCGGCATTGCATTATAGAAATGAGTTGCATGGGTATAACCGGCATGGAATCCTGTATAGATATCCTCAAACTCAGCTTGTGTATGTCCTACGGCTGCCAATACCCCTTTTGATGTGATGTATTTACCAAATTGCATAGCACCTGGGAGTTCAGGAGCGGCATCCCAGCGTTTAATGCAGTGAGTTTCTTCCAAAAGTGGAATGTATTCTTCTGGATCAGGGTTTTTAATGTTTTCCGGCATCTGTCCCCCTGCCATTTTCATGTTGAAATAATGTCCTTCCAGATGAAGTCCCAGTACCGGACTTTCGGGTTCACTCATTAATTTTTCCGTAGTTTCAGCAGCGGCACGAATCATGGGAATTGTAGACGAAGAAAGCGTCGGGAAAATACTTGTGGTACCATGCTGCATGTGAGCTTTGATGGCTGCACGGAATGCATCTTCAGAGCCTTCCATAAAGTCACGTCCACCTCCGCCATGTACATGGATCTCGACTCCTCCCGGTACGATATACATTCCTTTAGCATCGATGAGTGTAGCACCGACGATAGCCAGGTCACAATTAGTTACTTCCAGGATTTTATTGTCTCTGATTAGTACAGAACCGTCTTTTAGCCAGCCTTGAGGTGTTAAAATACGGGCATTAATTATTTGAGTTAACATACGGATAAGGTTTTATTTCTTTGATATGTGCTGCAAAGTTACTTAATTTGCTAATTAAATGCGCTATTAATACTATATTTATTTATGATGATAGGGTTAATTATATTAAAAGTCTATTCTTTTTAGGGTACAATACTGGGTATGTAAAGAAAAAAGTAGAGAATATGAAAAGTTCAGCCAGTAGTCGAGTCTTAATATTAAGGAAATATAGGTATATTAAAATAGGTATTGAAGAGGTGAATTGTTGGATAAACAAGTATTTTTAATAAATAAAAAGTAGAAAGACTAGATAAAATGAATTATTATTTGTATCTTTGTCGCCCGATTTATATAGTATTGCGACTTGGGAAAACTTGCTACATATAAAATAGAATTGAAGAACATGAAGGAAAACTCAGCTCATTATGAGTTTTCACTGACAAATCAGTTCTTCGCAGATATTGATGCTCCGGAGATTCAAAAAGGAAAACTGCAGGTGCAGTTGGATGTGAAGAAAACAATGGGCATTTATGTCTTGAATTTCCATATTGAGGGTTCTGTAGTTGTGCCGTGCGATCGCTGCTTGGATGATATGGAGTTGCCGGTAGAAACGGATGACACATTGAAGGTAAAACTCGGACTCGAATTTTCGGACGAAGACGATATGGTGATTGTGCCAGAAGAAGACGGTTATATTAACGTCGCTTGGTTTATGTACGAGTTTATCGCATTGAGCATACCGATGAAGCATGTGCATGCTCCCGGAAAATGTAATAAAGGGATGATGGGAGCCTTGAACAAACATTTGCGTACTTCTGCGGATGAAGAAGATGAAATGGATGACTTCTTGGATGAGGAGGAAATGACAGATGAGCCTTCAGAAGCACGTGAGATAGATCCGAGATGGAACGAATTGAAGAAAATATTAGATAATAATTAAATAAAAGTTTAGAAAAATGGCACATCCTAAAAGAAGACAATCAAAAACGAGAACTGCGAAGAGAAGAACTCATGACAAGGCAGTTGCTCCTACTTTAGCTATTTGTCCGAACTGTGGCGAATGGCATGTTTATCACACAGTATGTGGGGCTTGTGGTTATTACAGAGGTAAATTAGCTATCGAAAAAGAAGCTGCTCTTTAATAACTTGACGCTTTGTAGAACATCTTTGCATGTTCCAGGGAAATTAAAGCCGGAGAGCCATTTCGGCTCCCCGGCTGTTTTTTTATAAGCCACGAAATTAAGAAATGATGGAAAAAATAAATGCTGTAATTACGGGAGTCGGTGGATATGTACCTGATTATGTCCTGACAAACGAAGAATTGTCGAGAATGGTTGACACCAACGATGAGTGGATTATGACTCGTATCGGGGTGAAAGAAAGACGTATCCTGAACGAAGAAGGTTTGGGAACTTCATATTTGGCCCGTAAGGCTGCCAAGCAGTTGATGCAGAAAACGGACTCAGATCCGGCTTCTATTGATTGCGTGATTGTAGCTACTACAACTCCTGACTATCATTTCCCTTCTACTGCTTCTATTCTTTGTGACAAACTGGGATTGAAGAATGCGTATGCATTTGACTTGCAGGCTGCTTGTAGCGGATTCTTGTATGCCATGGAAACTGCTGCCAGCATGATTCAGTCTGGTCGTCATAAAAAAATTATCATTGTAGGTGCAGATAAGATGTCTTCAATGGTGAACTATGGAGACCGCGCTACATGTCCGATTTTCGGTGACGGTGCTGCGGCTTGCATGGTAGAAGCTACAACAGAAGACTATGGTATCATGGATTCTATCTTGCGTACAGATGGTAAGGGCCTTCCTTTCCTGCACATGAAAGCAGGTGGTTCGGTTTGTCCTCCTTCTTATTTTACAATCGACAATAAGATGCATTATCTGTATCAGGAAGGTAGAACGGTATTCAAATATGCTGTATCTAATATGTCTGACGTAACGGCTCAGATTGCAGAACGTAATGGTTTGAACAAGGACAATATCAACTGGATTGTACCTCATCAGGCAAATCTGCGAATCATTGATGCGGTTGCTTCTCGTCTGGAAGTTCCATTGGATAAGGTAATGATTAATATCCAGCGCTATGGTAACACCAGTGCCGGAACTTTGCCACTTTGCTTATGGGATTATGAAAAGCAACTGAAGAAGGGCGATAATATCATCTTCACTGCGTTTGGTGCAGGATTTACCTGGGGTGCCTGCTATGTGAAGTGGGGTTATGACGGAAATAAATAAAGAAAGAATTAACACTACAGATAAAAAACGCATCCCAATCGATGCGTTTTTTTGTCTGTGAACTAATATTTACTTATGCACAAAGCCGGATTTGTGAATATTGTAGGTAATCCGAATGTCGGAAAATCTACTTTGATGAACTTGCTGGTGGGGGAACGTATCTCCATCGCGACTTTCAAGGCTCAGACAACTCGCCATCGTATTATGGGTATTCTTAATACGGAGGATATGCAGATTGTCTTCTCTGATACTCCGGGAGTATTGAAGCCTAACTATAAGCTTCAGGAGTCTATGCTCAACTTCTCGGAATCGGCATTGGTGGATGCAGACGTGTTGCTGTATGTCACTGATACGGTGGAAAAACCGGACAAGAATGCGGAGTTTATGGAAAAGGTGCGCAACTTGAAGGTGCCGGTTTTGTTGCTGATTAACAAGATTGACCTGACTAATCAGGAGGATTTGGTTAAATTGGTAGATGAATGGCACGAGATGCTGCCTGAAGCGGAAATTATTCCTATCTCTGCAATGGCCAAATTCAATGTGGATGTGGTGATGAAGCGCATTAAGGAGCTGTTGCCCGATTCTCCTCCTTATTTTGGAAAGGATCAATGGACGGATAAGCCTGCCCGTTTCTTTGTAACAGAGATTATTCGTGAAAAGATCTTGTTGTATTATGACAAGGAGATTCCTTATTCAGTAGAGGTCGTAGTAGAACAGTTCAAGGAAGACGAGAAAAGCATCCATATCAATGCGGTGATTTATGTGGAGCGTGATTCTCAGAAAGGTATTATTATCGGGCGTCAGGGAAAAGCCTTGAAGAAAGTGGCTACTGAAGCACGTAAGACGTTGGAACACTTTTTCCGTAAATCCATTTACCTGGAGACATTTGTTAAGGTGGATAAGGACTGGAGAAGCTCTGACAAGGAATTGAAAAATTTTGGTTATCAATTGGATTAATATCGGCTGCGAAGCCGTAAATGAAGATAATTATGGGAAATTTAGTTGCGATTGTGGGACGTCCCAATGTGGGAAAGTCGACACTGTTTAACCGTCTGACCAAGAGTCGTCAGGCGATTGTAAATGAACAGGCCGGTACAACCCGCGACCGACAGTATGGTAAGTCGGAATGGCTGGGAAAGGAATTCTCAGTAGTAGATACCGGAGGATGGGTGGTGAACTCGGACGATGTATTCGAGGAGGAAATTCGCAAACAGGTAATGCTGGCAATTGATGAAGCCGATGTTATTCTGTTTGTGGTAGACGTAATGAATGGAGTTACTGATTTGGATATGGAAGTAGCCGAAATCTTGCGCCGTTCCAAGACTCCTGTACTTTTAGTAGCAAATAAAACGGATAATAATGACCTGCAGTATAATGCGGCTGAGTTTTATTCTTTAGGCTTGGGTGATCCTTACTGTGTTTCTGCTTTGAGTGGAAGCGGTACAGGTGACTTGCTGGATTTGGTATTGAGCAAGTTCAAGAAGGAAACTCCTGAAATTTTGGATGATGATATACCTCGCTTTGCTGTGGTAGGACGTCCGAATGCCGGAAAGTCGTCTATTATCAATGCCTTTATAGGAGAAGACCGTAATATTGTGACAGAGATTGCGGGTACTACGCGCGATTCTATCTATACCCGTTACAATAAGTTTGGTTTTGATTTCTATCTGGTCGATACAGCGGGTATCCGTAAAAAGAATAAAGTGAGCGAAGACTTGGAGTATTATTCAGTAATCCGTTCCATCCGCTCAATCGAAAATTCGGATGTATGTATTCTGATGCTGGATGCTACACGTGGTATTGAAGGTCAGGATTTGAACATCTTCTCTTTGGTACAGCGAAACCAGAAAGGACTTGTGGTAGTTGTCAACAAATGGGACTTGATTGAGGATAAAACGGCTAAGGTAATGAAAGGATATGAAGATGCAATCCGCGATCGTCTGGCTCCTTTTACTGACTTTCCGATTGTCTTTACATCAGCATTGACAAAACAGCGTATTCTGAAAGTGCTTGAACTGGCGAAGGAAGTTTACCAGGCACGTACGACAAGAATCCCGACAGCTCGTCTGAACGAGGAACTTCTGCCGCTGATTGAGGCTTATCCGCCACCTTCAAATAAAGGAAAGTATATCAAGATTAAGTATATTACACAGTTGCCGAATACACAGGTTCCTTCATTTGTGTTCTTTGCCAACTTGCCGCAATACGTGAAAGAGCCTTACCGTCGTTTCCTTGAGAATAAGATTCGTGAACGTTGGAAGCTTTCGGGAACTCCGATAAACATCTTTATTCGTCAGAAATAAACGGTGAAACTATATAATCTCTTGTTGCTACTTGTGTAATACAAGGACAACAAGAGATTTTTTTGATAAAAATCAGCATTTTTCTTGTGTGTTTAGAAAATTGTGTCTATCTTTGCACACGCAAATGAAAAACAAATGCCCAGATGGCGGAATCGGTAGACGCGCTGGTCTCAAACACCAGTGGAGTAACATCCATCCCGGTTCGACCCCGGGTCTGGGTACAGAGAGGTTGACTTGATTAAGTCAACCTTTTTTATTACCAATCAATTCTTATGCTCCATGAAAAATCGTATTGCAGAGCTTGATTATCTGAAATCCATCTTTATTTTATTGATGATAGTGTTTCATCTTGTATATATCGGTGACAAATATCCATACGCTAAAGCTTTGGTTTATACTTTCCACATGCCTGCTTTCTTGATCATTTCCGGTTATGTCATGAACATAGCCAAGGGGATACGTCCGTTTCTGCGTACGATGTGGTGGATTTTTATTCCATACGCTGTGATGGAAACAGGTTATGTCATCATGTCTGCTATTCTGCCGGTTCGTGAATCAGTGGAGCATTTAAGTGTTTCTCTGTGGCTGGATAAATTGTTCTTGCATCCTTTGGGGCCCTATTGGTATCTTCATACGTTGATGCTGTGTGGACTTGTTTATTTATTGGTGGACAAATTGGCTGGAAAGTGGAGTAATACTGTTTCCGTCTTAATTATACTGGCCTTATGCTATGCCGTATTGTCAGCTTGTGGAATACTTTCTTTGATAAATGCACTTTACTTTACCGCTGGAGTGGCTTTGAGACGGAGCTCACTTGACTTCCGTACTTTCTTTTCAGCTTCATTCTGGGCTTTGCTGCCTGTAATATGGCTGGCTGCTGATGAGACAAATCTGAATAAATCAACTCTTTCAGGGGCAGCTCTGACTTATCTGATGATTAGTTTTCTGTTGGCTGTATATCGCTGTTTCCCCGATTGTGTGAAAATGGGATTGGGTTACATAGGCTCTCATACCTTTGTGCTGTTAGTGTTTTCTCCGGTATTTACAATGGCAGTGAAGCCTTTGGTACCTGTATTGGCTTTTGAACCTACCGGGATGCTCTTTTTATGTGTGTCCTTATGCTTCTGTGTAATCGGTTCGTTTGCGATAGCCTGGGTCATGGATAAGCTGAATTTATCCCGTTTCTTTTGGGGAAAAGCTCACATGCTTTCGTAGATAGACTTAGTTTGGTGACATCCTGTCAGTTCGCTGGAAAAAACACGGCAAGAACTTTTCTGGCATCTTTTTTGTGGTTTATTTTATAGATATTGAATTACTTACTTAAACACATAGAACTATGATTTCAGAAAAATTGCAAAATGCCATCAACGAGCAGATTACTGCGGAAATGTGGTCTTCTAACTTGTATTTGTCCATGTCTTTCTACTTGCAGAAAGAAGGTTTCGACGGTTTTGCTTCATGGATGCGTAAACAGTCACAAGAAGAATTGCAGCATGCTTATGATTTAGCTGATTACTTAGTTAAACGTGGTGGTGCAGCTAAAGTGGATAAAATTGACGTCGTTCCACAAGGATGGGGCAGCGTACAGGAGGTGTTTGAACATGTATACAAGCACGAATGTCATGTATCCAGTTTGATTGACGAGTTGGTAAATGTCGCCTCTGAAGTAAAAGACAAAGCTTCACAGGATTTTTTGTGGGGATATGTTCGTGAACAGGTAGAAGAAGAAGCTACTGCACAGAACATTGTAGAGAAGCTCAGAAAATGTGGCGATGCAGCTGGCATTCTGTATTTGGATGACAAATTGGGACAACGTAAATAAACCACGTTTTTCATGAAATATTGATCCTGGATGGAAGCGGAATGATTTCTGCATCCATTCAGGATATTTTGTATCATAATTACACTATCCTTTTCGTTTTTCCACTATAAATTTTATCTTTGTCCCCCGTTATCAACCAATATTAGCGTCCGAAAAATGGGGGATTTTATATTAAGAGGGTGGAACCGGTGTCGTCGTTTCCGGCATCGTTGCGGATACGGAGTACATTCTCCTTCCGATTTCTTTTTTATTACGTTTGTCATTTACGAACGTTTGCCATTCTATGCCTATGCGCCATTGCACCACTTGAGACGTGTGGTGGCTTTTTTGCCTCATTATCGGGAAAAAGTCGATAAGTTCTTATTCCGTCTGATTAATCATCTCCGGCCTTCTGTAGTATGGGAAGTGGGAACGGGCAGCGGAATAAGTACCCGTTATATGGCCGAAGCCAATGCAGGCATGCAGGTTTATACGTTCTCAGAACAATCGGAAGATGCAGTGAAACGGATTCTTTCCGGTAAATCTTCTATTGATTACCTGACCGGAAACTGTGAAGCAGATATGGATAGGTTGCTCAAGGAGGGTGTAAAGCCGGAAGTGGTACATATCGCCCATACTCCAGCGTATAAGGAAATGTTTGAACGACTGATTCCACTGGCAGGTAAACATACTTGTTTCATCATCGGTAATCCTTATGCTACTCCAGAGAAGAAAAGGTGGTGGAAGGAAGTTATAGCAGATCCTCGTACGGGAATTACATTCGACCTTTACGATGTCGGACTGGTATTTTTTGATAAAGAGCGTGTAAAAGAACATCGTATCGTGAACTTTCTTTGACTTTAAGACCTTAAATATATGAAAATGACCAAGATTTATACCAAGACAGGTGATAAAGGTACCACCTCGCTGGTAGGAGGAGTACGTGTTTCAAAAGCTGATATACGTTTGGATGCATACGGAACCATAGATGAATTGAATTCTTTTATCGGATTATTGATTTCGGTAATGAAGGATGCAGAGCATGAAGAGTTATTGCGTTTTGTGCAGCATAAACTGTTTTCATTAGGCTCTTATCTGGCTACCGACTTGGAAAAGACTACTTTTCCGGTAGAGAGTCATATCTCAGTAGAGAACGTGCAGCGTCTGGAGCAGGCTATCGATGAGATAAACGCCTCTTTGCCATCGCTTGCAGGTTTTATCCTTCCGGGAGGGAGTTATCCGGCTTCCGTTTGTCATGTCTGTCGTACGGTCTGTCGTCGGGCAGAACGTCGGATTCAGGCCTTGGAAGAAAGTCTTTCCTATGAATTAGAGGATCAGGCAAAGTGTTTTGTGAACCGATTGTCTGATTATCTGTTCGTTTTGTCACGTCGGTTAAACAATTTAACAGACGAAAGCGAAATTTATTGGGATAAGCGTTGCGAGTGAAGGAATTTGTTATATTTTTGCAAATCAATATAAAGAAGTAAAACTGTTTAAAATTATATACTATGTATTGGACATTGGAATTGGCCTCAAAGCTGGAAGATGCTCCTTGGCCAGCAACTAAAGACGAGTTAATTGACTATGCAATGCGTTCAGGTGCTCCACTGGAAGTAATTGAAAACTTGCAGGAAATGGAAGACGAAGGAGAAATTTATGAAAGTATAGAAGATATTTGGCCTGATTATCCGAGTAAAGAAGATTTCTTCTTCAATGAGGAAGAGTATTAATAGCTGTCAGGGCAGATTAAAAGATTAAATCTCAGCGGGATGAACAAAGTATATTTGTTTGTCCCGCTGATGTTTTATAGTATTCCATCGGACTTTCTCAATAAAAGTTATAAACACGCGTTTCTCTCAACTTGTTTGATTCAAAATTTGTTCTTATTACAAAATGCACTATTTTTGTGCACAAAGAAAAGAATTGATAACCCGTTATTTTGTGAATTATGAAAAGATTGCTGTTGATGGCGCTGGCTGCTGCCATGCTGACTCCGGCTTGTGGAAATAATGCTGGTAAAGAAACCAAGGCTGAAGTACAGGAGAGTGCAGCTGTACAAGCCAACGTTACTCATCTGACTAAAGCTGATTTCCTGGCTAAGGTATATAATTATGAGAAGAATCCGAAAGAATGGAAATACGAAGGTGATAAACCGGCTATTGTGGATTTCTATGCCACTTGGTGTGGTCCATGTAAGGCTATCGCCCCGGTACTGGAGAAACTGGCTGCGGAATATAAAGGAAAGATTGTGGTCTATAAGATTGATACAGATAAGGAACCTGAGTTGTCTGCTGCTTTTGGTATACGCAGCATCCCGACCCTTCTGTTCATTCCGGCAAAGGGAACTCCTCAGGTAGCGCAAGGAGCCTTGCCTGAAGAAGCTTTGAGAAAGACCATTGACGAGTTTTTATTGGGAAAGAAATAAACTTCTGAGAAGAAAAAAATGAAGAGGGCCTGAGTTGTTGGAATTTCAGGCCCTTATTGTATATTTCTATCTACGGTTGCTGTCTTCAATCAATTCACGGATTGTCTGGTTCAATTCCTTTTCTTTCAGTAGTCGCTCCAGTGTGAGGTGCATTCTCCATCGCCAGTAATGCCGTGGATGGGCCGGTATGTTAATGCGCTCTCCTTCTATATCCGGATTGCGTAACTGTTCGTTGATGCTCATCCAGTCCTGCCATGCCAAAATGCAGAGCAGTGAAGGGCTTTTCAGGTGATGGAATACGATGTCCTTACAGAGCCATCCGGGAGCATGTACGGGAATCTCTCCCTGATGGTGCATTTCCTGATGATAGAAGCGCTCCGTGAGGGCTGGGTCTTCTTCCCACCATCCCCGGAAAGTGGACATGTCGTGCGTACCGATGGTGCATACCGACAGGAACGGATAGTTTTCAGGGTGTCCGAAGTCTTCGTACATTTGTTTGGGCATGCGTTGGATTTCGAGTGAGAGTATCTGTAGTTGTCTCATTACCCAGGGCACACACTCCGGAACCATACCTAAATCTTCTCCGCATACTAACATAGGAGTAGATTGGGTGAGAACCGGAAGTTTTTTCATGGCTTCCTGATACCAGAATTCGTTGTGGCGCTGGTAGTAGTAATGATTGTACAAGTGGTTGAAAGCTCCCTGCTGTTTCCAGTTCAGCTGTTGGAATACGGAGTCATTCTGTACAGCAATTCTAGGATGGAGTTTCTCGGCGTCGTGGTGGTCTGTGACAAACAGCACGTTGCTGATCAGGGAATAAAGCCCTTCTTTTAGTTTCAGGCTATCCTCGTCTTCTTTTCCATTGAAATAAGCTTCCACTTTTCGCTGGGTATCAAACTCCGGCAGTAATGCGTAGCCTCCTTTTCCGTTGGGCGTGATAAAATGTTGCCGTACGTATTCACTTTGTGTGCCGAAGACTTCTTCCAGCACCTTGTCGTTGATAAACGGCTGTGTCATGAACTCTCGGTCCAGATTCAGACCAAAGCTTCTGATTTCATCCATGCTAAGGGGAAGGGAAGGAGAGAACTGTCCGAGCAGACCGTGTACCGAATGGTCGGGAATTTCCCAGATGCGGAAAAAGCCTAAGATATGGTCGATGCGGTAAGCTGTAAAGTATTCTGCCATCTTGGAGAAACGGCGGCGCCACCAACGGTAATTGTCTTTTTCCATCACTTCCCAGTTATAGGTTGGGAATCCCCAGTTTTGTCCGTTGACGGAGAAAGCATCGGGAGGAGCACCTGCCTGACCGTTGAGGTGGAAATAATGGGGTTCTACCCAGGCTTCTACGCTGGAACGGCTGATACCGATGGGGATGTCGCCTTTCAGCAGAATGCCTTTTGCTCTGGCATACGTACTTACGGCGAGCAGCTGCACGTGCAACTGGTATTGCAGGTAATAGTAGAAGGCGATTTTGGTATAGGCTTTGTTTCCGGGCGTACACAGTTTGGCTATTTCATTGGTTTCGTAGGTAGAATATTTCGGCCAGTGATTGAAGTCCGGTGTACCATACGAGTCGCGCAGGTAGCAGAAAGCAGCATAAGGCTGAAGCCATTCCTCATTATGCTGGAAGAAGTTCAGGAACTCTTCCGAGGCAAGTACTTTTTTTCCCTCCATCTGGTATACTTTCCTCAGGTAGTCCATCTTCAGTTTATTGGCCTTTTCATAATCCATCATGGGAAGGGAATTCACTTCGATGCGTGCTTTTTCGAACGCTTCTGCGGCTTTCTTGTCCTTCAGGGCAGGGAGCTGGCGAAGGTCGATGTACATCGGGTGAAAAGCGTAGATGGAGATGCTGTTATAAGGATAAGAGTCAGTCCACGTGCCGCTCATAGTCGTATCATTGATGGGAAGAATCTGAATTGCTTTCTGTCCGGTCTCATCTGCCCAGTCGGCCAGTAGCTTCAGGTCACCGAAGTCGCCAACACCGCAACTGCCTTCCGAGCGAAGGGAGAATACGGGAATGGCGCAGCCGGCTATCCGTTGCGGAGCATCGTCAAAGAACACTTCCGTTTCCATGGGCAGGTAGGTTTCTCCGCGTTGCAACGGTTGCAGAGGGAATATCCGGTTCGGGCGGGTTTCCCATTTTTCTACGGCTCCGGTCTCTTCATGAATGGCCACGAACTTATACTCAAAAGGATATTCTAATGAGGAGGCATCCAGTGTCAGGTGCCATACGTTGGGTTGTACTTCCTTCATTCGCAGCGGGCGGCAGTACTCCCAACTGCCCAGTGCCGCACAGCTACCGATGAGGCCCAGGCGCTGTCTGTGGGTACTCAGGCCGGGGCAAAGTGCGCGGAAGGTGATACACCTGCCGGTATTGTCAGACAATCGGGAAGGTTGCTCCAGCGCATACGTATTGTTGAAAGCCGATGTATAGCGGTAGGCATCTTGTGGCAGATCTCTCCAGCAGTCTTCTACGAGGTAGTGCTGTTGTTGCAGGTTGCCCGGATAGAACGAATGGGGGATGGCGCCAAATTCCTGGCGTACAAGGGTTCCTTGACGGCTTACGGCATAACGGTAGCAGATAGGTTCGGAAGGGTGAAAGTCGAATTCTGCCTTTCCGGTCCATTCTTCTCCGTTGCGGGTAGTCATTTCTACGGTATGTTGTATGTGATTCTGGCTGAGAAGCACGCACAGGCTTTCTCCCCAGACTGTACGGTATTGTATGCGAAAAGTAATTTTCATATCTTATGTATTAGTTGTGGCTCATAGTTTTGTCCAAAAATAATGAATCTCATGGATTCATGCAAATAAAAAACCTCCGGATGTCCTTTCGGCTTCCGGAGGTTCCCTCGTGTAAGATGTGAGGATGGATTTAATAATAATGAATTAAAAAATGAGATTATGCGTCGATATTTGCATACGTCGCATTTTTCTCGATAAATTCACGGCGTGGACCTACATCGTCGCCCATTAGCATGGAGAATATATAGTCGGCTTCGGCCGCGTTTTCGATATTTACCTGTTTCAGGATACGGGTTTCCGGATTCATGGTAGTTTCCCACAGCTGTTCCGGATTCATTTCACCCAAACCTTTGTAACGCTGGGTGTGGATGCCTTGTTCGTTTCCTTCACCATATTTCTGGATGAAAGCCTGACGGGCTTCGTCTGTATAGCAGTATTCGCTGATTTTACCCTTGCTGCATTTGTACAACGGAGGAGTAGCGATATACAGGTGACCACCCTGAATTACTTCAGGCATATAGCGGTAGAACAGTGTCATGATCAGTGTGTCGATGTGAGAACCATCGACATCGGCATCGGTCATGATGATGACCTTGTGGTAGCGCAGCTTGTCAATGTTGGCTTTCTTGCTGTCTTCTTCGCCGTCCACACCGAAACGTACGCCCAGCGCCTGAATGATGTTGTTCACTTCATCGCTTTCGAACGCTTTGTGCCACATAGCTTTTTCCACGTTCAGAATCTTACCGCGCAATGGCAGGATGGCCTGGAACTGACGGCTTCTTCCTTGCTTGGCCGAACCACCTGCAGAATCACCCTCGACGAGGAAGAGTTCGCATTCTTCGGCTACACGGCTGGAGCAGTCGGCCAGTTTTCCCGGCAGTCCGCCGCCGCCCATCGGACTTTTACGCTGAACCGATTCGCGGGCCTTACGGGCAGCCACACGTGCGGTAGCAGCCAGTACCACTTTGTCGACAATAATCTTTGCTTCTTTCGGATGTTCTTCCAAGTAATAAGTCAGGGCTTCTCCCACAGCTTGATTCACAGCACCGCTCACTTCGTTGTTACCCAACTTGGTCTTGGTCTGCCCTTCAAACTGAGGTTCCGATACTTTTACAGAAATCACGGCAATCAGTCCTTCGCGGAAGTCTTCACCTGAGATTTCCACCTTGGCTTTTTCAAGAGCCTTGCTTTCTTCTGCATATTTCTTCAATACACGTGTCAGTGCCATACGGAATCCGGCTTCGTGTGTACCACCTTCGATGGTGTTGATGTTGTTCACATACGAGTGAAGGTTTTCGCGGAATCCGGTGTTGTACATAATGGCGCATTCAATGGGAATACCTTGTTTTTCGGTATTCAAGTAGATTACGTCATCAATAAGCGGTGTATTGTTGGAATTCAGAAAACGTACGAATTCTTTCACACCTTCTTCTGAGTGGAACTTTTCCTGCTTGTAAGAACCGTCTTCCTCCTTCACGCGCTTGTCGGTCAGAGTGATGGTGATTCCTTTGTTCAGGTAAGCCAGCTCGCGCATGCGGGCCTGAAGAATGCTGTATTTATATTCAGTTACGGTGAAGATACTTCCATCCGGCCAGAAAGTCTGGCGTGTACCGGTAATGTCGGTTGTGCCCACTTCTTTTACGGCATACAGCGGTTTTCCGCATTCATATTCCTGCTGGTAGATTTTTCCGTTGCGGAATACGTTGGTGGTCATGTGAGTAGACAAGGCGTTCACGCAGGATACACCCACACCGTGCAGACCTCCGGAAACCTTATAGGAACCTTTGTCGAACTTACCTCCGGCATGAAGCACGGTCATTACGACTTCGAGGGCTGATTTTTTTTCTTTTTCGTGGAAATCGACCGGAATACCGCGACCGTTGTCTTGTACGGTAATCGAGTTGTCTTCGTTGATAGTTACTTCTATATGTGTACAATAACCGGCAAGGGCTTCGTCAATGGAGTTGTCCACTACCTCGTAGACCAGGTGATGCAAGCCTTTTTCGCTGATGTCGCCGATATACATGGCGGGGCGTTTACGAACGGCCTCCAGTCCTTCCAGCACCTGGATACTGCTGGCCGAGTAGTTGCTTCCGCTGTTCTGTGTCAGTTCTTCACTCATGTTTTTTCTTCGTTTTTTTAAGCTTTCAAAGATACTAAAAAAACTGGAACGAAGCGATTTTCAGCACTCTAAAAATCGTGAAAAAGACATGAACCGAGTCTATACGACAAAAGGCTAGATGTAATCATCCAGCCTTAATATCTTTCTTGCGTCAAGCGTAGACTTAAGCCAATTTGCTGATGTGAGCAGCCAGTTTAGACTTCAAGTTAGCAGCCTTGTTCGCGTGGATAATGTTGCGCTTAGCCAGCTTATCCAACATTTTCTGTACACTAGGATACAATGCAACAGCTTCAGCTTTGTCTGTAGTTGCACGAAGTTTCTTCACTGCGTTACGCATTGTCTTAGCATAATATCTGTTGTGAAGTCTTCTTTTTTCTTCCTGTCTGATTCTTTTAATAGATGATTTGTGATTTGCCATCTCGACTAATCTTTAATATTGTTCTTGATTTTTGTTTATTATGTAGCCCGTGGGGGAATCGAACCCCCCTTTCAAGAATGAAAATCTTGCGTCCTAACCGATAGACGAACGGGCCATCCTTTATTTCAGGAAGAACTCCTGAAGTCTCACGAGGATACATATCTCTCGTTTGCGGATGCAAAGGTAGGAAGAATTTTGAAATCTCCAAAACATTCGCTTCTTTTTTTATCAAATTTGTTGCGTTTTTCTTTATCTCCCTCCATTAAGAGGGATTCTTTTTGTTGTTTTCTATGTTTCCCATAGCCAAACTCTATGTTTCTCTTTCGTAAGACTTACGGTTCCGCCTTGAAAAACGTAGGTTTCGCGGGAAGGAAACATAAAAAGTGTCTCGTGGTGTGAAGAAAAAGTTTACGGGTTTTGTTTGTTTTGTATAAGGACTTTTTCTATCTTTCGTCCGCAAAAATAGATTTTATATTTAGGATAATTTGAAAGATGGAATGCTGTAAATTAAGGTCCGTCGGCCTGTATAATGGAAAGGTCTGTCTGGCAGAATGGGGAGATAAAGAAGGGGAGCCTTCTTCTTTCCAGGTGTTGGCTGAGTGTACGGAATTAGTGTATGTGCGTTTACGTACGTTGGAGGCGGTGGCCTCTTTTCGTTTTTTAGAGAGGGCTCTTGCCGTGATGGCGCATTATGACATGCCTGTTTTTGCCATGGCTTCTTCGGCCGGAAGTTTTTCTGTAGTGACGGGGGCGGATGCTTCTGCTTTGCAGAACGTTTGTAAGGAACTTTCCGTATTTGCGGAAGTGACGGTAGAGAAAGAGGTGGAAGTGATATGTGTACAAGAGGTGGATGAGCGCAAAGGGAAGATGTCGGAAAAAAGTCTGGTGACTTTGCTAAAGGATATTCCTTTGCTGATGGTATCTTCTGAGGAAGGTTCGGGCAGTGTTTCGCTGACAGTGCGAAGAAAGGACCGTGACAAAGTGCTGAATTTGTTCTTTTCTTGCTGATATGTTGCAGAAGTTGGATGGAGTAGTGCTGCACGTAGTCAGGTACAGTGACAAATCGAATATTGTGCATATCTATACTTGTCAGCATGGAAGTATGTCGTTTGTGATACCTGCCACGCGTTCGCGCAAGTCGCTGGTAAACGGGGCGTTGTTTCGTCCGCTTTCCCTGGTTGAGGTAGAAGCCGATGTGCGTTCCCGTACTTCTTTGCCTCCGGTGAAGGAAGCAAGATTGTCTTATCCGTTGGAGTCGGTGCCTTACGATCCGTACAAATTAAGTATCGCGATGTTTTTGGCTGAGTTCTTGTCGCATGCCTTACGCGAGGAAGGGAAGAACGAACCGCTGTTTGCTTATCTGGTGTCGTCGATTCGCTGGCTGGATGCCTGCCGGAGTGATTATGCTAATTTTCACCTGGTGTTTCTGATCAGGTTGTCCAGGTTCTTGGGTTTTTATCCTAATCTGGAAGATTATCGGGAAGGTAGCTGGTTTGATATGCTGAATGCATGTTTCGTAGAGAACAAGCCTTTGCATGGCATCTGTCTGTCTCCTGAGGAGTCGTCGCACATCTGCCAGTTGGCACGTATGAATTATGAAACGATGTTTCTTTTCGGTATGAACCGTATGGAGCGGCAGCGTTGTCTGACCGTGATGATGGAATATTATCGTCTGCATCTTCCGGAATTCCCTGAACTGAAATCGCTAGATGTGCTGAAGGAACTTTTTGCTTGATACCTGAGTGACGATGGGAATAAAAAAACGGGACTCTCCTTTCATTTGAGAAAAGAGAATCCCGTTTTTTTGATGGAGATATGAATGAGATTATCCCAGCAATTCTTTTACTTTGGCAGAAATTGCTCTACCTTCAGCCAGACCAGCCAGTTCTTTAGAAGCTACTCCCATCACTTTACCCATGTCTTTTCCGCTGGTAGCGCCTACACGAGCAATGATTTCTTTCAGTTTAGCTTCCAGTTCTTCTGGAGAAAGCTGTTTCGGAAGGTATGCTTCAATCACGCGTACCTGAGCCATTTCTTCTTCTGCCAGGTCAGCGCGGCCTTGTCCTTCGTATACAGAAGCCGAATCTTTTCCTTGTTTCACCAGTTTCTGCATGATTTTCAGGGCTGCATCATCGGTCAGGGTATCGTTGGCACCCGGAGCGGTTTTTGCTTCCAGGAAACATTTCTTTACGTTGCGTAAAGTCTCCAGTCTGACTTTGTCTTTGGCTTTCATTGCCTCTTTGATATCGTTGCTAATCTGTTCAAATAAATCCATATTCATTATAAAGTTTAAATGTTGTCCTCTTTGTGATGTTTAGAAAGTAATTGTCATAGAGCCGGTGTTGTTTGCAGCTTCCGGTTCCGGTGCAATCTTTTCTTCTGTAGTCGCTTTTGAACGGATATTTTCCAGTTCCATTTTGGTGCGCTTGTAGGTAGGAGTTGTTTCTACCATGCTGATGATGTCATCGTTGGCCAAGTCTTCCTGACTGAAGATGTAGATATTCGGACGTTTTTTGCGAATGCTGCTCTTCAAGATGCTCTTTCCGTAGTAGTCGCTTCGACGTTCGTCTTTCTTTTGCTCTTCTTCTTCCAGATCGTCCAGGCGTTTCTGCTCTTCAAGTGAACGCTGTTTGAGCACATTGTCCATTCCGGGAACGTCTTTGATACCGAATCCCGTAGCCAGAATGGTGAATTTTACTTTGTTTTCCAGTGTTTCATCAGTGTAAAGACCCCATTTGGTTTCTACGTCCTTGCCAAACTTGCTCATGAATTCATGGATTTCATCCATTTCACCCATCATCAGTTCGCTGTTCGGGCTATAGGTAATTACGAACAACACTTTCTTGGAGTTGAAAATATCGTTGTTGTTCAGCAATGGGGAATGAAGGGCATCGGTAATAGCCTGTGTGACTCTTCCTTCGCCTTCTCCGTATCCTGTACTCATGATTGCTACACCACCGTCCTTCAACACGGTTTTCACATCGTTGAAGTCCAGGTTGATGATACCTCTCAAGGTAATGATTTCTGCAATACTCTTTGCGGCGATAGACAGCGTGTCGTCTGCCTTTCCAAAGGCATTCATTACACTGATGTCGGAATATACATCGCGCAGGCGTTCGTTGTTGATAACCAGCAGGGCATCTACATGCTTGCTCATTTCTTCCACTCCGTCAAGAGCCTGGTCGATTTTCTTGTTACCTTCGAACAGGAAAGGAATGGTCACGATACCTACGGTCAGGATTTCCATGTCCTTAGCCGTTTTGGCAATGATAGGAGCCGCACCGGTTCCGGTTCCACCACCCATACCAGCTGTGATGAATGCCATGCGGCATCCGTCGTTCAGCATATTCTTGATGTCTTCGATGCTTTCTTCAGCAGCAGCACGTGCCTTGGCCGGACGGTTTCCGGCACCTAGTCCTTCGCTACCCAATTGTAGTTTCCGGAGTACGGGTGATTCTTCCAGCGCCTGGTTATCCGTGTTGCAGACCACAAATGTCACATCATGGATACCTTCTTTGTACATGTGGTTAACGGCATTACCGCCGCCGCCACCCACACCAATTACTTTTATTATATGTGGAGAGTCTTTCGGAAAATCGAAAGGTACCATTGTTTCGTCTGACATAATCCTAATATGTTTATGTAAATGAATAATCAGTTATCTTTTAATATTTCATCAGAAAGGTTTGTAACTTTCTTGGCAAAGAGGTCAAACCAACTGTTTTCTTTTTTCTCCTTGTTGATTTTCTTCTCCAATTCATTCAGTTCTTCTTCCTTTTCAGCGAGGTGCATGCGCCGTGCATTTTCTACTTCCTTCAATGCAGCTTTGTATTTCTTCTTGCTGAGAAGTAGACTGGCTTCTTCTATGTATGCAGTATATTCTTCCAGTCGTTTACGGTTACGTTCTTCTTCCTGACGTTTTTTCTCTTCATTGATTTTGCGGATGCGTTCGGCTTCTTCTTCGGCTTTTCGTCTGGCTTCTTCTGCCTGAATACGTTCAGCTTCTTTGCGTTTAGCTTCTTCTTCCTTTTCTTTTATTTCGTCAATGAAGTCCAGTTGATGTCCTTTCCGTGGGTCAATCTTAAGGCAATTTTCTTTTCCTTCTGCCAAGAGTCCGATGAGTGTGTTTTGTGTACCGTCTTTCGGTAACTGTATGGCACCGGTTAAAGTGATATTTCCACCTTTTGCGATACGGATTTTTTCAATTTTGGTAATTTGCTTGAACGCTTCATCCATATTGGGCATATTAGATGCTCCACCGGTGAGAACCAACCCCGCCAGCAGTTTGTCACCGTATTCAGACACCATAATCTGATTCCATACATTGGAAATAATCTCGTTGATACGAGCTTCAACAATGTATTCAAGTTTATGAGCGGGAACGGAACATTTACCTTCAATGCTATATTCTTGTTCATCCACAGTTTCGTCATCTTCTGTCGGAGGAGTCAGAGCGCATCCGTAGCGTATTTTCAATTGTTCTGCATCTTCTTCTTCGATTTGTAAGCTACAAATATCTTTGGTGATATTGTTACTTCCCAATGGAATAACTGCCAGGTGACGCAGGATATTGTTTTTATATACGGCCACGGTAGTTGTATCTGCTCCTAAATCGACGAGTGCACAACCTGAGCGTTTTTCACTGTCGGTTAGAACTACATTGGCGGTAACGACCGGAGACAGGAAGTAATCTGCTATTTCATACTTAGTCTGGTTGAAGCATTTGGTAATTCTATCTTTAAGAGTATGATGTGCGATAATATTCAAATAACGCCCTTCAATACGGTCTGCTGAAATACCGACAGGTTCAGTCAGCAGATTGTTTCCTACTTTGTATTCCTGCGGTTCCACATCCAGGATTTCCTGATCTATCAGAGAGATTTCCCGGTTGCTTTCCATGAGTGATTCAATCAGCGCCTGTGATATTTTAGTTTCTTCTCCTAATTGTTTGGTTACATTATTACGTGTACTCCGTATGGATTGTCCGCCTATTCCTACATAGACTTTTTTGATAGAAGCTTGCAAATCTTCCTCTAGCTTTTGGATAATGGAGACTAGTACCTGTGTGGTTTTGTCCAAATTGAAGATTGCTCCTTTTTTGATGCAATCTGATGAAGGAGTATTGGCATAGGCAAGAATCTGAATGCTTCCATCTGCATTTTTTTTGCCGGCGATTCCTATAATGTGAGTCGAACCCAGTTCGATAGCTGCTATAAAATCTGTTACTGCCATATCTTAGTCTTCTTTTTTTGTTCCGATAATTTGATTGTTAAACTCAATACTGATCCGCTCATATTTGTTCCAGCCGATACGGTTGAGCACTTTGCTGTAAAACGTTTGCAATTTACTGAATTTTTCTTCAAAATCAGTGGCTTTCCCTAAAAAAAGAATGTGATCGCCTACTCGGGGAACAATTTCCAGTTCTTTTTTAGGGGTTACGTTTATCTGCTCTACTTGAGCCTTCCAAAACGGGTTGCGCTGTAGGTATAGTCCTAGTTCATATAATTCTTGCTGAGCAAATTTCCGGTCGATAAATCCTGTGGCAACTGCTACATGAATAGGCTTTCCTGTGGCATTCATAATTTTTCCGGAATGATCAATGTAGTAATTGTCCCCATTGCTGCTCATGACTCGTAAGAGGGGGATACGTTGGTAGATTTCGACTCCAACTTTTCCTCCTGAGGTAAGATAGCATTCAGCTCTGCTGATGAAGGGATGTTGTGAAAGGGTCTCTTCCAACTGGCGGACATTGATTGTGCCAATACGCTTTTCTCCCGGATATAGTTTCTTTTGCTTTAGTAACTTGGTTACTTCTGCTTCAGTAATAAAACCGTAGTCAATGCTGTCTTTGACAACCAATTCCATACCCTTGCAGACCTGATTTTCGGGTTTGCGGTTAAATACGGTAACAGCTACTACAAGATAAATAGAAACCATTACAAGAATGCAGAGTATGAGAATTCGTTTAATCATCTATCTTTTAGTAATTCATAAATTTGTGGAACGTAATTGTCAATATCTCCAGCTCCAAGCGTAATAAGTACGTCCAGTTTTTTATTTTTCAGCACTTCCATAATCTGCTCTTTGGAACACATGCTTTTTTCTATGCCCGGTCGTAAATTGTCATAAATAAGTTGACTGCTTACTCCAGGAATAGGAGCCTCTCTGGCTGGGTAGATATCCAAAAGAATCACTTCGTCTAATAATGACAGACTATCGGCAAAATCCTGATAGAAATCACGGGTACGCGTGTAAAGATGCGGTTGGAATACAGCCGTGATTTTCCGGTTAGGATATAACTTACGGATAGAACTTACGCTCTGCCGGATTTCTTCCGGATGATGTGCATAGTCACTTAGAAAGACAATGTGTGAGTTCTTTATCTTGAAATCAAAGCGACGGTCCACACCTCTGAACTGTGGCATTGCGGCTTTTATTTCTTCTGTGGTGGCACCTCCGATTTGTGCTAAAGCCATAGCGGCAATACCGTTTTCAATATTGACAAAGACTGGTACTCCTAACTGCACGTTGGTGATGTTACCTAAAGGAGATATGTAGTCGAAATAAATTTCACCGTCATCAATACGGATATTTTCAGCATGGAAGTCTCCTTTTTCGGTAGAGTAGGTGTACACGGTAACTCCCGGCTGTACATCAGGTTTCAGTTCCAGTCCTTCCTTAATAATCAGGTATCCGTCCGGACGGATAAGTGAGGTGTATTTACGGAAACTTTCCAGATAAGCTTCGTGCGTACCGTAAATGTCCAGATGGTCTGAATCGGTGGCGGTAATTACCGTAGCATACGGAGTCAGCCAGTGGAATGAGCGGTCGAATTCGTCTGCTTCGATAACTACGTAGTCACTTTTATCCGATAATAACAGATTGGTCTGGTAGTTCTTGGAAATACCTCCTAAAAATGCATTGCATCCCACGTGCGAATGGTCCATCAAGAAAGCGGCCATGGTAGAGGTGGTCGTTTTTCCATGGGTTCCGGCTACGCACATTCCTTTCTCAGTCTGAGTCAACATTCCCAGTACTTGGGCACGTTTGTGAATCTCAAACTGATGTTCCTGGAAATAAACTAATTCTTGATGGCTTGTAGGGATAGCAGGGGTATAGACCACCAGTGTGGTTTCCGGATGAAGAAATGCTTCTGGAATGAGAGATACACTCTCTTCATAATGAATGTCTGCTCCTTCTGCAATCAGTTTCTCTGTCAGCTCGCTTGGAGTGCGGTCATAACCGCCTACTTTTTTCCCTTTTGACAGGAAATAACGTACCAGGGCACTCATGCCTATGCCTCCGGCCCCAATGAAGTAGACTGCTTGTATGGTATTAATGTTCATGACTTTCTTTATATTTTAATGCTAGCTTGCAGACTTCCTTAGCGATGATGTTAGCAGAGTCTTTAATAGCCAGTTTGGTAATGTTGCTACTTAATTCTTTCAATAAATCGGGATTGTGAACCGCTTCGATGGCAGTATCCAGCAGTTTTTGAGTTGCTTCACTATCTTTAATGTAAACAGCTGCATTTTTGTTGACAAGTGCCAGTGCATTTTTTGTCTGGTGGTCTTCTGCCACATTGGGAGAAGGTACCAGGATGACTGGTTTGCCTAGCAGGCAGAATTCGGAAATAGAACCAGCACCTGCACGGCTGATCACCACATCTGCAGCACTATAAGCTGCAGCCATATCGGATATGAAGTCGGTTACGTTTAACATCGGAAGTTCTCCGTAAGCCTTTACAGCTTGTTTGGCCTCATTGATATAGATTTTTCCGGTCTGCCAGATAAATTGCACTCCTGATTCTTTGATTTTGTCGAATCCCTGCATCATGCAGTTGTTGATTGTACGTGCTCCCAGGCTGCCTCCGATAATTAGAATGGTCTTTTTCTCTGGGTCTAATCCGAACGAGCGGATGGCTTCTTCACGTGATATGTTTTTGTTCAACAATCCTTGTCTGACTGGATTTCCAGTCAGAATGATTTTGTTTTTATCAAAGAACCGTTCCATTCCTTCGTATGCCACGCAGATCTTTTCAGCTTTTTGAGCTAATAACTTATTGGTGACTCCGGCATAAGAGTTTTGCTCCTGTATCAGCGTGGGAATACCCATCATGCCTGCCATTTTCAAGGTAGGACCACTGGCATAGCCCCCTACGCCTACAGCAGCATGAGGTTTGAAGTTCTTTATGATTTTACGGGCCATCAGCTGACTTTTGAATAACTTGATAAGTACGCTGATGTTTTTTAATAAATGTTTTCTGTCAAATCCAGCGACCGGTAATCCGATAATCTTGTAACCTGCGGCAGGAACGCGTTGCATTTCCATTCGTCCTTCTGCTCCGATAAACAAAATCTCAGTGTCCGGATATAATTCCTTTATGGCGTTGGCTATGGAAACGGCGGGAAAAATATGTCCTCCCGTGCCACCTCCACTTACTATGATGCGTAATTTTTCTTCCATATTCTTATGTGATTTACCTGCAAAGGTAAGAATAAACTTTTAAACGGATTTCTCCTGTGGTATGATATTATTTTCGGGAGCAACCTCCTGAGGCTGTATCGTTTGTTGTGCGAGCAACTCTTCTTCTCGTTGACGTTTCAAGTCATTTACATATCGGCTGATGCTTAGAATCATTCCAATGTAGACGCAATTTACAAGAGTTGAAGTACCTCCTTTACTGATGAGTGGCAAAGGCTGTCCGGTGACAGGCATGATTCCTACAGCTACCAGCATGTTAAATGTGGCCTGCAACACAAGCAGAATCCCAATACCCGTAACGAGAAATACGTAATATGACTTGTCACAATTCCTGGCTATTTTGGCAATTCTCATCAGAAGCAGGATGTAAAGAATGGCTACGAAAGCTCCTCCTACAAGTCCCAATTCTTCTATGATGATGGCATAGATAAAGTCAGAAAAAGCTTGTGACAAGAAATCGCGCTGCACGCTGTTTCCCGGGCCTTTTCCTAAAATATGGCTACTTGCAATGGCTATATTGGCATGGGCTATCTGTGCGTCATTGTCAATGTCAAATTTTGCAGCCGGTATTTCACTTTCATCAAAATGGTTGTTTAAACGGCTCTGCCAGGTTACCATACGGTGAAAACCAATTTTATCCCAGGCTTCTCCTGGAATATATTTGATAGTTCCTACACCAATGATGATGCAGGCAATACCGATACCAGCAAGTAACCCGAGTTGCTTGAAAGGGACTCTCCCTACAAACATGAGAAGAAAAACACTTCCCGCTAACAGAACTGCTGTAGAAAGGTTTTCACTCACAATGAGTCCACAAGTTGCAGCCGTAATACCGCATATATACTTAAATGCTTTTTTGTTGGCTCCATTTTCTTCCTGCATGCGCGAAAGAATGAATGCGACGGTAATGATGGTTGCCATTTTTGCGACTTCTGAGGGCTGGAACTGAATGAAACCTAAATCAATCCATCGTTTGGCACCGTTGGTAAGAGCACCAATCACGAATACGGCTATCAGTAATCCCCATGAGATAGGTAGCAAGGCGATAAAAGTCTTGAACCAGCGGCAGGGAATATTATGCACAATCCATACAGCGATGGTGCCAACCATCAGCAATGTCAGATGGTTGGTAATTGGTCCCCAGTGGTCTCCGCTTTTATAGGTAAGCGTACTGGATGCACTGAATACCTCTACAATGGATATCAAGCAGAGGAACAGATAAATAATCCAGATAGCTTTATCCCCTTTAAAAAAGTTTTTTAGCAAATCCATGTGCTATGATTCTAACTTTTTAATGATGCTTATAGGTTTCTTACACACTCTTTAAACTGGTCGCCTCGGTCCTCATAACTTTTAAACAGGTCAAAGCTTGCGCAGCACGGACTTAGCAATACGGTTTCTCCTTTTTTTGCCATGTTGTAAGCCGCATTTACAGCATCAGGCATGCTCTGTACGTCTACAATCGGAAGACCAAAGTTGTCGAAAAAGTCGTGCAGCTTTTCGTTGTGGAGTCCCAAGAATATCAGTCCACTACATTTCTCTTTTACAAGGTCGGCAATCTCATTGTAGTCATTTCCTTTGTCTTTTCCTCCCAAGATTAAGATGGTTTTAGTCTTCATGCTTTGAAGGGCATACCAGCATGAGTTGACGTTCGTAGCTTTTGAGTCGTTGATATAATCCACTCCTTTCACACGTGCTACCTTTTCCAGTCTGTGCTCTACGCCTTTGAAATCATTCAGAGCTTCGCGGATGCATTCTTTGCGAATGCCTGCAATGTTAGCAGAAATACCGGCAGCCATAGAGTTGAAGAGGTTGTGAGTTCCAGTCAGAGCTAACTCCTCCTGTTCCATATTGAATGCGATAGGACGGGTGAAGTACACTTTGTTTTCTTCGGTAAAGGCGGCTACTCCTTCTTCGTTCTTTTCTGCGAATGGGAAGTATTGTCCGTGAATACCGTATTTATGAAGTTCCTTCTGTATGATAGGGTCATCGTTCCAGAAAATAAAGGCATCATCATCCGTTTGGTTCTGGATAATGCGGAATTTGGCATCCACGTAATTCTGCATTTCGAATCCGTAACGGTCCAGATGGTCTGGAGTAATGTTCATCAGCACGGCGATATTGGCATGGAACTTATACATGTTGTCGAGCTGGAAGCTGCTGAGTTCAATGACATAATAGTCATAGTTACATTCAGCTACCTGATAAGCCAGACTTTGCCCAATATTGCCTGCCAGTCCCACATTCAGACCTGCTTTCTTGAAAATGTGATAAATCAGTGAGGTTGTAGTTGTTTTACCATTGCTGCCTGTGATGCAAATCATTTTAGCATTGGTATATCGGCCTGCAAATTCAATCTCCGAAATGATGGGAGTGCCCTGATTCTTTAATTTCAGAATGATAGGAGCATCATTGGGAATTCCCGGGCTTTTAATCACTTCATCCGCATTCAGAATCAACTCTTCTGTGTGTTTGCCTTCTTCCCATTGAATACCTCTTTCGTTCAACATTGCTTTGTACTTGTCCTTGATGAGGGACATGTCTGATACAAATGTGTCAAATCCTTTTTTCTGTGCCAGGACAGCGGCACCAGCACCGCTTTCTCCTGCTCCTAAGATGACAATTCTTGCCATTGCTTTATCTGATTTTAAGTGTGATTATCGTAATTGCTGCTAATACAATGGTTACAATCCAGAAGCGGACTGTAATTTTGGACTCATGGAATACGCTGTGAGGGCGTGTGATCAAATAAGTACAGTTTGGGTCGAGCTGTGCCAATGTCGTACGGAAATGGTCATGAATCGGTGAGCGTTTGAATATACGCTGTTTGACTCCTTTTTTCTTACCGCGCTGGAAATACTTCACTTGAAGAATAACCGACAGGTTCTCGACCAGGAATACTCCACATAAAATAGGAATTAATAACTCCTTGTGTATGATGATGGCAAATACAGCGATAAGTCCTCCAATAGTAAGACTTCCGGTATCGCCCATGAATACTTGCGCAGGGAAGGCATTATACCATAAGAAACCGACCAGTGCTCCAATGAAGGCACAGATAAAGATTACCAGTTCCTCACTTCCTGGAATATACATGATATTCAGGTATTCTGCATATTCTATGTGACTGGATACATAGGCCAATATACCTAAGGTAACCCCGATAATGGCCGAGTTTCCGGCTGCCATTCCATCCATACCATCGTTCAGGTTGGCTCCGTTGGAAACGGCTGTGACCACAAAGATGGTGATGAATACAAATACAATCCATCCGGCATCCTGTGCGTGCTCTCCTAAGAATCCTACAAAGTCGGCATAATCCAAGTTGTTGTTCTTGAAGAAGGGAATCGTTGTCTTGGTTGATTTCTCATCCACGGGTTTATGAACTACGTCAACCACACGACCGTCTTGTTGAATTTCAATGTTCTCTCGTATTACTACATCCGGACTCAGGTACAGAGCCAGACCTACAATCAGTCCGAGACCTACCTGGCCGATGATTTTAAATTTGCCATGAAGTCCTTCCTTGTCTTTCCGAAAAACCTTGATATAGTCATCCAAAAAGCCTAAAGTTCCGAGCCATAGGGTAGTAACCAGCATCAATATCATGTAGATGTTATGTAATTTACCTAATAACAGGCAAGGAATCAGAATTGCTACGATAATAATAATACCTCCCATTGTTGGAACACCAACCTTATTGACGTTAAAAGGGTCAATGGACGCATCACGTTGAGTTTCTGTGATTTGTTTCTTTTTGAGCAAATTAATGAAATATTCTCCAAAGATAGCAGAAATCAACAAAGAGAGGATGACGGCCATTAATGAACGGAACGACACGTACCCGAACATTCGTGCTCCTGGAAAATTGAATTGCTCTAGATATTGAAATAAATAATATAACATTGTCTTGTTTCTATTTTTTAAAGTTCTCCTTTGAATATTTCGTCCAATACTTCTTTGTCGTCAAAATGTGATTTGACACCCTTTACATCCTGATAGGTTTCGTGTCCTTTTCCGCCAATCAGGATGACATCTTGTGGTTGAGCTAACATACATGCGGTACGGATCGCTTCTTTGCGGTCGACAATGCTGATCACTTTTTTCATGTCGTCCTTGCTAAGTCCCGCTAACATGTCATTGATGATGTCTTGAGGTTCTTCAAAGCGTGGATTATCAGAAGTGATAATTACTTTGTCACTTCTTTGAGCGGATTCTTTCGCCATTAAAGGACGTTTCCCTTTGTCACGGTTTCCTCCGGCACCTACTACCGTAATGACTTGTCCTCTTCCTCTTAATACTTCGTGGATAGCTTCTAGTACGTTTACCAGTGCATCAGGAGTGTGTGCATAGTCTACAATAGCTGTATAGCCTTTGGGAGAACGTTTGGCATCGAAGCGTCCGGAAACAGGGCGAAGCATACTCAGTTTTACCAATATATCTTCCGGGCGTTTCCCTAATAGGCAAGCTGCTCCATATACAGCCAGTAGGTTGGATGCATTGAAGCGTCCGATAAATTGTACGTTTACTTCGCGGTTGTTAATGTCAAGCAGCATTCCGTCAAAACTATCTTCCAGTACTTTGCCTTTGAAGTCACATAAAGAATGCAGAGAGTAGGCAGCTACTTTGGCTTGGGTATTTTGTGTCATGACCGTGCCGTTCTTGTCATCCAGGTTAGTCAGTGCAAAAGCCTGTTTTGGAAGATTGTCAAAAAATGCTTTCTTGGCTTTCAGGTAATTTTCAAATGTCTTGTGGTAATCCAGATGATCACGGGTAATGTTTGTGAAAATACCACCGGCAAAAGTCAGACCACTGATACGTTTCTGTACTACAGAGTGTGAACTGACTTCCATGAATACATATTTGCATCCTTCATCAGCCATACGTCCCAGTAACTGATTCAGTGTAATCGGGTCTGGAGTAGTATGGTCAGTAGGGATGGCTTCTCCGTCAATGTAATTGCACACTGTAGAGATTAATCCGGCCTTATATCCAAACAAGCGGAACATATTATATAATAAGGTGGCAATGGTCGTTTTTCCGTTAGTACCAGTTACTCCTACTAATTCCAGTTTGGAAGTCGGATCTCCATAGAATGTAGTGGCGAGTTTACCAACGGCTTCTTCTGTATCTGTCAGTTGTACATAAGTCACATTAGATTCAATTTGTACAGGCAGCTGTTCACAGACTATTACTGTTGCTCCATTTTCAATAGCTTTGGAGATATAGTTATGTCCATCAGCTTGCGTTCCTTTTACGGCAACAAACATGAATCCGTTTTTTACCATGCGTGAGTCCATGTGAATACCATTTACTTCCAGGTTGGTAGTTCCTATGATTTGCTGTGCGTTGACAGCTTTTAGCATATTCTCAAGTTTCATTTCTTTCTAGTTTAATGTTAATGTAATTGTTTGTCCTTTATGTAAATAAGAGCCTGCATTCAGGCTTTGTCTGATTACCTTTCCTGTACCAGATAAGCGTACGTGGAGTCCTTTGCTTTCCAGCAGATAAACTGCATCTTTTGCTCCCATTCCTCTTACGTTTGGTACTAAATTTTTTTCTGTATTTGTTCGTTTCAGTTCAGCATAAGTTGTTGTGCAGTTTGCTTTTCCCCAAATAGGAGTGTTGCTTTTCGGTATACTTGAGCTGTTACTTTGAATATTCAGATTCTGTAATACATAAGATGCTTCGCGCAAGTCACCATTCTTTACTTCAGGAATAATAATTGAAGTAGAGTCTTTTGCTGAGGCTAAATCCTGATACAGATGCTTGGCATAAATACGTTCAGCAATCCGGCTGAATACGCTACCGGCTTGCAAACCTCCTGATGCAGGACCATGCGGTATTTGAATGGACACCATGCAACTGTATTTAGGTGCTTCAGATGGAAAATAGCCGCAGAAGCTGACCAAGTAACTTACACCTCCAGCTTTGTATCCAGCCTTTCCTTGAGAAACCTGAGCGGTACCTGTTTTTCCGGATACACTAAACTGTTTACTTCCGGCAGGCTTGGCCAGTCCTTCAGAAACCACCTTTCGTAGAATCCCTTGAATCATGGTAAGGGTAGTGTCCGAACAGATTTTAGGATTTACAATCTCTGTAGGGAATTCTTGTATGATTTCTCCATCTTTTGCGATAGCCTTTACAAACTTAGGCTTGACCATGACTCCGTTATTTGCTATGGCATTGTAAAAATTTAGCATGTAGATAGGAGGAATCATCGTTTCATATCCGATACTCATCCAAGGTAAGGAGGTCTTGGCGAAGTATCGTTCTTTAGGCCCCAATATACGAGGACTTGCTTCTCCTACGAAACCTAAATTTAAAGGCTTGTCAATACTCATGCGTTTCAGTCCATCTATAAATCTCTGTGGATTATCTCCGTAGAATTTGTCGATGATGCTTGATACGCCGACATTGGATGACACTTCCATGATTCTGGTTACGTCTATTTTTCCATATCCGCCTTTATACCAGTTCCAGTCCTTCATGTTGCTTCCGTGCATATTGACCACACCATTGCCCGTATCTACCATGTAGTCGGGTGTGATGAACTTGTCTTCCAAGGCTACCATGATCGAAGCTGTCTTGAAGGTAGAACCCGGTTCCATTAAGTTGCTTACGGCGATATTTCGCATCTCATAATAGTTTCCGTCACCAGCCCGGGTCATGTTTACGTTGGCCTTTACCTCTCCGGTTGCTACATCCATGACAATGGCTACACCAAACACCGCTTCAAGATTTTTTAGCTGGTCTACAAGAGCCTTTTCTGCAATGTCCTGCATACCGACATCAATTGTGGTAATTATATCACAACCGTCTACGGCAGGTTTGTCGATAATATTCAGGTATTTGTTCATGACTTTTTGTCGGTGAGTAATACCGTCCTGTCCTTTCAAAATAGAATCGTATGTCAATTCTATTCCGTTCTTTGCTCCTAATGCTACATCCGGATACATATCGCCTAACGTACGTGCCGCCAGTGAACCGAATGGTTTTTTACGCTGGTTGAAAGCCAGTTCATGAAATCCTCCCTTGAATTTACTCAAGTTGAATACGGGTAATTTCTTGGCTTCTTTGTATTCTATGTAAGAAATACGACGTGGATAGAGAAGGTAATTCCGGCTTTTCTGTCGTCTGCCTTTCAATATGTGCTGTCGAAATTCCTTGGCGCTCTTGTCTGGAAAAATTTGATGAAGTCCTTCGCAAATTTCGGTCAGGTGGTTCATCAGCATGGTGTCTTTCTTTTCACCTCCAGCTTTGAAGTCCATATAGATTTTATATTCTGGCAGGCTGCTGGCCATCAATTTCCCGTCTGAAGAAATGATATTTCCTCTGGTAGGATGGACAATTACATTTTCTTTGATAAAACGGTCGGCCACATCTTTCCAGTATTGCCGCTCTGCAAACATGATAATTGCCGCTTTGGCAATGATTGCAATAGCCAGCAATGCCATGATGAATACAATAAGCGTATATCGTAGTATGATATTTTTTTGTCCTGGTACCATTTTAGTCCTTGTTTTTTATTAGGTAGGGCGGTGTGGAAGCTGTTTCCAGTGGGGTCCCTTCTGCAGAAATATACTCTTCAATGCGCGACTGGCGGCTTTTCTCTGTCAGTTCAGAGGAAATAGTCAGAGCGTCATATTTAGTGTCGATTAATTCCTTTTTCAAACGGTCTATTTCAATCATTTCTTGCTGACTGGAATAGCGGTTGTCTATGTACAGGATGACAAGAATCATAATCAGTATGATTAAGTTAGCCTGCTTTCTCATCAGGTGTACCAGTACTTCTCCTCCTAATATGCTTCTCCATGTAATATGTGGAGATTCTTGTGGTGTCATTTCTTGGTGTTCCATGTGTTACTTCTTTTCTGCGATTCTCAGTTTGGCGCTGCGTGAACGTGGGTTACGCTGTATTTCGTCCTCGCTGGGGATAATAACCTTGTTGTTTATTAATTTAAACGGAGTTTCTACGTTCCCAAAAAAGTCCTGTTTAGCTTTTCCTTCAATATTCCCCGTTTTCATGATGTTTTTTACCATGCGGTCTTCCAGCGAGTGATAGGTAATGACTACTAGCCTTCCTCCAGGTTTGAGGGCTTCTGTTGCGGCGTAAAGCATTTCTTTTAGCGCTTCCATTTCTTGATTCACTTCAATTCGGAGTGCTTGGAAAACTTTTGCCATTTCTTTCTTTTCTCGCTCTCTTCCGTAAAGTGGTTTTACGATTTCGATGAACTCTCCAATGGTTTCAACCGGTTTTTGTGCTCTGGCTTTTACGAGTGTTGCGGCTAGTTTACGGCTGTTTTTTAGTTCACCATAAAGATAAAACAGATCTGCCAGCTTTTCTTCCTCATATGTGTTGATGATATCAGCAGCGGTAATACTGGCACGTTTATTCATACGCATATCGAGCTTCCCGTCAAAACGGAAGGAAAATCCTCGTTCCGAGTCGTCAAAATGGTGAGACGAAACACCTAAATCTGCTAAGATTGCATCCACTTCTTCTACTCCGTAATAACGAAGGAAATTGTGCAGGTAGCGAAAATTACTTCTGACAAAAGTAAAACGTTTGTCGTTGATGATATTTCTTTCTGCATCGGCGTCCTGATCAAAACTGAACAACCGGCTTTTATCATCCATATTCCGTAATATTTCTCTGGAGTGTCCTCCTCCTCCAAAGGTTACGTCTACGTAAGTACCTCCTGATTGAAGATGCATACCTTCAATGCTCTCGTGTAATAGTACTGGTATATGATATGTAGGCTCTGTTTTCTCCATGCGATTTTCTTGTAAATTCACCTTATTATATATTCAAGCGGTAAAATTAGAAATTTCCATAGAATCACGCATCATGTTTTCTCTAGAAAATATGAATAAGTTATCAACAGGTTACTCTTTCTGTGTAAAACGAGGAAGAAACGTCAAAGATTTGTCTTAATGAAATCAGTTCTGCAATTTTTTTTATCAGTATAAGTGTATTTTTTGTCATAAAATGAGTGTCTTTTCAAAAGATGAGTTACTTTTGCAAAGTAAACTTTTGTAGAATGGGTGAAAATTCAATATTTTTAATTGACATTGATAAAGTATTGAGAGACAAAGCCGGGAAAAAAGCTAATCGTATACCGCGTTTTTTAGTGTCATACTTAAAGCATATTGTGCATCAGGATGAGATTAACGTGTTCCTGAAAAGTGTTGCAGACAAGACCGGTGTGGATTTTCTGGAGGCTTGTATGGAATTCCTTGACATTAAGCTGGAAGTGAAAGGGATAGAGAATCTTCCTTCCGATGGCTTGTGTACGTTTGTGTCTAATCATCCTTTAGGTGGTCAGGATGGTATCGCCTTAGGCTATATATTGGGCAAGCATTACAATGGTCGTATAAAATACCTTGTAAATGATTTGCTGATGAATCTTCATGGATTAGCTCCCTTATGTATTCCTATTAATAAGACTGGCTCCCAGTCGCGTGATTTTCCTAAGATGGTAGAGGCTGGATTCCGCTCTGATTCTCATATTATTATGTTTCCGGCTGGCATCTGTTCCAGAAGGCAAAAAGGTGCGATTAAAGATTTAGCTTGGAAGAAAACCTTTATCTCTAAAAGTGTGGAAACACAACGGGATGTTATTCCTGTGCATTTTGAAGGAAGAAATTCTGATTTTTTCTACAATCTAGCCAATCTGTGTAAATTTTTAGGGATTAAGTTTAACATAGCCATGCTTTATTTGGCTGATGAAATGTTTAAAAACCGTCATAAGACTTTTAAGGTGACAATTGGCAAACCGATTCCATGGCAGACGTTTGATAAATCACGTTCGGCCACGGAATGGGCAGACTATGTAAGAGAGTTAGTTTATAAACTGTGAAAAGAAAATACGATTTAATCATTAGATTATGGAAGATATAATTGCTCCGATTGACAAAGAAGTTCTAAAATCGGAACTGACGGAAGACAAACGCTTAAGATTTACGAACAAGAGCAACAACGAGATTTACATTGTTACATGGAAGAATGCGCCTAATGTGTTGAAGGAGATTGGGCGTTTGCGTGAAATTGCATTCCGTGCCGCTGGAGGGGGAACCGGTAAGTCAATGGACCTTGATGAGTATGACTTGATGGAAAATCCTTATCAGCAATTGATCGTATGGGATCCTGAAGCTGAAGAAATTCTGGGCGGCTACCGTTATCTGTTAGGAGATGAAGTGGAGTTTGATGCCGATGGCAAGCCTTTGCTGGCAACGGCGCACATGTTCAATTTCTCCGAGAAATTCTTGAAAGATTATTTGCCTACTACGATAGAATTAGGACGTTCTTTCGTTACGCTTGAATATCAGTCTACTCGTGCAGGTTCAAAAGGGCTGTTTGCCTTGGATAATTTATGGGACGGTCTGGGAGCATTGACGGTGGTAATGCCTCAGGTAAAATATTTCTTTGGAAAGATGACCATGTATCCCAGCTATAACCGCTTCGGACGTGATATGATTCTTTATTTCCTGAAGAAACATTTCAATGATAAGGATAAGTTAATTACCCCGATGCAGCCTTTGCTGATTGAAACCGATGAAAAGGTACTTGAGAAGCTGTTCTGCTACGATACCTTTAAGGAAGATTATAAGGTATTGAATACAGAGGTGCGCAAGTTGGGTTATAACATTCCCCCTCTAGTGAATGCCTATATGAGTTTGTCACCGACCATGCGTATGTTCGGTACGGCGATTAATGATGGCTTTGGCGATGTGGAAGAAACCGGTATTCTGATTGCTGTGGATGAGATTCTCGAAGAAAAGCGTGTGCGTCACATCGAATCCTATCTGCGTGAACATCCGGAGGCTCTGCAGATAACTTCTGGAGCCAATCCGGTGGTAAATAAAACGCAGAAATAATAATATTCTTTATAGAGCAGGCAGGCTGTTCCCGTTTATTTTTCGGTATAGGTCAAGTGCATAGACATCTGTCATACCGGAAATATAATCGAGTACAGCCTGAATTTTTTCATATAAGGTAGGAGCCTGGATATGATATTGGCTGGACACTCGGTTGATTAACAGCTGGGAATACGCCTTTTCCGGGTATCTTACGGCTTCAATCATTAAGTCGACCAGCGTGGTGATTACCTGATAACCGGCCAGTTCAATGTCGACTACATCTTTCGAGCAATAAATCTTTTCAAAAGCCGTATGTGAGCAGTTTTCATAGGCATCTCTGACTCTTGAACTGAGTTTTTGAATCAGCGTTCCTTGAAATTCACCTTTTAGAATTTCTTCTTCGTGCAGAATAAAGGTGCGTACACATTCACTGATTAATACTCCGATGGCCGATGAACGCAAGTAGGCTATTTGCTCATTGGTATCGTCCACCATTTTGCATATCGATTGAATATGGTCTAACTTCTCGGGCGTAAAGAAACGTAAATACAATTCTTTGGTCTCCTGTGTAGTCAGTATTTTCAGTTTATGCGCATCTTCTATATCCATCATCTGGTAGCAGATGTCATCTGCCGCTTCTACAAGGTACACCAGCGGATGGCGGCAATACTTCAATGGTTCTCCTTCCTTGCTAATCTTTTTAAGTCCCAGTTCATGGGCAATCTTCTGAAAAGCCTCTTCTTCGCTGGTAAAGAATCCGAATTTTTGCTTGCTGCCGGCCAACTGTGAGGAAAATGGGTATTTCACAATAGCGGCTAATGTGGCATACGTCAATACGAAACCGCCGGGACGTCGTCCTTGAAACTGGTGGGTAAGCAGACGGAATGCGTTGGCATTCCCTTCAAAGTGAGTGAAGTCATCCCATTCCTTTGCTGAAAGATACGCTTGTAAGGTGCGTCCTTTTCCTTCGGAAAAATACGTGCCGATCGCTTTCTCTCCCGAATGGCCGAAAGGAGGATTTCCTAAGTCATGTGCCAGACAGGCAGCCGATACAATGGAGCCTATTTCTGAAATATGCGTATCATGCAGTTCCGGATGAAGCTTTAATAGCTCGGAGGCGATTTTATTGCCGAGTGAACGCCCTACACATGAAACTTCCAGACTGTGTGTCAGTCGGTTGTGTACGAAGATACTTCCCGGCAAAGGAAAGACTTGTGTCTTGTTTTGCAAACGCCGGAAAGGGGCTGAGAATATCAGTCGGTCATAGTCACGTTGGAACTCTGTACGGTCTTCTTTTCGGGCTTCATGAAGATTCTCCAGACCGAACCTTTTATTTGATAGCAATTGTTTCCAGTTCATAATGTAACTCCTTTGTGATGTGGTACTTAAATTTAAAGAAGCTCTAAAAGTTAAGTGCAAAAATATAAAAAAATGGTAAACGTAACTATTAATTCTGTGGATTGTGTAACTTCGCAACTTCATAAAAGCATAAAATAGATGAAAATACAGATTATAAATACTTCCCGGCATCCATTGCCGCAATATGCTACTCCGCAGTCGGCTGGGGTAGATCTTCGTGCGAACCTGAATGAACCGATTGTGTTAAAGCCTTTACAGCGTTGTCTGGTACCTACCGGCTTGTTTTTAGCGTTGCCGCAAGGATATGAGGCTCAGGTACGTCCACGTAGTGGACTGGCTATCAAAAAAGGTATTACCGTATTGAATTCTCCGGGAACCATTGATGCCGATTATCGAGGAGAAATCAACGTGATATTAGTCAACTTGTCGGCTGAAGAATTTGTGATTGAAGACGGTGAACGTATTGCGCAGATGGTGATAGCCCGTCATGAACAGGCTGAATGGGAAGAAGTGAAAGTGTTGGACGAAACGGAACGTGGGGCAGGAGGATTTGGTCACACAGGAACCGTATAAACCTGAATGTATGAAAAAACTATTAGGAATCATCGGGATGGTTTTCCTGCTGTTTGCCTGTGGTACCACCGGAAAGCAGCATTCGGCAAAGCGAAACTTGGCAAATGAGGAAAGGGATACCTTGTCATACGAACAACGCAGAAAGTATAATTACTTTTTTCTGGAGGCAGTTCGCTTGAAACAGAAGGGAGACTATGATGCCGCGTTTGAGCTTTATAAGCACTGTCTGGATATTTATCCGGGCTCCGCTCCAGCTTTGTATGAGATATCTCAATTTTATATGGTGCTGGGACAGGAACAGAAAGGTGAAGAAGCGTTGAAAAAGGCTGTACATTCTGACGAATCAAATTTTTGGTATAAACAGACTTTGGCGGCTTATTATCAGCGGAAGCGTGATTGGGCGAAAGCCATTGCTGTGTATGACGATATGGCACATCAATTCCCATCTCGGCTGGAGCCGTTAATGGCTTTGGTCGATTTGTATAATCAGACAAAGAGTTATTCACAGGTAGTTTCTGTGTTGAATCGTTTGGAAGAATTGGATGGCAAGTCTGAGCAAATCAGTATGGAGAAGTTCAGAATGTACCTGCTGTTGGATAACCAGGAGCAGGCGTTTAATGAAATTGAAAGTTTGTCGAAAGAATATCCGTATGATTTACGTTATCAAACGATTTTGGGAGATGTGTACCTGAATAATGATAAGCCGGATGAAGCTTACGCAGTTTATCAGCGAATCTTGAAGGAAGAACCAGGATATGCACCGGCCTTGCTTTCGATGGCCTCTTATTACAAACAGTTGGGTAAGGACAGTTTGTATCGCCAACAACTAGATACCATTCTGTTGAATGAGGATGTAGAGTCGAATACCAAAATGGAAATCATGCGTCAGCTTATCCTTCAGTCGGAACAGACCACAAAAGACAGCACACAGATTGTATCCTTGTTTAAGGAAATTCTAGACCGGCCGCAGCAAAATGCCGATCTGGCCATGCTTTGCGCACAATACATGATCACAAAGCACATGGAAAAAGAGTCTGTCCCTGTACTGAATCAGGTCTTGTCGCTTGATCCGGAAAACAAGCCTGCCCGCTTACAGTTGCTCAGCTATGCCATTCGTGACAATAATCTGGACGAAGTGATTCGTGTGGCTACTCCTGCGCTGGAATACAATCCGGACGCCATGGAGTTTTACTACTATTTAGGCTTGGCTCATTATCAGAAAGAAGAAACGGATAAAGCGATGGAGATTTTCCAGCAGGGACTGAAGCAGGTAAATGAAAAGAGCGATAAGGGAATTGTTTCTGATTTTTATGCCATTCTGGGAGATTTGTACCATTCTAAAGAAATGAAAGCGGAGGCCTATGCAGCCTATGATTCTTCGTTGGTTTATAACCCGAACAACATCGGTACACTCAACAACTATGCTTACTATCTGTCTGTAGAGCGGACTAACTTGGATAAAGCTGAGGAAATGAGTTACAAGACCGTCAAGGCAGAGCCTGAAAATGCGACTTATCTGGATACTTACGCCTGGATTTTGTTTGAGAAAAAGCGCTATACGGAAGCGCGTATTTACATTGAACAGGCCATGAAGAACGGAGGAGACAGCAGTCAGGTGATTGTGGAACATTGCGGTGATATCTATTATATGTCAGGTGAGAAAGAAAAAGCATTAGAATGCTGGAAAAAGGCGGATGGCATGGAAAATAAGGAAGAAGATGGTGCAACGCCTCGTACAGAAGCTGAGTTGAAACGCTTGAAACGTAAAATCGCATTGAAAAAATATATAGAATGAAACGACTGATTTACTGGATATATGTGGTATGCCTGATTGTATTGGCTTCTTCTTGTGGTTCTTTGCGTCATACGGAACGTGCTCCTATGATTGGAGGCCTGAAAGGAGAAGAATATCAAGAAAAGGTGATTTCCAGTCTTCCTCACTGGAACTGTGTGACGGGAAAGGTGGCCTTGAACTTGAACACGGGTAGTAGTAAAAATACAAAATTGTCGGCCACTCTCCGTATGAAAAAAGGAGAAGTCATACAGTTGTCGGTAGCTCCTTTGTTGGGGATTGAAGTGGCGCGCTTGGAAATTTCACCGGAACGTATTCTGGCAGTCGACCGTCTTCACAAACAGTATGTGGAAGTTTCTTTTGAAGACCTGAATCGGATGGCCAATTTGAATTTGAGCTTTAATGTGTTGCAGTCATTGTTTATGAATGAGATTTTTTTGCCCGGCAAGGAAACTGTTGAGGTGTCCGATTTGCACCGTTTCCGGATGACTTCGGAAGGAAATTATGCGTTGTGGAAAGTAAAGGATACCAAGAAACTGGCTTATAGTTTTCGAACTACAGCCGATAAGGGATGGCTTGAAAATACATCCGTAGCTCTTTCTGGTACTCCGTATGCGTTGAACTGGACATATGGTGAATTTGGCAAACTAGGAGCAGCTTATTTTCCTCAGCATATTTTGGCCGAATTGATGGGGAGTGGAAAAACTTATAGTCTGGATATGAAACTCTCCCGTATGTCGGTAGGAGAGGATTGGGAAACACGGACAAGTTTGTCCTCCAAATATAAAAAGATAGAACTGGCAACCTTGCTCAAAATGTGGTTGGAAAAATGAAACGTTTTGTAGTCATATCTTGTATTTGTTTTTATGTTTGTGTGCTTACTGCTCAAACAACTCCTAAGATTCGTCAACTGGAAAAACAGCGGAACGAGCTGAAACAGCAGATTGCCGAATCGGAAACCTTATTGCAGTCTACCAAGAATGATGTAAAAAGTCAGCTGGGTAATCTGGCCTTGCTTTCGGGACAAATAGAAGAACGACAAAAATACATTCAAACCATAGAGAATGATGTAAAGGCCATTCAGCAGGAAATTAGTCGTTTGGAGAGAGATTTAAAGAGCCTGCAGAAAGAACTGAAAGAAAAGCGACAGAAGTATGAATTGTCTGTAAAGTATATTTATCGTAACAAGTCTATACAAGACAAGCTGATGTTCATTTTTTCAGCTGAAGATTTCGGACAAATGTATCGGCGTTTGCGGTACGTGCGAGAATATGCTGATTATCAGCGTTTGCAGGGCCTTCAGGTACAGCGGAAACAAAAGCAAGTAACTGAAAAGGCAAATTCTTTGAAAAACAGCCGGAAGGCGAAGGAAGACTTGCTCAAGCAGGGAGAAGCGGAAAAAGCTAAACTAGAAGCACAGGAGCAGGAGCGCAAGCTGATTTTGTCGGGTTTGCAGAAGAAGCAACGGAGCATTCAGTCGGAACTGGCCAAACAGCGTCGTTCAGCAGATAAATTGAATGCGCAGATTGACCGGTTGATAGAGATTGAAATTGAAAAAGCTCGTAAGCGTGCGGAAGAAGAGGCGCGTCGTAAAGCTGAAGAAGCTCGTAAGAAAGCGGAAGCAGCAAAGGGAAGTACTGAAACTTCAGCGTCCACTAAAAAAGAGACGGTAAAGACTTCTGTTGAGAAATTAGAAGCCTATAAGGTTGATTCGGAAGATCGCCGTTTGTCAAGTAGCTTTGAGAAAAATAAAGGTATTCTTCCCGTGCCAATTACCGGACCATACGTGGTGGTGGGACATTATGGACAGTATCAGGTGAAGGGGCTTCGTAATGTGAAATTGGATAATAAGGGAATGGATATCAAAGGAAAGGCGGGAGCCAATGCCCGTGCTATTTTTGATGGTGAAGTGTCGGCTGTCTTCCAGTACAATGGCTTGACTAATGTGTTGGTACGTCATGGAAGCTATATCTCCGTTTATTGTAACCTGTCTACAGTGCGTGTCAAGAAAGGCAGTCTGGTACGTGCCCGTGATGTGTTGGGAGAAATCCATACCAATTCAGAAGGAGAAACGATTTTGCATTTCCAGTTACGTAAGGAAACGGTGAAACTGAATCCGGAACTTTGGATACATCGTTAAAAATAGCCCAAGTTCCAAGACATAAGTCCGGAGCTTGGGCTATTACGGTAGAGAATATTCTAAAATGTTGAGGTAAATACTTTTATTTTTTGTATACCAGTTTCAGAGAAGTTGATAGCCCCAGGAGAGATAAATCGTTTTTTGCGTTTATTTCCTGTATAATCTTTATCAAAAGTTTCAGGGACTCCAGGTCGTTTAAACGCTTGATTAGGTATTTGAGCTTTTCCTAAATTGGAGATATGAATTAATTTGCATTTGTTCCAATCTGAATTGACATTTATAGAGAGAAACCAGTTCCCTTTTTCTTTTATAATTTGAATTTGAGGATTGGACACAGAATCTGTCTGTGCGTTCAAGTCATATTGTGAGGGCCTAGATTCAGATAAATATAAATTCCCTTCCAGATGAACTGGCAATAGACATTCGTTATAAGGTGTCATGTCCGCCCGTAAAAACAGATTATTGAAATATGACGTATTTCCACATGGGCAATCATGAAGACCCGCTATTTCTGTGCTATGTGGGGTTAAATAAGGAGTTCTTCGATCATCTTTTACTCCAGTTGGCCAAATTTTCCAGGCTGTTGTGTTATGAACAAAGCTGACTCCTTGCGATAACTTTATTTGGGCAAGTTCTGGGGAGAGAAATAGATTGTTGTCTATTAATATGGGACCATGATTGACTTCTAAAGACAAATCTTGCAATTTGTTATCGTGTAGGAAATTTCGGGTGATACGGGTTCCTTGCGCCATCCAGTCTAACCAGATTCCACCTTCTGTGCGATAGATGTGATTATGGCTGATTAACATATCTATTGGAGCATGAAACTTGATGCCAGCTATTTCATATCCCCAGAATGTTTGTTCAAGACCAATATCATGAATTTCATTGTTAGAGATAGTACTAAAGATGGCACCTAAACTTCCTGCTATTCCAGCTTGGCCACAGTGTGAGATTGTATTATTGCGAATAATATGACTTCCAATGTACATTTTGTCCCATTTATTTTGTAGGGCGCGTTCCGTTGTTTTGACAAATGCTTCTGCAGATTCTGATTTATTATCCCATTTGTCTCCATATTTCCCTAGGGTAATTCCTACGCATTTAGAATGACTGATGACATTGTTTTCGATAATCCATCCTTTACTCCAGTGAGTACCTATTAGCCCAGGTTGTTCTGCTGTGGGAGGTGCCCAAGGAGTGGCTGCATGACTCATGTGAAAACCTTTTACATGAATGTAGTTCACGAAAGGCTTGTTAGGATAGAATACGGTTTGTCGGACATTGATTTCTACATTTTGTTGGTTGGGATTGTGTCCAATGAAATTAGCCCAGATAAAAGTTGTGTCTTGCTCTACCTTTGTAAACCAGAAAGGCTGGTTATGTCCAGTAAAGACAAGGCTGTCCAGTGAAGGCACTTCTTTTAACCGTTTTCCGTTCAGGTATACTTCTCCGGTGTGGCTCCACTTGCCCCGTTCCAGCCAGTCGCCATGGATTGTATCAGCGTATGGGTTGAATGTGCCAAAGAATGAATTGGGGATTTTTATCATCCAAGTATGACGATCTATATGTTTCCAGCCTTTCATCACTTCCGAGCCTTTTATCTCGACCTTTTCTCCTGGTGCGGCACGGAAGATGATAGGTTGCTTTTCTGTCCCTCCCCGTACTGGGCTGACTTGTTCGCGGTAAATGCCTGTATGTACGATGACCTCATCGCCCGGTTGTACTCTTTCGGCGGCAGCTTGTATGGTTTTCAGTGGATGTTGTGCATCTCCTTTATTTTGGTCGGAACCGATAGTGCGGTTCACATGATATTCTCGGCAGATTCCTTGGAAAGGAACTGCCTGAGAAAAAGCTAGAAATGCGATTAAATAGTATTTGAATGTCATCTGAATAGGATTTTATGAATTCTACTTATTACTTTCTATGTCAGTTTTTATTAATGATACGTATCTTTCCTTTTAGTCTGATGTCGTCAAATGAACGGCCTACTTTAATATCAAATTCTCCGGGCTCTACCGTATATTTCATATCTGTATTCCACAGCCCTAGGCTTTTGTATGGTATGATAAACTCTAAACGTTTTTCTTCATTGGGGTTGAGGCTTATTTTTTCGAATCCTTTTAACAAGGCTCGGGGAGTCACTACACTGGATACGACATCGCTGACAAACAGAAGAGGAGTTTCTTTACCTGCTCGTGTTCCGGTATTTTTGACCTTGAAAGATATTCTGAGATCTTGGCCTGGAGCATATATTGTATCCATTTCCAGATTGGAATATTCAAATTGGGTATAACTTAGTCCGTGGCCGAAACAGAAAGCTGGCAGGTCATCTTTTCGGGAAGAGCCAAGACCATAGCCGGTAGTATATCTGGTATCCTTCTGATAATAGTATATTGGAACTTGTCCGGCATGCTGTGGAATGGTAATAGGTAGTTTGCCGGAAGGATTTACTTTTCCGAATAATATTTCCGCTAAAGCCTGCCCTCCATACATGCCTGGTTCCCATACATCAATAATACCAGGAATATGCTGTGTTGTCCATTCATTGTTTAGTGGTTTACCGTTAACAATAACTACAATGACGGGTATTCCAGTCTTTTGGATAGCACGGATAAGCTCCTCTTGTCTTCCGAAAAAATCGATTGACGGCCGGTCGGCTGATTCTCCATAAGTGCGTAATCCCCAGTCGGGTCGGAGGGCATATCCTCCCACTGCGATAATTGCCAGATCGCATGTCTTTGCCTTCTTTACGGCATCTGCAATGCTATAATCTGATATTTCTCCTCCCTCTTGCAATATTTTAGCCTGAGTGACCGGGTCAGTTGTTTCTATTTTCTCATTAGATGCCTTTCCACGTATGCGTCCGCTATTACTGTAGACTATCTCAGCTTGATTTTCAGCTACTTTTTGTATACCTTCCAAGATGGTGATAACGTTCTCTTCTGGCTGGAGATTGCTCCAGTCTCCTAGTAAAGCCTGATTGTGGGCATTGGGTCCTGTAACAAGGATACGTCTATATTGGCGGGCATCAATAGGAAGAATGTTGTTTTCGTTTTTTAGTAATACGATGTTTTCACGGGCAGCTTCAAGTGCCAGCTGACGGTGTGCTTCCGGAGCATTGATTTCCGAGCCTGCATCTACATAGCGATTTTCAAACAATCCTAGTTCAAATTTTACTCGGAGAATACGTCTTACGGCATCATTAATACGGCTTATGGAGACTTCCTTTTCGGCGACCAGTTCTTCCAGCCATTTTCTCATAAGAGTGGTACTGTCTCCTGAATAATACATGTGCATGTCAAGACCGGCATTGAAAGCCTGTTTCACTGCTTCTTTTTGGCAGAAAGCTGTATGATGTATCCGACGAAGATTTTCTACGTCTCCCATATCGCTGATATAGAATCCGTTGAATCCTAGTTCGTTTTTTACTACATCCGTTAAGAGCCATTTTGATGCATGTGCAGGAATACTGGCAACATCATTATGTCCGGGCATAATAGTCATTCCTTCTGCCTCAATGGCGGCTTGGAAAGGAGGCAGGAAATAAGAACGGATGGCTCGTTCTGAGAGCTCGGCAGAAGCATGATTGCAACCTCCTATGGATGCACCACCTCCTAATAAATGTTTCATACAGGCTGCTACTTTTTTTTGAGGGTCTTTATTACCTTGTAGACCATGGATTGCATTTTTCACCAATTCACTGGCTAGATAGGGGTCTTCGCCATAGGTTTCTCCAGTCCGTCCCCAACGGGCATCTTGTACAATGTCTATACAAGGAGCGAAAGTCCATTGGTTACCGGTAGACCGGATTTCTTGGGCTGAGGCAGCATAGATATCTCTTACTAGGTTACGGTTGAATGTAGCGGCCATGCTGATGGCAGTGGGAAAAACCGTTTTTCCGGGTAAAACTCCATATCCATGTGCAGCGTCAACTCCTATCAGATAGGGGATCTTCAGTCGTGTTTTTTCCGAATACTCCTGGATTTTGTTTATCTCTTCCGAACGGGCTTCTCCAATCCATGCACCATAGTCAAATTTTCCTTGTTCTAGTATCTTTTCTTTGTCCCAAATTGCTACCATGTCCATTTGTCCGATTTTTTCTTCGAGTGTCATTTGCGATAGAAGAGCTTCTACTCTTTCTTCGGTGGGGCGGGAAGGGTCAAGGTAGACGGAGGTGTCTGCCTGTTTGTTTGTACAACAGCTTGTAAGGATGACTGCAAGTAGCGTAGTTATTATGTTTTTAGTCAGTATCATAGAATAAAAATTTAAAATATAACTTTCTTTTTATCTTATTTATTGTCCGCTTGAAATTTTCCGTTGACAACTTCCAGCATATAAGTCTCTCCGGCTTTTGTTGGGAAGGTCAGTTCTTCTTGTTTATATCGGATATGACAGAGATTTCCTGAACCGGAACGAACAATGACCTTGGTCAGGTTATTGTCATGCCAGTGGATGTCGAGTGTAAAATTACCACGAGCACGTGTTCCAGTCAGACATCCTTCATGCCATACATCTGGCAGTGCCGGCAGTAGTTGGATAAATCCCGCATGACTTTGCAGCAACATTTCTGTTACACCGGCTGTACCTCCGAAATTTCCGTCAATTTGGAAGGGGGGATGACTGTCCCATAAGTTTTCGTTTGTACCGTTCTTCAACAGGTTGCTATAGAGTGTATAGGCGCGATTCCCATCTTGTAAACGTGCCCATAGATTCAGTTTCCATCCCATGCTCCAACCTGTGGCACCGTCTCCTCGGTGTTCTAGTACTACTCTGGCAGCTTTGGCCAGTTCAGGAGTGATAATGGGAGAAATGGTATGTCCCGGGTGTAGGCCAAAAAGGTGGTTCACATGGCGATGACTGTCTTGAGGGTCGTCAATATCTTTCGACCATTCCATCAGCTGACCATAACGTCCTATCTGGTAAGGTGTCAATTTCCGGAGTACTTCCTTCCATTCTTTCCGTTCCTTTTCGTCTGTATTCAGTATTTTGCTGGCTTCAATAGCATCCAGTAGTACTTCACGGATGACGGCATGTGAGAAGGTGGCACCTTCATCTATTGGTCCGTGTTCAGGAGAGGTGGAAGGTGCTGCAGTATAAGTTCCGTCTGGTTTATGCCATAGGTAGTCAACAGCGAACTGTGCACTGCTTTTAAGCAAGTCGTAGCCAATACTTTTCAGAAAATTTAAGTCGCGGGTATAGTCGTAGTAGTTCCATGCGTGAGTGGCTAACCAAGGGCCTGCCACCGGACTAAAGTTCCATGCCATATCTTTGCTGCTTAATGGTGTGGTGAATCCAAAAATATTAGAAGAGATTGAAGTAGTCCATCCTCGTGCACCGAAGTAGGCTTGTGCTGTTTTCTCTCCTGACTTTACCAATGTCCGGATAAAGTCTATTAATGGTAGTTCGCATTCCGTCAGATTGGTCGGGCAGGCGGGCCAGTAATTCATCTGTATGTTGATGTTGTTATGGTAGTCTACTCGCCAAGGACCGTCCACGTTGTTATGCCAGATACCTTGCAAGTTGGCTGGCAGGTTGCCGGGACGTGAGCTGGCTATTAGCAGATAACGTCCGAACTGATAGTAGAGGCTTTCCAGTCCATAGTCGGGCGCTCCTGTTCGGTAGCGGGCAAGGCGTTGTGGGGTGGGAAGGTTTTCCGCTTCCGTTTCCCATCTCGGATTCAGTCTGAGCGTAGAGCGATTGAATAAGGAAACATAATCCTGATAATGTGATTGCTTCAGCTCTTCAAATGATAGTTTGGATGCCGTTTCCATCCATTGCTGGGTACTTTCTGTCGGATTTACGCTTACGTAAGTTCTAGGATTGGAGAAATCCGGATTGAAGTTCATCTTGTAGTCCGTGTCGGCGGCGATGAGAAACATCACTTCATTCGCCTTTTCTACATGGATTCTTCCTTGCTTATCTGTCCAGATTTTTCCTCCTTTGGAGATGGCTTTTACTCGAACAGTGTAACGCATCTGGTTATTATCCAGTTTTCCATTAAAGCATATTTCCTGTTTCTGTCGTTTGTATTTGCCGTGAGAAAGAGGATTGGGAGCATAAGCAAGCACCAGGCTCTGACTCTCTTTCTGGTCTGCAGTAAAACGTGCTACCATGACCTGATGAGGATAAGAGATAAAATATTCACGGCGATAGTTGGTCCCATTGTCGTAGAAACTGACAGTAGCGAGTGCTGAATCTAAAGAGAGTGTACGTGCATAGCGTTGTATTTGCTCCTCGGAGATTCCGGTAGAGATTGTAAACTCTCCACACGAAGTGTAGCTCCCGAAGCGGAATGGTTTGCCGGGCTCCGGGTCGTAGGGTACCTCGCTATTGAAGTTCTCCTGTGTCAGCTGGGTAGCCCGTTCGGTATCTTCTTGAGCGAAGGCCTGCCGGATGTCTTTCAGTACATTGGCCGAGGGCTTGTTTACGTTCCAGTAGTCTGCGGTTCCCGCCGAAGTGTTGGGACCTCCTCTCCATAGTGACTTTTCGTTAAACGTAAAACGTTCTGTGGCGATGGAACCCAGAATATTGGCTCCTATGCTTCCATTTCCCAAAGGAAGAGAAGTATGTTCCCATTCCCAATCTTTGTTTTCAAATACGCAGCCTTCATCGGGCGCGACCTCGCCCTGTCCCCAAACGGGAACAGAGCGAGAAGTGTTCGGTTGGTCAAACCATAGTGTAAGGTTATCTTGTGCGCTGAGCTGGGACACAGTCAGCATGTGCCCCAGTGTGATACCTAATAGTGCGGCCTGTATTGTTTTCATGGTAAAAAGATGATTTGTCAGAATTTGATTTGATAAGTCTCTCCCTTTCTCAGTTGCAGGGATTTCTTTTTTCCTTGGTAATGTATCTGCAAAGTTTCGCTCTTGAAGGCCTTCAATTGTGCTTCGGTCAGGTTTCCGGCTTTCCATTCGAGATTCAACAGATGCCCCCCATATAATCGGATGCCGGTTAGTTTTCCGTCGGCATATTCTTCAGACCAAGCGGGAAGAAGCTCAATTTTTCCCGGTTCTGTATATACCAGCATTTCCATGAACAGACGCGGTAGGCTTAATACTGCGTCAAGGTTGTACACTTGATGTTCCGGATCATGAGAAGTGACCAAGCTGTTGTACACATAATGCCGGCGACTGAAGCGGTCAAGGTTCGTTTTTATCTTGTCCAGGTCGCCTAATCGTGCCGCTTGTAGAGCCACATGAATCAGTCCGTGTGCAGAACTGGTGTCAAACTCAAAACGTTTGTCCAGTGCTTTCTTCGCGGCTTCTCTCAATTGTGGTTCTCCTTTGTCTTTTCTTATTTGAGAGCCTGGAAATACTGGATAAAGATGAGAAAGGTGCCGATGATTATACACATCCGGATAACTAGGGTCAACCCATTCGGCCAATGCACCATCTTGATTGATTCGATAGTTTGGAAGATGATTCAAATAATGTTGCCATTTCTTATCATCTTTATCTATAACTCCGAGTTTTTGTTCCATTTCCAGTAGGAGACTAAATACTTCACGTGCAATGGCTACATCCATCGTAGCATCACGGCTTAACCATGTATTTGTGCCGTATGCGGCATTTTCGGGAGAGATGCTCGGTAGTATATGATACAAGCTGTCTTTCTCCATCACTAGAAAATCTTCATAGAAATTTGCCATTTCGCGATAGAGAGGGAGAACTCGTTTTTTTAGCATAGTGTCATCGTCCATTAGCATGGCATATTCATAAAAAGGACGAATGTTCCAACCGGCTCCTCCTGCCCAACACATCCATGGGAATGATTGTCCAAAATGAGTCAGATAACCATTGGCCGGGTCATTGTAATGGGCCACGAGAAAACCTCGACATCCTAAATAATTTGTGGCGTTGAGATGCCATCCGGGTAACAGATGCTCCACATATTTACAATAAGATTCTGCACATTCTGGTAGGTTGCTCATCGCCGCAGCAGAGATGGCCAAATTAATGTTGGAATCCCATACAAAGCCGCCAATCCAGGCTGGTTTCCATCCACCTCCCCAGATTCCCTGTAAGGGAGGAGGATATTTGCCACAGGAAGAAATGAGCAGGTAGCGTCCCATTGCATGAATTTGTTCCATGAATAGGGGAGTCATACCTTTCTGGTAAATGTCGGAGAGCATCTGTTCTATTGGTGTATTTTTCCATCTGTCGGCTTGGCCTAAATCTAATTGCATGCGAAGAAACATTTCTCCATGAACCTTTGCATGGGGAACAAGCAATTGGGAGTAGGAAGCAGGCATGTCTGCCAGCTCCTTTTTCACTGCAGATAGCGTGGAATTTTTCCAGTTTTCTTGGGGGCTGATGCGGAGCAGGATTAACACCTCTTCCGCCTCCGTGATTTCCAGGCCTTTTGCCTGTCGGCGCATGCTTCCTCCTTTTGGAATCACTCGGGCCACTCCTTCATAGCCTCCTGGGTCTTTCTGGTAGGCAGCCCGGTAGGTCAGCCATCCGGGTTCGGCTTTTGATTCAGTAAATAAGAAAGCACTGTCTAGGTTATGTTCTAAGTAGACACCTTTTCTTCCTGGAGTTTCTTCCAAAGACAGTAAGATGTGCAATTTTTTGCCGTTCCCTGCTTTCAGATGAATTACATTGACGTTCTGTGCCCTTGAAGAGAAAACTTCTTCTATACCTTGGTTCCCATCGCAGCCAAATACGGATGTAACTCCATTTTTCATATTTAGTTGTCGTCTATATGTGTTAGTTGTCTTTGGAGAGGCATTCAGATGCTGGATATGCAGGTCGAAAGCCGGATGAGGAATCAGTGGCCAGCGTTGTGAGGCACCCATTTCCTGCATTTGCCGTTCGGCTTCTGTTGTTATCAGACTATCCGCTTCATTGTTTTCTCTCTTGTTAATCAGGCGGCGTACTTCAGGAAGGAGGGAAGCGGTAGATGGTACTGTTTTTAAATGTCTGTCCCATCCTCGTATAAATAACTCTTCATGAACACAGGTGATGTGTTCGTCTATCGGATTTCCCCATACCATAGTACCGTGCCGTCCATTTCCGGTAACGAAAGCATCTTCCCACCGTGAAGCGGGGGATGATGACCATATTGTCCATCGTTCAGAGTTCTCTGTTTCAGATGCTAGAGCGTAGGTCCCACATATTATGGCCCATAGCCATGTAAGTATTCTTTTTGTTTTCATATAAATTACATTTGTGGAGTGATACAATACGTATGTCCTTTTTGGGTTTGAAAAGAACAGATTTCTTGCTTGTATGAAACGGTTGCATCTTCTTCTGTAATTTTGATTTGTTTTCCTGGCCATGGATTTTGTAATTTACAGATCCCCCCATTTGTACTTTCTATTTTTAAAGATGTTACAGATTTTCCGTTATAACTGGCTGAAACTAGAAAAGCTCCTTTGGTACGCAGGCGTGTGAAAGAAGCCGGAGAAGCAGGCCAGCAAGGAAATAAATGCAATACGCCATCCACAGACTGTAGCATCATGGAGTTGATGGTTTCCACGAAGGTCGTTTTTTCCAGGCAATGGTGTCCGTCTAGAATTAGAAAGTTTCGTCCTGCCCGTCCGATGAGCGTTTTCATATTTTCTATCAATAGTTCTGGAGAAAAACCGATACGTGCTCCCATGATGAATGCGCTCAGTCCTAGTTCGTTCATGGTTTCGGTAAATCCTTTTTGCGACACGGCATAATAGTAGAGGGTATTCCGTGCGAGCTGTAGGGCTGTGCTGTCGGAATGCAGGTTTAACACTTCACAAGGATAGACGGGGTGAAGTTGGATAACATGGCTTGGCAAGTCCCATCCGTCTTCGTTTTTGGCATAGACCGGAAGTCCTTGGTTCGGTTTTTTGGTCGGCATAATGACTTTATACTGGGGTAGATGGGTCACGATGTCCGTCCACAATGCCCGTCTTTCGGCATCTACACCCAATTGTTCGCTGTAACGAAGCAGCAGACGGAATGTCAGTTCCACGAATCCCAAATCAGAAGGAGGGTTCAAATCCCAGGAGTTCTCATGTCCGCCTGTAATGATATTGTAATGATAGGTGTCGCCTTGCGCTTTTTTTTCCAGGTAATCCTCATAGAAATTCCCGCACTCTCGAATAAACGGATAGGCTCGTTCACGTAGGAATTTCTCGTCACCCGTATATTCGTAGTACCAGCTGTAAAGAGGAATATTGTAGGGTGCATTGATGGTCTGCTGCCAGTATTGGCAATAAAAGTAACCGTTACCTAACGCACTAACAGGGAAGAGGAGACCCCGGCAGGATTTTCCCTTTAAAGAAGGATGGACAAGTCCTAACTCTTCTTTTGCCCTTCGTTTTCCCTCCGGAATAAGTTTTTCCAGAAAATCATAATACGGCATAGCCAGTTCGGGACGGTTGGCTGAAAACATACTGTAGAATCCAGCTTGGCTATTGTAGTTTAGGTGAATATCTCCATGATAATTCATCGTGTCACATAGATTCCATACTCCATACATGCCTCCGCAGACCGGAGAGTGCAGGTTATAAGCAGAAGCCATTAAATAAATGGAAGAAAGATATTGACGGTTCAGGAGAGAATCGTATGTTTCCACGTAGGAACGTGTCCACATATCTTTCCACCAGTTTTCTTTGCCTTTCTTCAGTAAAGCGATTTTTTCCGGCGTAAGAGAGCGGAGCTTCTCGGCACTTTCAGGCAGGTAGGCATTGTCGTTTGCACTTCCTGATACATAAGTAACCACATACACCGGTTTACCGGCTGCGATGGTAAACTCTTCCGTCACCTGTGACTCTGAAAGTTTGTGTTTTTGACTTTTTGTTCCGATTGTCCGGGTAGAGATTCCGGCACGGTTTATCCATCGCACGTTTCCTTCTGATTTGGTACGGCGAGACACTTGCGCTATTTCTCCGCAAATGTCCGCGGTGGTGGCATAACAGGTGTCTTCACATCCCGCGTAAGTTGTAACTCTGACGGCAACAGGTTTTTCAGAGTCGGTAGAGAGTTCTGTCACTATGTAGTTGTCATTCATGGTCATCCAAGTGGTCATATTTACTGGCTCGTGTGTACCGGTTCTCATTCGTAGCTCGGCTTCAAGTTGGCTCATTTCATAGAGAAAACCTTTAGTCGGTTGTGAATGCACGGTGATATCCAGTTCTCCCACAGGTAAAGCGGCGGGTCCGTTTTCAGTCCAGTCCTCCCAGTTATCGGTGATAAAATCGACTTTTCCTATGCGCAGGGTTTGTCTGTTGGAACTTGTGTAAGTGGCGATTCCCACATCTCCGTTGCCTAGGAATGGCCCTTTGGGGGCATGACGACTTTCTGTTTCTTCCCTGCTGAACGGTTGTTTCCACCTGGCTGTGAGCATAAGTTTTTTGTCGTTAAAATATGCATCGTCCGTATTTCTTCTTTGGGTCGGGAGACAGGATGGAAGTAGGATAAAAGCAAGGCAGGCTGTAAGGAGCAGCCTGCTTGCCATTTTATAGGGATGTGAAAAAAGTTGTATTTTCATGGTTTCTATGTCTTTATTTATTATAAAATCTGAACCAGTTAAAATCGGCAATGCCTCCAATTCCTTCATAGGTCTCAGAATAGTTGAGCAAGGCGAAACGGTTTGCAGTCCAAGGATAGCCTAAATTCATGTAAAGAACCTCACCCACAGGAGAGAAATCTTTTCCATCTAGGCTGTAATACAAACGAGCGGTAAAATCCTTGTCTGTAACGCGGGCGCGGAACCATACTTTATCCTGCTTCAGGTCCTCAATTACCATGGTTTGTTTACCTTTGTGACAGAAGATAAGTTTGCGTACTCCATTGTCCTGACGTACGGCCACGTAGGCATACGGGTCTTGGAATACACCGAACCCCGCCACATTGCCATCTTTCAGTCCGGAAGCATCCATTTCCACCGTACCGGTAGAAAGCGGCCCCTGTACTCTTTGCGTCAGGGTGTTGCGGGCGGTGGTCAGTTCTTTGGCATAGGAAGCTTTTAACCGCATATAGCCTTTTCGTTCGGTGAGTGACCATCGGCTGTTGTCCGGATTGTGGTTCCATTGCCATTGCAGTCCAAGTTTAGTTGAATTGAACTCATCGGTAGTAGCCGGAGATTTTATCGGATAAGTCTTTCCCACGTTTGGCTTTTGATAAATCGATACATCATGTCCGTTGATACCCAGCATAGGCCATCCGTCCACCCATTTTACCGGAAGTAGATGAGGTACACGGCCAATGGCGCCACGGTCTTGCATGATGATAAACCACCAGTCTCCATTTTTTAATTGTACCATTCCTCCTTGATGTAGTCCGTTGGTGGGATAGGAGCTGTCATCCTGAATGACTACCTTGTGTTCGTAAGGACCGTAGATATTTTTGGAGCGCAGGCAGACCTGCCATCCTTCCGTGCCTCCTGCAGGACAAAGAATATAATACATTCCATTGATTTTATAGACATGCGAACCTTCCATTCCGGCATGCTTTCCTGAGTTGTGTGCATCGTCCACTCCTTTGTCCCAAATTTTGACAGGCTTTCCTTTTACAGACCGGGCATCGGCATTCAGTTCTGTCACAAACAAATCATGCTGCCCATGTATTACATATACTTTTCCGTTATCATCGAAGAATAATCCCGGGTCGTACAGATATTCTGGGAAGACTGTTCGTTTCCATGGGCCTTCTACCTTTTCTGCTTCACAGACAGAAAAATGCCCTTTTTCCGTGCCCCAGCCGTAAGGAGTGCAGAATGCTACATAGAATTTTCCATTATGATAGCGAATGGAGTTTGCCCATGAACCGTTCAAGTAAAGGGTTTTTCCATCTTTCATGTCATATCCTGGCTCTTCATTGTAGCGGTCTACGGCATAGCCGACCATTTCCCAGTTAACCAGGTCTTTGGATTTGACGATAGGAGAACCCGGCACGTAGTGCATGCTGGTAGACACCATGTAAAACTCGTCTTCTACCCGAATGATGTCTGGGTCGGGCCAGTCGCCCCACATTAATGGATTAGTGAATGTTCCGTCTCCGTTGTCGGGATTCCAGACTTGTTGGGCATTAATAAAAGGTAAAGAGCTAAAAAATAGTATACTTGTTATGTAAGATTTTATATTCATAATATTGAGGTGTTAAATAGATAATAAAAGTTGCTATAAGTTCTTTTGTTTTATGCGCTTTTATAAAAAGTGGTTATGGATTTTTCACTTTTTGTTTTCGTATTCTTAATTCTGGAGAAGCTGTTAGAAAGTTTTTACTTGCATTTTCAAGTAGAATATCTTTTCTTAATATTTCTCCTTTATAATGTAGATTATTTATTATTACATCTTTGCATCCATTTAAACGGAATAAATGTTGGTTGTTTGTAAATGGAGTGATTTCTAACGTACGTTCGATAGTGTTGTCTGTGAATGTAAGGCCCTCTGTACTTTTAGCATAGAGTACCGGATAATCGAAGATTTTGAATACATTGTGTCGGATACGTATATTTTTGTGTACAGGATGATTGGGATTAATTATTGTATTGGAAGGATTGATGGCAATGATGGCATTGTAAGGACCGCCATTGTAGGCGCAGTCTACGAATGTGTTTCCTTCTATCAGTACGTCACAGACAGGACCTGATTCAAACCATCCTTCGGCATCTCCTTCTATTAGGATAGCACTCATGCCTATTTTATAATAAGTGTTGTTCCGGATCACTACTTTACGAGGTGTAGAAACGAGCGTTCCTCGGGTAGCGGTTCGTGTGAAATAATTGTTTGTGATTTCAACTTCCGGAGTCCAGGTGAGGTTTTCCACGCAATCATGTCCTAGTTCCAGCCATTGGGGAATTTTTTGGTCAAAACGGACCTGCCAGATGTATTCAGATAGCTTATGTATGCTTTCTACACGTGCCGTGGAGAGTCTTTCCATGGTAGAAGCTTTGATAAAGGCTACTGTATCTCCTTCATAATATGCTTGGAAACCATAGCTTTGGCCATGCATGAAACGAAGATTCAGTGTTTGGTTATTTACTTTTTCTACAGCCCGTAAGTTGGTGCCATGCACATTAATAGGGTCATCGTGCGCACCGGAAAAATAACAACTGTCAAGGGTGATTTTTCCTTTGCACCCGGAAAAATGCGTCATGTCGGCTGAAGCGGCCAGGATTCTTCCTGATTCAGAGCGAGGACAGCATTGCAACTTACGGAAAGTGAGATTTTCGGAGTACTGGCTGATGATGCCTAATCCATGCATATAGTGCATATGTATATCTTGTAAGGTGATGTCTTTACTGTGATAGATGAACATCCCTACTTGGTCACGGATGATGTCACGGATGGTTAGCACATTGCCGACTTTGGGGCAGAAGTCCGCAGGTACGGAAAAGCGGATGATGCCAGGAGACACTTCCGTGGCTTGGGCACGAGAAAGTATGTTCCATCCTTCTGTATAGCTGAAAGTGTTTAACTCATGGTCGAATTCGATACATTGGTTTGGACCGCATTTCCATCCTTCTCCGTAGAGGTTCATACGACCGTTTACGATTTCGTAACGAGTATCGCGGTGCGTCTGTACTTCCACATAACCTGATTCTGCACGAGTATAGGTGAGTTCTGATCCGGCTGGACGCTCAAAGTCAATGTGCAGGTTGTGAAAAACGAGTTGCTGGCAGTTTTCTACCGCCATTGTGGTCATTTCACCGTGAAACATCAGGGTAGCTCCTTGCCCTTCGATGCGGAGATTTTGCATATCTTCGAATAGCAGACCGATGGTTTTTACCTTGGAGGGGCATTCTCGCTCCGTAGAGGTGTTTGAAATGAAATATTCTTTTCTAGTGGCTCCTTCTGGCCAGATGTCGTAACGTCCTTTATCGAAAAGAAGGACTTTGGCTCCTGTTGTCTTGCAGGTTTGGATGGCTGTTTGGAGTTGAACCACGCAGTTTTCATAAGTATAGGGTTTCGCACCAAAGGAGGTCACCCTCACGGTGTCATTGTGTCCTGCTACCTGGCAAAAGGGACAAAAGCAAAAAAACAGCATGATTGCTTGTGTAATACTGTTTCTCATGGTGATAGTAAAAAGGAATTTCTAATTAGCGAAAAGAAAGAAGCCGCCTCCAAAAGGCGGCTTCTTTCTTGAAAACATAATAACCTCGCTGGAATCAATTCTATTGACTGATTATATTAATAACCTTCGTTTTGCTCCAACTTTGGATTCTTGTCACGATATGTTTGTGGAATTGGGAGATATCGATTATGGGGTTGGAATACTCGGTTTTCCACGACCTCTCTTCCTGTTACTGTTGCTCTTAGTACAGGGTTGGATTGATTATTATCAATTGTACCTGTGATTCGTTCCAACTTGCCATTTAATACTGTTTCTGCCAGCATTTTGCCATTGCTGTCTTTCCAGCGTAAAATGTCTGCTCTGCGGAATCCTTCTCCAGCTAATTCTACGGTACGTTCCCGGCGGATTAACTCACGTAGTGTTTCCTTAGTATTGTATTTATTTTTATCTACATCAGACATGCCGGCACGCTGTCTAATTTGATTTAGTGCACAATATACACTGTCACAAGGTCCGTCTAATTCATTCTTGGCTTCTGCAAAACTTAGCAATACCTCTGCATATCGGAATATAATGGTATTGGCATTGGCATTCCACATATCGGCATAATATGTGGGGCCATTACCTAAATATTTAGCCCATGTTAATCCTGTTTTAGATGCATTGTCTACTCCACTAGGATCATTGGGGTTATCTTCTCCATTAATTTTCTTGTCTAATGTATTGATTATTACATCTTCTCCGTCTAGGTTTTTCCAGTTTTGTCCAGGAAAAAGAATTGTGGCTTCCATGCGTGGATCACGGTTTGCAAAAGGATGGGTCGGATCATAATAATTCCCGGCTTCTTCTTTTGTTAACCCATTATCCATTTCATAAATATCGACCAGATTTTGTGTAGGTACCATGGATGACCATCCTCCGTCTGCATTATTATACATACTTCCAATCATCCAGTTTGAAAGTAAGTTTTGGTCGTGTTGGATTGCTAAAATAATTTCTGGTGATTTTTGACCGTCTGTTAAAAATAACTTTTTATATCCGGACGCTGTACCAGAAGTAGAAGGCTCCAATTCATATAAGCCTAATTGGGCAATGGCAACTGCAGCTTGTTTGGCACGGTCATAATCTCCATAGTATAATGCAGATCGCATTTTGATAGCTAATGCTACGCCTTGATTTATGGTTCCTGCTTCTACGGCACCACTATTTAACATGGGGATTGCTTCGTCCAGTTCTTTATATATAAATTGTTTTACCTCTTCTTCTGTATTACGTGGAACCTGAGCTTCAGCAGCTGTTTCGTATGAATCTATGATAGGAACTCCTCCGTAATACCAGTTTTTTTCAAAATACTGCCATGCACGGATTGTTTTTACTTGTCCAATCATGTTATTCTTTTTAGCAGCATCGGTAAATTCTACCTTATTAATATTGGTTAGGAAATCATTGCAGTTACGGATTTTATTAAAGTTATAGAAATCATAGACTTCACTGACACCGGCAGACATTCCTCCGTTTCCAATATATTTCCAGCCTTCATGAAGATGGTAGCTAAATCCGATATCAGAACCACAATCTGCATATAAAGCTACTCCATCGTCCATCCATCCACTGTAACAGCCAATCAAGAATTTCTCAGCATCTGCTTCTGTCTTCCATGTCGTTTCAGGGGAAAGAGCATCGTGTGGAACGGTATCTAAAAAGTCGTCACATGAGACATTTAATAAAGAAAAACTAGCAATAGCGCTTATAAATATATATTTTTTCATACCTATTTTATTTTTGTCTGTATAATCAGAATGTTAAACTGACACCAAAAGAGTGAGTTCTGAGTCGTGGATACGCATAACCATTTGTATCCATACTTTCTGGATCTACATTGACCATCATGTTGTCAATGGTAAATAAATTCTCAGCCGAATAGTATACGCGAAGAGTTTCTACATGGAGGGCTTTTAACCAGTTGGTTGGGAATGTGTATCCAAACTGTAGATTTTGTAAGCGTACATAGCTGGCATTTTGAATCCAGAAACTGGACATGTTATTCCAAGGATGGCTTGGAGACTTTTTCTCATAAGCAACTCTTGGCATTTTTGCATCTTTGTTTTCCGGTGTCCAAGCATCCAACCAAGCTGTAGTGGGATGCGACATATCTCCGTTAAAGTCACCTGGATTTACAAACATACGGCTGACATCTGCCGCACCAGAGAACATTAGAGAAAGATCAAAACCTTTGTAGCCTGCATTTAGATTTAATCCAAACGTCCAGGATGGGTCTGTAGAACCTAATAAAACGCGGTCATCTTCTGTCATTTTACCGTCATTATTGGTATCTTGATAAATTAGATCACCACCTTTAAATTTGTTGGTACCAAATGGATATCCTTCCTGACCTGCATATTTGTCCATCCAAGCTTGTGCCTCTTCGTCAGAGTTGAAGAATCCATCAGCTTTATAGGCATAGAAAGAATTTAAACGAGCTCCAACCTGACGACGTTTGTATTTATCATTAGGGTCTACCATAGAGTCTACTCCACCAAGATCCAGTAATTCATTTTTATTGTAAGCAAAATTACCAGTAGCTCCGAATTTCCAGTCTCCCCATTGTTTATGATAACTTAAGGTTACTTCAACTCCTCTGTTTACCATGGCTCCAACGTTGTCTTTATAGGCATCTAAGGCAAACTCATTTGGTACGGGTACATCCATGATGATTCCAGTTGTTTTACGGTCATAATAATCAACAGATAAGTCTATAGCATTAAATAGAGATGCGTCTATACCGATTCCCCATGTACGTGCTTTTTCCCAACTAATGGTATTTAGTTTATACGATTGTTGATAGTATCCGGTTTTTATAGAATTGCCGAACATATAAGTACCATCCAAACTATAGGTATTTAACCATGGATAGAAATCATTTAAAGCATTTTGGTTTCCTAATAATCCCCATGAAGCACGGATTTTCAGATTATCTAACCAATCTCTACTTCCTTCCATAAATTCTTCTTCACTCATTCTCCATGCTACTGAAAAAGAAGGGAAATATCCCCAGCGATTGCCATCGGCGAAACGTGAAGATGCATCGGAACGAATATTGGCTTCGAAGAGGTACTTGCCTGCATAATCATAGTTAATGCGCCCAAACCAGGAAATCATAGCTAGCTCCCGGGTATATCCTTTGGTTTGCTGAGTTGCCGCATCTCCTGCGTTCATATCCGTCAAATCATTGTTAGGGAAGTTCTTTCGGAGACCTTGGTTTTCTGCATAATTGTATTTTTCCAAGTGGTAACCAGCCATTCCTTTTATACCATGTTTGCCAAATTGCTTGTCATAATTTAAAAGAGCATCAAACGTAGTACGATTCCATTCATAAAAACGCTCATCTAACTGGTTCGGATTGGATTTTTTATTCGCGTTATATTGGATTTCTTTTCTGAATTCTCGGTAATGTTGTAAATCGTTGACGTATGAACCTGTTAAGGTGGCCTTTAATCCATCTATAATTTGATAGTCTAATGACAATGACCCTGTAAAGTTCTGATTTTTTCGATCTACGGTTTGATCTGCATCTAACCATGCCAGTGGGCTTCCATCTGAAATTGTTCCGTATGTTCCATCTGGATAGCGTCCAACAATCCAAGGAGCCATTTTGTTAGCTAAATTAATAATTTGATAAGAACCTCCACCTACATAGCTGTCTGTTGGATCGGAGTAGTCATTATTGATGTAAGCCATGTTCATTCGGGCACTAAGTCTGGATGTTAGTTTTACGTCCAAATTGGTACGTCCGCTGAACTGACGTCTCATAGCATTGGGGAGGATACCGGTTTGGTGTAAATAACTGATTGATCCCATATATTTTACATCTTCTGTTCCTCCGCTTACGCTTACGTTGTGTGAATGTTGTACTCCTGTCTGGTAAACTTCATCATACCAGTCTGTGTTGGGGTAATCAGGGTCTGTTCCATCCTTGAATTTCTGGATTTCTGTTGCATCAAATCGAGGTGTCAAACCTTCTTCTTCCATTACTTTGCTGTACAGACGTGCATAATCATACGAACTCATTCGTTCGACGAGTTTTGCAGGAGACTGTATGCCTACATAACCATTATAGGAGATACGTGGTTTGCCTGTTTTACCGCGTTTAGTAGTAATCAGGATGACTCCATTGGATGCCTTTGAACCATAAATAGCAGCTGAGGCTGCATCTTTTAATACAGAGATACTTTCTACATCGTTCGGATCAATTTCATTCATGGTACTGGTTTCAATACCGTCTACTAAAATATAGGGATCGGCTGAGTTTAATGTTCCTACACCACGTACGCGAATTGTTCCGTTATCTTGTCCCGGTGCACCTCCTCCTGATGTGACAGTTACACCAGGCATTAATCCTTGAATTCCTGTAGACAGATTTTGGATAGGTCTGCTCTCTAAAGTTTTACTATCTACTTGAGCTACTGAACCGGTCAGGTTGGCTTTCTTTTGAGTACCATATCCTACAACAACTACATCTTCCAGTACTTCTGAATCTTCTTTCAACAAAATGTTAAATTCCCGTTGATTCTTGACTGGAATTTCTTGTGTCTTGTATCCGATGTAAGAAATCTGTAGGATGTCACCGGACTTTACATCCAGTGTGAAGTCTCCATCCATACCAGTGATAACTCCATTCGTTGTGCCTTTTACCACTACGTTGGCTCCGATAACCGGGCCGGTAGCATCGTTTACCACACCCTTGATGCGGATTGTTTGCTGTGTAGTGCGGGCAGTGGAAGCCTTTTTTAGAGCAATTTGTCGGTCATTAATTTCATAGACAACGTCCTGGCCCTCCAGCACTTCATCCAGCACATCTTGAATAGGTCTTCCTTTTACGTTCATATTCACCTGTTTGTTCAGGTTGATAGCATTCTTATCATATAAAAAGACAAACTCACTATTTGCTTCGATATAGTCAAATACACCTTTTACAGTTGTATTTGTCATCTCGATTGTAAAACTCTGGCTTTGAGCATATAACATGTTCGTATGTGAAAAGGCGGATAAATTAAACGAACAAAAGCCAATTAATAATAAAGATTTAAAACTTCTTCCTTTGTTATTAAAATTAATTTTTGTATTTCTCATACATTTGCATTATATTAAGTTCAACTATTTTTTGCGAAGCTTAATCTGGCCGGAAGATATGCCCCCCATATCGTTCCGGCTTTTTACAGGTTTATGTGGTGTTTATTGTCATGATGAGTATTATTTATTTTAATGGTTAAGCATTAGTTATTTCTGGCTATAACCCATATAGAGTCTTCTTTTTCTTCAAAATCAATAGGGAAGGAGTAAGATAAAGTGTGTAGAACTTTGCTAAGATTATTCTTGAGTTCCAGTTTCCCTGAAATTCGGATGCTATTGATGTTATTTTGTATAATAAATTTTTTTCCATAATAGTGCTCCAGTCTCTTTAATACAGTTGGTAATGGTTCTTCTTCATATATCAACAGATTGTTAATCCAACTAATGTATTTATTTGCATCCACTTTAACAGGCTTTTCCAAATATCCGTCTTTAATCTGAATAAGCTGGTTGGGAATCAGGATTGTTTTATCTTGAGATTTGTTTTCTACTTTTACACTTCCTTCTACTAATACTACAGAAGAGAGCTGTTCTTCCTGATAAGAAGATACATTGAATTTTGTACCTAATACCTGCACACTAAAATTTTTTGTTTTAACGAAAAAGGGTGCTTTCTTGTTGTGAGCTACTTCCAAATAGACTTCTCCATCAACGAAAATCTCGCGTAAGTTGTCTTTAAATTCATGGGGATATACCACACGTGTACTGGCATTAACCCAAAGCCGAGTGCCGTCTGCAAGAACAACTTGTGTCTGTTTGCCTGCCGGAGTGATAATTTGGTCAATGTTTTCTTCTTTTGAGGTTTCGTAATGTACTGTATCTTTGTTTACTACTAACGTATTTTGGGAAGTGTAAGCTACTGTTCCATTGGATTGAATTAACACTTCTTTTCCGTTTGATAACTTTAGTCTTATATCGTTTGTGCTTTTATTCGTAATTATAGAATCAGTTATCATAGCGTACTTTTCTAGCCAATTAGTGTCGTATCCTAATTGGAATTTGTCAGAAACCAATGCTCCGATTGTAATAAGTATTGCAATAGTAGCAGCTGCATAAGTTGAGACATAAAAGATACGTCGTTGTCTGATTTTTTGCTGATGTACAGTTTGTATTTTAATCTGTTCCCATACTCTATCAATTTCTTCAGGCGACTCCACGATTTCTGCTTGCCTGAAGTATTGTAGAAGCATGCGTAAGACTCTATATGTTTGTTGGCGTAATTGTTTCATCTCTTATTACTGTTTTCTTTTAATACGGGTAGTATATAAAAATATACTCACTTTATCGAGAAAATTTTTGAGAGAGATGAAAAAAATGAAAATTACATTACATATAAAAGCCAAATCTCTTATATAAAACGAAAAATTTCAAAGCAAATTCTCTGTTTCACACTGTGGGATATAAAAACCACAGTGTGGGATACATATTTCACACTGTGAAACACAAATCCCGCACTGTGAAACAAAGAATATTCAAGGATAACTTGGAAAATCTGCCGGTGCTTGTGTAAGAAACTATTGATTCAGTTTCTTAATCTTAAAGTGGAACGTAATGGAACCTTCCCACCACATGGAGTTATTATTCAGATTGAAATGAATATCATCTTGTATATCAGGATAATTGGTGGACTAATCTCTATATATGGTATGTTCCTGAAGTTGTGAGTAGATTAATATACCATGCATTTGATGATTACTATCTTTTACCGTAAACCAAAGTTCGTGTTCCATCCCATGCCACAGCTTCTATACGTGTCGATCCTTCCGGATAGCGCACCCATGTCTCGCTTCCGTCATAAGAGTCAGTTCCTGCCATTGTCGCATATTTCAACTCATCTCCTTGGTAAGTCTCAAACACAGCCACATTCTTCCACACCTCGTGTTTTGCCACCACCCATCCATTGCTTCTTACAATAAGACCTTCATTGTATTTCCCTTCAACCGGCAACCTGTTCTTATATGCGTCCACGCAGTTGGCAGAAAGATAATAAAGTACGGGAGTCGCAGGTTTAGGATATTTCCTGGCATATACTTTCAACTCATCGCATTGGGCCTGGGTTATAGTCATCTGTCCGCGTGCGTAATCATCGAGTTCCTTGTCTATCGGCTTCAGCATTCCGCATTTCTCAAAGAAATCAGTAAGGTCTTCTTTTACCACGTCCATGGTGTTTTTCATGAAAGCCAGATTCAGTTCCCCGTTGCTCATGCCGTTCTGGTCAGTGGTTCTTACGATTTCGGCCACATCTCCATACCAGTCACGTTTTTCTCCGCCTATCACTTCTCTATAGTACAGCAGCATCTGCCATAATGGGCAAAGTTTCACGAAATGGTCTCCACCATTTTCATAGCCCTCCATCTTATCCTGGCCTTTCTGACACAACCAATGCTCCCCTTTCACGATACCATAGTTAAGATAAGAGTTAAAACGGCCGCCTATCACATTGTTGTTATCGCCGTCATTGCATCTTTCATGTTCCAATGCCGTATTTTCAGGCCAATACTTGTAACGTACCAGTGCCGAATACACGTTGTTTGTCACTTCCGTTGTGGATACCCATTTCAATCCCGGACTTATCTGGTTCACATGACCAAGTTCATGTGCTATGGCCCATCCTCCCTCACGTACAGATTTTGTAGTACAGGTAAGTTCGTTCATGCAACCTTCATAAAAGCCTGCTCCCCATCCGTCAGCAAAAAGCCCGTCCTTCACTACCCTGGCGAACATGTGGTTTTTAGGCTTCCTATTATATTTCTTCAGCCCCATTATTTCATGCTCATAATCCGTGATGTCGTCATAGTTCTGTATCAGTTTCATTCCATCGTCACAATATTGCTTCAGACTGTTTACACCATAACACAAATTTATGTAGTCCCCTTTTATGTCAATCATTCCGTAGGATGCATCATTCAGTATCTTCTGCCAGTCGGCAGCAGTATCACGATGCTTATCAAAGTATCCGTTTACCGTTCCAGAAGCAATATGTATTTTTATCTTCTGAGCTGTTTCCCAATTTAAAGTATAATAATCAATATACCCCAACCCTCCAGTAGTCAGTTTTATCTTATTTGTGCCTTTCGTGAGAGGATAGGAGGTAGGATTAGGAGTTGAATTTCCTTGCCTTATGGCATCAAAATCATAGACTTTGAACTGCACACTCTCTCCATCTGTATCTCCGATAAATATTACCACCTCTTCTCCATCCTTGAACCATATTCCCGTAGGATTCTCAAAAGGATTATACGCCCCAGTCTTCATTTCCTTAGCCAGGTCATTCAGGTCACGATAAGGTTCATATTCTTGTACCCTATATTTTAAGTCGTATGTACCGTCGAACAAGCTCTGCGCTATATTCCTGAAGAAACTGTTCTCTATACCATCAATCTTTCTCTGGTCGACATCCGGTTTAAGCTCGGAATAAAGCTCATCGGCAAAGACCTCGTCCAGTCCGGCCACAGGCGCACCGTATCTGTAAAACTCCATTTCTCCACAACTTACCAAATCTCCAGCACCACTTTTTACCGTAAATTTGAATGAAGTGACATTTTTCAGAGGTTCTTTAAAATCTACCCTTGATGATGTAGACTTTTTGCCAAAATCATAATCTCCTATTTTTACATAGTTATCTTTGTCAGATGTAGACACAAACAACTCAAACTGTCCGAAGTCACCATTTCCTCCACCCGACCTCGGTTTATACACAAAATAATCCACTTCCTGAGGAGTCGCGAAATGATAGGTCAAGTTTACGGGAAACTTAGTATTATACCATGACGAATGATACCACGTGGAAGTAGTCCCGTCAAAAGACTTTTCGATGCTTTCATCGGGAGAATTGGCCTGTTCTCCTTCTCCGCTTGCAACGGCCAGCAAGATGTCGCCAAGTTCGGAAGGGTCGCCTGGAGTATATTCAGTATCCCTGAAACTCTGGCGTATCATCAGATTTCGTTCCACGCTTCCGTCCGAAGCCTTGAACATAATATTGGCATAGCGTACAGTATCCGCATCGTTTTTTGAAATGTCAAACGAGCACACGGTTTCCGCCATTGCCTTTGTGCCGATCTGAGCAGCTTTGCTTATCCAACCGGCCGTCTTTGGTATCATGACATCGTAGTTCACATTACTTACCACCTTTACATGGATGGTCGTATCTTTATATTGAAGGTCAACGCGTTCCTTCTCAAAAAGTATATCCGGAGCTTCTCCCAGCTGTTTTACATACAACTTCTGTTCAAGTCCCGAACCCGCTACTATCACCTCGGCTTCGCGCACATCCATTCCGGTATTAGCTGTTACAGAAACATTTAATGTATTTTCACTCCCTCCGGCGGTACACCAGTCGGCAGAAGATTTTGCAGTCCATTCTACATTGGTCTTCAGGCCAACATTGGTTTTGGCTTCTTGCTGTGCCAATATCAAAGTGTCTTTAGAAAGCTCCAACACTGGGGCTTCTTGCACTTCCTCATCCTTGCAACCCAATGCAAATATGGAGGTAATAAAGCATGACAATGCTATTGAGAATAAGATTCTGTCAATTTTCATGATTCATGATTTTATAATTTTCAAAAGGTAAAATAATAACAAACCCTGTCACAAGACCTATTACCTGCTAAAATGCCAAATAAAAATATCTATTTATACCTATTGTGTTTTATAAAAGTAAAAAAGTTCATCCGCCCATCCTATAAATGCGCGGATGAACTTTAAGCCTATGTCTGAATCAGTTACTCTTCAGACGGTTTGTATATGCCTTCAGGGTCGTAAATCTCATAAGTTATTTTATACACTTCCAATTCGGCCAAAGCAAAATATACTCTATTGTTAGTAGTACGGTTGGCATAGTAACGTAGGTGAGAATATTTCTTTCCTTCTGTACCTAGCACCTCTGTGGTAAAATTGCTCCCTCCTTCCCCTGTATCTTCAAGTTCGGCAATGGTTTCCCATGTTTCTCCGTCATTGCTTCCATAAATGGTAAGCAGTTCCGGACAGGTTCCAAAACTTCCACCACGATAATATGTGCAAAGCTTGAACGTTTCCACAGGTTGGGGCAATGCAATATCTATGTAATGCGGTTTTGTACCTGCATTATGCCAGTCTGTATGGAAAAAGTTTTCGTAATTTCCGTCTACCAACGTACCGATATCCTTTCCTTCGTCGGGGTCTGGTTTATTACACTTCAAGTTTTCTGCTGTAAGAGTGATTTGCGTGCTCTTTTCTTCCACCACAGGCTGCACCTGTCCTGCCGTGGCAGTGCAAGAAACAGTTTCCCCACGCGTATATGTGTTACTCATAGGAGTGGCGTTGAACGTGTATTCCCCGTCCTTCGCAAGCAAACCGTCCACCAACATGGAGTCGCACCATAAACTGGAATTCCTTTTCATTACTTTATCAGTATTGGCACTTTGGTAACTTACTTCCACATACATCAAGGCAGAGTCTGCCGGAACATCCCATCTCAACATTACGGCACCTTCTCTCGGTTCTGCCGTGAGGTTACTTATGGCAGAAGGCATTTTAATATCGCCTTCCTCATCATCATTGCACGAACTCATCATGGCCAATGAGACCACACAAGCTGTTAATAAATATATTTTTTTCATGATACTTACTGTTACTTAGGGTTAATATCCCGGATTTTGTACAATCAGCTGGTTCTTGTTTATTTCCTGGTCGGAGATAGGAAGCAGATAGTTCTTAGGAGAAGTGAAGCTCCATGCTCTTTCTATTGTTTTTTCCTGGAAGAATGAAGCATCGTCTGTTCCTTCTATATTTAAACCTTGGGGCTGCTTTCCTAAAACATCCTCTGCCTCCTTCCATCTGAGCATGTCCCAGCGGCGGTGTCCTTCGAAACACAGTTCTATATTACGTTCCTGGTGGACAATCTGTTTGAGTTTAGTCTGATCAAGTTCTGCAATTCCCCTCCAGGAATCTTCCACATCAGGAATACCCGCATGACTTCTTATTTTATTAAGATAAATCTTCGCATTCTCCAGGTCATTGCATTCCACGCAAGCCTCAGCCATGTCAAGGTACAACTCTCCAAGTCTGATTATAGGCCATGGATACTGTTCGAATCCGTCACGGGCACTATAGGTGGGAGTAAGCCATTTCTTTACAAGGTATCCTGTCCATGAAAAGTCTGTAGCATTGGACTGGCGTCCGTGTTCATCGTTTCTACGGAACTGGGTACGTATTCTGCTATACATTTCTCCCCCTTTCTCACGCTGCAGTTCACACCAGCCGTTATGGAAAGAAATCCATGCATAGAAACGTTTCTCTCTTTTCAAGTTCAGATTACAGGTGGAATAGCCTGCTCCATCGTATTCGCCAATCTTGTAATAGTCACTTGCAGGAAAATAGTTCGGGTCTTCATCTATAGGCAGTCCGTTTTCTGTATAGAACTCTTTTACCATTCTCAGTGTGGGAGCAACCCCGTTCCACGCATTTCCCCCGTTCTGCTGGTCGCGAGGAGCAGACTGGTTCTGACGGCCATACGTACCTTCCTGACGCGTATCTGCCCAAATCACCTCCATATTCTTGTTATCAACGACCTGCATCCTCAATGCATACGACAAAGCATCTTTAGGATATTGGTCATCTGGAATATCTTCTGCTGCTATCGTAAACTGTTTGTAACCTAACTGGTTCTCTGCCAGTTGGAGCGCCTCATTACATGCTTTTTTTGCCCTTTCCCATTTGGCGGGATCATATTCCAGCGGCATCAAAGACTCTCCTGTTTCCGGATCTTTCAGGTTATCAGCATAAAACTCTCTGTTGCCATTAAACAAGGGAGAAGCCGCATACAGGTAAAGACGGGCCTTTAGAGCCTTTGCCGCTACAGTAGTGGCTCGGCCATACTCTTTAGTCCCCAATTCGTCTTTCAAACCGCTATTGCATGCCTCATCGTACATGTCGGCTATCCATTCCACGCATTTGTCAAAAGGACTTCTTTTCAATTGTTCGTTTGCATCCAAATCTATTTCATGATCCACTATAATGATAGGACCGTATGCACGGAGCAACAAGAAGTGATAGTATGCGATAAGGAACTTTGCCTCCGCCTTATACTGAGTTTTCAAATTCTCTTCCATATTAGGCACATCATCCAGGTTTGCCAACATGGTATAGCAACGGCGTATTCCTGAATACAGGCGGCTCCAATAATGAAAATTACCAATATTAGCCGCAGACATGGTTCCTTCCATTGGATCTCTATTATAGTCGGTTATAACTTCTCCCGTCTGATACAAATATGCACCTTCCCATTCTTTAGGCATGAAAGCATAGCAAGAATACAAATACCTTTCAGCCGCATTTTTATCTTTGAACGCATCTTCCTCAGTAGGGCGTTCATCCGGAACTATGTCAAGGTAAGAACAGGAAGGAGTTCCCAAAGTAAGTGCCAAAAGCAACATGGCCGAATATAATTTATTTCTTTTCATCTTTTAATTGTTGTTAAGTGAGAATTGAATACCAAAATTTATGACACGCTGAGTAGGATAACTTAAACCATTTCCACCACCCATTTCAGGATCCCAGTATTTGAAAGGAGAGAATGTAAGCAAGTTGGAGCCTCTCAGATATACACGGAAGAACTTATGAGTATAACCGATTTCCGCATTTTTTAGTTTTATAAAAGCGCCGTTCCTCTGCCAATAAGTTGACAGCTGCGTATTGTTGGCGTTATCAGACTTACTCAAGCGCGGATATGCAGCATGGATATTCTGGTTGGTTTCAGACCAATAATCATCAGCAATATACTGAAGAACGTTTCGTGTGTTACTATTTCCAAAAGGATGCATGTCACGCATGATAATGGAAACTTTCGCAGCTCCCTGGAAGAACAATGACAAGTCCCAGTTCTTCCATCTGATAGAAGGACCAAAGCCATAAACTATTTCCGGAGTAGTTGGATTACCGGTATATTGGCGGTCGTTGCTGTCTATTATCCCATCACACACACCATTCACGTCTGGGAGGTCCTTATACTTGATATCTCCGGCTTGTACCCAGCCACCCAACTTTTGTTCAGGGCTGCGTCTTACTTCTTCGTCATCGATAAACAAGTGGTCATCTGCTATGTAAAGCAACTGTTGGTCTACCGAATGTCCTACCCTTGACAAGTTGGGATACTTCTGGAAGTCCGGCTCATCATATTCAAGTATCGTATTGTGAGCATACGTAAATGTTCCCTTGAAAGAAATATCCCAGTCCTTGTTTATTTTCTTGGCATAGTCCACAGAAAAATCAAGACCTTTGTTTTCTACCTTACCAAGGTTACCATACACCTTAGTCTTTAAATTCATCCATTTATCATAGCCACTGATACCCCAGTAGTCTGATATCTGCTGACGTTCCATGAAGATATCGCTACGGATTTCCTTGAATACGTCGAACGTGAAATTAAAGCTGTTCCACAAACTCAAATCCATACCAAGATTCCATTTACTTCCTACTTCCCACGTGATATCATTGTTGGGATAACGCAAATATTTAGGTCCGTTTTTTGTCACATCCTGGTCACGGCCGGTTGTATAACCTAAATCCCCATCCTGAAGATTAATATCAGAGAGATACAAGTATCGCTCTCCACCTATCTGGTCGTTACCAACTAGTCCCCACGATGCACGGAGCTTTAAGTTTGTAATGACATCGGACAAAGGCTCGAAGAAATCTTCACGGCTTATGGTGTAACCAAGAGCCACAGACGGGAAGAAACCGAAACGGTGTCCTTCGGCAAAGTTTTCACTACCGTTGTAACCGAAGTTCAACTCGCCCATATACTTGTAGTCGTATGCATACGTCACACGGCCAGCCAGTCCTTGTTTACGCTGATGAAGTGAAGCGATAAGACTGCTTGGGTTGTTTGTGTCATACTGGTCCTGATTGTAAAGAAGCATACCGGACACATTGTGCAGTCCTCCAAAAGTGCGATCGTAATTAATCATCGCCTGCCAATAGATTCGTCTGTCTCCTGTATTTTCAGATTCGGTGTTAAGTACCGTGCTTTGCTCCGTACCGATTCTGCCAAGAGTATAATCAGACAAGTTGTCAGAATCGTAATCTATCACCTGAAACTGGTTGTAATTGGCAGAACGTTTTGTCGTGGTACTGCTCCAGTTCTTAAAAGAGAACAAAGCCGATGCAGACAGCCCTTCGGTAATGAAATCAAGTTTCTGTTCAAACTTCAGGTTTGCCATTACAGTGCTGGAAAAAGCTGTATTATAACCTTTCGCCATCTCCGCATACGGGTTCTGGTAACTGTTATTATATTGACCTCCGGCCTTACCACCCCAACGGATATAGTCATAAGTAGGATCATCCGGGAAACGGACAGGAAAGTCCACCGGGTTCTGGTTCATTGTCTGCCAGAAGAGGTTATTCACATCCGCATTTGGCCCCTGCTCATCATTCAGTTGTACGTTCAAGTTCAAAGTCAACTTGCTCGACTTGGACAAATTGAGGTTAAAGTTGTTCTGGAACACATAACGCATGATGTCAAGGTTGTTGTTGTACGTAAAATCCTTTGTATTTTTCAACACACCGCTATCATGGTTTACAGACACGCTGCTGAAGTAATCGAGGATTTTAGATCCGCCCCGGATATTGATATTGGCATTCTGGTTCCAAGCCCCCTGACGGAACATTTCATCATACCAGTTTACGTTAGGATACACATATTTGTTAAGTCCTGCCCTAGTTCCGTTTATCTTATCTTGGGTATAAAGTATTTCCCCTGTACCACGTGTTTTGACAGCTTCATTATACATTTCCATAAAACGGACACCATCCACAAACTCAGGAGTCTTTGTATGTGAAGAATAAGAACTTTCCACACGCACGTTTACTATAGCCTTTTCGCTCTCTCGTCCGGACTTGGTATTGACTATCATTACACCGTTGGCACCTCTGGAACCATAAAGGGCAGTAGCCGTGGCATCCTTCAATACAGAGAAACTCTCGATAACTTCCGGATCCAGAGCATTCAGGTCTCCAGAAGAAGCTTGTACTCCATCTATTATGATAAGGGGGTCTACAGCTCCGTTGAAAGAAGAAATACCGCGAATCCAGAAATTAGAACCATCGGCACCAGGCTGCCCTGAACGCTGCACTGAAATAACACCGGCTAGACGTCCTGCAAAACCTGCAGAAAGATTTGAGCTTGGCACCTTAAGCTGGTCTGATTTTACCATCTGTACGGAACCTACCACACTTTCCTTCTTCTGTGTGCCGTAACCTACCACTACTACGTCTTCCAGCACTTCGGAGTCTTCTTTCAGCATGATACTGAATTCGTGCTGGTTTTTCACTTCAACTTCCTGCGTCTTATAGCCGATGTAGGAGATTTGCAGGATGTCTCCACGATGTACTTCGAGTGTGAATTTTCCGTCCATGTCGGTAATGACACCGTTGTCTGTGCCTTTTACTACCACGTTGGCACCGATGACCGGACCGGTGGCATCGTTCACCACACCTTTGATGCGGATGGTCTGCTGTGTAGCATGGGTAGTGGAAATCTTTTTCAGGGCAATCTGACGGTCATTAATTTCATAGACAACGTCTTGGCCTTCCAATACTTCATCCAGCACATCTTGAATAGGTCTTCCTTTTACGTTCATATTCACCTGTTTGTTCAGGTTGATAGCATTCTTATCATATAAAAAGACAAACTCACTATTTGCTTCGATATAGTCAAATACACCTTTTACAGTTGTATTTGTCATCTCGATTGTAAAACTCTGGCTTTGAGCATATAACATGTTCGTATGTGAAAAGGCGGATAAATTAAACGAACAAAAGCCAATTAATAATAAAGATTTAAAACTTCTTCCTTTGTTATTAAAATTAATTTTTGTATTTCTCATACATTTGCATTATATTAAGTTCAACTATTTTTTGCGAAGCTTAATTTGGCCGGAAGATATGCCCCCATATCGCTCCGGCTTTTTATTGGTTTATGTGGTGTTTATTATCATAATTAGTATTATTTTAATGGTTAAACATTAGTTATTTCTAGCCATAACTCATATAGAGTCTTCTTTTCTTCAAAATCAATAGGGAAGGAGTAAGATAAAGTGTGCAGAACTTTGCTAAGACTATTCTTGAACTTCGGTTTCCCTAAAATTGGGATACTACTGATGTTATTTGGTATAATAAACTTTTTCCATAATAGAGTTCCAATTTCTTTGGCGCTATTGGTAAGGTGCTTTTTCATATATCAGCAAATTATTAATTCAACTAATGTATTTATGTTTAGTTCTAAGGTGTTTTCAGAGGTATAAGCTGCTGTGTCATTGATTAACATTTCTTTTCCATTTGGAAACTTTAGTTTTATATCTTCTGTGCTTTTATTCGTAATTATGGAGTCAGTTATCATAGCGTACTTTTCAAACCAGTAAGTGTCGTATCCCAATTGGAATCTGTCAGATACGAGTACTCTGATTGTGACAAGTATTGCAATAGTGGCTGCTGCATAAGTGGGTACATACAAGATACGCCGTTGCCGGATTCTTTGCCGACATGCGGTTCGCGTTTTTTCTCATTTCTCACCACTCTTTTCTCTTAATACGTAGAATATAATAAAATATACTCACCTTATTGAGAAAATTTTTGAGAGAGACGAAAAAAAGAAAATAGTACCTTATTAAGACAAAGGCTAATCTCCATTATGTAAAAAGAGAATTTTCAAGGGGAGGAATGTGTTAAGACTTTTAAGAGAAACAATAGCGAGATTTGTTGTGGTTAACAGTATCTCACTATTGTTTGTGGCTTTTGTGGTGTCACATGAAGCTATTAATCTAGTTTTTCAATTTTGAAATGGAATGTAATGGAGCCTTCCCACCACATAGAGAAATTAGTCCCCCATAAGTTATTGCTTAGATTGAAATGAATGCCGTTCCGTATATCGGGATAACTGGTGGAGTAATTGAGTCCGTCAGCTTCTCCTATATTGACAAGAAAGGCTTCTTTACTCCATATACGGTAAGTTCCCGTAGTGGTAACGAGGTCGATGTACCTGTCTATCCCATGCATCTGCCGGTTACCTTTTTCTACTACGTCCATTACGTCTACTCTTTCACCGGTTTTTTCTGCAATAATGGAAATGATATTATCTGCATTGAATGAGAGCCAGTAGGCTTCAGGCAGGCGTACTGCGGGTTTGCGGAAAAGAGTACATGATACTTCTGCTTGTTTTCCATTGTTTGAAATCCATGTTTCGGTTTGTATACGTTCGGGATATACGCCTGAAGGTAGTTCAGGATAAAATGGAAATTTTAATTCAGACACAGTACGTATTCCTTCTTTTTCTTTAGTAGTAGATTGCCTTGTGATTTGTGCGTTAAGAGTAGCACTTACGGCTTCTGAATTTTCTAATCCAGGTTTTCCGAGATCCGCTATTCCCCACTCCGGACGTGTACGCATATAGTTTTTTTGAAATTTGTCATAATCTTTTTGATTAAACATTTGATAGGATAAACCTGTAATCTGAAATCCTTTCATTAATGATTGGTGCCAGTCAGTCAAAGTAGTGTTCTCTTTGATGTCCTTTAAAGAGATTTGGTCTACTTTCGCGACTTCTTCTATTGCCTCTTTTTGCAAGGAAGGCGGTAATAAAGTTATGGCACTGCCTATATAGGCATCTATTTCTTTCCATGACTGTTCTGCTTTGCTGAATAATTCTGCTGCACGGAAGGCTTTGAATGTATCCATGTTATAAGCATCCCAATGACGCAGATGGGTCTTTACGTCAACACCTTGTGTATGTTCTGCTATCAGTCCTAATTCGGCTGCAAAATTTAGTTTTTCTTTTTCATGGCTATTGAATTTGCCTTCATTTTCCCATCTGGAGAAAAGACGAGAAAGAGTTCGGAATTTAGCCATGCGTATTGGAGAACCTCCATAACCATAAATCCAAGTATCTCCTATTTCAGAAGTAATAATCGGCAAATCATTACGCATACTCCAAAGGACTTCAGCTACATCGTTTAAGGAAGCTCCTGTGACTTCCGCATTAGGGTAACGTTTACGAATATTTGCATAGATTCGTTTTACATCTTCATATTGATGAGGACCATGATTGTCTCCTGTAAAGTTGATTGAGATCACAGTCTTTTCGTCTGGAAGTAAGGTCTCTTCTCCATAGTCTTGCTGGTAAGCAAGAATTAATTCGTTGCCTTTCGAATCTTTCCAGTGGCAAAACGGAGGAACATCAGGAATGGGGCAGGCTGAATTGACTCCGATATGGAGAAAGCGTATTCCGGCATTGGTCAGTGGAGCTATGATACCTCGTGTATGTCCGGGTACGTCGGTCATTTTGGCTGCAATCGTATGCTTCCCGTATTTGCGGTCTAATTCTTTTGAAAGCTGTAAACAACTATTGAACAAGTCTCGGTTCATTGTTTCCGACTCCACAGTATATGGAACCGCATTCCATATAATATCTCCTTCTTGAATGGCCTTGTCCAATCGTTTGATATCTTCCTCCGTTGTTTCTTGAAGATACTTCCAGATGAGCCAGGAGCCTGTTGTCCATACATAACGGTCGCCGCTACCGTCGGATTTCATTTTTTCTGCGACATCAATAGCCTTAGGTATAAATTCGTGAATGTAACGTTGGGTAACCACTGAACTCAAATTGGTAAATCCGACATCCAGATGTGTTTTAAAAATCACATATACTTTCCGGACTTGTGGGTTGGGCTGTAGAGTCTGGCTGTTTCCGACTATTATATTAAATATCAGAAACAATGTCAATAAAAATTTTAGTTTCATCTTATTTTCTGGTATTATTGCACAAATTCTGTATCATTCATGATTTTTTCCTTTTTGTTGGTTCGATGAGTCGGATTCGTCTGAGTGCTTCTGTAATAGAAACTTCCAGTTAAACGGATGTCTTCATAAGAACTGCCTATCATCACCTTAAATTCTCCAGGTTCAACTACTCTTTCGTGGTTTGCATTGATTAGAATCAAATCATCCGGCACGAGAGAAAAGTGTACGGTACGGCTTTCACCCGGTTTTAGGTGGATACGTTCAAATCCGCGAAGGTTTTTTTCATAGGTCGTTGTGGAACTAATGGCATCGTTTACATATAATTGTATCACTTCATCGCCCTCATAACGTCCTGTATTAGTTATTTTGCAGGAAACTTGTACGTGTCCGGTATGGGTATGGATACTGTCAATGTGCAAATTTTCATATTTAAATTGTGTATAAGACAGTCCGTGTCCGAAACAGTAAAGTAATCCTTTGTTGGCCACCGTATGATAGTGCAGTTCTTCCATGTTGGCATTGGGCTTTGTTGGAATATTCATAGGAAGTTGTCCTACGGTTTTCGGCCAGGTTCCGTTTAATTTTCCTCCTGGAGTATAGTCACCTTTTAGTGCTTCAGCAATGGCGAGTCCGCCTTGTGCACCAGGATAGCCTGCGGCTAATACAGCAGGGCAATATTTGTTGCCAAAGTTGATACTGGTTGGCCGTCCCCAAATTAAAACCAAAACAACAGGCTTTCCGGTTTTGACAAGTGCTTGTAATAGTTCTTCTTGGTGGCCGGGAAGATCCAAGCTGCTTCGTGTACGACTTTCTCCGGAAGTGCTTGAACCATCTCCCAATACAGCTACAATAATATCGCTTTCTTGGGAAATACGTACTGCTTCTGCAATACTTTTTTGTTCTTCGGTAGTTAGAGTGTCACGAATTAGTTCATTCTCCGGCCATCCTTTATTTACTAAATCAATCCCCTTGGAATAGGTGATACTTATATTCTTGTCTTTCTCGTAAACTTTTTTCAGACCTTCATATACACTGATGAAATTATCAAATCCGCGAGGACCGTAATGGGTGGGAACATATCCTTTAGAGTTTGCATTAGGGCCGATGACGGCGATACGTTTGTACTGGTCTGCTAATGGGAGCATCTGTTTTTCGTTTTTAAGCAATACAAGGCATTCGCGTGAGGCTCTTAGTGCGGTTGCCTGGTGAAGGGCGGAAGAAACGATTGTATGGGCATCTTTTCCGGAACCGATATAAGGTTGGTCAAACAGGCCTATCCAGAACTTGACGTAGAGAACCTGGCGCACCAGCTCATCTATTCGTTTCATTGGCAGTTTTCCTTCTTCAACAAGTTCTTTGATGTATCGAGTGTAATCATCAGGTTTGTTAAATTCAGTGCGTACATTTAATCCTGCCTTTAATGCTTGTAGACAAGACTCTTTTTCGTCTGCGGCCACTTTGTGTACACCAGCTAAACGTCCAATGGCATAGCTGTCTGACACTACATACCCTTTGAACCCCATTTCCTGTCGGAGAACTTCGGTGAGATAATGATAGTTTCCAGACATGGGAACTCCATCGTAATCATTGTAAGCACACATGACTCCCAATGCTCCGGCTTCCTGGAATACTTTGCGGAAAGGGTACTCATGAATGTAGTACATTTCTGAAGGAGTGATGTGTGGATCGGTACGGGCATCCCATTGTCTGGCAGCTTTGCAATCGCCGTATCCGACATAATGTTTTGGGGTAGAAACGACCTTCTGGCTTTGGATACCTTTGGCCATCTCTACACCCAGACGTGCTACCAGATACGGGTCCTCGCCAATGCTTCCTTCCCATCGTCCCCAGCGCTGGTCGCGGGCTACATCCAGAATAGGAGCATAAACGTTGGTATATCCTAATGTTCTAGCTTCTTTTCCTTCAATTTCTCCTTGGAGGTAAGCTAATTCTTTGTCCCAAGTACATCCTAGTCCGTTCATAGACGGGAAACTGGTTGCTTTGGGAGCGCATAATCCTCTGATTCCTTCATTGGAGAAATCTACCGGGATTCCTAATCGGGTATATTCCACGAAGAAACGTTGTGTTTCATGCATGCAGGCCACTAATCGTTTCAAGTCGTAGATTTCTCCATTCAGGTGTTCGTCGATATTGGCGACTCCATTGCGGAGTGCAGTTTGTTTCCATGCCAGGGTTGGTACGCTGTCTTCCAGCACCTTGTTGAAACCGTAATAAGTAACCAGCTGCCCGGCCTTTTCTTCGAGGGTCATTTGTGAAATCAGGTCGTCCAGTCGCTTTTCTACGTCTTGTGTCGGGTCTTCGTAGATGTCTTTTTTCCTGTTCTTGTTGAAGTCAATCCATCCTTTCTTGTAGATATCTTTTTTTTGAGGAAAGGTATCAATGGAGGGTAGTTTGGTTTGCGCTGACAATACCAGTGTTGCGCAACAGAGTCCTAGGGTTAGTTTTATTTTCATTGGTATAATCGTATAAAAGGTTAATATAAAGAAATTTCTCCCAGTCCAGCACGTCCTTCTGATACCCCTTCGATGGTGAGTCGGAAATAGCGGATTTCTCTGTCTACGGTCATGGGCTTGAATTCCCATCCAGTGCATTCACGTTCGTATAGTGTGAGCCAGTGCTTACCGTCTTCCGAAGTTTCTACTTTGTGACGGTAAGAAGAACTGTCTTTTTGGAAAACGATGCGGCTTGCCTTGACGTAAGTCTGGTTGCCCAGGTCCAATGTAATGGTCTGGGGAAGTTTGCTGTCTCCGGCAATCCACCAGCTCCGGTCATCTTGGTCGATGATATGTGAGGAAGGATACCCTTTCTGGCTGCTTTCTACCTGAACGGAAGCAATTTTCAAACGAGGCATGCTCAGTACACGCTTTTGCCATGAGCTGGTTTTTACTACGGCTTTGTCCTCTTCCTGTCCTTTGAACATGCGGTGGTTTCCGTCCGGAAGGTATTTTCCGCAGAATGCTTGGGTAGTGATTTCTGTTTCTCCGAGAGTGAGTCCGTTGGCCATTGCTTTTATTTTGATGGTGCCAGCCTTTCGGGTAGTACGCACAAATGCGAAAGCTACTCCACCTTCCGCTTTTTGCGGGTTTACCCCGATGCGGGTAATTCCATCGCCTATCAGACTGCCTTCACCCGATATCTGGAAGGTGATTTCTTTCTGTGAGTTGTATATACGGCTGCCGTTACGGTCGCATACGGTGACATAGACTGGAATCATGTCTGAACCATCAGCAACTGGGACGATGCCGTTCGTACGGGCTTCTACGACAAGATGGTCTTCCTTTTTTGGGGTCGTGACTTGATGTACGGCTACCACTTTCCCACCTATCAATGCTTCTGCCTTTAAAGTGCCTGCTTCATATTTTCCGGTATTGAAAACGAAGACTGGGCTTCCTCCTTTTTCCACTATCGAGTGGTAAAGGGGAGTCCTTTCTGCTCGTGTTTGTGTACCTGCTAACTTGCCATTACGATAGAGACGAACTTCTTCACAATTGGAAAAGACCATGATATTTGTAGTGGAGGAAGAAAATTGTTCAGAAGCGTTGTAAGAAGCGATGAATACCATGGGCCCTTCATATAGACCAGGTTGTGAGATGGCTGGAGAACGCATACTCTGCAGCATGAAGTAGCTGAATTTAGGATAGCGGTTCATGTCTACCACTCCGCTGTACATGGTTTCATCTTCACTTCCACGGGCATAATCGTTGTAGCTCCATACGAAGTGTCCTGCCATGTGGGGATTGGCGTCCAGCATGCACCAGTCGAAATAGCCGTTTCCGTTGAGCTGTTCAATACGGCTCCGGCACTGACGCATTTGCTCTTCCTCGTTTTCCTTGAGACTTACGCGCGGTTTTTCACCTACTCCGTCTCCCCATTCACGGCAGAATAAAGGCTTGATGGAAAGCATGTCTTCCATCTGATTGTCCATCACATCTCCGCTTTTGGGGTATCCGGCTACCTGTTTATAAAACACGTCGTAAAAAGGTTCCATATCGGCATGCCCCAGGTAGTCGCCAGCGGTGTACATCTGGTCACCGGGATATTCGGCATGAGAGAGCTCGAAGATGGATTTGGCCAGAGATACTGGATAGCGGGATTCGTTGAGAGCTGTTTCCCATAGTACGACAGAAGGGTGGTTACGGTCGCGGCGGATCATGCCTTTCCCCACTTCGAACAAGCGGCGAATGAAAGTTGAATCAGAATTAAAGAACTGCCATCCCGGAATGCATTCCACGACCAGCAGCCCATAGCGGTCGCAGGCTTCCAAAAATGCCGGGTCGTTAGGGTAGTGGGCTGCTCGCACGGCATTGTATCCTCCTCTTTTTAGATTAATCACTTCACGTTCCTGCATGGAATTGGAGGCTGCGTCACCTACGTTGGGATAAGCCTGGTGCCGGTTGGCTCCTCGTAGATAAAGTTTTTTCCCGTTGATGAAAAAGCCTTCCTTGGCAGTGTAGCGGATGTGTCGGATGCCAATTTGCTGCTGTCTCTCGTCAAGGATTTTCCCCTGTGAAATCAGCTGAGTCTGTAATGTATAGAGGTTAGGGCTATAAGGATGCCATAAGGCCGGATGGGCTAGTGGGAGGTCTTGTTCCACGGTTGTGGTTGATTCCCGGTTTAGCTTGCTTTGGGTTTTGTTTTCTGATACAGTTTTTCCGTTTGAGTCGATGAGGCGTGAGACCACTTGTAGATACATTCCTTTATCGGATAAGTTACGGATATGAGTGGAAACATGTGTCCGGGCAAATTCAGGACTAACTTCAGGGTATGTTATGAATTGTCCTCCTCCGGCTACGATGTCTTCTTGTAGCTCATCGGTAATGTAAACTTTGTCTGTGATGACCATGTGTACATCCCGATAGATTCCACTATAATAGTAGAAGTCCATTCTCTCCTGGGGTTTACCCGGAGGGGTAAGCGGATCATGTGCGGCCGATACTCGTACGGCCAGTACGTTATTTTCGTCCCAGCGGATGCGTCCGGTCAAGTCAGCGACAAAGCCTAAGTAGCCTCCGTGATGTGTGGTAATCTTTTCACCATTCAAATAGACTTCACAATTGGTCATTACTCCTTCGAATGATACTACGACACGTTTGTTCTTATAGGCTTTGGAGAGAGTGAAGTAACGGCGATACCATCCGATACCGTCATAGATAGTATTTCCACCGCAATGTTTCGTTTCTAGCTGCATGATGTGGGGAATTACTATGGGCATCCAGGAGGAGTCATCTAGGTCTGTGCGTGCTCCATTGTTGACCTCTCCTCGGTAGAATGCCCAGTCATTATTCATGTGAAGTATTTCCCGTGCGGAAGAGTTTGCTCCGGTGCCATGAAGTACGGCACCGAAAAGTGTTAAAAAGAATAAAATAAAGTGTTTCATGGTCATGTGAATTTTAGTTTCTGATTTCTGCTCCTTGTGGGTAGGGAGCTACTTCGATTGCTTTCAGTACGGCTCCGTTGGCAGTCTGGCGTAACCCCATAACCAGCACGTTTTTCTTTCCTCCGAAGTGCAGCCAGCATTCTGGTAAGTAGAATTCTCTCTGAGGTCCTGCTTCCCAATGGCGCCCGATGTTATGTCCGTTCAACCACATGTAACCGTTACCGGATGCGTTGATGCGTGCCAGCCATGGAATCCAGATGTTCTCCTTTTGTGCAGGCAATTCAAATTCAATGCGATACCAGGTAAATAGCCCATCGGGAGCACTTTGGGGTTGTACCCTATTTCCTTTTCGTGGAATTTCGTATGTGGTGTCCAGTTTGATTTTGGTCCAGTTTTCTGGTACGTATTCGGGCAGGTGCCATCCAGCAGTAATTCCACCCATATCTGTAGCACATTCCCATTCTAGTGGATGGGTTAGGGCAGATTCTGTGACAGATAGTCCGGCTTGTCGTATACCGGCTAGTTCTTCCATTGGAAAGTAGCCGTGGGCATGGCCTAAGTTTTCATAGGCTACGAGGATTTCATTGTTGCCTTCTTGTAGGAGACCAGTTACATCAAAACGGTTGTCATATTCATCGGGGCGGATGCGCTCAAAACAGTCACGGGTTGTCCAGCTCTGTGCATCGGCTTGGTCAGGAAACAGTCGTCTGGCTGGTTTCCCGTTTACGAGTACTGATACTATGTCACGGGTGAACATATTAAACAGCAGGAATTGCTCATTTGCAGCTTGGTGTGCATCCAGTTTTACCTTGGCCCGGTACAGGCTGTAACGGAAATCGTTGATACCTAAGTCTGAAAGAGAAACCAGGCATGGAGTAGATATCCAACGGGCTTTCTTTGAATCGTCTTCCTTTTTCAGTGCAGAAGTTATACGTACCGGTTGTGGAAGTCGGTCAGGTGTTAACGCGCGCATAGCAGGCTGCGGCCACCAACTTCCTTCGTTGGCGGAGCTTCCGGCAGGAAGTACATATACTTTGCTGCCTAACGCGGAAAGGTCGAAAGTGATTTCTATCGGATTGATGTGTGGTAGAGGGCCGTCTTCATTTCCGGAAGCAGAAATCAATACTTTTTCTCCATGCTGATTGATGTTGTACATCGATTCAGAATGTTTTCCTGATTTTCCAGGAACTATTCTAACATGTCCTTTGATACTCTGTTTGGGGTCAGTGTTGTGTAGGAAAATGAAGCGAGTGCCGTCTTGTGCTACCCGAATACCGCCGAACAATGACTTCGGAGCATTCTCTAGCAGGCAGGGGCCTCCTTCTGCCCGGACTAGTTTCTTGCCGTAGGTTTGGATAAAGCTACCGAGGGCTTTCGATTCATAATACTTATCGCTCGTGGCTCCGTTTTCACGCAGTGCCGCATTGTAGTCATAACTGGTGGTCATTCCTCGTGCGCCCCATCCGTCGAAGTGGCTTCCTCCGAAAAACATATAATAGTTCAGGCCTGTAGCTCCGCCCAGCATGGACATAAGTCCCAAAGCTTTGAAATGGCGTGCATCTGAATAATGTTCTTCGCTCAAACGGCCGGTGACCAGAGAGAACCAGCCTCCTTGGAGTTCTGTGACGAATCCTGGAGCGTCGGGCTGGGATTGCCGGAGGGAGGCCATGCGGTAGGCACAATCTGGAGCAGAAGAGAGTCCCACATAGTAATTATCACTATCAAAGACTTGTGATAGTTCCGGGTCTTTACTGTTCCTGCATTCTTGTGTCAAACAAGTAAATACTGGAATGTCTATGTTATTTTTTCTTACAGATTGATATAGAGCCTTGAGTAGTTCTTCCTTATTACTGCAATCATGATGATTGTATTCATTCTCAATTTGAATGAGGATAATTCCTTTTTCCCCTTTGGGCTTATGTGTAATCTGTTCTTCAACAAGTTCTTTACATATTGCATTGTACCAGTGTAAACACCAGTGTATATGCTGATGGTCTGCACTTCTTAACCAGAAATCGTTGAATCCCTCCGGTCGGAATTTTGCTATCCATCTAGGATAGCCACCTCCTGAGTATTCTGCACAAATGAATGGACCTGGACGTACAATTGTATATAAACCAAATTCATCCTGTGCCATTTTAAGCCATCGTTTTAAGTCTGCAAAATCAAAGTAACCTGGAGCATCAGGGCTATTAGGCATTTTTCGTTCATGCCAGTTCCAGGGAATATAAGTTTCTACAGTGTTAAATCCTGCTTCTTTAATTTTCTTGAAGCGGTCTCTCCATAAAGGTTCTGGACAGCGAAAATAATGAAAAGCTGCACTATAGATGAATACATCTTTTCCATCAATGGTCATACAAGAACCATCATATCGAATACGGTCGGGATGAGGGAAGTGTTTGTTGTTTTCTTCTGCTAGTACGTGTGAAAAATGCCCTAGAAACAGGCATAACAATACCATAATTTTTGATGTGAGTTTCATATAGTTTATTTTTTCAGTTTACTATAATACGGGAGAACTGAAAAAAAATACTCACTTTACACGACTTAATGATTAGCGTGCTATTAAAAATATCAGGATTATCTTCTCTGATTGCATGATTGACCTTAATTTTGTAAGCGCCCTTTGAACTAAATTGATGCTTGATTGGGGAGCAATGTCAAGTATCTCTGCAATTTCTTTGTATGGCAATCCTTTGATATATCGTAAATAAATTGCTTCTCGTTGATTTACAGGGAGCTGATGATACGCTTTGAGGAGCTGTTTGCTTAAATTAAGTTCTTCATCATTTTTTGGGAATAAAGCCGATAATGCGGAATTATCTATCGTTAGGTTAAAACTGACTTTTTCTATATCTTCCGTTTCCTTAATGGAGGAAAGTTTATCTACCAATAAATTTCGGAGTGCTTTTAACAAGTATGTTTTAACACATTGTGTGTTGGATAATTTACGACTTAGATGTAATTTGACGAAAAGATCCTGAATGCAATCTTTTACTAATTCCTTGTCAGGATAAATTTTGAGTCCATAGTTTAGTAATAAATCATAATGTCTCCGATATAAGATTTCCAAAACCTCAATGTCCCTTTTTAATAAAAGTTCCCATAGAGATTCATCTGTCCAATTATTCCGGTCTTTGCAATTAATAATCATTTGTTAGTATGTCTTTCAGAGACTTATTTATGACAAATAAGAAGGACTTGTGGATTTTTTTATTCCTTTTGCTGCAAATATAGGACTTTTTTTTAATCAATCTAAATTTTATTGTTCTGTGGCGAATATTTTATTGCTAATGGTTGAAATGTATCGTATGTTAACTTTGTTAAAAAGGTATATAATAATGAGTAGCTTTTATCAGAGTTATCGTTATATGCATAAAACTTGAAACGAATAAAATTTATTTTTAAATCTGATTTATGAATAATGCAGGGAAATACATTATTGGAGCTTTGCTATTATGCGAAAGCATGGGGTTGAGTGCCCAGCAATCTTTGCTGGATGGATTTTCTTATGGCAAAGAACTGATGCCTATTGGTAATGAGTGGGAACAACCTACCAAACTTTCACTCAATAAGGAGCAGCCTCATACTTGGTTCTTTACATTTGCTGATGTGGAGAGTGCACGTCTGCTATTGCCTGATTATAGTGAGTTTTATCGGTCGCTTGATGGAATTTGGAAGTTTCACTGGGTGGGTAATCCAGAAGAACGGTCAACGGAATTTTATAAGCCTTCGTTTGATGTTTCAACATGGGATGAAGTAACGGTGCCGATGCAATGGAATGTAGCTGGAATTCAGAAAGATGGTTCCTTGAAATATGGTACTCC